>ERZ813253.513-NODE-513-length-13691-cov-3.631672_pt1 | contig 13691 bp, 5 predicted proteins | sample MGYA00520893_ERZ813253 | MGnify/ENA primary metagenome ERZ813253 (study PRJEB31669, sample SAMD00080414) | marine metagenome | biome: oceanic hadal pelagic zone biome; feature: marine hadalpelagic zone; material: sea water | place: Pacific Ocean:Izu-Bonin Trench...
AATGATACGGCGACCACCGAGTTCTCCCCTCTTTCCCTACACGACGCTCTTCCGATCTTGATTCCCGGCTTTGCTAATTTCTTCTCCTTGGCCGATAACCCCGCTGCGTTGGGGGCCTGGGCTTTCCTGAACTTCGGAATATCCTTGTCTGAAATATCCGAGATAGGGGTTTATGCGGGTGATTGGATGGATGGGGAGACCACTTTTCCCTTAGTGCTCAAGGGTGGAATCGGCACCATCAACTCGGTTGAATTTGTTCCGCTCGCATGGGGAGGAATGAATCCCATCACCGGAGAATATGATTTGATCTCGGTCAACGGCCCTTCGAGCAGAATGCCGTGGTTGGGCTATGAGAATGTGAATTTCGATGCTGATACCATCGATAGGATACTCAACGGGCCAATGGGATTGACGACCAACGCTTCAATCAATCTCCTGTACGGAATCTACTCGGGTAAGACCGTGCCGGTAGATGCTGACTACAACCCTGTAATCGGCGGTCAGCAACTCGAGTGGAGCAACCAGACCATGGCGGCGATTTACAACATCACCACCTCCGAGGCCGACACCTTGGAATTCTGGTTCACGGGGCTTTTCGATGTAGTCTTGCCTGATTTCTTGGAGAGTATTTTCGGCGTAACCAAGTATTCCACTATGGAGGTGAACCAATGGCTATTCGGCTGGCACGACCCACTTCTCGCCTACTCTGCCTCGAACGAGACCAGCATTTCTGCGGGGATGGCTGACACCAGTGTCGGATGGGCCAGCCTGGAGACCAACAAGACATACTACGGCTCACCAAATGTGTCGACCGGTCCGGGCACGATCTACACCATCTGCACTGGTGAGTACTCCGGATGTGACAAAGGTGAGATCCTCCTGCAGGACGGCTCAGAACACCTCTTCTGGCGCACTCCCGAGATGGCCGACGCGACCTTCGGGAAGTTGAGTGCCGAATCTCTGACAGGCACAACGGGGGGATTCATCACGGGGCATGGTGACCTGCTGAATCTGGGTGATTACGCTATCGCAGTCCTGCAGCGCCAAGACGATGGCGAGCATCTGGGAATGGCGGTGGAGGTGTGGACCGCGAGCGTCGATGCCAAGGAGCGCAACATCCAGGCGAAGCTGACCAACCAGCTGTCGGTCATCGACATCTTCCCCGGAGCGGTGCCGATCTACTTCGGGGCGGAAGTCGAACTCAAGGTGCAGCCCACGGCGCGCATCATCGTCGCGGGGGAGTCGACGAGCAGATTCCTGCTCGACACAAGGTCGATGGCTGAACAGGCCCAGACGGGACCGAGCGACGACGACCTACAGGTGATCTTCAAGATCGAGTCGGGTGGCGGAGCGGATGCCGAGACTGTGGCGCAGATGCAGAGCGGCATCGTCGACAACCAGAAGCGCTTCACCTACTGGACCAATTTCGACACCGGCGCCAGCGCGCTGTACATCGACCAGCTCACCGCGGTGATCTACCTCTGTGGATTCATCCTGCTCAGCGTCGGCGTCGTGGGTTCGGCGCGCGCTGGCTTTGGAGAGCAGGTGGGTGACGATGGCGAGCAGAGCGCGGATGGTGGCGGAGAAGACGACGGCGACAGCGAAGGCGATGGCGAAGAATAGGTCGATGTCATGCTGCTGGGCGAGTGGTTTCTGACAACTGCTCGCTCGACAGCGCTCTCAGGCGTCAGCGCATCAGCGGAATGAGCGTCCAACTGGGCGTGCGGGGCGTCGCGATTCAAGGGTCGAAAAAGGAGCCCTGCCGTGGGCGCTGTGCTGCCATGGGCCTCTCATTTCGACATTGTGCATCGTCCTTTGGAATCGAGGAAAACAGCCCGCCTCATGGTGAGTGGTACACTGGAGAATGACTATACCAAACCCTCCGATGCGCCGCTCACACTAGGAGTGTGTATGCAACCATGAATGGAAAAATGAGCAGAGTGCTGCTGATGACGTTGTTGATGTTCGGTGGAATATTGGCGGGCTGTCTCGGTGGCGATGATGATGATGACGGAGACGACGGTGGGACACTGATCAAGATCGGGTTACTGAACCCGGCGACCGGGCCGATTGCGAACTATGCCCCGGCCTTTGCGGACGCTGCAAATGTGGCGATCTCACAGCTGAACGCGGCCAACGACGACTACGAGTTCGAACTCGTCGTCGCCGACTCGGGCTGTGACGGTACCCAGGCCGCCACCAGCGCCCAGTCGCTGATTGACGCGGGCGTGGTTGGAATCGTAGGCGCTGCCTGCTCCGGTGCGACTCTCGGTGCGATCGCGGTAGCTTCTGCCGCGGGGGTTCCGATGGTATCCTACGCGAGCACCTCACCGGCGGTCACCACGGCCGATGACTCTGGCTACCTCTTCCGAGTGGTGCCTTCTGACGCGCAGCAGGCGGTCGCCCTCGTGATGGTCGTCGCCGGCAGTGGCAGCACCAACCCCGGTGTCATCTACATGACCAACGACTACGGGGCTGGCCTCGGTGACAACTTCAACGCGAGTTTTACCAGTGGAACCTGCACGATGGTCGGATACGACCCCACTGAGGGCTCGTACGACGCATCCACTCTGGCACAGGCGGTCGTTGACAACAGTTGTGACTCGGCAGTTCTGATGTCCTACGCAACGGACGGTGCCGCCATAATGGAAGCGCTGCTCGCACAGGGCTTCACTGGCAGCGTCTTCGGAGCTGATGGCCTCGCTGACTCCGCCTTCGGTGAGTCGTTCAACGACATGGCGGCTCTTGATGGCCTGGTGGCCACCAAGCCCCGCCCGGGAGCGGCATCAGACGCCAAGACGGCGTTCGAGACGGCCTACTCTGATGCTGGTGGCGAAGCCGGCGGCATCTACACCCACGAGACCTACGACGCTGTGAACATCATCGCAGCAGCGGCTATGGCTGACTCCGACGGTGACCTCCGAGACGACATTGCAACCGTCGGCACCAACTACGACGGCGCCAGTGGCTCGCACACCTTCGATGCCAACGGTGACGTTCTCGGCACGGGATACTCGATCTGCGGTTTCGTTCTCATGGGCGATGTCATGGGCTTCTCCTGCCCTAACATCTGGACCGCGGACGGCGGCATCACCACCGCTCCGTTCGAGGGCACCACCATCAAGATCGGATTGCTCAGCCCCTCAACCGGACCGATTGCGGTATACTCGGCCGGCTTCGATGCAGCGGCGGCGATAGCCATCCAGGCACTCAATCTGCTGGACGCTGATAACTACCGATTCGAGTTGGTCATAGCCGACTCGGGTTGCGATGGCACTCAAGCCGCGACCGCGGCTCAGTCGCTCATCGACTCCGGTGTGGTCGGAATCGCAGGCGCTGCCTGTTCCGGCGCCACCCTCGGTGCGATCGCGGTCGCTTCTGCCGCAGGGGTTCCGATGGTCTCCTACGCCAGCACCTCACCGGCAATCACCACCGCTGACGACAACGGACTCCTGTTCCGTGTCGTGCCCGCGGACGACCAGCAGGCTCGGGCAATCGCCGACGTCGTCGAGGCTGGAGGCCACAGCAACCCGGGAGTCATCTACATGACCAACGACTACGGAGCTGGCCTCGCGGACTTCTTCAATGCCTCGTGGGACACCGACAACGACTCGGCGACCGGCGACCTCTGCACCTCGGCCGGCTACGACCCGACCGAGGGCTCGTACGATGCTGCGACCCTCGCTCAGGCCATCATCGACAACAGCTGTGACTCTGTCGTGCTGGTGTCCTACGCCACCGATGGCGCATCCATCGTTGAGGAACTGGCGGCGCAAGGCTTCACAGGCGGCGTCTACGGCGCTGACGGTATCGCTGACGCAGGCTTCATCGACGCCTCCTCGGACAACAGCACGCTGGATGGCTTGGTCGCAACCAAGCCGACGTCCGGAGCAGAATCCGCTCGCAAGGTGGCGTTCGACGCCGCATGGGCGGGTGCAGGTGGACCTGAGGGTGCGATCTACACTCACGAGACCTTCGATGCAGTGCTTCTGATCGGACTGGCAGCGATGGCCGCGGATTCGACCGCCGAAATACCCGACGTCGTCACCGGACTGATGCTCACCGGCAACAACTTCGAGGGTGCGTCTGGAACGCACACCTTCGATGCGGCCGGCGACGTGATCGGCAACGGTTACGATGTCTGCGAGTTCAGCCACGACGGCACCAACGCCTCGTTCGCCTGCACGCGGACTTGGACGACGGCTGCGGGCCTGACCGACAACGCGTGAATCGAGTCTAGCGAGAACCTGAGTTGACGCACGGCGCGCGGCGGGCCCTAGGCCCGCCGCGATGCCTATCGCTCGGCAAAGCCTGTATGCGGCTGGCGCAGCGGCTGCTCTCAGTGGAGGTGTGAGGTCGATGGATTTCGAGGAGATCCGCCAACACTGGTCAGCAGTTCCTCGCTGGCAGCGGCGTCTAGGCATCTGTGCTCTGCTGCTGCTCGACGCCTATCTCGGATTGAAGCACCACAAGGGGAGCATCGCCTGGTCCGGATTGTTCCAGGGTGACCTCGTCTGGCTACTGCAGTCGGCCGAGATGATGGCCGGTGGACTGCTGCTCATCCACACGATGTTCAACGAGACGGAGGGCAAGTGGAGGATCGCCTCCCTCACCTCGTCACCAGTCTTGCTGGTGCTGCTCATCTCAGTGACATTGGAGTTGCTGCTGGTCGGATTGGGTTTCTCGACAACCCTGAACTACAACCTCACCTCGGTCGGATTCTCTGGCCTCTACTGGGCCGCCGCCTACCTGTGCGTGGCGATCGGCCTGACGCTCACGTACAAGGTGCAGCGCTACGGAAACTTCGCTCAAGGCGAGATGATGCTCATCGGCTCCTACGTCGCGCTGACACTGATGTGGTCACCCCGCTTCTTCGAGATGTCCAACGGTCCAAAGGACGACATCCTGCAGTGGGACCTGCTGCTCTGGGCTGCCCTCGCCGCCTTCCTCGTCACCGGGTTGGTCGGTGTCGTCATCGACAGGTTGGTCTACCGCCGCTTCCGCAAGAAGGAGGCCTCTCCTCAGGTGATGATGATCGCCTCGCTCGGCGTGGCGATGGTGCTGCGAGCGATGATGTATCTGCGCTACAGTGCGCGCACATTCCGCTTCGTCCCGGACCGTGACTGGAAGTTGGCAACCTCTCGATTCGAGGTTCACACGGAGCGTCTGCAGCTGCACCTCGGAATCCGCGATGGTTCGCCGCTGTGGGAGTTCGCAGAGAACGTCAACGACTACGCCTTCGCCTACACCAAGGCCGCTCTCGTCGTCGGGATGTTCGGCTCGGCGCTGCTGCTGCTTCTGCTCCTCCATCGCACCCGGCTCGGCCGCCAGATGCGCGCCGTGGCCGACAACCCTGACCTCGCCGCCTCCAGCGGCATCAACGTCGAGCGCATCCACACCACCAGCTCGTTCCTCTCCGCAGGGCTGTCCGGACTGGGGGGCGCATTGCTCGCGGCGGTGCTGCCCATCAATCCAGAACTCGGCCTGTCGCTGCTGCTGCCGGCGTTCGCCGTCATCGTGCTCGGTACCATCGGCTCGGTGCCGGGGGCCATAATCGGCTCGATCTTGGTCGGGTTCGTGCGCTCCGCCTCCGAGCCGCTGCTGATCGGAGCTGGGAACACCCTGAACCGACCGACGGCGACCGGTTTCGCCGAGGTCATGCCGTTCGTCTTACTGACCGCCGTGCTGCTGCTGATGCCTCAAGGAATCGGAAACGCGATGCAGCAGTGGAACATCGAGCGTTTACGAAAGCGACAGCAACGCGAGGCGGCCGGTAGCCGAGTCGGGTGGCGCGACCGCTTTTCGCCGCTCGCCAGGGCTGCCGTGCTGGCGGCTGGGGCGCGCGCCATGCTGGGCAGGGGGGCCGCGCTGTTGGACCCGGTGCATCGCTCCCGCGCTGCGGCAGCGGAGAGAATCGGTGGATTCGCCACAGCCATTCAGGGGCGGACGCGACCATTGCGCGTCAGGTTGGCGAGCATTCCCAGAGCAGTGACGGCGTTCGTCTCGACGCGGACCTCGCCGCTGCGATCCCGAATCGAGGTGCTGTTCCCCTTCGGGAGGGAGGGCGAGCGGGGCTCCTGGCTGACCTTCGCGCTCATATTCGCACTCCTGGTCTATCTGGCATGGGGTCTCCCCAGCGTCAGCAACTTCACCAAGACGATGCAGATCGCCCGCTTGATCGCCCTTCTGGGTATCTTCACCTTGATGTGCTTCTCCCTCAACCTGCACACGGGCATCACCGGGATGACCAACTTCGGTGTCATCTTCTTCGTTGGCATCGGCGCCATAACGGTCGGTCTGCTGGGCGCTCCCGTCGAGACCAACGGCTACGGCTGGGCGCCATGGAAGGCGCTCATCCTCGGGGTGGCGCTGGCGGCGCTGGCCGGCTGGCTGCTCGCCTACCCCACTGCCCGCCTACGCATCGACTACTTCGCCATCGTCACCATATCCCTGGGCGAGATCCTGCGCATCTCGCTGCAAGCGGAGCCGATTCTCCGCGCGGGCACGGTCACCTCCGCCATCGGCATCTCACAGTACAGGCTGCCACTCGAGAGCTGGTGGGAGGGGGGAGCCTCTGCTACCGTGGGCGGATGGCTGGGATTCGACGAAGCGGCTCCCTACATCGTCCTGCTCGCCGGCATGTGCGTGCTCTCCGTGATTCTCGTCTGGTGGCTGCTCGACACGCTGCTCGCCTCTCCTTGGGGGCGGATACTCAGGTCGATCAGGGAGGATGAGCAGGTGGCTCAGCACCATGGCCATGACATCCTCACACACAAGGCAGCCTGCCTCGCGCTCGGTGCGGCCGTGGCTGGTCTGGCCGGGGCCCTCTGGGCGTGGCTGAACACAGGCATCTTCCCTGACTTCCTCAACCCGGTACGCTCGACATTCCTCGTCTGGGCCGCCTTCATCGTGGGTGGCAGGGGCAACAACCGCGGTATGGTCCTCGGTGCATTCATCATAGTGTTGACCGAATTCCTGTTCAACGTCATGGTGGTCGCCAGAGGCGACTCCGACCTTCCCTTCCACGCGATGGTCGCTAGCATCGACGACGTCTTCGCGTGGATCGTCGTCGACCTCGGAGGCAACATCTGGTCAGACCTGTCGATCTCGAAGGCGTTCCCGAGTGGCAACATCATCGCCGAGTTGGCCTACGTCAAACTCGGTCTGGTAGGAGTCGTCATCATCGGCGCTCTGCTGGTGGCTGAGAAGGGACTCCTGCCCGAATTGCCGAGCCGACCGGGTCGCCCGGCCGAGTCCGGAGAGACACCCTCCAACGGAACACAGCCTGAGGAGACCGAAGAGGCGACATCCAACAGTGCACCTCCGGGTGAAGCCGAGCAGCAGCAGGGCGGTGAGGAAGAGTGAGCAGTGCACCTCTGCGCGTGGCTGGCCTGACCAAGGACTTCGGCGGCCTGCGCGCCGTCGAGGATGTCTCCTTCGAGGTACAAGCCGGGGAGTTCGTCGGCCTCATCGGACCGAACGGCTGCGGCAAGACCACCATCTTCAACTGCATATCAGGCCTGTTGAATCAGACCGAGGGTCACATCGAGGTCTTTGGTGAGGACATCGCCGACCTGCGACCCGACCAGATCCAGTCCATTGGGCTGACGCGCACCTTCCAGCACACCCGCCTCTGGCAGGGCCTGACGGTCATCGAGAACCTGCTCGTCCCCGCGCGCGCCCAGTTTTCCCCCAACCTGCTGCTCTCCCTGTTCCGACCGCGCTCGCGGCCTGCTGAGCGCCAGCGCCTCGTCGACGCCTACGCCATCCTCGACATGCTCGAGGTGCCGCACATGGCGCACAACCTCACCCGCGAACTCTCCGGCGGTCAGAGCAAGCTCGTGGACATCGGTCGCGCCCTCATGGGGACCCCCCGCTTCCTGCTGCTGGACGAACCGGTCGCGGGCGTGGCCGGGCCGCTCGCGGAGAAGATCTTCAACAACCTCCGCGCGCTGGTCTCGGACACCGGCACCAGCATCCTCGTCATCGAGCACAACATGGACTTCATCCTACGCCACGGAGTCGATCGCATCATCGTCATGGACCAGAGTCGCATCCTGATGGAGGGTACGCCCGACGAGGTGAAGGCGAGCCGAGCGGTCATCGAGGCCTACCTCGGGGGAGTGGGGGATGAAGATTCCACGGACGCTGAGGCGCTCGGCCGTGTGCGGGTGGGTGAACTGGAATGACGCGGTTGCTGGAGGTGACCGGGCTCGTGGGCGGGTATGGCTCGATCCAGATACTGAACGGCATCGACCTGTACATCGACAAGGGTGAGTTCGTCACTGTCATCGGCCCTAACGGATGTGGAAAATCGACCTTCGTCAAGGTCGTGTTCGGCATCGCCACATACTACCGTGGCACCGTCATCCACGACAGCACGGATGTCTCGGGATGGCGCACCGACCGCCTTGTGAAGCGGGGGATCGCCTACGTGCCACAGGTGGACAATGTGTTCCCCAACCTCACCGTGCACGAGAACCTGCAGATGGGAGGCATCAGTCTGCCACCTGGAGTGCTGGCCGAACGGTGTGCGCGAGCCTACGAGATGTTCCCCGACCTGGAGCCGAGGGTGAGCGATCTCGCAGCATCTCTCTCGGGAGGACAGCGGCAGATGCTCGCCATCTCGCGGGCGCTGATCTCCGACCCTACCTTCCTGCTGCTGGATGAGCCGACCGCGGCGCTCTCACCGCTCTACCAGCAGCAGATCATCGAGCGCATAGACGCACTCCGTGAACATGGCATCACGGTGCTCATCATCGAACAGAACGCCCGCCTCTCTCTCTCTCGTTCCGACCGCGGCTACATCATGGCTGGAGGCAAGATAGTGCACACCGGGCCCGCGGACCAGATCCTCGACGATCCAGACATCGGCACATATTTCCTCGGTGTGCAAGAAGATTGAGGCGCTTGCTCACCAGTTGAACCCGTCACCCGTGCTGGTTCCCTGACTGCACAATGTTGAACAGCATGACGAAGGCAGCCCATACGGGAGGAATGAGATTGGGCATGAAGAGGAACGTCGCGGTGTTGCTGGTGGGAATCCTGCTGCTCGGGGTGAATCTGCTGGTTCTGGGACCGATGGCCACGGGAGGAGTCCAGGGGGCGGTGGATGAGAAATTCGCCACCTACCCGAAGGACAAGGTGTGCGCCAACGACGATTGCAGCGAGGTGAACGAGGACTGGGCCACATCGGTATCGACTCGTGATTACTACGCGTGGACCCTCACGAATCCTGACGACGTCGAATACGACGTTGATCCTGTGTTCGTGAAGATAGGACCGGTCACCTATGAGATCACAGCCGAGCGAACCCTGCTCGATCACGACGCGGACGCGGGCACGCTCACCTATCAGGAGTCGAAATCCTACGTCTGGACAGGCGGTGTACCGGGCACGACTCCGATCACCGGGCTGAACATCCTCTACGAGCCGCAGCGAATCGCGGCGACCGCGCTGATCATCGATTTCGCGATGACGTTCACCAAAGCCGGATTCACCTCTGGAATGATGGGGAACGACATGAACAACACCGGAGCCTCGATCATCACCGCCGCTCTGGTCGCTGCGGATATTGAATCGCTGGGACTGACCGACGACTCGACCGGTTGGCACGCCAAGCACGCCGAACTGGACTCGTCGGTCGCCGACGACATGCTCAACTCCCGGTTGACCTCAGCCGGCCAGGACATCTCCTTGACCAGCAAGTGGGGTCCGATGATGTTCATCTCACGCGGCAAGCCCGATTGTGAACCCGACTTGCTTGAAGGAACCGCGGTTCTGGGGGAGAACACAACAGAACGCGCCGCTCTCTACGGATATCTCGACATCAGTTCGAACCTCTCGACTCTGCAGACCTGCATGCAAGATGGTTCGATCTTCCTCGACCTGTTGGAGAAGTGGTACGCGAACGGCGGCTATGCACCGGCAGACATCGAACTCGTCCCCCCAGAGCACGCTACGAATGGCACGATGGTGTTCCCCGGTGTGTACACCGATGGGATCGAGTGGAACGACCCGTCCAAGGAGGACTCCTGGAGCGACCGCGTCAAGGCGGTATCGGGCGCGGACATCGCTGCCGCCGACGTCTCCGAACTGCTCTATGCAGGAGATGGAACCGGTTCTCCCAAGGGTCTGTTGGCCACCAACTCGGGCGGCTCCTCATTCGGCGTCTACACGTTCCTGGGGATGTCGAAGGACGCCGCCATGGAATCCTACGACCTCGATGCCGCCCAGTACGACGCGATCTGGGCTTGGGCGGACGGCTGGATGAGCGGCTCCACCGAGTTCCCGATGGCGCTCAGGGACGGCACAGGTTCGCTCAACTCGTCAACGTTCGTGGCGACCGCATTCGGCAACGAGGACCCGCTCAACGGTGGATTCCTCACAGCCAGCCTGAACGTCGGGGGCCTTTGGGCAACGATGTTCAAGGGGATAGGGGCGACTGAAAATGTAGCCCTGACAGTCGAGCAGAGCCACAACATCCTCTACGGCCCTCTGGGCATAACCGGCGCCGCCGCCACGATGTTCCTCTACGGGGAGACCACGGGCGAGACGCCGCCGTTCGACATGGAGACGCTGACGCTGACGGCAGATGGTGAGGTGCTGCCTTGGGACACCGCCTTGGTGGCCCGGCTCTACGGCATCGACAACAACTCGGCACTGTCACTGCGCTTCTTCGTGAACGCGCTGATGTTCGGAGAGCAGGTACCGAAGAGCCTCATCTCGCTGTTCGGAGAGGAGGCGACCGGCTACCCGGGAGCGACCAAGTGGGTGACGCACACGGTGGACCAGTGGCTGTTCGGCTGGCGCGACCCGCTGATAGCGCAGCTCGAGGGTGACGTGGATGATGTTTCACTGGGATGGCAGTCCCTGGAGACGAACAAGACCTACTTCGGCTCGGACGGAGTGCTCAACGGAAACGGAACGATCTACAAGATCTGCACTGGGGAGAATGACGCGTGTGACAAGGGTGAGATGATCGAGCAGGACGGCTCGACGCAACTGTTCTGGCGCGATGACGAGATGGAGGTTGCCAGTTTCGGCAGGCTCACCCCGATATCACTGGTGGGCACCACTGGCGGCTTCATCACCGGAGATGGAGACAAGGTGAACATGGGTGACTACGCAGTCGCCGACCTCGTCAAGACGGGCGAAGGGGACTACCACGGAGTGCCGACACATACCTACCGGGCGACCGCGGACCCACCATCCCACAACATACAGGCGAAGTTGATCAACACGAGGACGTTGCTCGACATCTTCCCCGGTGCAGTCCCGGTCTACTTCGGTGGAGAGGTGAACCTCGAGGTCGAGCCGACTTCGAACCTGATCATCAAAGGTGTCTCCACCAGCCGTTTCTACCTCGATACGCGCCCGATGGATGTGCAGGCGAGAATTCCAGCCACACTCGACAACCTCACACCGATATTCGAGATCCAGACGAGCGGTGAGGCGGGCGAGGATAACGCCGCTGATATGAAGTCGGGGATCACCCACAACCAGCAGTTGTTCACCTACTGGACCAATTTTGACTCCTGGGTGGACTATGTCACGCTGCTCATCTACATCATCGCCGATGTCTCCGTTCTGGCGGGCATCGTCCTGCTGGTCCGGGGAGGGGACCATGCACATCCAGATCTAGAACTCGAGCCGGACATCACCTTCGGCGCCGCCGGGGAGATCGCCGATGCCGGCGGTGGGGCGAGCGAGGACGCAGGTATCGGTACACAAGCTGGTACGCAAATGGATATGGATAGTAGAGACTGAAATCAGAATTTGAGGGCAATTCCGGCATCTCCGGATTCACACAAAGGCTCGCCGCGTAGCGAGCCACCAATCCCTCGTCCATGAACAGGAATGCCACCAACTACAGTCAGTCAGCTGACGTCAGTCCATGTTTCGGGAGAACACTCATCTATTCACCCGGTTGCAGAACCCTCATGCAAGAGCAGTCTGATGACCGCAGCAGGTTCAGGAACATCGTTCGACCGCAACCAGCACAGCAGTCCGCACAACCGGCATACCAGCCTGGGATGACGGTGGAGCAACCGGCGGGAGTGCCGCCCGACCTCGATGCGGCGAAGGCGGGAATGGTCGTCTCGGTGATCGGTGGCGTCATCGCCATGATGTTCGCCATCGGGAAGTTCATGACCAGCGAACTCGACAGCGACATGGCATTCCTCTACCTCGGTGCGGGAGCCTTCCTGCTGGTCGTCCTCTCGGGGGGTTTCGTCGAACTGCAGTTCCGCAGGCGCGGCGCCATCTCGATCATCCACGACTACGTCCTCGGGTTCAGCCATCTGTTCGCGGTGCTCGCCGCCTTCTGGATCAGCCGCTGGGCGATCTGGTTCAGTTGTCCTGATGTCCCGGATGACGGTCTCTTCTGCCATGGTGACAAGTTCGTAGAGGGGTGGATGCCAGCCGAGTGGGCGGTACTCGTCCAGGCGGTGGTGTTCGTGCTCGTCGGCCTCGGGCAGTGGCGCATGAACCAGCGTGTCGGTGCGGGTACGCTGCCGCGTCTGGTGACGGTGCTCTCGCCGCTCGTCATCCTGCTCGTGGGCGCAGCCATCTGGGTCGACTGGTCCGACGGCACCATCCCGCTGCCGTTACTGCTCAGCGCACTGGCGCTGATGGGCCTCGGCATGTGGCTCGGAGCGGCGTCCGACCGCGCTCCGCTGTTCCTCGCCAGCGCGCTGCTCTCATCGGTCATCCCGCTCGTCTACGAGGTCATGGTCGGAGGGGGAGCCGGACTCTCGATGCTGCCGATGGTGGTCCTGATGCAGGGGCTGTTCGCCTCAGCGAAGGGGCTCTCCCGCTCGATGATCCAGCACGGTTCCATCCTGCTGGTGCTGTTCGTATTGGCGGCGCAGTTCATCGCGGTCGTCTCAGATCTGCCATTCGTGCTCGTCAATGAGATCGACCTCCCGCTGCTCACGCTGCCGCTCGTCCTCTGGTTGTCGCTGCTCATCGGCTACTTCGCGCCGGTGCACATGCGCCGCGTACCGTGGATGCCCATCGGGCTCGCGGTCGGGCTCTCGTTCCTGCCCGCGCCCGGGAGCCAACTCGCCTGGTCGCTGGCCCTGCTCGCCTTCATCTACATGCTCACCCGGCCGCAGACCCGTCGCTGGGTGGCTGACTGGACCTATGCGATGCTGGCCACGTCCTGGTTCATGGTGGATTGGCTCACCTCGTTCGGCGGACCGTTCGGGGTGCTCGAGCTCGACCCGTTCTTCCTCGTGCTCCCGCCGGTGGCGCTGCTGGTGCTCGGTGAGACCGCTTCTAGGAGCGGGCGGTTGTCGAGAACACCGTACCATGCGGCGGTGGTGCTGACCTTGCTCTCGCACGAGATGCTGTTCGGCTCAGGCTGGCTGCTGCCTGTCGGATTCTGCCTGTTCCTGCTGCTGCTGGTGCTGCGGCAGGCGATCAACGTGAACTCCGTCGCTGAGGATGACCATGGTACTCGACGCGACATGTCGATGATCGTGCTGCTGGCTGGTGCTTCGATCCTGCTGTTGGAACTGTTCGGGAGACTGGACAGCGGATTCGGTCCGCGGTTCGGACTGGAGGGATTCGGGGTCGAGGCGCTGCTGCCCGGTGTCCCGCTGTTCGCGCCCGGGCGCCACCTGCGCGTGCGCGCTCCCGATCTGGCTCCCCCGTTCGCGCGGCTGGTGCCCTCGCGGGGACCCGTC
>ERZ813253.514-NODE-514-length-13690-cov-5.030967_pt1 | contig 13690 bp, 13 predicted proteins | sample MGYA00520893_ERZ813253 | MGnify/ENA primary metagenome ERZ813253 (study PRJEB31669, sample SAMD00080414) | marine metagenome | biome: oceanic hadal pelagic zone biome; feature: marine hadalpelagic zone; material: sea water | place: Pacific Ocean:Izu-Bonin Trench...
ATATGGGCTAGCAAAAATAGCATCTGCTATTTATCCAAAACAAGCAATTGTACGAATGTCCGATTTTAAATCCAATGAATATTACAACCTTTTGGGAGGAAGTTACTTTGAGCCAATTGAAGAAAACCCAATGATTGGATGGAGGGGGGCAAGTAGATATTACTCAGATGAGTACGAATACGCTTTTGGGATGGAATGTAAGGCCATCAAAAGAGTAAGGAATAAAATGGGACTTACCAATGTAACTATCATGATTCCCTTTTGTAGAACAGTTGAGGAATTATTAAAAGTATATAAAGTCATGAAAAAATATGGTTTGGAAAGAGGAAAAGATGGGCTTCAAGTGTACTTAATGGCAGAACTACCATCTAATATTATAATGGCTGAAGAGTTTGCTCAGCACATTGATGGTTTCTCAATTGGTTCAAACGATTTAACACAATTAACTTTAGGATTAGATAGAGATTCATCCTTAGTTGCACACATTTATGATGAAAGAAATCCGGCAGTAAAACGATCTATCTCTAACCTTATAAAAGTAGCAAAAAAGACAAAAACAAAAGTGGGGATTTGTGGTCAAGGGCCTTCTGACTATCCTGATTTTGCTCAATTTTTGGTAGAAGAAGGAATCGATAGCATTTCAGTAACTCCTGACTCTATGTTAAAAACAATAAAAGCAATTCATAAAATTGAAAACAAAAAATAAAGTATGATTAAAGGAGGGGAATTTTTAATAAAAGACCAAGAGGCAAAGGATATTTTTATTCCTGAAGATTTTGGAGAAGAACAATTGATGATGGCTTCAGCCACAAAAGAATTTGTAGAAAAAGAATTGGATCCACATAGGGAACAGTTTGAAAAAAAAGATTACAAACTAACGGAGGACTGCATGAAAAAAGCAGGAAAACTGGGGCTTTTAGGAATTGGAGTTCCTACAAAATATGGTGGAATGGGAATGCCATTCAACACTTCCATTTTAATTTGTGATAGAATTAGTGGTGCTAATGGTTCCTTCTCCACAGCATATGGGGCACATACAGGAATTGGAACTTTGCCAATTTTAATCTATGGAGATGACACGCAAAGAGAAAAATACTTACCAAAATTGGCTAGTGGGGAATGGATGAGTTGTTATTGTTTAACTGAACCTGGAGCAGGCTCAGATGCTAACTCAGGAAAAACTAAAGCAGTTTTAACTGAAGATGGAAAACATTACCTTATTACAGGACAAAAAATATGGATTTCAAATGCAGGATTTGCAAATGTATTTATTGTATTTGCTAGAATTGAAGATGATAAAAACATTACTGCATTCATTTTGGAAAAAGGGATGGAGGGTATTACTATGGGAGAGGAAGAGCACAAATTAGGATTAAACGCCTCCTCTACTCGTCAAGTATTTTTTAATGAAGTAAGTGTTCCGGTTGAAAGCCTATTAGGAGGTAGAGGAAACGGATTTAAAATTGCTATGAATACCTTAAATGTTGGAAGAATTAAGCTCTCAGCTGCAGTATTGGATGCCTGCAGAAGAATGATTTCTCTTTCTACCAACTATGCGAATGAGCGTATTCAATTTGGAGTTCCTATTGCAAAATTTGGAGCAATAAAACACAAATTAGCAGATATGGCTGTACGAACTTTTGCTATTGAATCGGCAACTTATAGAGCTGGAGCAGAAATTGAAAAAAATATTGGAAGGTTGGAAGGGGAAGGAATAGATCATCAAGAAGCCCACTTAAAAGGAATTGAAGAATATGCTATTGAGTGTTCTATTGTAAAAGTTTTGGGTTCGGAAACCATACAGTTTTGTTCGGATGAAGGTATCCAAATATTTGGTGGAATGGGGTATTCTGCAGATACGCCAATGGAAGCAGCTTACCGTGATGCCCGTATTTCCAGAATTTATGAGGGAACCAATGAGATAAACAGGATGCTTTTGGTAGGCATGATATTGAAAAAAGCCATGAAAGGAGAATTAGACATTATGACTCCTGCTATGAAAATTGCAGAAGATTTAATGAGTATTCCTTCATTTGAAAGACCAGATGAAAGTAAATTATTTGCAGTAGAAAAAGAGCATCTTAAAAAATTAAAGAAAGTAATTTTGATGTGTGCAGGAAAAGCAGTTGAACATTACGCAATGGACATTGAAAAAGAGCAAGAGGTATTGATGAATTTGGCAGATATGGTAATTGAAGTATACACTGCAGAATCAGCCATTTTGAGAGCTGAAAAACTAGCCCTTAAAAATGGAGAGGAACAAACTACATCACAGATTACTATGAGTAAATTATTCTTATATTCTGCTATTAAAAATTGTCAGAAATCAGGAGAAGAAGTAATCCTTTCTTTTGCTGAAGGAGATGAGCAAAAAATGTTGTTAATGGGGCTTAAACGCTTTACAAAAGGATACTCTATAAACCCTAAAAAATTAAGAAGAGAAGTTGCTGCTAAATTGATTGAGGAAAACAGATATTGTTTTTAGTATATTTGACGAATGAATTTTACAACATTTAAGTTTGGAAACGAATTACAAGAAGGGCTAGATATGATGGGATTTGAAAAGGCCACCCCTATACAAGAACAAGCAATACCCATAATACAAGCAGGAAGAGATTTAATTGCCTGTGCACAAACTGGAACTGGGAAAACAGCAGCCTTTGTATTGCCTATTTTGGACAAACTCACAAAAAACCATCAAAGTAATAAAGTAAATACGATAATTATTGCGCCAACCAGGGAGCTCGCCAAACAGATTGATATGCAAATTGAGGGTTTTTCCTATTTCACGAATTCGTCTTCTTACCCTATTTATGGTGGAGGGACTGGGGTTGAATTTGACAATCAGAAACAAGCACTTAAAAATGGAGCGGATATTATTATTTGCACTCCAGGAAGGTTGTTGGCGCATTTGGATTTTGATTATTTTGACACAACAGGGGTACAACATTTTGTTCTGGATGAAGCAGATAGAATGTTAGACATGGGATTTTATGATGATATTATGAAAATTGCAAAATCTTTACCTGAAAAAATGCAAACACTTTTGTTTTCAGCAACAATGCCTCCAAAAATTAGAACACTTGCTACCAAATTACTCGATAATCCGGCAAGTATAAGTTTAGCAATTTCAAAACCTCCAGCAGGTATTACTCAATCTGCTTATATGGTACACGATAGCCAAAAGGTAAATTTGGCAAGAGAAATACTAAGAGCAAAAGGAAAAGATTTAAGTCATGTCCTCATTTTTGCCTCAAGCATAAAAAGTGTAAGAGAAATTAAAAAAACTTTAAACAGAGCAGGAATGAAAGCCTCTGAAATGCATTCTGGATTGGATCAAAGCGAAAGAGAAGAAACCATAAGAGACTTTAAAAATAAGAAAATTAGAATCTTAGTTGCTACCGATATTTTATCCAGAGGAATAGATATCCAAGAAATTGAATTAGTTATCAATTATGAAGTACCTCATGATGCAGAGGATTATGTACACAGAATTGGGCGTACTGCCAGAGCGGACAGAACAGGAGAAGCTATTACTTTTATTAGTCCAAAACAAGTGCGAAACTTTAAGGATATTGAAAAACTGATTGAAAAAGAAGTTCCAAAACTTAGTTTACCAAATGGTTTTGAGAGAGCTCCTGAATATAAGATTCAAACAAAGAATAAAAAGAAAAAACAGTGGAAAAAATTCAAGAATAAGTGATTACCTCTCCAAAACAGGAGCATGATGTGCTTTTATTCTGGCATCAATAATAGGAATAGAACACGAAAAATGTTTGTTCTTATGCTCTGCATCTACACCATAAATGTCGTTTGCAGGATTGGAACGGGTAAAAGTAATCCACAACCAATTGGAGAAATCTTCAGTTGTAAAAGTGGCATCATCTACTAAAGTAATCAGTGCTATTCCTTCTAAATTTTGTTTTTCTAAAGAATCAATTAAGTCATTAATTTCTCCTTTACCTTCTACTACTAAATTTCCATTACTCACTAATTGTAGGTTAGAAAAACCTGTAGGTAAATTGATATTCTGCAAGTTTTCAGATAAAGTTCTTTTACTATCTCCAGCAGCTGCAATCACTACTTTTGAACCTTCATTCAGTCCATCTCCACTATAGTCCAAAGTATCAATAGTCGTTTTGGTTTGGAAATGTAAATCTCTTTTCCAATTTACCCTTTCCAAAAAATGCGTAAAATATTCCTTTTCGTTATTCACATTTGGAGCATTTTCTTCATCACAAATAAATACATATTTAGCTAAGGACATTTGTCCTGTTCCTAAAATATGATTGGCAATGGTTAATAATTCTTGGGGTTGTTTGGTAGGATTATAAGGAGTATATCGTTCACTTCCCACAGCCAATAACAAAGGATGAACTCCTGCTGCATCTACCGCATTTACTGCTTTTAATCCAGGAATTTCTTTCTCAATTGCCTTTCCAGTAATTTCATGTATCAAAGCTCCAAACTGAGAATCCTCTTGAGGGGGACGACCCACAACCGTAAAAGGCCAAATGGCATTTTCTTTAGCATATACTTTGTGAATCTTCAAAACTGGGAAATCGTGTTTCAAACTATAATAACCCAAATGATCTCCAAAAGGGCCTTCAGCTTTTACATCATTTTGGTGTAACTCTCCACAGATTACAAAATCGGCATCTGCTGAAATAGTATAGCCATCTTTCTTTGCATAACGAAAGTTCCTTCCTCCTAAAATTCCTGTAAAAGCCATTTCTGACATTCCCTCAGGTAATGGCATAACGGCAGCAAAAGTATGAGCTGGTGGTCCTCCTACAAAAATAGAAACCTTTAAAGGTTCTCCTTTTTGGTTGGCTTTTTTCTGATGCACACCTATCCCTCTGTGAATTTGATAATGCATCCCCACCTCCTTATTGGGTACATAATCATTCCCGGAAAGTTGAATTCTGTACATTCCTAAATTGGAATTCATAATTCCTGGATTTTCTACATCTTCTGAATAGACTTGAGGTAAAGTGATAAAAGCTCCCCCATCCTCTTTCCAACATTTTACTTGTGGTAAATCCTTAATATGTATTTCTTTAAATTGTCTTGGAAATCTAACTTTTACAGGGATAGCATAAATAGCATGAAGAGCAGTAAAAATGGCCTCAAATGGATTTTTAAGTGCAGAAGCAGGATTTGTTTTAAGGTCAATAAGCTGTTTTACCTTTTCTAAACTATCACGAAACATAAACTTACTTCTTTTTAAAGTTCCAAATAAATTAGAAGCTGCCCGAAATTTACTTCCTTTAATCTTTTCAAATAAAATGGCTTTCCCTCCTTTTGCAAATTCATCCAGATGAATAGATGCCATTTCCAAATCAGGATTTACCTGTTCCGAAATTCGAATAAGTTCACCTTCCTTTTCTAAATCAGAAATACATTGTTGTAAGGTTCTATAAGCCATTGTCCAAAAGTAAAAAAACTCGGTGAATAACACCGAGTTTTTTAATCTAACATCTACATACTAATCTCTAAGATTTATCTTTTATTAATAGAAACATATTTTCTTTCATTTTCACCAACATAAATTTGTCTTGGTCTTCCTATAGGTTCATGATTTTCCCTCATTTCTTTCCATTGTGCAATCCATCCTGGTAATCTTCCCAATGCAAACATTACCGTAAACATATCGGTAGGAATACCCAATGCTCTGTAAATTATACCAGAATAAAAATCAACATTTGGATACAAGCCCCTATCTTTAAAATATTGATCGTTAAGCGCTACTTTCTCTAATTTTAAAGCAATATCCAAAATTGGATCTTCAATGCCTAATTGACCTAAAACATCATCAGCTGCTTTTTTAATAATCTTAGCTCTAGGATCAAAATTCTTATAAACTCTGTGTCCAAATCCCATCAGGAGGAATGGATCTGATTTGTCTTTCGCTTTATTGACATATTTATTTACATCCCCTCCGTCTTCCTTTATCTGTTCAAGCATTTCAATTACTGCCTGATTTGCTCCACCATGAAGCGGGCCCCAAAGCGCTGCAATTCCTGCAGAAATTGAAGCATACAGACTTGCATGAGAGGATCCAACAATTCTGACAGTTGCTGCAGAACAATTCTGCTCATGGTCGGCATGCAAAATTAATAATTTGTTTAGTGCGGAAGCAATAATAGGGTTTACTACATAATTGACAGTTGGCAAGGAAAACATCATTCTGATAAAATTTTCACAATAGTCAAGCGAATTATCAGGATAAATTACAGGTTGCCTCATTCTGTTTTTAAAACTCCAAGCAGCTAAAGTAGGTAGCTTTGCAATCGAACGAATTATTGTCCCGTTCACTTCTTCTGCTGAACGATTTGGATCTAAGGATTTTGGATAAAATGCCGTCAGTGATGAGACTAAAGAAGACAATACACCCATTGGATGAGATTTTGATGGAAACCCATCTAGTATCGCTCTTACATCTTCATGCACTAATGTGTGTTTAGAAACTTCTGCTTTAAAATTATCTAACTCCTCAAAACTTGGTAATTCACCATATATTAGTAAAAAAGCAACTTCTAAAAAACTAGCATTTTCGGCTAAATCTTCAATGGAATACCCTCTATATCTTAAAATTCCTTTTTCCCCATCCAAAAAAGTAATAGCACTTTCAGTAGAACCTGTATTTTTAAACCCTTTATCTAGAGTAATTATACCGGCTTCTTGTCTTAAATTGCTTATATCAATTGCTATTTCATTTTCTGTACCGATAATAACAGGAAGATCGTATTTCTTACCATCATAATGTAGCTCAGCCTTTTTTGCCATAATTTCTTTAAATTTTTAAACTAGCCGAATATAAATTTTTTTCCTGGATAAACTGCATCTTTTCCCAAGAATTCTTCAATTCTTAAAAGCTGATTGTATTTAGCCATTCTATCCGAGCGAGATGCTGAACCCGTTTTTATTTGCCCACAATTAAGAGCAACAGCCAAATCCGCAATTGTTGTATCTTCAGTTTCTCCTGAACGGTGACTCATTACAGAAGTATAATTATTTTTTTGAGCCAATTTTACTGCATTTATAGTTTCGGTTAGTGTGCCAATCTGATTCACTTTTATTAAAATTGAATTTGCAACTCCATTCTCTATTCCCCTTCCCAATCTATTTACATTGGTTACGAACAAATCATCCCCCACCAATTGTATTTTATCTCCAATTTTATCTGTCAAGAGTTTCCAAGCATCCCAATCATCTTCATCTAAACCATCTTCAATGGAAATGATTGGATATTTTTTTGTCCAATCTTCCCAGTAAGCCACCATTTCAGCAGGTGTTAGTTTATCTCCTGTTGACTGGTGAAAATGATACACATTTTCTTCTGCATTATAAAATTCGGATGCAGCAGCATCCATTGCAATATACATATCTTCACCAGGGCGATAGCCAGCAGTTTCAATGGCTTTTAATACCACTTCAATTGCTTCTTCATTCGAACCTAAGTTAGGAGCAAAACCTCCTTCATCTCCAACATTAGTGGAATAATTCTGATTTTTAAGCTCCGCTTTTAAATGATGAAAAACTTCCGTTCCCATTTGCAAAGCATGGGAAAAAGAAGATGCGCCAATTGGCATCACCATGAATTCCTGAAAGTCAATACTGTTATCGGCATGCGAACCACCATTCAATATATTCATCATAGGAATAGGTAAAGTATAAGCATCCTTTCCTCCAACATAGGTAAACAAATTTTTGTTTTGTTCAATTGCAGCTGCTTTTGCAGAAGCAAGGGAAACAGCCAAAATAGCATTAGCTCCTAAATTGGCTTTATTTGCAGTTCCATCTAATTCAATCATCTTATTGTCAATACATTTTTGATCAGAAACTTGACAACCAATAAGGATATCTTTAATTTGGGTATTGATATTATCAACTGCTTTTAACACCCCTTTTCCAAGATAGATATTTACATTTCCATCTCTTAATTCTACTGCCTCATGCTTGCCAGTGGAAGCGCCTGAAGGAACAGCAGCTCTACCCATTATTCCATTTTCAGTTGTTACTTCCGCTTCAACTGTAGGATTCCCTCTTGAATCTAATATTTGACGTGCATATATGTTTAAAATTTTACTCATTTGTTATTCTTATGATTTTTAATGTTGCTTACAAACTGATCAAACAAATATCTTGAATCGTGAGGTCCAGGAGAGGCTTCAGGATGGTATTGCACAGAAAAACAATTCTTATTTAAGAGTTTGATTCCTTCAACAGTGTTATCATTCAAATTAACATGTGTTACTTCAACATTCGGATTATTTTTTATGTCTTCTTCAGTAATTCCAAAACCATGATTTTGAGAAGTAACTTCTGCTTTTCCTGTTGCTAGATTTTTTACAGGATGATTTATTCCCCTATGACCATTATGCATTTTATAAGTAGAAATCCCTTCAGAAAGTGCTAAGGCTTGATGTCCTAAACAAATCCCAAAAACTGGTTTACCATCAGTAGTTATATTTTTCACCTGCTCAATTACTTCTGGCATTGCAGAAGGGTCGCCAGGACCATTGGATAAAAAGAACCCATCAGGATTCCATTTTTTCATTTCTGAAAAAGAAGTGTGCATTGGAAAAACCTGCAAATAACAATCTCTATCAGCAAGACATCTTAAAATATTTCGTTTTACGCCAATATCGAGAACTGCAACTTTATATTTTGCTTTTTCATCTCCAAAGAAATAGGGTTTTTCAGTAGAAACTTTTGAGGAAAGTTCCAACCCCTCCATAGATGGAACTTTTTCTAATAACTTTTTTAACTTAGAAATATCAGTTGTTTTAGAAGAAATTATTGCATTCATAGCACCTTTATCTCTAATATATCTTACTAGGGCTCTTGTATCTATATCAGAAACTACTACTTTATTCTGATCCTGAAAATACTGATATAAATCTCCATTCGCTCCCTCACGAGAAAATCCTTTATTAAAATTCTTACATATTAATCCAGCAATTTTCATGGAGTCAGATTCTACTTCATCAGCAAGCACGCCATAATTACCAATATGTGCATTTGTTGTCACCATTAATTGCCCATAATAAGATGGGTCAGTAAAAACTTCCTGATAACCAGTCATGCCAGTATTAAAGCAAATTTCACCAGTTGCAACACCTTCAATACCAACAGATTTTCCATGGAAAATCGTTCCGTCCTCTAAAAGAACAACTGCATTATTTTGTTTTTTATACTTCATTATTTTATTAAAAAATTGGAAATAAAATTAAAAAAAAAGGACAAAGCACATAAAGCTTTATCCTTTTATTTTTTAAAACAATTGTAGTTTTATTCATCTTTCTTCTGCTCATCTGAATTGTCTTCTGTTTTGTCTTTCTCTTCTTCTGGTTCCGGAACATCTTCAGCGTCTGTCTTTTCAATAATCTCTTCTGAGCTTTCCACCACATTTTCTTCAGAAGTATCTTCCGTTTTTGTTTCTTTCTTTTCTATTTCATTTTCTGCTGTTTCTGCTGGCTCCACCTTTTCTTCTTTTTCCTCAGTTAGTTCCGCTTGAGGTTCTTGTTGTATTTCTTCAGCAGTTTCTGTTGGTTCTTCCTCTACTGTTTCTTCAGCAGTATCTTGCGCTTCTTCTACTTTAGACTCCTCAGTTACTTCTGCTTCCAGCTCTTCTTCTTTCTCTTCTATCACTTCCTCCTGGGTTGTTGCAGTTTCTTCCACTTCTTCTTCTTTTGCTTCTGATTCAGCTTCTTCCGTTTTTTCTTCAACAACAACTTCCTCAGTAGTATCTTCCACTTTTGATTCTTCAGTTATAGTTTTCTCCGCTTTTTCTTCTTTTGAAGCTACTTCTTCAGTACTTGTCGTTGCTTCTGCTTCTTCAGCTTCTGTAGTTTCAGCGCCTGAATCTTGAGTGCCCTCTACATTTTCAGCATTTCCATCAGTGATAGTTTCTGCAATTTCTTCAATAGTTGTCGTTTCTGTAACAACTTCTGAAGTTTGAAGTTCAGATGATTTACCTGCCCCTCTTCTTCTAGTTTTCTTTCTTTTTGGTTTGTCAGTAGTATAGTCTTCATTATAATCCACTAGTTCGATAAAACACATTTCAGCATTATCGCCCAGTCGATTGCTTAATTTCAAAATTCGAGTATACCCACCAGGTCTATCAGCAATTTTTGCAGCAACATCACCAAATAATTCGGTAATAGCTTGTTTTTGTTTTAAGTAAGAAAATACCGTTCTTCTGGAATGAGTAGTATCCTCTTTTGATTTTGTAAGTAGTGGCTCAATATAAACCCTCAAAGCTTTTGCTTTTGCAACAGTAGTTTTGATGCGTTTGTGCTCAATTAAAGAGCATGCCATATTAGCTAGCATTGCTTTTCGGTGAGGAGCCTTTCTTGATAAATGATTAAATTTCTTCCCGTGTCTCATTTTATTGTTCGTTATCTAAATTATATTTGGAAATATCCAAACCAAATGATAGTCCTTTATCCTCAACCAAAACTTCTAATTCAGATAATGATTTTTTCCCAAAGTTTCTGAATTTTAGTAAGTCTGATTTGTTAAAAGATACCAATTCGCCTAATGTTTGAACTTCTGCTGTTTTCAAGCAATTTAAAGCTCTTACGGACAAACCTAATTCTGAAAGTTTAGATTTAAGTAATTGACGCATATGCAAAGTATCTTCATCAAACTCATCTTCCAAGTCTTTTCCAAAAGTCATTTTTTCATCTGAGAAAAGTAAAAAATGCTGAATCAGAATTTTTGAAGCTTCCGTTAAAGCATCTTTTGGTGTGATTGAGCCATCTGTTACTAAATGAATATTTAGTTTCTCAAAATCAGTTTTTTGTTCCACTCTATAATTTTCAACATCATATTTAACATTCTTGATTGGTGTAAAAATAGAATCGATAGCAATAGTTCCTAGAGCAGTGTCTTCTTTAGAATTGTCCTCAGCAGGGACATATCCTCTTCCTTTTTCGATAAGAATCTCCATTTCGAAAGAAACTTTTTTATCCATATTACAAACTATTTGCTCTGGGTTTAATACTTGAAAATTAGAAAGGCCATTAGCAACATCAGCTGCAGTTATGGTTTTCTGATTAGAAACTTTTATTATGGCAGTTTCACTATTTTCATCTTCAATTTGTTGTTTAAACCTAATTTGTTTAAGATTTAAAACAATCTCTGTTACATCTTCAATTACTCCATCAATAGTTGAAAATTCATGTTCAACTCCTTCAATTTTAAAAGAAGTAATTGCAAAACCCTCTAATGAGGAAAGTAAAACTCTCCTTAAAGCATTACCGACTGTTAGCCCGTAACCTGGCTCTAAAGGACGAAATTCAAAATTCCCTACTTTTTCATCAGACTCAAGCATTATTACTTCATCTGGTTTTTGAAAATTTAATATTGGCATAATTTTATTTTTTTAAGTTTATTTTTTATTTTGAATAAAGTTCAACAATTAGTTGCTCTTTTATGTTTTCTGGAATTTGTTCTCTTTCTGGAAAAGCCAAAACTTTCCCCTTCAAAGTATCAGAATTCCATTCTAACCAATCAGAAGTGTAAGAACTGGCAGCTAAGGAAGTGCCAACAACTTCTAACGATTTTGATTTTTCTCTAACACTTATTGTATCCCCAATCTTTAAAGCATAAGAAGGGATATTAGTAATGTTTTCATTTACAACAATGTGTTTGTGCGTTACCATTTGGCGTGCGGCCCTCCTTGTAGGAGAAATTCCTAAACGATACACCACATTATCTAATCTTGTTTCACAAAGTTGTAATAGTATTTCCCCTGTAATACCTTTTTTCCTTAGTGCTTTTTTGAAAAGATTAGAAAACTGTTTTTCCAAAATACCATAAGTATATTTTGCTTTTTGTTTTTCCTGCAACTGCACAGCATATTCCGATTTTTTTCCTCTTCTTCTTGTATTTCCATGCTGTCCTGGACCATAATTTTTCTTGTCCAACACTTTGTCCGGACCAAAAATTGGTTCGCCAAATTTTCTTGCTATCTTAGATGTAGGACCTGTATATCTTGCCATTTTTTCTTATTAATTAAATTTATACTCTTCTTCTTTTTGGAGGACGACAACCATTGTGAGGCAATGGAGTAACGTCCACTATTTCAGTAACCAAAATACCAGAATTATGGATTGCTCTTATTGCTGATTCTCTTCCTGAACCCGGACCTTTTACAAATACTTTTACTCTTCTTAAGCCAGCTTCCATAGCTGGTTTTGCACAATCTTCTGCTGCCATTTGTGCAGCATAAGGTGTGTTTTTCTTTGACCCTCTAAAACCCATTTTGCCAGCAGATGACCAAGATATAACTTGACCATTATTGTTGGTTAATGAGATTATAATGTTATTAAAAGTAGCTTGTATATGCGCTTGCCCTGCTGCTTCCACTCTTACTGTATTCTTCTTTTTTGATTTTGCCATAATTATTTATAATTTAGTAGCTATCTTTTTATTGGCTACTGTTTTTCTTCTTCCTTTTCTTGTTCTAGAATTATTCTTTGTTCTTTGTCCTCTTAAAGGAAGTCCTTTTCTGTGGCGGATTCCTCTATAAGAAGCAATATCAATCAATCTTTTTATATTAATTTGGGTCTCTGAGCGTAATTCCCCCTCCACTTTATACTCTTCATTGATAATAGAACGAATAGTATTTACCTGATTATCATCCCAATCTTGAACTTTTTTATCCAAAGGCACATTCGCTTTGTTTAAAATCTCTTTTGCGAAAGACCTGCCAATACCAAAAATGTAAGTTAAGCCAATTTCGCCTCTTTTGTTTTTAGGTAAATCTATACCTTTTATTCTTGCCATATTTTATCCTTGTCTTTGTTTAAATCTAGGGTTCTTTTTATTGATTACATACAATCGTCCTTTTCTTCTGACGATTTTGCAATCCTCACTTCTTTTTTTTACTGATGCTCGTACTTTCATAATTTCTAATATTTAGTACCTATAAGTTATTCGTCCCTTTGTTAAATCATAAGGCGACATTTCTAATTTTACTTTATCTCCTGGCAAAAGCTTTATATAGTACTTTCTCATTTTGCCAGAAATATGAGCCGTAATTATATGCCCATTTTCAAGCTCTACTCTAAACATAGCATTCGATAATGCTTGCTTAATGGTTCCGTCTACTTCTATATTTGGCTGTTTTGCCATTTTTATTTTTATTTAATACTTTTTCTATCTCTTTAAAACTCGATAAAATTTCTGCTTTATTTTTTCGCACCACAATAGTGTGCTCAAAATGTGCAGAAAAATTACCATCTGCTGTTGTTATTGTCCAGCCATCAGCATGCTGATGAATAGACTTTGTTCCCATGTTTATCATTGGCTCTATCGCAATTACCAATCCTTCTTTTAACTTTATCCCTTTCCCTCTTTTACCATAATTTGGTACTTCCGGACTTTCATGTAATTTTCTTCCAACTCCATGTCCTACCATTTCTCTTACTACTCCAAAACCAAAACTTTCTGTATAATCTTGAATGGCATGACTAATATCTCCTAATCTTCTTCCAGAAACAGCTTGCTCAATTCCTTTATAAAGAGATGCTTTAGTTACTTCCAATAACTCTTTTATCTCTTTTTTAACTTCTCCTACTTCATAGGTAAAAGATCGGAAGAGCACACGTCTGAACTCCAGTCACGATCAGATCTCGTATGCCGTCTTCTGCTTGAAAAAAAAAAAATATATACT
>ERZ813253.515-NODE-515-length-13676-cov-7.010111_pt1 | contig 13676 bp, 14 predicted proteins | sample MGYA00520893_ERZ813253 | MGnify/ENA primary metagenome ERZ813253 (study PRJEB31669, sample SAMD00080414) | marine metagenome | biome: oceanic hadal pelagic zone biome; feature: marine hadalpelagic zone; material: sea water | place: Pacific Ocean:Izu-Bonin Trench...
GTCGGCGGGGACAATGTGGTGCATGATTTCCTGCCCATGATGGTGGCCGAGGATTTTTCCTATATGCTGCGCGAGCGGCCCGGCTGCTATGTCTTCATCGGCAACGGCGAGGGCGACGCCCACCCCATGTGCCACAGCCCCGATTACGACTTCAACGACGATATCCTGCCCATCGGCGTGAGCTATTGGGCACATCTGGTGGAGGAGGCCCTTGGCGCCGCCTGAAGCAACGACCCCGGCGCTCAGCGTGGTCATTCCCGCGCTCGACTCTGTTGATTACCTGGGGAACTGCCTGGACGCCCTGAATGGCACAAATTGCGAGATCATTGTCGTCGACGGCGGATCGAGCGACGGCACGCAAGCACTCGCCGCATCCCGGGGCGCGCGGGTACTGACCTCGGCAACCGGCCGGGGCGCCCAGCTCGTGGCCGGCGCGGCCGCGGCGCGGGGCCGGTGGCTGCTGTTCCTCCATGCCGACACCCGCCTGTCCGAAGGATGGCGGCAAGCGGCCACGGAGTTCATGGCTGCCGGGGACAAAGATCATGCCGGATATTTCCGCTACGCCCTCGATGACGACGCCCCGGCGGCGCGCCGTCTCGAAGCCCTGGTCGCCTGGCGCTGCCGCCTTCTGGGGCTGCCCTATGGCGATCAGGGGCTGTTGATTGCCCGCGAATTTTACCAGCGGCTCGGCGGTTTCAGGCCGATGCCCTTGATGGAAGACGTCGAGTTCATCCGGCGCATCGGCCGGCGCCGCCTGGTCATGCTCGACGCCCAGGCGATGACCTCGGCGGCGCGCTATCGCCGGGACGGGTATCTGCGGCGTTCGGGCCGGAATATGGCCTGCCTGGCGCTTTATCATCTCGGCCTTCCGCCGCGCAGCCTGGTCCGTCTCTACGGGTGAAACCGCAACGTCATCTCATTCTGTTCGTCAAGGCGCCCCGCCTCGGCGCCGTGAAGACGCGGCTGGCGGCCGACATCGGCGCCCTCAAGGCCTGGCGCTTCTACCGGGAATCGGTGACGGGAACCCTGCGCCGCCTGGGCCGCGATCCCCGGTGGCGCTGCATCCTCAGCATCACCCCCGACCACTTCGCCGGCCCTGGATGTTTACCTCAGGGGCGCGGCGATTTGGGGGCGCGCATGGGCCGCGCCCTGAACAGCGCACCATCCGGACCGGCGCTGCTGATCGGCGGCGATATCCCCGAGATCGAGACCGGCGATGTCGTCCAGGCCTTCCGCGAACTCGAACGCAATGACATGGTCTTCGGGCCCTCGTCCGACGGCGGCTTCTGGCTGATCGGCGCGCGCCGCCGGCCCCTGCCCCGCGGCTTGTTCAAGGGCGTACGCTGGTCGAGCGCGCACAGCCTCGCCGACAGTCTGGCGACCCTGCCGCCCCATTGCAGCACGGCCCTGATCCAGGAACTCGACGATATCGACAATGGCGACGATTACCGGCGCTGGCGTTCTAGAGCATAGCCCCCCTGGAGACGATAGCCGATCAGGACGGCAGGCGGACGCTGCCGAATTTAGTCTCCGCCCAGCGCGCCAGACGCAGCACCGGGTAGCAGTAGGCGAAGTACAGCAGCGCGGTCATGCCGTAGATCACCATCAGCTCCCGGGGATGGCGCTGGGTGGCGTGTTCTCCGGCCCGCACCAGCTCGGCGATGCCGATGACCGAGACGATGGAGGTGCCCTTGATGATGATGACATAGATGCCACCCATGGGCGGGATCATCATTTTCAGGGCCTGGGGCAAGACCACGTAGCGCATGTTTTGCAGGGCCGTCATGCCGGTCGAGCGCGCCGCCTCGCTCTGGCCTTTCGGGACCGCCTCGATGGCGGCGCGGACGATCTCCGCCACATAGGTCGAGGTGTAGAGGCTGAGGGCGATGACCGCCGCCGGAAAGGCCTCCAACTGGAGCCAGGAAATTCCGGTCGACGGCAGGACGAAATAAATCAGGTAGAGATGGATCAGGAACGGCGTTCCACGCAATGCGTGGATATAAATTCCCAGGGTAAAGGAGACCAGCCAGCCGCCCACCGTACGCAGCATGCCGACGATGAAGCCCAGTAAACTTCCGCACAGGATGGTGATCAGAGAAATCTTGAAGGTCATCCACAAGCCTTCGAGAAGGAAGGGCATGGTCAGCTTAATGACTTCCATCATGATCGCGCCCCCCCCAGCTTGCGCTGAGCATAATCGGAGACAACCATCATGACCCCGTAAATCGCCAGGTAACAGGCGGCGACCGTCAGGAAGGCCTCGTTCGGCATCAGGCGCTCGCTGAGCACGGTCAAGCCGGCGCCGAAAAGTTCGAACACGCCGATGAAACTGACCAGGGACGAGTCCTTGATGAGAACCGCCGTCTGGCCGAGCAGCGGCGGCAGGACATTGGCGAAAGCCTGGGGCAGGACGACGTAACGCATGCGTTGCAGATAGGTCATGCCGACGGACTGGGCGCCCTCTACCTGACCCTTCGAGATGGACTCTATGCCGGCGCGGATGATCTCGCTCATGTAGGCGCCGGCGTTGAGGCCAAGCGCGATGATGCCCCCTTCGAGCTCGTCGAGGCGGCGACCGAGCAGGGGCAGTGCCGGCAGGCTGAAATAGATCACATAGATTTGGATCAGCAGCGGAGTCGAGCGGATTGCCTGGATGTAACCGGCGGCGATACGCCACAGAAACGGATTGGCGGACATCCGCATGATCGCGGTCAGGGTGCCGATGGCCAGGGATAACACCAGAGATATCAGCGAAATCCACATGGTCGCCGTCATGCCCCGGGTGAACTCGGGCACATACTGGCCGACGACGCGCCAATTGTAGAAATCGAGAATCCAGTCGAACATGTCGGCGACTATCTCATTTCCGATCCGCGAGATAAAAAAAGGGGCTCCACCCTAATGATGGAGCCCCTGTATTCTATTGAAAACGCTAGCTTGACCTAGCCTTTTGGCACGGGTTCCTTTTCAGTCTTCCAGTCGGTGCCGAACATCCAGTAGTTCTTGAGCTTGTCCAGGCGACCGTCGGCCTCGATCAACATGATGTAGTTGTTCATCCAGGCCAGCAGGTGAGTTTCTTCCGGCCGGGTGGCGAAGCTGAGCGGACCTCTGTCGGGCGCGCCCTGGAGAATCTTGAATTCCGGATACTCGATCATATAGCCTTTCGCCGAAGCCTCATCGTTGATCCCGGCATCGGCCCGATCGGCGGATACCGCCTGAGCAACGGCGGGACCGCCGCCGGCGAATTCCTTGATCGTCGCCAGCGGGCACTTTGCCTTAAGCACGCCGACGTTGCTGCTGCCCTGAACCACGGCAATCGAGGTGCCCTCGACGCAAGCATCCTGCCAGTTCACGTACGACTTGCTCCTCTTCGAGTAAATCACGTTGCGGCTGTACATGTACGGCCGGGTGAAATTCAGAACCAACGCGCGCGTCGCCTTCGGTGTCATGTCGGCGGCCAGGAAATCAGCCTTGCCCGACACGACGGCGGGGATCAGCCCCTTCCAGTCGAAGTCGAGAAGCTTGAGCTCGACGCCGATGTCATCGGCCATCATCTGGACGAGTTCGACCGCGAAGCCGGTGCGGTTGCCGTTGGTATCGACGTAGCTTACCGGCGGGCCCTGGGTCTGGACGGCGACCCACAGCTCACCGCGCTTGATGATATCCTTGACGACGTCGGCCGATGCCGCCTGAGCGAAAACGCTCAGACCAAGCGCGAACAGGCCCAATCCGAACAGTTTGGTGATCTTATTCATCTCTCCATTCTCCCTAATGGTGGTTTTCTCCCACGGTCGACGACCCATCGGCAAAATCGAACGAAGCGTCGCCTATATCTCTCCTCCTTCTGGTATATACCAAATGAAAAATGCGGGCTATATCAAAAATCCTCTCTACATGATTTGCCGAACTCAAATGATCTGCCGAGCTCAAATGATTTGGCTGAGAAATAGCTTGGTGCGTTCGTGCTGCGGGTCGTCGAAGATCGTGTCGGGGGTGCCCTCCTCGACGATGAAGCCGTCGTCCATGAAGCTAACCCGGTCTCCGGCCTCGCGGGCGAATCCCATTTCGTGGGTCACCACGACCATGGTCGTGCCCTCGGCGGCAAGCTCCTTCATGAGGTCGAGCACGCCGCCGACGGTTTCCGGATCGAGCGCCGATGTCGCCTCGTCGAACAGCATGACCTTGGGTGTCATGGCCAGGGAGCGGGCGATGGCGACGCGTTGCTGCTGGCCGCCGGAAAGCTCGCTCGGGTAGTTGTCCGCCTTGTCGCTGATGCCGACCCTTTTGAGCAGATTGTGGCCGATCTCATCGGCTTCGGCCTTGGAGCGCTTGAGGACGACAATTTGCGACATGGTGATGTTTTCCAGCGCCGTCTTATGCTCAAACAGGTTGAAATTCTGGAACACCATGCCGACTCCCCGGCGTAATTTGTTGAGGTCGGTCTTGGGGTCGGTGAGGTCGACGCCGTCGATGACGATGGAGCCGCTGTCGACGGGCTGCAAACCGTTCAGCGCCCTGAGGAACGTGCTCTTGCCCGAGCCACTCGGCCCGATGACGACCAGGACCTCGCCCTTGTCCACATGGTTGGTGACATGTTGCAGGGCATGCACCGGCGGGCGTCCGGGAATTTCGAAAGTTTTACTGATGTCGTTAACCGCGACAATCGGCGTTTCACTCTGCATTTTACTCTTCCCCTAGCCCTTAAGCGGCAGCCTCTTCCTCAAGCTTATCGGTCATCGAGACACGGATATCGATGGCGTCGTGGCGCCAAAATTCCTGATCGAGTTCAACCACCTGATCGAACTGATCGAGAATGGCCCGCGTCAAATAAAGGCTTGGTGTTCCCGTGGCGACTCCCAAAGCTTCCGCCTGAGACCCCGCCAGAGCCGTGGGACGCATGTTGATAAACGGGCGGCGCTCAATGATTCCGTAATGCTCGGCCATGAGCTCGGTCAGCGACCGGTCAAGCGGCAGGTCCAACAGACCCGGGCAACGTTCCGCGTTGATATGAAGATGCTCAAGCAGGACGGCGCGCCCATCGATCGACCGCAGCCGGCGAATGAGAAAGATCGGATCGCCGACCTCGACGCCCATGTGGCGCATCTCCCAGGACGAGGCGGAAATCTCCTCCTTGGACAGGACGATGCTGCCCGGGGTGCGACCCTGGGCGATCACGGACTCGGTAAAGCTGATGTTGGCCGTCGGATCGTAAAGAATTCTCGGCGGCGAGACGAACCAGCCGCGACGGTTCTCACGATAGACCAGGCCCTCGGCTTCAAGCTGCATGAGAGCTTGTCTCGCGGTCACCCGGGTGGTTTGAAAGCGATCCCTGACCTCCCGCTCGGGCGGGAGTTTCTCGCCGGGAAGCAACTCCCCTTTTTCGATCAACAAGGCGAAGTGGTCTCTAATCAACAGGTAGTAGGGGATCCGCCGATCCCGGCTACCTCGATCACTCTTCGGTGCGCCCCAAGACATATTCTCTGGTATAGTCCAATGGTTTCTAGCTGGACACTATGGCTTGACGGATTGACCTGTCAAGCAAGGCGCGATCAGCCTTCCAAGCCCAATTCCTTCTCAGCCCGGCCGATCCAATCCACGAGATTGCCGCGCGCTTGCAAATCGAAGCCGCCTTCAGGGGCGAGCCGCGTATAGGCGAGCAAGGCTATGTCGGCGACGGTGAATCGGTCCGCCGCCAGCCAGCGCCGGTCGGCGAGCCGGTCTTCCAGGAAATCAAGGGCCGCTTCGCCGCGTTCCACGCGCCAGTCTTCGCGCGCCTCTTTCGGTTTGCCGAGATAGAGCATGGCGAAACGGCAGACCGCGATATAGGGCTCGTGGCTGTATTGCTCCCAAAACAGCATCTCGTTGACCTGCCCCCGCAAATAGGGATCGCTGGGCAGCAACGGCGCCCCCTCGGCGAGATATTGAATGATCGCATTCGACTGGCAGAGCACCCGGCCGTCGTCGAGTTCCAGAACAGGGACCTGACCGGCGGGATTGAGCGCGAGATACGACGCCGTCCGGCTCTCGCCAGCCATAATATCGATGGCAACCCAGCGATAGACAATGCCCAGATAGTCGGCCGTATACTTGACCTTCAGGCAATTGCCCGAGAGCAGGTCGCCATAGATTTTCATCGCTATATTAGAGACTTGGCGGCTTTCGACTTGGCTTTCTTCGCGCTATTTTTCCGCGCTCTTTCGTTGAGCTGATCGAAATCCATTCCGATCGAGGGAATGATCGCGGCGGGCGACAGATCGAGCACTTCAGCACTCATCCGCCTTGTCCGCCGACGCGCCAGGGGGGCAAAGATGCCGCCTGGGAAGGCTTCGAGATAGGCATCGTAGTCTTCGGCTTTCGGGCTGTCCTTGATCTCCTCCCAATAAGCCAGATCCTCTTGGCAAACCACATCCGTGGGATCCGCCCGCTCGCCTCGCGCGGCCGCTGTATTCTCCTCGATGATACAGTAAACGATTGACCAATCATCCCGAGCCGCGGGGACAATTCCGGCGTGAATCCGCGTCCGGATTTCCGTATCGTCCATGGTTTCCTCATCGGCGTCGATGGTGAATCGCATATCCCCCTCGGCAAAGGCGATGAGCTGTTCGCGGAAAGCCAGAAGCTCTCCACTGGCCATCTTCTCTCCCAGGGTCGATTCGATGACCTCTTCCTTGCTGTTGGCGCCATAGAGGAGGAGCGTCGCCTGATTGACATCGATCACGTCGATCATATTGGCCGCCTCGATGGTCATATGGCGGTGCCGTTCGAAATAGCGCCGCCAATCCACCGGACCATCACGGCCAAGCTCATCGATCATCGCCTTGACCGGCGACCAGTCCTCGATCCAGACCGAGACCGGCAAAAGGTCAAGGACGGCCAGGTAGGTATCCTCGTAAGCTGCGCTCGCCTCGTCATACATGTAGTGCGCCACCGGGTGTTAAAAGCCCATGAAGCCGTCAAATACGCCGACTCTCTAAGGTTGCAAGCCTAAACGGCGCATATTTTCCGTTCAAGTACTACAGAAAAATAGACGTTTTCTCGTATCGAATCATTAGCTTACCGCACGTAAGAAGCGCCGTTAACGTCGAAGGTGGCGCCGGTCATGTGGCGCACCGCATCGCCGCAGAGAAAAGCCGCCAGGGCGCCGATCTCTTCCGGATGCGCCATCTCGCCCAGGGGAATGTCTCTCGTCGCCCTGGCGATCGCCTCGGGGGCCATGGCGCCCGTCACCATCTCGGTAGCGGTGAACCCCGGCGCAATGCAGAACGCAAGAACCCCGTCCGCGGCAAACCCACGAGCGATGGTCTTGGTCAGGGTCACCAGGGCTCCCTTCGACGCACCGTAGGGCATCATGTCGGGCGCCTCGCCCCGGAAGGCCGCCCGGCTGGCCACGTTGATGATCCTGCCGCCGCCGTTCTTGCGGAAATGATTGATCGCGGCGCGGCACAGTTCAGCGGGGGCCAGGAGATTGACCTGCATGACCCGTGACCAGGCGGCCCGCCACTCTGCAAGGGGCGCATCGACGGGCGCCTCCTCGAAGATCCCCGCGTTGTTGATCAGCACATTCAAACCGGGGGCGAGCGCCAAGGCCTCCTGCCATAGCTTTTCCACTTCTTCCGGCACGGCGAGATCGGCCTGGACGATATGGCAGCGTTCGCCGCCGATGTCGTCCCGCACCGCTTCGGCGGCGTCCCGGTTTCGCCCGTAGTGGACGATCATCTCAGCCCCGGCGGCGCCGATGGCCCGCGCCATGGCGGCGCCGATCCCCCGCGACCCGCCGGTCACCAAAACGCTCTTGTTCGCCAGATCAGTCATCTTCCTCACCCCACTTCAAAAAGCCCGGCCGCCCCCATGCCGCCGCCGATGCACATGGTGACCACCACATAATGCGCGCCCCGGCGGCGGCCCTCGATCAGGGCGTGGCCGGTCAAGCGGGCGCCGCTCATGCCGAAGGGATGGCCGATGGAGATGGCGCCGCCGTCGACATTGAGGGTCTCGTTCGGGATGCCGAGCCGATCGCGGCAATAGAGGGTTTGGACGGCGAAGGCCTCGTTGAGTTCCCACAGGTCGATGTCGTCCATGGTCAGGCCGTGGCGCTCGAGCAGGCGAGGCACGGCAAACACCGGGCCGATGCCCATCTCGTCGGGCTCGCAGCCAGCGACCGCCAGGCCGCGAAAGATGCCGAGGGGCTCGATGCCGCGCTGCTCGGCGAGCTTGGCGTCCATCACCACACAGGCCGAAGCGCCGTCGGACAACTGACTGGCGTTGCCCGCCGTGATGCAACCGCCGGGCCCACGCACCGGGGTCAGGCCGGCCAGGGCGTCGAGCCCGGTGCCCGGCCGGTTGCCCTCGTCGCGGGCCAGGGTGACGGTCTCTTCGGAAGCCTCGCCGCTCTGCTTGTCCATCACTCGCTTGACCGTCTCAAGCGGCGCGATTTCATCGTCGAAGCGTCCGGCCTCCTGGCCCGCCGCCGTGCGCGCCTGGCTTTCCACCGCATAGGCGTCCTGGTCCTCGCGGCTGATATCGTAGCGTTCGGCGACGACCTCGGCGGTGTCGATCATCGCCATGTAGAGATCGGGCTTATGGGCCTCAATCCAGTCTTCCTTGTCGATCTCGCGCCCCCCTTTCGCATCCACCGTCAGGCTGATCGATTCGAGCCCACCGGCGACCATCACCGGCACGCGGTCGACGATCACCCGCTGGGCGGCCATGGCGATGGCCTGCAGGCCCGACGAGCAGAAACGGTTGACCGTGACCCCCGCCGTGGTCACTGGAAGGCCGGCCCGGATGGCGCATTGCCGGGCGATATTATGCCCGGTCGCCCCTTCGGGCACGCCGCAGCCCATGATCACATCCTCGACCTCGCCCGCCTCGATGCCGGCGCGGGCGATGGCGGCCTCGATCACATGGCCGCCCAGGCGCGCGCCGTGGGTATTGTTGAAGGCGCCGCGATAGGCCTTGCCGATGGGGGTACGCGCGGTGGAAACGATAACGGCCTCACGCATGGTCTTGGGTCTCCTTACAGGTCGCCGAAGCTCTTGCCCGACTCGGCAAGCTCGCGCAGCAGGGGCGCGGGCTTCCAGGCGTCGCCATGGATGGCGTGAAATTCACGGATGGTTTCATAGACCGCCGCCAAGCCGACTTGATCGGCATGGAACATGGGGCCGCCGCGATGGGCAGGGTAGGCAAAGCCGTTGATCCAGATGGTGTCGATGTCGCCGGCCCGAGCGGCGATGCCTTCCTCGAGCAGGACGGCGCCGACATTGACCAGGGGATAGAGGCAGCGGGCGAAGATTTCCGAATCCTCGATCGCCCGGCGCTCCATGCCGATATCCTTCGAGGCCTCGATGATATGCGCCTCGACCAGGGGGTCCGGTCGCGGATTGCGCCCGGCCTCGTCGTAGGCATACCAGCCGGCGCCGGTCTTCTGGCCGAAGCGGCCCAATTCGCACAGGGCATCGGCGATCCGCGCCTCGGGCCGGCCGCTGTCGCCATGGTCCTTGCGCGAGCGCCAGCCGATATCGAGCCCGGCCAGGTCGCCGACCGCGAACGGCCCCATGGGGAAGCCGAATTGCGTGATCACCGCATCGACCTGCTGGGGCAGCGCGCCTTCCAGCAGCAACAGGTTCGATTCACGGAAATAGCCCGACAGCATACGATTGCCGACGAAGCCGTGACAGACGCCGACCACCACGCCGACCTTGCCCATGGATTTGGCGAGGGCCAGGGCGGTGGCCAGGGTCTCCTCATGGGTCGCCTCGCCGCGCACGATTTCGAGCAGGCGCATGACGTTTGCCGGGCTGAAGAAATGGGTGCCGATGACCTTGTCCGGGCGGTTGGTCTCGGCGGCGATGGCGTTGATGTCGAGATAAGAAGTATTGCTGGCGAGGATGGCGCCTCTCTTGCAGATGCCGTCGAGGGCGCGGAAGGTCCGGCGCTTGATCTCGAATTCCTCGAACACCGCCTCGATGACGAAATCCACATCGGCGAAATCCTCGAGCGCCAGGGTCGGCTCGATCAGCGCCATGCGGGCCGCCAGGGTGGCCTCGTCGATGCGCCCGCTCTTTACCGAGCGCTCATAGTTGGCGCGGATGCGCGCCACGCCCGCATCCAGGGCCTCCTGGTTGGTGTCGGTCAGGCGCACCGGGATGCCGGCGTTGGCGAAGTTCATGGCGATGCCGCCGCCCATGGTGCCGGCGCCAATGACGCCGCCCAGGGCCACCGTCCGGCGCGGGGTTTCCTTGCCGACGCCTGCGACCTTGCCCGCCGCCCGCTCGGCGAAGAAGACATGCATCAGCGCCGTGGCCTGATCCGAGGCCAGGCACTCCTCGAACAGGCGGCGTTCCTCGGCGATGCCTTCGTCGAACGGCAGGCGCAGGGCGGCCTCGACACAGGCGATGCAATGGCCCGGCGCCAGCCGCCCGCGCGCCCGCCGTGCGATATGGGCGCGCATCTTGTCGAACAGGGCCGGGTCGTCGGCAAGCTTGGAATCATCGTCTCTAGCCTTGCGTAAATCCGTTAGCCCCTCGGCCATGGCAACGGCGCCGTCGAGCAGGTCGCCGTCGATCAGCGCGTCGACCAACCCCAATTCATGGGCGCGGCCGGCGTCGATGGGGTCGCCGTTGACGATCATATCGAGCGCCGCCTCGACCCCGACGAGACGCGGCAGGCGCTGGGTGCCGCCGGCGCCGGGCAGCAGGCCGAGCTTGACCTCGGGCTGACCGAGCCGGGCCGAGGCCACGGCGCAGCGATAGTGACAGCCCATGGCGACCTCCAGCCCGCCGCCCAGGGCGGTGCCGTGGATGGCGGCGACGACGGGCTTGGCCGCCCCTTCGAGGCGGTCAATGAGATCGCGGGTGGTCGGCGCCCCCGCGGGGCGCGGCTTGTTGAATTCCCGTATATCGGCCCCGGCGATAAAGGTCCGCCCCGAGCCGATCAGAACCAGGGCGGTAACCTCCGCATCGCCCTCCCCCGCCGCGACGGCATCCATGATGCCCTGGGGCACGCCAAAACTCAGCGCATTGACCGGCGGATTGACAACGGTAATAACGCCGACCGCGCCGCGCTTGGAATACTCAACGAGATCGTTCATGGACAAGGCGCCCCCGGACATACCACCAAGAATACCAAGCGGCTTTTAAGAGTGCATTCGCCCCGCTGGTGAAGGGGCGCGCCGCGTCGAGGGCGAGGAAATTGTTCTCGTTGCGACAGAACAGATAGACCAGCGGCAGCGCCGCCAGAATCAGCACCAGGACGGCCGCGAGATAGAGCAAAACCAGGGTCGCCGCGACCATGAGGAAATGACCGAGCAGGGCAAAGGCGCCGCCGGTCTCCACCAGAAGACGCCAATCGGCCGCCGTCGAGGCGAGAGCGATGGCGATCAGAAGCACGGGAACGTAGGAAATGATTTCACTCAAACGACGCATGGAGAAATTCTAGCACGGAACCACCACGCCGCAACTGGCGGAGCCGCGCGCTTGCCGTTATGATTTGCCCCTGGTTCCAGACAAACAAGGGCTGACCGTATGTTAGGTGAGATCGATTACGCCGGCGAAGTGTTGAGCAACCTGTTCGAAGCGGTCGGCCAGGCCTTGCCGGGCCTGATGGCCGGGATCGCCATCTTCGTCGCCTTTCTGGTCGCCGCGTCCCTGGTGCGGCGCATCTTCGAGCGGGTTGGCCTCTCCGTCGACACGGCCAAGCGCCCGCTCGTCGGCCTCGCCGCCCAGACCGCCCGCTATGTCATCGTCACCGCCGGGCTGATCACCGGCCTCGGCACCATGGGGATCGATGTCTCGGTCTTGATCGCCGGCCTCGGCCTGACCGGCTTCGCCCTCGGCTACGCCTGCCGTGACGCCCTGTCGAACCTGCTGGCGGGGGTGCTGATCATCCTCTATCAGCCGTTCAAGCCGGGCCAGACGATCACCGTGTCGGGCAAGACCGGAAAGGTCGAGAGCATCAATTTCCGCTACACCGTGCTCGAAGCCGAGGGCAAGACCGTGCTGGTGCCCAACAGCGCCGTCTTCGGATCGGTCATCGTCATCGAGTGATGATGAAAAAGAGTCTGATCTCCGTGCTGGCGGCGGTGTTCTTGTTTGCCGCCGGCGAGGCGCGGGCAAGCCGGGAAGAGCTGGTCATCGGCATGACCCAGTTTCCCTCGACCTTCAGCCCGGTGATCAACGCCATGCTGGCGAAATCCTATATCCTGGCCATGACGCGCAGGCCCTTCGTCACCTACGACCAGGCCTGGGAACTCACCTGCATGCTGTGCGTCGAGTTGCCGACCATCGAGAACGGCCTGGCGCGCCGCGAGACCCTGCCCGGCGGCGGGGTCGGCATGGCCCTCGACTATGAAATTCAAGCCAATGCCACCTGGGGCGACGGCACGCCGGTGACCACGGAGGATGTGCTGTTCGGCTGGGAAGTCGGCAAACACCCCCTGACCGGGGTCGCCGACCGCGACGCCTACGAACGCATCGTCTCGATCCATGTCCATGGGCCTAAACGCTTCACGGTGCATCTCGATAAGCTCTATTACGATTACCCGGCGCGCGGCTCGTTCCCCATCCTCCCGGCCCATCTCGAACGCGACGCCTTCACCGAGCCCGCCGAATACCGCTACCGCACCCTATATGACGCGGAGCCCACCAACCCCGGCCTCTACTTCGGCCCCTACCGCATCGAGGACGTGGTCTCGGGCTCCCATGTGACCCTGGTGATCAACCCCTCCTGGTGGGGTGAGACGCCCCATTTTGCGCGCATCACCGTGCGCGTCATCGAGAACACCGCGGCCCTCGAGGCCAACCTGCTGTCGGGCGCGGTCGATTACGTCGCCGGCGAACTCGGATTTTCGATCGATCAGGCCCTGTCGTTCGAGCGCCGTAACGGCGACGCCTTCAAATTCCTCTACAAGCCGGGACTGGTCTACGAGCATATCGACCTCAATCTCGACAACCCGATCCTCGCCGACCGCCGGGTGCGCCGCGCCCTGCTCTACGCCCTCGATCGGGAAACTCTGGTGGCCACGCTGTTCGGCGGCAAGCAGCCGGTGGCCCATTCCAACGTCAATCCGCTCGATTGGGTCAACAGCGACGACGTGCCGGTCTACCCATACGACCCGGCGACGGCCGCCGCTCTGCTCGACGAAGCGGGCTGGACGGTTTTTAAGGACGGCGTGCGCCACAAGTCAACGGGCGAGCGCCTTTCCCTGCGTCTGATGACCACGGCGGGCAATAAAATCCGCGAACTGGTCGAGCAGGTGCTGCAGAGCCAGTGGAAAAAAATCGGCATCGACATCACCATCAAGAACGAACCGGCGCGGGTGTTCTTCGGCGAGACCGTGACCAAGCGCGAATTCCCGGCCATGGCCATGTATGCCTGGCTGTCGTCGCCTGAGTCCGTGCCGCGCTCGATGCTCCATTCCGCGATGATCCCGACGGCCGAGAACAACTGGGCGGGCCAGAACGTCATGGGTTTCGTCAATGCCGAGATGGACGCGCTGATCGAGCAGACCGAGACCGAACTCGATCGGGAAATCCGCCGTTGGCCCGGGCGACGCCTGCAGCAGATCTACGCCGGCGCGCTGCCGGTGCCGGCGCCCCAGTTCCGGGCCCAGGCCTATAACCTGCCGCCCTGCCTCATGGGCACCGAGCCGACCGTACATCCACCGGCGACAACACCCC
>ERZ813253.516-NODE-516-length-13662-cov-4.927743_pt1 | contig 13662 bp, 13 predicted proteins | sample MGYA00520893_ERZ813253 | MGnify/ENA primary metagenome ERZ813253 (study PRJEB31669, sample SAMD00080414) | marine metagenome | biome: oceanic hadal pelagic zone biome; feature: marine hadalpelagic zone; material: sea water | place: Pacific Ocean:Izu-Bonin Trench...
AACTAGAAATTGACTTTTGAAAGATGAGGATGGTCCGAGTTTGGAAGGTCACTCAATTTATGCATGATTGGATTATCCGGGCGTTGGTCCGGAGCACGCCTATTTGAAAGATACCGGCAGAGCTCAATATGTTTCTATTACTGACAAAGAAGCTCTAGCGGCTTTCCACACATTGACAGAAGTTGAAGGCATTCTGCCGGCTCTTGAATCTTCCCACGCCGTTGCCTACGCCATTAAATTGGCACGGCAGTGGTCAAGCGATAAAACAATCATCATTAACCTTTCTGGGCGTGGCGACAAGGATATTCATACTATTGCTGAAATTGAAGGCATCGAATTTTAGAGGCTAATTTCCCTTATTACTGCGTCAGTTGCCGTACTCAAATCCTCATGTATTACCAATACACTTCGGCCTTTGCGTGTGTTACTTCCTTGTACAAATACAGCTGAGCTGGGCAGCTTGCCCTTATGAAACCTACACCCTTTGGGTGTAGAAAACTACCTCTTTAGAATACTCTAAAGGTTGTCATTATTGGTGATTAGCTGCCGCACTTAAAGCCACAAGTTATTTAGTATTTAAGGGGTGCTTATGCGTCATGGTTACTAGTGCCGCAATATATAGGTCAATCATCTTTATTTTTTTACGAATTATTGCCACCCTAGTCTGGTATAGTTCTCTTTAGTCTATTTATTGATTTAAGAGATTAAATTAACTGGGAAGATGTGTATATGTCAGATAAAGACAGCGTTTCACTTGAATTCAAAGGCTCTGGTTCGGAGTTTTTTCAAATCTGGATAGTGAATTTAATTCTCAGTATCTTAACACTCGGCATCTATTCTGCCTGGGCCAAAGTGAGAACCAAGAGGTATTTGTATGGCAACACTTCAATAGAGGGCGCCTCTTTTGAGTACCACGCCGATCCAATAACCATTTTAAAAGGTCGACTCATTGCATTTGCAGCGCTTATTGTCTATTCTGTGATTACGCAAATATACCCAAAATCTAACATTGTCTTCTTGCCTGTTTTTGCTCTAATCGTGCCGTGGATTATTTGGCGATCTACTATATTTAATGCCAAGATGACGAGTATTAGAAATGTCCGCTTTGGCTTTAAAGGACCACTTAAAGGGGCTTATCTGTATTATTTAGTCGTGCCAGTTTTGCTACCTCTGCTGTTGACTGCATTGATTAGCTTTGCAGTTCTCTTGCCTTTTCAGACGCAGATCTACGCGGCTTTGCTAATAGCAGCCACAATTGGATATATTTCAATAATCCTTTTATTCCCGTATGCCCATAAATTACAAATGGTGTACTTCATTAATAACTTTTGCTATGGCCAAGGGCGCTTTGTTACAAAAATATTAGCTTCAAAGTTTTACTTAATCGATGTAGTGGCATTTTTTATAACAGCGGCACTAACGCTATTGGCCTTAGTGCCAATCATTGTCATTACAATTGTGGCTGGAGGGCTTGCTGTTACGGAGCAGGAGGGTGTGCTTGTTAACCAATATGTTGACATTCTTATTGGCACCTCCCTATTTCTAGGTTTGCTTGTATATGTTTTATTGATTTCTTCAGTGTTGTTGGGTAAGGCCTATCTTACTGCCCAACTTCGCAATTACATATACGCAAATACCAAACTTGATGATTCGATTGGCCTAAGTTCAAACTTAAATACTTGGCACCTTTTTTGGATTTATTTAAGCAATTTCTTTTTATTGGTATTCACATTGGGCTTCGCCTATTCGTGGACTGTTATACGCACAACAAGATATATGGTCGAAACTGTTAGCGTTAATAATACCGAGGCATTGTCTCAGTTTGTCTCTGAGCAACAGCAACAACAATCCGCCCTTGGGGAGGAGATGGTTGAGGCGTTTAATATTGATGCGGGCATAGATTTTTAATGCAATTGAATGGTTATTGGTTTGAACCCCGTAGCTCGGCTCGCCATGTGGCGACCCTCGAAGTTGGCGCAGAGGTATTCTCTTTATTAACAGAAGGCATTAAGACTAAGTCGGGCTTGTTAGCTGAGTTAAGTTTCAGTGACAGAATAGGCAACACACCCAGAAGAGTTCTTTTTACTGACGGCTCGGTATTTGAAACCCAAGACAATGATTTGGTGGACGAAATGCAGGCCATGTGTGGGACCGAGCATTTCTTGTCGAAGTATGTGCATATCCTCGAGAGTCAATGGCGTTGGGTATTGGCCTCAGTTGTTTGCCTTGTATTGCTGGGCTATTTTGTCGCCAGTGTCGTTTTTCCTTGGGCTGGTCGAGAGTTGGCCTATGTTGTGCCAGCCAAAGTCAACGAAAGTATTTCGTCAGGAGGAATGTATCTTCTTGATCAGCAGTTATTCGAGACGAGTGATCTTGGTAAAAATAAGAAGGGCGAGCTTAAACAAACTTTTGCAGCACTACTAAAAACACTTCCTGACAGTGAATTTGACTATAGGCTTTATTTTAGAAAAATGGAAGGAGAGGCAAATGCTTTCTCTTTGCCTGCCGGAGAGATAATTCTGACTGATGAGCTGGTTGGATTGGCGGAAAATCGTGAACAAATACAGGCAATATTGCTGCATGAGATTGGTCACATCCATCACAGGCATGTACTGCAACAGATTATTCGTTCGTCATTGATATCCGTTGTGATTAGCATGGCAACTTCGGACCTATCAGCGCTTGAGGATCTGGTGGTTGTCTTGCCCGTTTTTCTGCTAGAGAGTAGCTATTCTCAGGCGAACGAAAACGAGGCGGATGACTTTATGTATGAACAAATGAGAAACTTGCAAATGAACCCCATACATTTTGCCAATATATTAAGTTTAATTACCCAAGATGAGAGCGATATTGATGGCACGGCACTGAAGTATTTTTCTTCACACCCTGAAACAACGCAGCGCATAGAAGGCGCTATAAGAAAATCCAAAGAGTTTCTTGGGGTTGGTGGTGTTTTTTAGAATTTCTGCTTAGTTGTGAAGCGTATTAATTAGACTGGATTAAGCCCTATCCGTTAATGGTATTGTGTCATAATGGACGCATTTGATTTGGTGCTGTAACAGCCAGCGGAGGGGAAAATGGAACAAAAATCATTGCAACTGAAAGAAAGGGCGGGTGTTTTCAGTCTTTATTTGGTCATATTGTTTGTTAATGCTTTTGTTGATTTGGGTCATAAAACGGTCATTATCAGCACGATATACAAGCTCAGTGGTGAGTGGATGCTCTTTAATGAAAATGAGCAATTGATATTAACAGCATTTGTCAGTAGCGTAATCCTCCTGCCTTTTGTGCTGTTGTTTACGTTCTCTGGCCATCTTTCAGACAAGTTTGCAAAGCCCAATATTATGCGCTGGGCCGCTTTTTCCGCCGTGCTCATCACTCTCGGTATCGCTTATTCCTATCATCAGGGGGAATACTATATGGCATTCGGTTTCACCTTCCTTTTGGCGACACAAAGCGCTATTTATTCGCCTGCCAAATACGGCTATATTAAAGAGTGCTTGGGCGAAAAAGGTCTCAGTATGGGCAATGCCTACGTAATGGCCACAACCCTTGTCTCCATTTTATTAGGCACAGTAATCTTCGCCGGTTTGTTTGAGGCCTTTCTGGGTGACTCCACTTACGAAACGCCAGGCGATATTTTGCAACTTGTTGCCAATATTGCGTGGTTGTTAGTTGGCTTGTCCATATTAGAATTTCTCTGCACATTTGGCTTGAAGTTCTATGCCACTAAATACTCAAAAGTGAAACTTGCAATGGGCAAGTGGCTGGCGGGCGGCTATTTAATGGAAAACGTGAGAGCCATGAGATCCAATCAGGTAACTTGGTATTCGATTTTGGGCACAGCTGTTTTCTGGGGTATTTCGCAAAACTTGTTGGTGGTCTTTCAGGCGCACGCAAAAGTCAATTTGCACATTGACAGCGTTCTGTTGGTACAAGTCATGTTGGCACTTTCAGTTATCGGTATTATTTCGGGTTCTATTGTCTCAGGTAGGGGCGCGCAAAAAGCCATCAAAGTTAACAATATTTGGTACGGCGCAATACTTATTATTGCCTGTTCGATAGCAATGCCTGCTTTTTCCGTACCAGCATTCCTCACCGAAACTATGTTGGGTCCGGTGATTATGGGTACGCCTTTGTCTTTAGGTTTGGTGTTAACGGCAACCTCAATCTTGGTTTTTGGCATCGGTGCAGGAATGATGATCGTGCCACTCAACGCGCTCATTCAAAGCAATGCTGCACCCGATAAATTAGGCAGTGTGATTGCTGGTAAGAACTGGATTCAAAATATTGCGATGATAGGCTTGCTGTGTATCACTTCAGGCGCATCGTATCTTGCCGTTGGTAGCGAATACATTCTTTACCTGAATGCGATTATTGCGCTGGTTGGCTTTACCGTTGTCCTGAAGAAGCTTAAATCAATCTACTAAAACGGTGAGGAGAGGGTTTCTAGCAAGACTCGTTTTTGGGATACGCTATCGTTTGACCATAACTGGCGCAGAACAAGTGCCAAAGAGTGGCCCTGTTTTGCTTTTGGGCAACCATATATCGTGGATTGACTTTATCTTGCTTCAGTGGGCCATGCCGAGAAACATCTGTTTTGTCATGCATGAGGAGTATTATGACTGGCCTGTGTTGAGATCTATTCTTAAGCTGTTAAGCGTGATCAGTATCCAACCTGCAAATAGTAGAGGTGCTTTGAAAAATATTGTTACTGCCCTAGAAAGCAATAAAGCTGTTGGTCTTTTCCCAGAAGGATTTATTTCGGTTGATGGTAAATTTTCTTCGCTGATGCGCGGCTTTGAAAGGGTGCTAAAAGATGCCAATACTGAAGTAACTGTTGTACCCTTTGCAATAAACAATATGTGGGGAGATTGTTTATCGCTTGCTCCAAAAGAAGTCAGAAAACAGCAAAAATTCAGTCTTAGAAGAGACGTCGATATTTGTTTCGGATCAAGACTCGGCTCCGATGCGACTCGAACGGAGGTTGAGCGGTCCATCTTTCAAATGCTTAAATAATAGCGCTGAACCTGTACTCAAAGAGCAGTGCGGAGCCCGCCTACTTTAGGTGTAAGTTTCGTAGAAACAGACGCTAAAGCACTGTTTAACTCAGATTTATTGAATAATTCGATAACCTTATTGATTTTTTTCGCTTGAGCCGGAAATTCTCTAGTGGTATCATGCATTTTTATCAATCCCTCAACAGGTAGTGTCTTAGTTACAATTTCGTAGAAATTCGTTGACTTAATAACAACATAGGCTTATGCCAGAAAACACTAAATCAAAAAGACGTGGCGGCCGCTCGGCAAGAATGGTGCATAGAAAGGAGAGCGAAAAAATTCAACCGCCAAGATTTATGTCGCGCAATATCCCTTGTTACGACCTTCTGAGCGACGAAGAGCTTGTACGTATTGAGGAGCACGCCGATTGGATTCTTCAAGAAGTCGGCATTGAGTTTTGGGGCGATGACGAAGCGATTGCACTGTTCAAAGAGGCCGGTGCCTCTGTTGACGGCATACGACTGCGTTTTGATAAGGGGCATGCAAAATCACTTTGTGAAACAGCGCCGAAAGAGTTTGATATGCTGGCGCGCAACCCTGATCGGTCAACCACTTTTGGCGGTAACCGGCTGATTTTTGCCCCGGCTTATGGCCCTCCTTTTGTCTATGATTTAAAAGGTGGAAGACGCCAAGGCACGATTGAAGATTTTCAGAATTTTGTCAAGCTCACTTATATGACGCCATGGCTCCACCACCAGAGTGGCACCATTTGCGAGCCAACGGATATTGCCGTTAACAAGCGCCATTTAGATATGGTATACGCGCATCTTAAATATTCCGATAAGCCTTTTTATGGGTTCGGTCACTGCACCGCAGCGTGCAGAAGACTCTATTGCTATGGCAAAGATTGTTTTTGGTGAGGTTGTCATGGAAAACAATTGTGTTATTCAAGGCAATATTAATGTCAATTCCCCTTTGGTTTATGACGATGTGATGTCGGGTGCACTTAAGGCTTATGCCAGAGCAAACCAAGGCAATGTCATTTCACCTTTTATTTTGGGTGGCGCGATGTCACCAGTCACTATGCCAGGAGCAATTGCTCAGGCGCACGCCGAGACTTTAGTTGGTATTGCACTTACGCAACTGGTGCGAGTGGGATCACCTGTTGTCTATGGTAATTTCTTAACAACAATGGACTTAAAATCTGGCGCACCCACTTTTGGTACGCCAGAATCCACCCTTGCAGGCATGGCGGTTGGCCAATTGGCACGTCGCTTAGGTTTGCCGTTTCGATGCGGCGGCCACTACACCGCCTCCAAAGTGACCGATGCACAAGCCATGCAAGAATCTGCCGATTCAATGCTTTCCGGTTTTTTAGCTGGCGCTAACTTTATTCATCAGTCGGCTGGCTGGCTAGAAGGTGGTCTGGTGATTGGCTATGAGAAGTTTATTCTTGATGCGGATCGTTTGGGGATGTTACATCGTACTGCACAGGGCATGACGATAGATGACAACGCGTTAGCAACGAGCGCGTTTATTGAGAATTCACCGGGGCAGAATTTTTTAGGCACTGAGCACACAGGGCAGAATTTTGAAATCGCAAATTATCGATCATCAATGCCAGATAATAATTCCTTTGAGCAATGGTCGGAAGACGGCTCCAAAGACACAGAGCAGCGCGCTTATGAGCGCTGGAATAAAATATTGAACGAATACCAACTGCCCGAGCTGGATTCAGCTATCGATGAAGCCCTCAAAGACTTTATTCGAGTAAAAAAAGACAGTATGGAAGACGAGTGGTATTAAGCCGCTAACGTTTTTGCGCTACTGCACGCCCAACGCCATCTGGCGATGGTAGGTTTTGGTGTGCTGAACTGATCACAGCAATTCTTTCACTGACCAGTTCATTTGGATTGCATGCCGCTCTAGACTCTAGATTGACATGGATAAGCATATGTTCACCGGTTGCCAGTAACCGCCCATCATTATGATATAAAAAGTGGAAAATTTGCAGTTTTTTACCACCACCAGAAATTACCTGAGTTGAGACACTCACGCTTTGCCCAACAAGCACCTCGTCAAGGTGTCTGATGTGTGTTTCTACACTAAAAAATGAGTTACCTTTAGCGATATAAGTCGCATCCACACCCACAACAGCCATAATTTTATCGGACGCATTGGAAAAACATTCAAGATAATGTGTTTCATTCATGTGGCCGTTATAGTCAACCCATTTTTGAGGAACGGTCGTTTTATAGGTTTTAATCGGTTGGCTAAGATCTAGGGCTTCGAAATTTATTATTTCGTCATTTTTTGCCAGCCTGTCTTCAAACGCTTGCAGTATATTACCAGCACCCCAACTATTCTCTTTCAAAACTTTTAAGAAGTCGACTAAATTGTCATCTCTTTTTTGCTCCAAAGCACAAATCGAGTGCATGCCGGATTGATCATCTGACTGGTTGGCGACTTTATCGACCAACTCTTCAGTAAATTCTGGCACATCCATCAGATGTGTCCAAGGCCATTCTAGACAAGGGCCAAACTGTGAAATAAAGTGGCGCATACCGGCTTCACCACCCGCCAAGCGATAGGTTTCGAACAAGCCCATTTGCGCCCAACGCAGACCAAATCCGTAACGAATCGCATCATCAATTTCTTCAGTGGTAGCAATATTATCATTCACCAGCCATAGTGCTTCGCGCCACACCGACTCTAAAAGCCTGTCAGCAATAAAAGCGGGGATTTCTTTTTTAATATGCAATGGAAACATGCCAATGAATTCAAGAAAGCTACTGACTTTTTCGATGGTAGCGGTACTTGTTTTTTCTCCACCCACTATTTCAGCCAGTGGTAGTAAGTAAACTGGATTAAACGGATGGGCAACCATCAGTCTTTCTGGGTGGTTTAATTCAGATTGTAAATCGCTCGGTAATATCCCTGAAGTAGAAGAGGCAATAATTGCATCTGTTGATGCGCTTGACTCTATTTCACGATAAACAGCTTGCTTCATGCCCAGCCTTTCAGGTACGGCTTCGATTATTATCTCGGCATTTATTACAGCCTCGGCAACGCTATCTTTAAAACTCAGTTGGCCTTTTTTAGGAAGTTGCACAGTGTGCAGCTTGGTATAAGCTCTTGCGGCATTGTTAATGACCTTGTTAGCATTCTCTGGTGCCTGAGGCGAGGGATCAAAGACACTGACATTAATACCATTAAGCAATAAGCGCGCAATCCAGCCGGCACCAATAACTCCAGCACCAATAACACCAACAGTTTGAATCGATTGCATATTAGCCCCAGCGTTTTTGCAGTTGCATTTTCTCTCGTACTTCTTCAGGGATTAATACTCCTACCCCCATACCTTCGGCTATTTGAACCGCTCTTTCCACCAGATCTTCGTTACTTGCTAGCACTCCTTTTTTAAGGTAGATGTTATCTTCTAAACCCACCCGAACGTTGCCGCCAGCTAAAATAGCTATCGCTACGTATGGCAGTTGATTGCGTCCAATGGAAAATGCTGAAAATGTCCAATCATCAGGAATGCTTGAAGTCATTGCCATCATTGTATGTAGGTCATCGGGCGCCCCCCAGGGAATGCCCATGCACAATTGAATCATCACGGGATCGTCGATCCAGCCGTTCTCTTTTAGCCACATCGCAAGTTGTAAGTGTCCCGTATCAAAGCACTCCATCTCAGGGCGTACACCAAGGGCCTGTATTTGTTTTGACATTTCACACAAGACTGCAGGTGTGTTGGTCATCACATAATCACCTTTGCCGAAGTTCATTGTGCCACAATCGATAGTGCAGATTTCTGGCAGTAAGCTTCGAACATGTTCAAGGCGCTCGGTTGCGCCTACCATATCGGTGCCATCATCGTTTAGAGGTAATGGCTTCTCGGCAGAGCCAAACACCATGTCGCCACCCATTCCTGCAGTGAAGTTAATCACCATATCGACTTTTGATTCGCGAATAATGTCCAATACTTCTTTGTACAGTGCAGGGTCTCTTGCGGGCGCGCCCGTTTTAGGGTCGCGTACATGGATGTGAACAATGGCCGCACCGGCTTTGGCTGCTGCAATACAGGAGCCTGCAATTTCTTTAGGGGTAATAGGGACTTTGTTAGAGCGTTCGGTGCTGTCTCCTGCGCCAGTCACAGCACAGGTAATAAAAATTTCTTTTGAGGGTTGTAGGCCGGTCATTATTGCTTCTCCACTGGGTTGTTCTTATTGTATTATTTGAGTGACACTATGGTAAGCATGTTACTGTTCGATATCCATTGTGCTATACTTTATGCGTCATAAATTCTACATAAACCGAAATGTCTATTTATTCACCTTCAGATGATACACTCGATATTACTGTGCTTTTATTGCCAGAGTCTTCAATGATGGTGCTGGCTTCAGTCATTGATCCGATGAGGGCTGCCAACCGCTTGTCAGAGCGTCAATGTTTCACTTGGCGTATTGTTACTACCCACGGCATGCCAGTCAGTTGTACCTGCGGGATACGAATTACGCCTGACGAGGCGTTGAATGTCGACACTGCTGGCGACGTCCTGTTTATTGTGTCTGGATTTAATCAGTACAGTTATATTAACACGGATGAAATTTCACTGGTTAGACGAATTGCGCCTCGTTTTAAGGCGCTAGGCGGCGCAGATACTGGCGCTTGGATTCTTGCCAAGGCTGGTATTCTTGAAAACAAAAGTGTGACCACACACTGGGAGGACTTGGAGGACTTTGCCTCAACTTTTCTTAAGGCCAATGTTCAACCCGATCGTTTTGTGGTTGATCAATCAGTTTTTACCATTGGTGGAGCCTCACCTACGTTTGACTTTATGCTACATTTAATTCGATCAAGATTGGGCTATCCCCTTGCTCTTGAAGTGGCCAGTGTTTTTGTTTATGATGAAACTCATTTTTCAACTGATGCACAGCCCTTAGTGTCTTTGGGCCTGCTGAATGATTTTGAGCCAAGAGTGACCAAAGCAATTCGAATCATGGAGGCTCATATTGATGAACCGATTTCGATAGTCGAGGTTGCCCAAGAGTTGGCTATGTCGAGCCGCAGACTTGAAAAGTTATTTCGCCAGCATTTACAGTCCTCACCTGGCGCCTATTTTTTGCGTCTAAGGTTATTGACAGCAAGAAAGTATGTTACTGATACTTTGTTATCGATGCAAGAAATTGCTGTACGTACTGGTTTTAACAGTCTTTCTGCATTCTCAAGATCCTATAAAAAACATTATCAAAGAGCACCTAGTGATTATCGAGCCGCAGCGGCGAGGCAACAACTTTAGCCTCTATTTTCTACCACAAATCAATATTCATAGCGCCCCGAAACAACTGTCGCCACACGTATAGCAACCTCCTCGGGATTGATGTAGCGAATGGTTATCGTCAAAATTTTACACTGGACACACCGATTGGGCTCTTGTCGGCATCGATGAGTAAGAATTTCTCTTGTAATTTATTGCTCACCCAACGCCATTTTTGAATAATATCGTTTTGGGTGGTAATATTGTCAAGAGTTTTACCCGTTCGAATCTGTTACATTTGTGGATCCCTGATTGATGGCAATAACATTGTCTACATCGCTAAATTGAATGACTTAAGCCCCCAGTATAGGGGCTTTAAGGCTACTGCAATAATCTTTATTGATTGTCATTGAAGAAATGTTTTCGTTCAGTTCGCCTCAATTGACTTTCTTATTCAGGGGAGTTCAATAACATTTTACTCAAGACGCTGCTGGATGCGAAGTGGGTGATCAATTAAAGTGTCAAATGGGCGTACGAAGTACATTGAAAATAATAACGTTACCCATGGATTTTGAGAAATTCATTGGCTTTAGTTTTGTCAAATTATGCAGTTGCAACGTTGGTGAAGACTTTCATTGCTGTTTTTTTGTTTATAATACAAATATTGTATACAATTATTGTTGACTTTGGTCAATAAATAGCGAATAATGCTATGTATTAATATAAATTGTATACAATATTACAAAAAATCCTAATGATGAGTTTAGAAAAAAAACTACTTTATGACGAAGTTTTTCATATTATACGAGAGCTTGTTGAAACTGGGGAAATACCCCCTGGAAGCAAAATAAGCGAGCCAAGTTTGGCAAAAAAACTCTCGGTTGTTCGCGGACCTATTCGTGACGGCATTGCTAAATTAAAAACTCGCGGTCTTGTTGCAAGGCAACTCAATGTTGGTGCAAGAGTGCTTAGTTTGACAAATGAACAATTAATTTAAATTTATCATACTCACTAACAACTTGAAGGTCTGTCAGCGCGTTTTTGCTGCTTACAAGGAGCATAGCGCGATAGTGGACGCTATTACTAATCAAGACGGAGAAATGGCTGAATTACTAATGCGTCAGCATATTCGGCTATCAAGAATGAACGTAGAAAAATAAATTAATCGGAAGGGTGGTGATGAATATAGGCAAGCAATTTAGAGAGGCTGTCGAACAAAATGAGTTGTTGCAGTGCTTAGGTACAACTACAGCCTATCATGCATTATTAGCAGAAAAATCTGGCGCTAAAGCTTTGTATGTTTCTGGTGGTGGTGTGGCTGCTGGTTCACTGGGCGTTCCTGATTTGGGGATTTCCACTTTAAATGATGTTGCTATCGATGTTGAGCGCATATGCTCTCGCACCCATTTACCAGTTCTTGTTGATATCGATACCGGTTGGGGTGGGTCGTTTAATATTGCTCGTGCAATTAATAGACTGGAAAAAGCGGGTGCAGCAGCCATACATATTGAAGACCAAGTACAGCAAAAGCGTTGTGGGCATCGTCCCAATAAAGCGCTGGCGTCTAAAGCTGAAATGTTGGATAGAATTAAGTCAGCAGTAGACGCACGAATCAGCGATGATTTTGTCATTATGGCAAGAACGGACTCGCTTGCACAGCATGGCCTTGAAGCTGCAATTGATATTATGGGTGCCTGTGCTGAAGCAGGCGCAGACATGGTGTTCCCTGAGGCAGTTAGTGAGCTTGCAGTCTATAAAAAAATTACCGAGTCAATAGCGGTGCCTGTACTGGCAAATATCACCGAATTTGGGGTGACACCATTATTTACAAAAGACGAATTAATCGCTGCTGGCATTAAAATTGCCCTTTATCCTCTCTCTGGCTTCAGGGCGGCCAACCAGGCAGCACTGAATGTTTATCAACAAATTATTACCACAGGAACTCAACAGAGTGTTTTGGCAGCGATGCAAACTCGTGAACAGCTCTATCATTACTTGGGGTACTACGAGTACGAGAAAAAACTGGATGAGTTGTTTACAAAAGGAGAAAAGTAATGTCAACACAATTTAAACCAAAAAAATCGGTTGCCTTATCGGGCGTCGTTGCCGGCAACACCGCTGTATGTACCGTCGGCAAAACGGGCAACGATTTACACTATAGAGGCTACGATATTCTTGATTTGGCTAATACCTGTGAATTTGAAGAAGTAGCCCATTTATTAGTGCATGGTAAATTACCCAATAGCGAAGAACTAAGGCAGTACAAAAACAAGCTGATTTCTTTGCGCGATTTGCCTGAAGCACTTAAAACAATCTTGGAGCAACTTCCAAAAAGCGCTCATCCAATGGACGTTCTGAGAACCGGCTGTTCAGTCATGGGTGTGTTTGAGCCTGAGACAGACATTAACGATAGAGAAAAAACACGAGACCTTATTGATCGCTTACTGGCAAGTTTTGGCTCAATGCTGGCATATTGGTATCATTATTCTCACAATGACAAGCGTATTGAATTGACGACAGACGACGATTCAATCGGTGCTCATTTTCTCAGCCTACTACATGGTAAAAAGGCGCCAGCATCTTGGGTTAAGGCGATGCATGTTTCTTTAATTTTATACGCAGAGCATGAATTTAATGCTTCTACCTTTACTTCTCGTGTTATTACTGGCACGAACTCTGATCTGTATTCGGCTATTACCGGTGGCATTGGTGCTTTACGTGGCCCCAAGCACGGTGGCGCTAATGAAGTGGCATTTATTATTCAGCAAAGATACGAGAGTGCTGATGAGGCGGAGGCCGATATTCGCCAACGTGTTGCTAATAAGGAGATTGTCATTGGATTTGGTCATCCGGTTTATACCATTAGCGATCCTCGCAATGAAAAGATTAAACAGGTGGCAAGAGAACTCAGCGAAGAGTCTGGTGAGTGCAAAATGTATGAGGTCGCTGAGCGTCTAGAGGTGGTTATGAAAGAGGTGAAAAACATGTTCCCAAACTTGGACTGGTTTTCTGCTGTTTCGTACAATCAAATGGGAGTGCCGACCGACATGTTTACCCCGCTATTTGTCATCGCTCGAGTCACTGGCTGGGGTGCGCACGTCATTGAGCAACGCGAAGACGGTAAAATTATTCGCCCAAATGCAAATTACACAGGGCCTGAGAACCTAGAATTTATTCCCATTGAAAACAGATAAGAGATTACAAAGAATGAGTACAGTACAGATTATGGATGCGAGTCGCTCCACTAAATTCGACGACGTTATTGAAAAAATTGTCGACTATGTTTTAAACTATGATGTCAGCGCTTCTGAGGAGGCAATGACAACTGCAAGATACTGCTTTATGGACACCATCGGCTGTGGTCTGTACGCTCTACAATATCCAGCGTGCACAAAAATGATG
>ERZ813253.518-NODE-518-length-13588-cov-3.348265_pt1 | contig 13588 bp, 11 predicted proteins | sample MGYA00520893_ERZ813253 | MGnify/ENA primary metagenome ERZ813253 (study PRJEB31669, sample SAMD00080414) | marine metagenome | biome: oceanic hadal pelagic zone biome; feature: marine hadalpelagic zone; material: sea water | place: Pacific Ocean:Izu-Bonin Trench...
CCGGCAACGCACGACATCCGGCTTTCCCAAGCGGGTTGCAACGTCCCGTTGGCCAGCAGCACGGCAGAGATCATGATCCAGAACATGAGCACGTTGGGATTGACCAGCACCCGGACGAAGCCGGTCCAAAACATGGTGTGCGGATGCAGCCGCTGCTCGATCATGCGGGCGCGCTTGCCCTGCACGGTCACGGTGTCGGTCATCAGGTAGCGGATGCCAAAAACGGTCACCGCAAGGAAGCTGATCAGCTCCACCGTCGCCCGGATCGTGGGATCCTCAAACAAACTCGCGAACCCGCCGAAGGCGATGACGCAGTAGATCATCTCCATCAGCAGCGCGCCGACCGCGATGATCAGCGCCCGTGTCCGGCCACTGTGGATGCCCACCTCCATGATGGCGACGTTGATCGGCCCCACCGGCACCGCGCACACGAACCCGGTCAGCGCCCCCGCGCCAACGGCCACCGCATACTCGACCGGGGTCATCTACGGGCGCCCCCCGGCCTATTCATCGTCGAAGTCTTCCTCAATTTCCCTCCTCAACTTCCGTGACAACCGGGGTCGCACAAAGCCGTAAACCAGATACGACGTGAAGATCAGCGGTAGCACGATCGGCACGAGATATTTCCACAAGAACACGAAACAGGCCACCACCACCACGGCGGCAACAAACTTCGTAAACGGTCGGCGCGACCGAAACTCCAGTTTTTTGAACGACGGGTACTTGACCTCGCTGACCATCATCACCGAGAGAAACACCAGCAACGCCAACAACACCCAACGCCACGAACTGGTGGGCAGGTTTTTTTCCTCGAGCCAGATAAGGAACATCGTCAATGACGCCACCATCGCCGCCGAGGCCGGGATGGGGAATCCGAGGAATTCCCGGCTGTTCCCTGAGTCGGGCATTACCGAGAGGCAATTGTAGCGAGCCAACCGCAGTGCGCCACACAGCAGATAGACCGATGCCACCACCAGGCCAAGCCGTTCGATCTCGACGTTAAAGTCGTGCAGGATCACCCTCTGCATCAGGAACGCCGGCGCCGCTCCAAACGAAATGATATCCGCCAGCGAATCGAACTGAAGCCCGAACGGGCTCTCCTTGCCAACCAATCTCGCGATCCGCCCATCCAATCCGTCGAACACAAACGCCCCCAGAATCAGCCAGAGGGCATTCTTGATATTAATAATGTCTGCGTCACTGAAAACCGCGAAGCAGTAGCACAACGAAGATCCGCAGCAACCAACCCCCTCCGAACCGGGAACCACCTGCACGATGAACGTCAGCGCGAGAAACCCGCACAACAGGTTGCCCGCCGTCATCAGGTTGGGCAGGAAATAAATGTGCAACCGCTCCCCGTTGGAGGGCGGGCTTGGCTCCGGCTGTTGTGTTTCGTCGCTCACGATGCAGCGGGTGCGTCACTGGCATGCACGCGATCCTTCCAGACGTAACGGAGCATCACGGTCCGCAGCGCGGCGGTCAGCGGAATGGCCAGCACGCCGCCGATGATGCCTCCCAGCAGCGTGGTGCCCACCATCACGGCGACGATGATCGTCAGCGGATGCAGCCCCACCCGGTCGCCGATGATTTTCGGCGTGATGAACAGTCCCTCCATCGCCTGCACGGCGGCAAACCAGACGAGAATGAGAACCGGCTTGAGCCAGCCATCCTCTGGCACGAACTGAATCATCGCCAGCACGAACGCCGGGATGAGGCTCAACGCCACGCCAAGATACGGGATGATGCCAAGCAGCCCGGCCATGACGCCCAGCAGGATCGCGTATTCCAGGCCGATCGCCAGAAAACCGGCCGTCAGCAGCGCCCCCACGCACATCGCCACCAGCACCTGGCTCCGGAAAAAAACGATCAGGCAATCGTTGATCGACCGCAACACAAACACGATCTCCTCCTTGATCCACGAGTCGCGCACCGGGAGATAATCCGTCCAGTTTTGATTGATGCCCCGCTTCTCGAGCAAGAAATAAAACACATACACCGGCACCAGGGCCAAGCCGGCCAGGAAGCCAAACAACGACATGACCTTCTTCAACTGCTCCAGCGCCCAGCCCGATATTTTCGACACGGCATCCACCATGAACTCCCGCGCCTTCTCGTTGGTCACACCGACATTCTTCATCCACTCCTGCGGCGTCTCGAGCCAGACCGGCTTGGCCGGTGCATTGGTGGACGTGTTGGCCGGCTTGGCGGGATCGCCCGGATTGACGAACGAACTCACACTTTCCTGAAACTTCTTGGCATTTTCCGGGAAATCGGTCGTGAGCTTGCTCACCTGCGAAATCAACGACGGCACCACCGACGCCACCAATCCCCCCACCAGCAGCAGCGCAATCATGAACACCAGGATGATCGAGTTCTGGCGCTTGAAACCGCGTTTTTTCTGGAACCAATCGACCACCGGGTCGAGCAAATACGCGGTCACGCCGGCGATGGCCAAGGGCAGCAACACCGAGGAAATCATGCTGGCCAACTTCGCCATCCCCAGCACCAAGACCCCCGTCAAACCAATCAGCACCCCAATGGCGAGCGCCGTCACCGACGCCCAAAGTATCTTGGCCTGCTTCTCGGTTGGAGGGGGATATGCCATAATTTTTTATTCCAGCCCAAGCTCGACGGCCCGCTCCGTTGCCGCTCGCACGGCGTTGATGAGTGCGCTGCGCACGCCGCCCTCCTCCAGTTCGTGCACGCCCTCGATCGTCGTGCCGCCCGGGCTGCAAACCATGTCCTTGAGTTCGCCGGGATGCTTGCCGGTCTCGAGTACCATCTTCGCCGCGCCGAGCATCGTCTGCGCTGCCAATCGGGTGGAGATGTCCCGGGGCAAACCCGCCGCCACGCCGCCATCGCTCAGTGCCTCGATGATCATGTACCCGTACGCCGGGCCGCTGCCGCTCAGCCCGGTCACCGCGTCGATCAACCTCTCCTTCACCTCGTAGGCCACACCGACAGCGGACAACAGCCGCTTCACCAACTCGCCGTCCTCGGCTGTCGCCGCTTGGCCAATCGCATAGCCGCAAGCGCCCTCGCCGACCAGCGCCGGCGTGTTGGGCATCACGCGCACCAACCGCGCCCGCCCGCCGCAAGCTGCGTCGAGCTTGGCCAGGCGCACGCCGGCCAGGATTGAGATCACGAGATGACTTTCATCGAACTGGTCGCGCACCGCCTCCGTCGCCTCGTCGAGTTGATGCGGCTTGAACGCCAAAAAAACGACCTTGGCCTTCGCCAGCACGTCGGCATTCGAGTCGGTCGTCTCGCAACCCACCGCTTGGCCAAACGCCTCGCGGCCGGCTGGAACCGGGTCGCTGCCAATAAGGCTGTCCGGCGAAACCAAGCCGGCGTTCACAAAGCCCTTCGCCAGGGCCGCCGCCATTCTGCCAGCGCCAATGAACCCGATGGTGGGTGTCTTAGTCACGCGTGTTGGGTATCAAACACCTTCCTCGTCGTAAAGCCAAATCGGCCTGGCCTGTCACCGCCCCAGACTGACTTTCAGCCCGGCCATCTTGTCGGCGAATCGCTTGGCCAGGCGCTCAAGTTCCCCCCAATTTTCCCCGACGATGATCTCCTTTTTCAACAGGGCCGAGCCGGTGCCCAGCGCCGCCGAGCCTGCCGCAAGGTATGCCTCCATCGTGTCGAGGTTCACCCCGCCGGTGGGGACGATTTTCAGGTGCGGCAGCGGCGCGAGCAGCGACTTGATGTAGCTTGGGCCGAGCGTGTCTGCCGGGAAAAGTTTGACGAAATCCGCACCGGCCTCGTGCGCCGTCTGCGCCTCGGTCGGCGTGTAGGCGCCCAGCATCACCGGCCGGTCCAGCGCGTGCGCCGCCGCGACAAGCGACGGCCGGGTGATCGGGCTGATGACGTACTTCGCCCCAGCATCGATCGCCGCCCGGCACGTGTCGTCGTCGATCACCGTGCCGACGCCGAGCAAAATTTTGTCGCCGAGTTCGCGGTCAATCGTGCGGACCGCCTCGAGCGCGTTGGGGATGCTCATCGTCAACTCCACCGCCCGGACGCCGCCCGCGACGAGCGCCTTGGCCAACGGCAGCGTCAACTCGGGCCGGGGCACGCGCACGATCGCCACCAGTCCCTCGGCCTCGATCCCCGAGACAATCTTCTCCCGCTCGCTCACTTGGTTTTCCTGAACCACTTGGAGTCGGGCTTGACGTTGTGCTTCACCGACTCGAGCCGAATCGTAAACCCAGCGGACGCCGGTTCCTCCAGTTCCAGAGTGTGCGGGATCTGCACTCCGTCCACCGCCTTGTAGTCGCGAAAAAGCACCCTGGTTTTCACCTCCTGCCCCTGCATCTCGGCGGTGGAGGCAACGCCGGCGACCAATCCCGTCGCGGCATCAAAATAAAACGTGTCCGCGTCCCCTTTCTTCGGCGTCATCCTGACGGCAAAGACTTTTTTACCGGCGACCTGCTCCACGCCCTGCAGCTTGATCGTGGGATAGTTTTTTTTGAAATTCAGGCAGGCGTAAAAATCGGCGTCGATTTTTTTGTTGGCCAATTCGCGCTCCTTTTTTTCGGTCACCGTGCCATCGGGTGTTTCCGTCCAGCCCTTGCTGCCGGCGAACACGTCGCGAATCGTCCCCAACCCCTCAATCGTCAATTCCATCATTTCCTTGTTGGGCGCCGCCTGCCGCATGACGACCGGGAGCTCCGCACCGAATACGGCCAACTCGATCTTCCCCCGGGCCACGCGGTTCTTCAGTTTGCGCATGGCCTTCTCGCCGCCGAGCGCCTCAACGGTCCGCTTGAGAATGTCGTCCACCGACGGCAGCTTGGCCGCTTCCTCGGCCAGGCCGACACCGGCCAAAACGGCAATACCCGCCGCCATCCCTGCGCAATGCCTGATTATGGTCTTCATTTGGGCAGCGGCAGTCTGGAGTTTGTCCATCGGTTTGGCAATGAAGTTCGCGCTTGTAAGCCGCCCCAATAAAGGGTAGCAAATCCGGGCCGGGTTACGGTGTTGGGCGCATATCATGGAGCTGGCTGATTTTCTCACCAAGGAACAGGTTGTCACGGATCTGAAAGCCTCTGATCGCTGGGAAGCGATCGAGGAGCTGATCGATTTACTGGTCGACAAGGGACGTATCAAGTCCGAACACCGCGAGGCCATCGTCTCCGTCGTCAAGAATCGCGAGACCTCGATGAGCACCGGCATCGGGTTCGGCATCGGCATCCCGCATGCCTCGACCGACCTGATCGACGACGTCACCGGCGCGTTCGGCCGCAGCAAGGCGGGCGTCAACTTCGACGCGCTCGACAACCAGCCGGTCAATCTCGTGATGCTTTTCCTCGTGCCACAGGGTCAGTTCCAAAAACACCTCCACACGCTGGCCAAGATCGCGAAGGTGCTGCACAAGAAGGAATTCCGCAAGGCGCTCGAGGATGCCGGCGACGCGGCGGAGATGTACCAGATCATCCGCAGCTCGCAGGAGGGCTGAGCCGGCACCACTTTTCCTTTCGGCCAAGCCGGCATCCCGCTTGGCCAAGCGACTCCAACCGTGATCCATCTCGTCTTACAGGAAAAACTGCAGCAAGCCGTCCTCGCGCTCATGCCCGACGCCGACGTCTCGAGCGTCCTCGTCCGCCCCTGCCCCGAGCCGAAGTTTGGCGACTACCAATCCAACGCCCTCATGGGCTTGGCCAAGCGCAACCAACTCAACCCCCGCGAACTCGCCGCCCAAGTCGTCGAGCAACTCGACGTCGCCGACTGCTGCGAGCCGGTCAATATCGCCGGGCCGGGTTTTCTCAATTTCCGGCTCAAGACCGACGCCCTCTCCGATGCCCTCGTCGGCGCGGCCAAGGGCGAGCATCTTTTTTACCGCACCGCCGCCGAGCCGCGCACGATCGTCATCGACTACTCGTCGCCCAACGTGGCCAAGCCGATGCACGTCGGCCACATCCGCTCGACCATTCTCGGCGATACCTTGGCCAAGGCGTTCCGGCTGCTCGGCCACAGCGTTGTCACCGACAATCACATCGGCGACTGGGGCACGCAGTTCGGCAAACTGCTCGTCGGCTGGAAGAAACACCTCGATCGGGACGCGCTTGGCCGGGACGCCCTCGCCGAGATGGAGCGCCTCTACAAACTCATCAACTCCGCCTGCGAAGAGGACGAGACCGTCCTCATCCGCGCCCGGAGCGAGCTCGTCAAGTTGCAAAGCGGCGACGCCGAAAACCTCGCCATTTGGGATGAAATGATCGAGTTGTCGCGGCATCAGTTCGACGAGATTTACGGCCGCCTCGGTGTCGATTTCGACGAGACGCTCGGCGAGAGTTTTTACAACGACCGCCTCAAGGGCGTCGTCGACGAACTCGTCACCCAAGGCATCGCGGAGGAAAGCGACGGCGCGCAGGTCGTCTTTTTTAATCACCACAAGTTGCTCAAGAAACACCCGGCCATCGTCCAGAAAAGCGACGGCGCAGCCAACTACACCACGACCGACCTCGCGACGCTCGAGCACCGGCAAAACAGTTGGCAGCCGAGCGAGGTCATTTACGTCACCGACGGCCGGCAGAAACTGCACTTCCAGCAACTCTTCGAGCTGTACAACCGCTGGAAACCGGGCCACGGCATGAAGCTCAACCACGTCTGGTTCGGCGCGATCCTTGGCGAGGACGGCAGGCCGTTCAAGACGCGCAGCGGCAAAATCATCCGCCTCTCCGGTTTGCTCAACGAGGCCGAGCAACGCGCCTTCAACGCCGTGAGCGAAAAAAACCCCGACCTCCCCGAGGAGGAGCGGCGCGACATCGCCTGCGTTGTCGGCATCGGCGCGATCAAGTACGCCGACCTCTCCGGCAACCGACAGAGCGACTACGTGTTCAACTGGGACACCATGCTCGCACTCGTCGGCAACACCGCGCCGTACCTGCTCTACGCCTTCACGCGCATCCGCAGCATCTTCCGCAAACTTGGCGACGAGTCGCTGACACGGCCCGAGTCGTTCGCGCTTGCCCAGGCGGAGGAACTCACGCTGGCCAAGCACCTGTTGCGCTTCGGCCTTGTGCTCGAGTTGGTCATCGACGAGTGCCGCCCGAACTACCTCTGCAACTACCTCTACGAACTGGCGGGGCACTTCGCCTCGTTTTACGAAAACTGCCCCGTGCTCCAGGCCGAGGGCGACATCCGCACGCAGCGACTGGCCCTCTGCGACCTCACCGGCCAAGTGCTGAATACCGGCCTCGAAACCCTTGGCCTCGAGACCACCGAGCGCATGTGAACCGTGGCCGCGCGGAGCAACAAGTCGGCTGACTCCCGTTGGATCACCGTCGAGGGCGCGCGCGAACACAACCTCCGCAACCTTTCCGTCCGCATCCCACGCAACAAGCTTGTCGTCGTCACCGGCGTCAGCGGTTCCGGCAAAAGCACGCTCGCGTTCGACATTCTTTTTTCTGAAGGCCAGCGCCGTTTTCTCGACTCGCTCAATGCCTACGCCCGGCAGTTCGTCGAGCAAATGCCCCGGCCCGATGTCGACGCCGTCCACGGCCTGCCGCCCACCGTCAGTATCGAGCAACGTATCTCGCGCGGCGGCGGCAAAAGCACCGTCGCCACCGTCACCGAGATTTATCATTTCATCCGGCTGCTCTACACCAAGCTCGGCGTCATCCACTGTCCCGACTGCCAGTTGCCGGTGCAGGCACAGACGCTCGACTCGCTCGTCGGCAGTTTAAAAGCTCACGCAAAAAAATGCGGTGACCTGCTGCTGCTTGCCCCGCGCATTCGCAACCGAAAAGGCTTCCACACCGACGTCGGCGAATGGGCCTCGCGGCACGGCTACGAACAGATCCGCGCCGACGGCGAGTTTCTCCCGACCGCCGAGCCGCTGCGGCTCGACCGCTACAGCGAGCACGACGTCGAGGTGGTCGTCGGCCGGCTCAAAAAACGCGGCTCAAAAAACGCCGCCGAGCTGATCGCCGAATGCCTCGCCATTGGCCAAGGCACACTCTTCGCCGTCGATGACTCCGGCGGCGAGACCGTCCACTCGACAAGCAATTCGTGCGGCGGCTGCGGCCGGTCGTTCGCTCCGCTCGACCCGAAAGATTTCAGCTACAACTCCGCCCGAGGCTGGTGCCCCACCTGCCGGGGTTTCGGCGAAACGTTTTACATTCCCGACATCGAGCGCGGCGACGCGCAGGAGGCGGTCGAGGAAACGTGGTTCGGCTGGCAGGAGGAGAGCCGCGAATTGTGCACCGACTGCAACGGCGCCCGGCTTGCCCCGCTCGCCCGAGCCGTCCGCCTGCCGCTGCCGCGCTTGGCCAAGCGCAACTTTGCCAACGAGCCGACCATCGACGCCTTCGCCCAAGCCAGCGTCGAGTCGGCGGACGAGTTGTTCGCAGTGCTCAAATGGCGCGGGCGCGGCGCGGAGATCGCCCGCGACATCCTGCCGGAGATCGGCTCACGGCTGAGTTTCCTGCGGGAAGTCGGCCTCGATTATCTGCAACTTGGCCGCGCCGTCACCACGCTCAGCGGCGGCGAGGCCCAGCGCATCCGCCTGGCCGCGCAGCTTGGCTCGAACCTGAGCGGCGTGCTGTACGTGCTCGACGAGCCGACGATCGGCCTGCACCCGCGCGACAACCAGCAACTGCTCGGCGCGCTCGAGCAACTCCGTTCGCGCGGCAACTCGGTCGTCGTCGTCGAGCACGACGAGGACACGATGGCGCGGGCCGATTACATCATCGACCTTGGCCCCGGCGCGGGCGTGGAGGGCGGCCAGGTCGTCGCAGCCGGTTCGCTCAAGCAGATTTTGCGAAACAAAAAATCGCTGACCGGCATCGAGTTGTCCCGTCAACACTCCCGCGGCCAGGCGCTTGGCCAAGCGCGTCCCACTGCCCCGCCCCTGACCCGGCGCGGTGCCAGCCAGAAAAACAAAACGCCGTCCCTCATCTTCCGAGGATTGCATAAAAATAATTTGAAGAACGTCTCCGTCGCCGTGCCGCTTGGCCGGTTCACGGTCGTTACCGGCGTGAGCGGCTCCGGCAAAAGCACGCTCGTGCGCGAGTGCATCCTTCCCGCCGTACGGACCGCGCTGAAATCCAAGCGCAAAAAAACGATCGAGGGCATCGAGCAGATCAAGGCCGTGCACGAGGTCGACCAGTCGCCGATCGGCCGCACGCCACGATCTGTGCCGGCGACGTACGTCGGTTTTTTCGACAACATCCGCCAACTGTTCGCGCAGGTGCCGGAGTCTCGGATGCGCGGCTTTGGCCCGGCACGGTTTTCGTTCAACAGCCCGCAGGGCCGCTGCCCCGAGTGCAAGGGAGCGGGCATCGTGAAACTTGAGATGAACTTCCTGCCGCCCGCCTTCATGACGTGCGACACCTGCGAAGGAAGCCGCTACAGCCCGGAGGTGCTGGACATCGTTTACAACGACAAAACAATCGCCGAGGTGCTCGAATTGAGCGTCAACGAGGCGGCCGATTTTTTCGGGGCAATACCAAAAATATACCGGCCACTCAAGGCGCTCCGCGACACCGGCCTTGGCTACCTCAAGTTGGGCCAGACCAGCCCCACGCTCAGCGGCGGCGAAGCCCAGCGCGTCAGGCTCGTCACCCACCTGCTGAGCGGCCTCAGCGACAACCCCGCCCGGCTCATGTCCGACTCAAGGAAAAACCTCTTCCTCCTCGAGGAACCGACCATCGGCCTGCACATGGCCGACGTGCGCCGCTTGGTCGGAGTGCTGCAGCGCTTGGTCGAGGGCGGCCACACCGTGCTGGTCATCGAGCATAACCTGGATTTGATCGCCGCCGCCGACTGGGTGATCGACCTCGGCCCCGAGGCCGGCCAAGGCGGCGGCCAAATCATCGCCCAAGGCACACCGGCCGAGATCGCCAAGGCCAAGAGCTCTCACACCGGCCGCTTTTTGAAACGGTTTTTCAGCTAAGGCAACGCCTGCACGCGGTAAAACTGAAACTCTTGCCTCTCAGCCGGATCGATAAAAAATGTGAACGACCGCGTGGCGACAATCGGCTCCCCCACCTTGTGCCACTTGGCGTTGGCGACGTCCGGCTTGCTCCAGACCTGGTAGAGCTTGCCGGGCACGCTGCCCCACTGGATCGTGGTGCCCTGTTCATCGACGGAGATGCTCCCGATTTCCAGCAGCGGAAACGAGCCGGCGTCCGTCGGGTTTTTCCCGGTCAAAAACTCCTCGCGATTGTTGTAGCCATCGGCGTCCGGATCGGCGTCGGCGTGCGCCTCGGCGCTGGAAAAAACAGCGAACTGTTCCCGCTGCCAGCGATCGTCCAAGCCGTCGAAGTTGTGATCTTCCTCGCCGGAAATGATCTCAACAAACCCGTTGACGTAGGCCAAGTCGTTTCCTTTTTGCACGGTCAAGCTCCGCACCCCAGGTGCAGCATTCTTCGCCACGGTCACTTCCACCGAGATCAGTCTAAAACCGTCAAACACATCCGGGTCGAATGTCGTTGCGCCGTGGGTCACCCCGTCGCCAGTCAACCGCAGCGTCGCACCGCCCATCGGCAGGGTGGGCGAATAGATGCCGATCGTTTGTTTTTTGCCGGTGCGCTCGAGCGCGAATGGTTCGAACGCCAACTCAAACAGATTTTGCTTCGTCGTGGGTGGCCTCACCGCCGAGACGTAAAACGGCGCGGCGCCCTTCTTGACCGCAAAATCCAGCGTCGCCGTTTTGCCAACGCCCACGGCCGCCTGTTTGTAGCCGGTCGGCCGGAAATTCGTCTCGGCGCCCTCGTGCTCGATCGAGATGTTGATGTCGCGAACCAGCGGCCGGGGCTGCGCGTCCGGCGAATTCAACGGGGCCACGCGTAATCGATAGCTTGCCGGCGGAAGCGCGGTCAATTCGTACCGCCCGTTGCGCTCGGTGACGGTCGACTGGATGATGTTGCCGTGGGTATCCTCGGCCAACACCACCGCCCCGAAGACCAGGCCGCGCCCCATCGTCACTTTGCCGGTGATCGACCCGAGCTCGGCCAAGGCGGCCGGTTTGCCGTATAGCGTCTGCGCGGCCGCAACCTCGTCCTTCAACAACCCGACAGCTAGGCCCACGGGGCGCGAAAACATCGTCGCCGCCCCCAGTGGCGAATGCTGCAACCCGATGAAGTGGCCAAACTCATGCAGCGCAACCGCCTCGACAAATTTGTCGGCGGAAAACGAGTTGTTGTAGTCGGTAAACCATCGGTGATCGACGCCGTTGAAGACCATGTCCGCCCCGACGATCGTGTGGTCGTGGGAATACATCGGGAACGTCACCGCCAACGCGCCGCTGATCTCCGCCTGCTCGTTGTTGACCCACACGGCACCGTTGGGCGCAGCCTGTTTCACCCAGTAAACGACGTTCGTGTTGTCCTCGCCGTTGACGTCCACGCCGGGCAGCACCAAGCCGGCCTCCTCGAATTTTAACACCGTCCCTGGCACCGACTGCCATTGGCCAATCGCAGTACGAACCGCGTTCAACTCTGCCTCGGCGTTTTGCTCCGACCACGCGTCCCTGGCCAAATAGTAGCGGATCGCCCGCGTGTCCCGGTTCACCACGTTGGGATGCACGAGCGGGTCCAAGTCGTCGAGCCGCCAGCGGAGCGGCTGGCCGTCGTCGTTTTTGAACAGGACGAATGCCGTGGCGGCATGGGCCAAGCCAAGCGCTGCGGCGATTGCCAGCCAGCGTCTCACTTCGCCGCCCTCCTCACCCGGCGCTTCAACTCGGCCAATGTCAGCGGCTTTGTCTGGCCAAGCGCGCGCTTCACCACCGCGCGCGGGTCGTCCCGCTTGGCCAAGCCGTGGAACGGATTCCGCACCATGGCCAGGCCGGTCTTCGGCTGCCTCATGACGTCGAATTTGCCCTGGTTCAGCCCAAGCGTCACCGCCTCGCCTCGGCTGTTGAACACCACAAACACAACCACCTCCGCCCCAACCCGGTACGTCGGCTGGATCGGCGAGCGGGCAATCCTCCGCCCCAGCACGCCGCCGCCCTGGACAATCACCAGCGTCCCGCCGCGTTGCCGGCCGTTCATCTGCTCGATGATCTGGAGATGCACCTTGGTGAAAATGCGGCCTTCGTCGTCTCGTTGGCAAGACATGCGGACGACCGTGCCGTGCACCACTGCGTCGGCCTTGGCCGCCAGCGTCTCGATCGACAGCGGAACCTGGCTCGCCGCTTGGCCAAGCGCGGCACCGGCCAGCAAAGCAACGAGAAACGTCAACGACCTCCCTTTCATACCGCCGCGAAGCGTGCTCGCTTGGCCCGAAAAACTCAATCCGGGGTTTTATGCTGGGCAACTGCGTCCAATTCATCAAACCATGCGCGCCGCGTGATGTATTTTTTGTCTAAAACAGTGGGGCGACTGATCGAGCCGATCGGTTTTATTTGGCTGATGCTGCTCATCGCCTGCGTTCGCGCGTTGATCAAAAAAGATCGGCGGCAGGCGCTGTTCACCGGCGGGTTGGCCCTGTTCATCACCCTCGTCGGCAGCACGAAACTCCCCGCCTACCTCCTCTCCACTCTCGAGAAACCTTACGCAATCGAGGATTTGAGCTCCCTCCCCGACTGCGACGCCGTTGTATTGCTGGGCGGTTCACATGGATTTTCAAATTATGGCGTTAACTCAATTGAATTCGGCACCGCGACCGATAGAATAATCACTGCTGCTGAACTCGTCCGATTAAAAAAAGGTAAAGCGTTGGTGATCGGTGGCGGCGAATACTCCTCATCTGGGCAAACAGGATTGCATGGGCAACTAATCGCCGAATGGCTGGAATCTTGGAAACCGTTCGATTCACCCATTCACGTATTGGATTACTCCAGTAACACCAAAGATGAAGCTGATCAGACAAAAATATTGGCAGAAAAGAATGGGTGGAAAAAAATCATCCTTGTGACTTCCGCTTACCATATGAGAAGAGCTGAAGCACTATTCAAAAAAACCGGGTTGGAGGTGGTTGCTGTCGGGTCAGATTTCGAGGGACTAAGTTCGCTCGAGACAGATTTCAGAATATACAGTATAGTTCCCGGCTTAGGCGGTTTTCAGGCACTTGGTATTTACCTGCATGAGCAGGTCGGGTGGCTCTACTACAAGCTGCGGGGTTGGATCTAGGCCAAGCGCTGACGTATGTTAAGATGTACGATTCCTCCCTCTCCCCGGCCCTCTCCCGCTGGGAGAGGGAGCCAAGCGGGGAGCGCCCGCGTGCCGCCTTGGGCACGGGAGGGGCAAGTTCCACCTAGCCCCATTTCAAAGTTAATTTGGGACGAGGTGGAACTCGTCCCTTCCGGGAGCATTAGCGGCGTTTTCGGCGGCCGCCGCCTTTGCGGGAGGACATGCCGAAGGAGTAGCCGCGACCCACTGAGCCACCCCGGAAGCGTGGCGGCGATGCGTGCTTTCCGTCGTCGAACAGCGACGTGTATTTGTAATCGAAGCCCTCCATTTTTTCCCGGTTGATTTTCTTGCCGATGAACCGCTCGATCGCCTCCATGTGTTGGCGATCCTCGGCCACCATGATGGTGAAGGCGTCCCCGGATGCAGCCGCGCGGCCGGTCCGGCCGATACGATGCACGTAATCCTCGGGATGCTGTGGCACGTCGAAATTGACAACGTGGCTGACGTTG
>ERZ813253.519-NODE-519-length-13583-cov-2.896032_pt1 | contig 13583 bp, 13 predicted proteins | sample MGYA00520893_ERZ813253 | MGnify/ENA primary metagenome ERZ813253 (study PRJEB31669, sample SAMD00080414) | marine metagenome | biome: oceanic hadal pelagic zone biome; feature: marine hadalpelagic zone; material: sea water | place: Pacific Ocean:Izu-Bonin Trench...
CTATACCAGCGTCAGCCATATGGGGTTCGTAGTGTTGGGTATCGCGACCTGGCGCTTGGCGGCGCTACAGGGCGCCGTTTTTCAGATGCTGGCCCACGGCCTGGCGACCGCGGCCCTGTTCGCCGTCGCCGGAATGATCCACGAGCGCTTCCATACCCGTGCCTTCGACGAGCTCGGCGGTCTGTGGGCGCGACTGCCGCGACTGTCGGCGTTCGCGTTGATCTTCGTCCTCGCTTCGGTTGGCGTCCCGGGGATGGGCAATTTCATCGGCGAGCTGCTGACGTTGCTGGGTAGCTTCCCGGCCTCGCCGGGTTTGGTGGCGATAGCCGTCGGCGGCATCGTCGTCGGAACGGTGGCGATGCTCGAGCTGATGCAGCGGGTCTTCCATGGCCCGGCCCGCTCGCCAACCGGGGCGATCGATCTCGGCCCCCGCGAGCTGATCGTGCTCGGCGCCCTGGCGCTCCTGATCCTCGCCCTGGGGCTGTTCCCGCAGCCGGTGCTCGAGAGCGCCCGGCTACCTCTGGGCCAGCTCGTCGTCCGCGACCTCACCTTCGATCCCGCTGATCCGGGGCTCCTGCGGGGCCGCACCCGGACCGCGGCGATCACCACGGGCGAGCAGTAGCCACGACCATGAGCACCGCCGATTTGGTTGTCCTGCTGCCACTCATCGTGGTCGCCGTCATGGGCACGGTGGTGATGCTCGCCGGCGCCTACGGCGCCCGTCAAGCGGTGCTGCACTGGCTGACGATCTTCGGCGTCGGGCTGACGGCCCTCGCCGGGGCCGGTTACGTGGGCGTGCCGGTCGCCCCCCTGGCCAAGCTGAACATTCCGGGCTTGAGCGATATTGCGGTGATCGGGCCCCTGCTGTTCGGCCATGACGCCCTGGTCTATCTGTCGTTCGCCGCCACCCTGGGCGTCGCCTGGTTCCTCAAGCACAGCCGTGGCGGCATGATCCTGCGGGCCGTCGGCGAATCCGATATCTCGGCCCATTCCATCGGCTATGACGTGATCGCCGTGCGCTATGGCGCGGTGCTGTTCGGCGGCGCCATGTCGGGGCTGGGGGGCGCCTTCCTGTCGCTCTCCTCGACCCCCATGTGGGTCGAGGGCATGACCGCCGGACGCGGCTGGATTTCCTTGGCCCTGGTGGTCTTCGCCTCGTGGCGGCCGGGGCGGGTATTGCTCGGCGCCTATTTGTTCGGCGGCGTCACCATCCTGCAGCTTTACGCCCAAGGCGCCGGCGGTATCGGCGTTCCCTCACAAGTTATGTCGATGCTGCCCTATCTTGCGACTATACTGGTGCTGACGGTGATTGCCGCGGGTCCCTGGAAAGGGCGGTTGGACGCGCCCGCATGCCTGGGGAAGCCCTTCAGGCCGTCCACATGACAGCAACAAAGGATGTTAGGGAGGACATTATCATGACTGCACGAGTGACACGCCGGGGTTTCGTTCTCGGCTCTGCGGCGGGGCTGGGCGCTCTGAGTCTGGCCGGGCCGCGCGCCTTTTCGGCCGAACCGACCAAGATCGGATTCATCTATGTCGGCCCGGTGGGCGACTTTGGCTGGACCCATGGCCACGACGTCGGCCGCAAGGCCATCGAGGCCGAATTCGGCGACAAGGTGAAGACCAGCTTCGTCGAGAATGTCTCGGAAGGACCCGACGCCGAGCGGGTCATCCGCCAACTCGCCAGCGGCGGCACCGACCTGATCTTCACCACCTCGTTCGGCTACATGGAGCCGACGATCAGGGTCGCTAAGCTGTTCCCCAAGGTGAAGTTCGAGCACGCCACGGGCTATAAGACGGCGGCCAACGTCTCGATCTATAACGCCCGCTTCCACCAGGGTCGCGCGGTCTGCGGCACCATCGCCGGGCATATGAGCAAGAGCGGCGTCATCGGCTATATCGGCTCCTTCCCGATCCCCGAGGTGGTCATGGGCATCAACGCCACCGCCCTGTGGGCGCGCAAGATCCGCCCCGACACCAAGGTCAAGGTGATCTGGGTGAACAGCTGGTACGACCCGGGCAAGGAAAGCGACGCCACCAAGGCGCTGATCGACCAGGGCGCCGACATCATCTGCCAGCATACCGACAGCCCGGCCCCCATACAGACCGCCGAGGCCCGCGGCGTCCACGGCTTCGGCCAGGCCACCGACATGAAGGCCTATGCGCCGAACGCCCAGTTGACGTCGATCCTCGACCTATGGGCGGGCTATTACGTGCAGCGCACCGCCGACGTCATGGACGGCTCCTGGAAGTCGCAATCGATCTGGTGGGGCCTCAAGGAGGGCATGGTCGCCATGGCGCCCTACGGCCCCGCCGTGCCCGACAACGTGCGCAAGGCGGCCGACGCCACGGCTGCCGGCCTGATCGACGGCTCCCTGCACACCTTCGCCGGGCCGATCAAGAACCAGGCCGGTGAGGTCAAGGTGGCCGCCGGTCAGTCCATGAGCGACGGCGATATGTCGCAGATGGACTGGTACGTCGAGGGCGTCGAAGCCTGATCGCCGGCTCGACCCAGGCCGTCAGCGGCATTCGGATCGAGGGGTCATGGAGACGATCCTCATGCAGTGGCTGGACATGTCGATCCGGTGGTTCCACGTCATCGCGGGTATCGCCTGGATCGGCTCGTCCTTCTATTTCGTCGCCCTCGATCTCGGCCTGAAGCCGCGCGACAGCCTGCCCGAGGGCGCCTCCGGCGAGGCCTGGCAGGTCCATGGCGGCGGCTTCTATCACTTGGTGAAATACATGGTGGCGCCGGCCGCCATGCCCGATCAGCTGACCTGGTTCAAATGGGAGGCCTACGCCACCTGGCTCAGCGGCATGGCGCTCATGGTGGTGGTCTATTACATGGCCGCCGAGCTTTACCTGATCGATCCTTCCGTGTCCGAACTCTCGACCCTGGCGGCGGTGACCCTAAGCCTCGCCGGGTTGGGCGCCGGCTGGTTGATCTATGAACTGCTCTGCCGCTCGGCCCTGGGGCGCAACCAGACCGCCCTAACCCTGACCGGGTTCTTGTTTCTCGCGGCGCTCGCCTACGGCTTCACCTTGGTGTTTAGCGGACGCGGCGCCTACATGCAGATGGGCGCGCTGATCGGCACCATGATGGTTGCCAACGTGTTCCTGGTGATCATCCCCAGCCAGCGCAAGGTGGTGGCCGCGTTGATTGCCGGGGAAGAGCCCGACCCGGCGCTCGGCGCGGTGGCGAAGCAACGCTCCCTGCACAACAATTATCTCACCCTGCCGGTGATCTTCCTGATGATCGCCAACCATTACCCTCTGACCTTCGCGGGCCCGTGGAGCTGGCTCATCCTGACTATCGTTTTGGTGATGGGCGCGGTGATCCGCCATTTCTTCAACCAGCGCCACAAGGGCGAAGCCAGTCCCTGGTGGTGCTGGGCCGTCGCCGCCGCCGGCCTGGCCGCCATGGTCTGGCTCAGCGCCCGGCCGGCGGTCATGGTCAGCGAGGCCGAGGCGGATATGGACATGGCCGAGGTCGAGAGCATCATCGCATCGCGCTGCGCCATGTGCCACGCCGCGGAGCCCCTGTGGCCGGGCATGGCGTCGCCGCCCAAGGACGTGGTGCTGGAAACCCAGGCGCAAATCCGCCTGCGCGCCGAGGCCATCGGCCTGCAGGCCGTCCACACGCGGGCCATGCCGCCGGGAAACATCACCGAAATTCCCGATGAAGAACGCCGCCAGCTTGCCGTCTGGATCGCGGCGGGCGCGCCCGGCTGGGAAGAATGAGCCTCAGGGCGGTCCGCGGCCGGCTGCTTTCCTTCCACGATGATCCCCGGGTGGTCGGCGAGGCCGCCAGCCATACCTATCGGCGGGACGGATTGCTGGTCCTCGAAGACGGCCTCATCAGCCATATGGGCGAGGCGAGCGATCTGCTGCCCGGCCTGCCGCCGGGCACGCCGATCGACGATCATCGCGAGCATCTGGTCATGGCCGGGTTCATCGACCCCCATATCCATTATTCCCAGACCCAGGTCATCGCCTCCTACGGGGCGCAGCTTCTCGACTGGCTGGAGAGCTACGCCTTCGTCGAGGAGCTGAAGTTCGCCGACCCCGCCCATGGCGCGCGGATCGCCGATTTCTTCCTCGACGAGTTGCTGCGCAACGGCACCACCACGGCGGCGGTCTATTGCACGGTCCACGCCTGCGCCGTCGAGGCCTTCTTCACGGCGTCCCATCGGCGCAACATGCGGATGATCGCCGGCAAGCTGCTAATGGATCGCGGCGCCCCCACCGGGCTGCTCGATACGGCGCAAGCCGGCTATGACCAGAGCAAGGCGCTGATCGCCGCCTGGCAGGGCCGCGGGCGCCAGCATTACGCCGTCACGCCGCGTTTCGCGGTGACCTCGAGCGAGGCCCAGCTCGAGGCCGCCGGCGCCCTGCTCAAGGAGCACGCGGGGGTCTATATGCAGACCCATCTCGCGGAGAACCGGCTCGAGGCCGAGGCGGTCGCCAAGCTGTTCCCCAAGGATGACAATTATACCGCGGTCTATGACCGCTTCGGCCTGCTCGGCGAGCACTCCCTGTTCGGCCATTGCATCCATCTGGCGGACGAAGAGCGGGCGCGCCTCAGCGACAGCGGATCGGTCGCGGTGTTCTGCCCGACCTCGAACCTGTTCATCGGCAGCGGCCTGTTCGACGGCGCCCGGGCCCGGGATGGGCGTTTCCCCCTGCGCACCGCCCTGGCCACCGATGTCGGCGGCGGCACCAGCTATTCCATGCTGCAAACCGTGGCGGAGGCTTACAAGGTGCTGCAATTGCAAGGCGACAACCTGGGGCCCCTGCAGGCGTTCTATGAGATCACCCTGGGCAACGCCAGAGCGCTTGATTTCGACCGCTTGATCGGCGCCCTGGAAACCGGGCGCGAGGCCGATCTGGTGGTCCTCGATTCGCGCGCCACGGCGGCCATGGCGCACCGCATGGAGACCGTGGAGGGCGATCTGGCCGAGGAGCTGTTCGTGCTGATGACCCTGGGCGACGACCGCTCGGTAGTGGCTACCTATGTCGCCGGAGAGGCCCTACACAGGACGGCGCGGACGTCATAAGCTATGGCTGCAATGCTACGAGGAATGAATCGATCATGAATGTCAGAGATCAGAGACAGGCGGCCGTTGCCGCGTCGGTCGGCCGGATACGCGAGATCGAGAACAGCCGGGGGGTGACGCGGGACGCCCTCGAGACGATCAAGCGGGAGCTTCTCGGCCTGGCGGATCATATCGAGCTTTTCCCGATCGGGGATTTCCCGCCGTCCGCCGATGATCGTGGCTTCGATGCGCTCTATCGCCTGTCCGAAGATGCCGATCACCGCTTCGCGCTCTACGCCTCGACCGGCTCGCCGGGCAAGTCCGTGCCGCCCCATAATCACACCACCTGGGCGGTCATCGTCGGTCTTCACGGCGACGAGCGGAATGTCTTCTACGAGCGTAGCGACGACGGCGCGACTCCCGGCGAGGGAACCCTTATCGAGACCGGCGGAGTCACACTTAGCCATGGAGACGGCACCGCCATGATGCCCGACGACATTCATTCCATCCATATCCCCGGCGAAGAGCGGACCGTGCATCTGCATATGTACGGCCTCGCCCTGGAACAGCTTCACGAGCGTGTCATGTATAACCGCGAGGCGGGCACCTACAAGGTCTTCCCGGCGAGACAGAACATCCTGCCGGGCTGATACCGTGACCCCGACGAGGGCTATCGGGCCCGCGGCCTTACGCGAGCTGATCATCGCCGGCGGCGAGTTGGCGCTGCTCGATCCGCGCGAGGGCGGGGTGTTCGCCGCTGGCCACCTGCTGTTCGCCGTCTCCATGCCGCTGAGCCGGCTGGAGTTTCGCATCGACGGCCTGGTGCCGCGGCGCGACGTCGCCATCGTGCTGTGCGCCGACGCCGGCGACCATGACCTGATCACCCGGAGCGCCTCGCGGCTCGAAGCCTTCGGCTATACGGATGTAGGTTTCCTCGAGGGCGGCCTCGCGGCCTGGGTTGAGGCCGGGTTCGAGGTCTTCTCCGGGGTCAATGTTCCGAGCAAGGCGTTCGGCGAATTCATCGAGGCCACCTACCAAACCCCCCATATTTCGGCCATCCAATTGCAGGTCATGGTCGCCGGCGGCGAGAACCTGGTCATCCTCGACAGCCGCCCCCTGGCGGAGTACCGCCGCATGAACATTCCCGGCGGCATCGACGTGCCGGGCGGCGAGTTGGTCTATCGGGTTCACGACATCGCGCCCGATCCCGAGACCACGGTGGTGGTCAACTGCGCCGGGCGGACGCGCAGCATCATCGGCGCCCAATCGCTGATCAACGCGGGGATTCCCAACCGGGTGGTCGCCCTGGAAAGCGGCGCCATGGGCTGGCGCCTGGCCGGCTATGGGTTGGAGCGCGGCCGGGAACGCTCCGCCCCCGCGCCGTCCGTCGTGGGGGCCGCCCAGGCGGCGGTTCGGGCCGACGCGGTGGCCCGGCGGTTCGGCGTGCCCCTGGTCGATCACGCGACCCTCGCCGATTGGCGCGCCGAGCCGGGGCGCACCACCTATCTGCTCGATGTGCGCGACATCGGGGAATATCTCGCGGGCCATCCGGCCGGCGCGGTTCACGCCCCCGGCGGGCAGCTGGTGCAGGCGACGGATCACTATGTGGCGGTGCGCGGCGCCCGGCTGGTGCTTTGCGATAATGACGGCGTCCGCGCCAAGATGACGGCGTCCTGGCTCATCCAGATGGGCTGGCGGGAGGTTCATGTGCTGGACGGCGGCATGGACGGCGAGGACCGGGAGAGCGGTCCGTACCGTCCGCGCATCCTCGGCCTGCCGGCGATCGAGGCCGATTTGGTGAGCGTCCAGGAACTCGCCGCCCTGCTCGATGCGGGCGAGGCGGTGGCCGCCGATCTGGCCGACAGCCTGAGCTATTACAAGGGGCATATCCCCGGCGCCTGGTTCGTGATCCGCTCGCGCCTGCCGGGGAACCTGGCAAAATTGCCCGACACGCGGCAACTGGTGCTGACCTCGACACACGGCATTTTGCCCCGGCTCGCCGCGGCGGAAGCGGCGGCCTCGGGGCGGCGGGTGAAAGTGCTGCGCGGCGGAACCAATGCCTGGATCGCCGCCGGATTGCCCCTGGAATCCGGGTTCAGCCATATGGCCGATAAGACGGACGATCGCTGGTACAAGCCGTATGACCTGGAGGAAGAAGGCGACCTTGCCGCCATGCGGGCTTACCTGAGTTGGGAGGTCGATCTGGTCGGCCAGATCGAGCGCGACGGAACCGCCCGCTTCGAGGTCTACGCCGAGGGCGGGCACACGGTGGCGTAGAGACCTTGAAAGCCGACGGCCCGGCTATGCTTCCCGGTTTCCCAGAATCATCGCCTTCATCGCCGCGAACAGGGCGCTGTCCGGGTCGGCCATGTCTTCGACAACCGAGAAGTGGTTTCGCCCGGGACTGTCGAAACGACGGCAGCGGCTGCCCCAGGCGTCGGCCAGGCGGTCCGATTGATCGCGGAACCCGGCGCTCTCGTCGCCGCCGACCACGAGCAGCAGGGGAGCGTCGCCGATCGGGGTCATGAACAGCGGACTGTTGGCCCGGGCGCTGGCCGCGTCGAGGCCGAGATTCCGGTTCATCGAGGTCTCGATCAACGGCGCCAGATCGAACAACCCGCTGATCGAGACGCCGCCCCGGATCAAGCCTGTCGGCAAGGCGGGGTCAATGGCCGGCCAATCGCTCGCCATCATCATCGCCGTCAAATGGCCGCCCGCCGAATGGCCCGAGACGAACAGCCGGTCGCGGTCGAAGGCGAGATCGCCGGCGCGGCTCCACAGCCAGGCGGTGGCGGCGCGTATCTGGCCGGCGATGTCGCCGATGGACACCGCCGGGCACAGGTCGTAGCCGACCATGGCGACCGCCGCCCCGGCCGCCGTCAGGGCCTCGGCCAGATAACTGAACAGAAACTTGTCCAGCCCCTGCCAATAGCCGCCATGGATGAACATCACCAGGGGCGGCGGCGACGTGGCATTGTCGGGCATGAACAGATCGAGCGATTGGCGGGCGCTCGGCCCGTAGGGCAGGGACAGCCTGGCCCGGGCGGAATCGCGGAAGTCTGTGCTGCGCAATTTCCAGCGGGCGAAGAAATCGCCGTGATCGGCCACCGCCGCCCGCGCGTTGTACAGCCGTTCCCGCTGTTCATCGATCACCATGGCCGCCTGCCCGTGGATCAGTCCTTGCTCATGGTGATGCGGCCATCCTCCCCGACCGTCCAATACGGATTGTAGGCGATCTCCCACATATGACCATCGGGGTCGGAAAAATATCCCGAGTAGCCGCCCCAGAAGACTTTCCGGGGTGGGGTCACGATCCTCGCGCCCTTGTCCTTGAGCCGGGCGAAGATCGCATCGACGTCTTCGATGCTTCGGGCGTTATGGGCGAGCGCGAAGCCCTGGTAGGCGTTACCGCCGCCGTCGCCGGCCGCCAGGGTCATGTCCTTCGCCATGTGGTCGTGGGCATAGAGGGAGAACACCAACCCGCCGAGATCGAAAAAAGCAATTTCAGAGGGGCCCGATGTGGCAGTCCAGCCGACCACCTGCTCATAGAACGCCACGGCGCGCTCCAGATCGGCGACTCCCAGAGTGATCATACTCAAGCGTTGTTCCATGACGGGCCTCCCGTGGTTCACCCGCCGGCCAGCTTATACCAAAGCGCAACCGGCCCAGGGCATTGTTGCGCCGATCCCCGGATTCGGGCTATGACTGAGTGAATCATATCAGGGAGACAGCTTATGAAATTTCGTACCGTTGCGCCGAGTCTTGCGCTGACCGTGGCCGCCGCCTTCGCGGCCGCCCCGGCGTTTGCCGCGGAGACCGTGAAAATCGGCTTCGTCACGACGCTCACCACCCCGGCCGGGGTGATCGGCCGCGACATGGTGGACGCTGTCAACCTGGCCATCGAACAGATCGGCGGGAAAATGGGTGGGCTCGACGTCGAGCTGATCGTCGAGGACGACGGCTTCAAGCCCGAGATCGGCAAGCAGAAGACCGACAAGCTGGTCAAACAGGACGATGTCGATTTCGTCGCCGGCTTCATCTGGTCCCATGTGCTGTTGGCGTCCAGCAATTCGGCGCTCAAGGCCGGCAAGTTCCTGATCAGTTCCAACGCCGGGCCGTCGCAGCTGGCCGGCGCGAAATGCGACAAGAATTTCTTCTCGACCTCCTGGCAGAACGACCAGACACCCATGGCCATGGGCGAGGTGTTCAACCAGAAGGGCGTGAAATCGCTCTATGTCATGGTGCCCAATTACGCCGCCGGCAAGAATATGCTGGCCGGGGTGTCGCGCACCTTCAAGGGCGACATCGTTGGCCAGGACCTGACCAAATGGGGCAAGGACGCCCAGCTCGACTTCTCGGCCGAGCTGGCCAAGGCCAAGGCCTCCGGCGCGGAAGGATTGTTCGTGTTCTACCCGGGCAAGGCCGGCGGCGCCTTCATCAAGCAGTTTGAGCAGGCCGGCCTGGGCGACACCATGGACCTCTATTCGGTGTTCACGGTGGATTCGATCAGCCTGCCCAAGTTCCAGCAAGGCGGCCTGAAGGGTGTACTGGGCTCATACATGACGCAGTTCTGGGCGCCCGATCTCGACACGCCGCAGAACAAGAAATTCGTCGCCGGGTTCAAGGCCAAATACGGCCGCTACCCGTCCTTCTACGCGGCCCAGAGCTACGACACGATCTTCCTGATCAAGTCGGCGGTCGACGCCGTGGGCGGCAATCTCGACGACCAGGACGGCATGCGCGCCGCCATGGAGGCCGCGAATTTCCCCTCGGTGCGCGGACCGTTCACCTATGGCAACAACCACTTCCCGATCCAGAATTTCTATCTGCGCCAGGTGGTGGAGGACGCCGACGGGGTGTGGACGACGAGCATCGTCGAGACGGTCTTCAAGAACCACCAGGACGTCTACGCCAAGGACTGCAAGCTCTAGGAAGGGGCTCCCGCCCGCCGTCGTAACGCGGGGAAATCGCTGATATGGACTGGACTCTTCTGGTCATCCAGACGCTCAACGGGCTTCAGTTGGGGGTGCTGCTGTTTCTGCTTGCCGCCGGCCTGACCCTGGTGTTCGGGATCATGGATTTCATCAATCTGGCCCATGGCTCGCTGTATATGGTGGGGGCGTTTTTCTGCGCCACCATCGCCTCCCTGACGGGTTCCTTCCTGCTCGGCGTGCTGGCCGCTCTGCCCCTGACCTTCGCGGTCGGGCTGGCGGTCGAGCTGGTGGTGGTGCGCAGACTCTACGCCCGCGACCATCTCGACCATGTGCTGGCGACCTTCGGCCTGATCCTGTTTTTCGACGCGGCGACCCAGCTCATCTGGGGGCCCGAGGGCATCGCCATCGCCCTGCCGGACTTTCTCGACGGCCGGGTCAGCCTGGGCCTCGGCATCGAGTTCCCGACCTACCGCCTGGTCATCATCCTGGTCGGCCTGGCGGTCGCCGCCGGCCTCGCCTATGTGGTCGGCGCCACCCGCATCGGCATGCTGATCCGCGCCGGGGCCTCGAACCGCCGCATGCTGGGGGCGCTGGGGGTCGATGTGAATCGCCTGTTCACGGTGGTCTTCGCCGCCGGGGCCACCCTGGCCGGGCTCGCCGGGCTGATGATGGCGCCGATCACCGGGGCCTATGTGGGCATGGGCAACAACATCCTGATCGTCGCCCTGGTGGTCATCATCATCGGCGGCATCGGGTCGGTGCGCGGCGCCTTCATCGCCGCCCTGGTGATCGGCATGATCGACACCATGGGCCGCGCCTTCCTGGATTCCGCCATGAAGCTGGTGTTATCCCAGCAGAACGCCGAGACGGCGGCGCCGGCCCTCTCGGCCATGCTGATCTATATTCTCATGGCGGGCATCCTCGCGGTGCGGCCCCAGGGCCTGTTCGCGCCGAAGGGCCGCTGATGGCGGTATCCCTGCGGTCCGGCGTCACCCTGGGCGTGCTTGCCGGTTTCGCCGCCCTGCCGATCCTCACCGAGCTGTTCGACCAGCCCTATTACCTCGATATCGCCATGCGCATGATGTGCCTCGCCATCGCCGCGGTGAGCCTCAATCTGGCCCTCGGCTTCGGCGGCATGGTGAGCTTCGGCCACGCCGTGTTCATCGGCATCGGCGCCTATGCGGTCGGCATCCCGGCCTATTACGGCGAATACTCGGGCTTCATCCAGATCCCCCTGGCCATGGGCGCCGCCGGCCTGTTCGCCCTGGTCACCGGGGCCATCTGCCTGCGCACGCGCGGCGTCTATTTCATCATGATAACCCTGGCCTTCGCGCAGATGGCGTTCTTCGCCCTGGTCAGCATCGAGGAATACGGCGGCGACGACGGCCTGGTCATCGACACCCGCAGCGAGTTCGGCGGGCTGATCGACCTCGAGCAGACGGCGACCCTCTATTACCTGATCCTGGCCGCCCTGATCGTCAGCCTCTATCTGGTCAGGCGCATCGTCGCCTCGCGGTTCGGGCGGGTCATCCGGGGGGCCAAAAGCAACGACGAGCGGGCCCAGGCGATCGGTCTCGACAGCTATCGCTATCGCCTGGCGTGTTATGTGATTTCCGGCGCCCTATGCGGTCTCGCCGGCGCCCTGCTGGGCAATTTCACCGGCTTCATCAGCCCCGACATGATGGATTGGACGCGCTCGGGAGAGCTCATCTTCATGGTCGTCCTGGGCGGCGCCGGCAGCCTGTTCGGGCCGGTGCTCGGCGCCGCGGCCTTCCTCATCCTCGAGGAATTTCTGTCGTCCCTGACCATCCACTGGCAGTTCATCTTCGGGCCGCTGCTGATCCTCATGGTGCTCTACGGCCGCGGCGGCATCGACGGGCTGCTCGGCGACCGCACGGGGGGGGATCGCCATGGCTGAACCCCTGATCGCGGTGCGCGGCCTGTGCAAGTCCTACGGCGGCATCATTGCTACCGACAATCTGGATCTCGCCGTCTCGAGGGGCGAAATCCACGCCATCATCGGCCCCAACGGCGCCGGCAAGACCACCCTGATCAACCAGATCAGCGGATCCTTACGCCCCGATGCCGGGGTGATCCGCCTCGAAGGCCGCGACATCACCGCATTGCCGCCCCATGCGCGCTGCCGCCTCGGCCTGGCGCGGTCGTTCCAGATCACCAGCATCTTCACCGATTTCCCAGTGATCGAGAATGTCGCGCTCTGCGTCCAGGCCCGCACCGGCCATTCCTATCGCTTCTGGCGGCCGGTGGGGGACGACGCCGGGCTCAACGCCCGCGCCCTGGCCTCCCTGGAGCGGGTCGGGCTGGCCGGCCGCCGGGATCATATCGCCGGCCACATGTCCCACGGCGAGCATCGCCAGCTCGAAATCGCCATGGCCCTGGCGACCGACCCCAAGGCGCTGTTGCTGGACGAACCCATGGCCGGCATGGGGCCCGAGGAATCGGCGCGCATGGTGGAGATCATCGCCGGCCTCGGGGCGGATCACGCGATCCTGCTCATCGAGCACGACATGGACGCGGTGTTCGCCCTGGCCGACCGCATCACGGTGCTGGTCAGCGGCCGCGCCATCGCCTCGGGGCCGCCCGACGAGATCCGCGCCAACGACGCGGTGCAGCGGGCCTATCTCGGCGATGCGGGGCCGGATCTTGACTAGGCCGCCGCTGCTCGAACTGCACGGCGTCGAGACCTTCTACGGCGCGAGCCAGGCCCTGTTCGGCATCGATCTGGCGATCGAGACGGGGGAGTTCGCGACCCTCATGGGGCGCAACGGCATGGGCAAGACGACCACGGTTCATTCGATCATGGGCATCACGCCGATCGCCGCCGGGCGCATCCTGTTCAAGGGCCAGGCGATCAACGGTCTCGCCGCCCACCGCATCGCCAGCGCCGGCATCGGCCTGGTCCCGGAGGGCCGCCAGGTGTTCGCCACCCTGACGGTGCGCGAGAATCTGGTGGCCACCCGCGCCGACCGTTTCGGCCGCGAGCGGCCCTGGACCGAGGATCGGGTGTACGAGATGTTTCCCGAGCTCGCGGCGCGCAAGGCCGGCCTGGGCAGCCAGCTGTCCGGCGGCGAGCAGCAGATGCTGGCCATCGGCCGCGCCCTGATGACCAACCCGGAGCTGCTGATTCTGGACGAGGCCACCGAGGGCCTGGCGCCCCTGGTGCGCCGCGAAATCTGGGCCTGTCTCGAAGGACTCAAGGCCGAGGGCCTGGCGATCTTGGTCATCGACAAGAACATCGCCGACCTGATGCGCGTCGCCGATAAGCATTTCATCATCGAGAAAGGTCGCATCGCCTGGACCGGCTCCACCCCCGAGCTTGCCGCCGATCCAATAATCCTCGACCGCTACATGGGCGTCAGCGGCGGCCGCTGATAGCTGCCGCTTATTAAGAAGTTTGCGTTCAAGCGCCACGCAGGGCTTACCGCCGCCTCTGGCGGCGGGCGGCTGCGCCGCTGAATAGTCCATGGGGCTGTCCCAGATAACTAGGACAAACTCTCTTTAACCAACTGTTTTATCTGCCTCAATTGTGCTTTTGGTTTTGGGTTGTTAAAACGCCACTCACATTCCTTCAAAAACAGCGGGAAATGCTCCC
>ERZ813253.521-NODE-521-length-13554-cov-3.422283_pt1 | contig 13554 bp, 11 predicted proteins | sample MGYA00520893_ERZ813253 | MGnify/ENA primary metagenome ERZ813253 (study PRJEB31669, sample SAMD00080414) | marine metagenome | biome: oceanic hadal pelagic zone biome; feature: marine hadalpelagic zone; material: sea water | place: Pacific Ocean:Izu-Bonin Trench...
CGGATGGAACCGAGTTCTATGAGAATCCGACAATCCTGTGGATTCATTACCCGTGCTTTCTCAAATGCCTCAAGTGCAGCTTCGGTTTTCTTGCGTTCCTGCAGAATGATCCCAATGACAAAATGGATATCGGCCAGTTCCCTCGGACTGGTTCCGGGAACTGTTTCCGCGACTACGACATGTCGCTGGAGATAGTTCAGACCCTCGGCAATCTCGTTGTGATCGACGAACTGGCTGTTGACTCGGAGTGGGTCGACATCTGGAGGAGGCCCAACCCATTGCCCGGGAAACGGCACGGAATGGTCACGCCAGAGGTTCGGATCGGCATCAAGCAGATCGATATCGGCAAGGAGTTGGTCGACGCTGACCGGGCCCTTGTAGACAACAGCCACGCGTCCAAAGCGATCAAGGAGGAAACTGCCTGGGATCGTCATGGGCAGCCATCGGTCGAGAAGGGAGCGTTGGAAGAGATCAAGGTTGCGAACGGTTTGGGAGGTCGTGTTGTCGGCGTCAAAAGGGAATTTCAGTTTTGCCAATGCCCGCCTGGCAGCAACAGTATTTTCAGGATCAGTGTGAAGCACGTGTATGCGCAGACCCTTTGAGCGAATTCTGGACTCGGCCGCTGTCCATTCACGAAGCTCAGAGATGCAGGGGGCACACCAACTCGCCCAGAGGTTGATGAGCAAGGGTCCCTTCAAACGATCGGCCGAGAGTTCGGACACACCGTTTTCGGATTGAACATAGACCGGAGGGGGCGACAGCCGTGCCGAAAGCACGATCCGGGCGGAAGGTTCAGGATCGGGAAATACGGGGGGCGAGGGAGTGAGGCTCTTGCGGTTGGACGGCGGACTCCATGATTTTGCGGCGGCGACTCCCTGGGTAACGAGGAAACGCTCGCCCGGTTCGATACCTGAAATTGATTCTTGTGTTCCTCCCGGCCAGCGAACCAGTAACTTTTCGATGCTGGCGTTTGGACCAAGTCCAAAATGAAGCCAGCCGCTGGATTGAGACAGGAACGCATCGCCGGCGTACACACTCCGAATCAGGGGAACCTGCTGATTCTTGAGGTAGAGTTGGACACGGGCACCCACAGCATCGCGGTTGGTTGTTTCACCATTGCCTGACAACTTGACAGCGACCCAGTCGGCGTTGGTAGCTAAATCGTTTCTCAAAAACCGCAAGCGTGGAGCGGTGCGTGCTGTCATCCACAGGTCGAGATCGCCGTCAAAATCCCAGTCAACAGCCGTGACAGCCCGGGAGTCATCGGGGAAATCGAATCCGGAGGCCGAGGAGATGTCGGCGAAACCGGTGCCTCGGCAATTCAGAAACGCACAATTACGCTCGTTGCCGCTAAAGGAACGATCCTCGTGGAGAAGCCTGTTGAGCGCCTTCCATCCCTGCCGGTAACGCATGGTGTTTTCCGGAGTGATCTTGCCGACCGGTGATTGCGACACGACCTGCCGCCAATAGACACTTCACAAGTCGCCGGTGTCTTCCGTGCTGATAAAGCCGTTGGCAACAACAAGATCCTCCCAGCCGTCGTTGTTAAGGTCCACGAAGCGGGATCCCCACGCCCATCGGCCCATGGTCACACCCTGCTCGACGCTGACGTCGCTGAATCCGCCTCCATCGAGATCGGCCTGGAAGAGTGAGTTGCCGCGGGCGTGGCGCTGGTATTGGGCAAGCATTGTTTTGGGGGCGCCGGGTTTAAACTGGCGCTGGAAGGTGATGCGATTGCCGGCAGCTGAAAACATGTTGCTGATGTAGATATCAAGGCGACCATCCCTGTTGAAATCCCCCCAACTGGCTGACATTCCGGCAGACATGTCCTCGATGCCCAGTTCGGCGGCGACATCAACGAACCTGCCGTTGGTATTCTGATAGAGGTTGTTTCGTCCGTAATCGTTGGCAACATAGAGATCAGGATCGCCGTCGTCGTCGTAATCCTCCCATGCAGCAGCAAAGCTGAACCGGTTGTTGTTATGGCTAAGGCCGACGGTTTCGGTGACGTCGCTGAACTGCCACCCGCCTTCGTTTCGAAGGAGCATGTTTCGTCCGCCGTTTTGGGCGTCGTGGTAGGGGAGCGGTTCACCGAGTGTGCCGGAGCGAACTCGGTCGGCGGATGGGTTGTAGCCGCAGGCGTAGATGTCGAGGTCACCGTCGAGATCGAAATCGGCGGCAGTGATTGAAAAGGTTTGTGCATGAGTGGAGGTGCCGAAGCTGAGTACGAAGCGGCCGGAACCGTCGTTTTCCATGAGGAGCAGCTTGAAGTCCTGCGAGACAACCAGGTCGCGATCACCGTCGTTATCAAGATCAACGATCAGTGCACTGGCACAGTAGTCGAGCCAGTCGGTGCCGCTTTGGGCGGTGTGATCGGTAAGGGTTCCATCAGGGTTTTGGAGGAAAAGGCGGTTGGGCAGTCCTCCCTGCTGGCAGAGGTATAGGTCGTCCAGCCCGTCACCGTTCACGTCGCCTAACGCAAGTCCGTGGTTGGCAACGACATCAAGCCCCAGATTGACGGGAATGCGTGAGCGCCAGTGGTCGGTGGAACGGAGCAACTGTTCCCGGTAAGCCTGATTGTGCCCAAGGAGATCGGCGGTGCAGTCTTTCAGGAGAGGGGATTTATTTTTGGCAAGTCGGGTGGACTCCTCGTAGGAAAGGAGAGCGATCCTCTTGATATGCGGTGTTTCGATGTCTGGTGTCCAATGGCAAAGCCACTCGGTGTTGATTTGTTTTCGTCCCTCGGTGGATTGGCCGGTGGCGTTAAACAGGACATGGCTTGTAAAATCATTTCCGGCCGTATCCACCCTGTAGAGTTTAACTTCGATTTGAAGAATGTTGGTGGATTGAATGGTGGACAGGAGAGACTGGAAGGCAATGACCGGGTCATCCTGAAAGGGTGCGGACTCAGGGCCGCCGCGTTGGATATGAAATTCGGCGTCGCGGTAGAACTCTGATAATTTGGCAGGCTTAAGTTGCAGATTCAAGGCGGTGTCCTGAATAAAGAATTTGGCGATGGAATCGTTGGATAGTTTCGAGGGAACGGACAGTTTTTTGGCTAGCAGTTTGAGTTGTTTGGTCGCGGCAGCGCTGAAAGCTTCACTGTCCCAGCCGTCCTCAATCGGATCAATGCGCTTGTAGGCATCCGTGAGAGGCGCGATGAAGGTGGTTTGTTCGAGTCCTGGCGCGGTTTGAATACCCTCAACGACGGGGGTTGATTCGGGTGATGACGGAAGGGGATTGGGCTCTTCCGGAGTCGAAGTTCGGGAGCAACCGGTCCACGAAAGGCAGAGAGCGATAGTGAGAATCCGAAACAATTTGAGGAGCTCGAGCCGGTGGTCACTGTTCTTCCGAGATTCCCTCACGCCGCGGGAATAATAGATGTCAAAATTCTGATTGTCGACTAGCAAGTACAATCAACTGGAACTAATCGCCACCTCAACCTTACGAGGTACAGACCATCACTGTTTTTTTGTTCAACATGTGCGCGGGTCGCGCCATGTCACACACTACATTGAGAACCCAAAGAGCGCCAACGTGGTCAACGGACGCGGTCAAAGTCGGCGCTGGTGATCAGCAAGCCCGGCCTGTTTCGTCTCATCGGCGAGCTGGCCATCCGTGTTGAGGGACAACGCCACCACTCCTGACGCAAAATCACCCGGAGCCAGGCGTCAAAAACCACACGATGACCTGAAACTTGCCTAATGCATCCGGTCGAGTGAGCCGGGCGGGCGGGGAATCTTCCAGTATGACTCGGCGACGGGCGGCCATTTTCGCATTTGCAGCAGATCCTTCCCGAACAACCTGAGCGCCAGGCCAAGTGGCAGCAGCACGGTGAAAAAAAGCAGCAGCAAAAACAGCGTGCCGAACACCCGTCCCATACAAAAGCCAAGCGTCATCCCCGCCCGGTGAACACGCCGGCCCGCGGCATCCCAAACCAAGCCAACGCACAGCAGCACCGCGACTGATCCCCACGCCAGCCAGGCGCCTGGCCAAGCGATGACTGCCCGCCACAACAACACACCGGCCACGGCGGACAACATCACGCTCAGCGACAGCAGAAACTTCCGCCGCTCGCTTGGAGTGTCCTTGAATCGCATGCGCATCAATCGGGGATGGGGTCGAACGCGGGCTGCGGTTTCTCCACCGGCTGCCGTTCGCGGCTGAGCAAAAACGGCCCAATGGCCAGCCAGTCGATGGCCGTGTTCACGAAGCAACGATAGGCGTCATCCGGCGTGCAGACCACCGGCTCGCCACGAACGTTGAAGGAGGTGTTCAGCAACACGCCGCAGCCGGTGCGCTGCTCGAACTGCCTGAGCAGCCGCCAAAAAAACGGGTGCCGTTCGCGGCCCACCGTCTGCACACGCGCCGAGCCATCAACGTGTGTCACAGCCGGCAGCGTCGAGCGCGCGTGCTTCAGCCGCGCAAAGCCGGCCGACTCGTCCGCCGGCCTGGCCAGGCGCTGGCTCTTCGCCACGTCCGCAACCAGCAGCATGTACGGCGACTCGGCAGTGAGGTCGAAATATTCGCCCGCCCGCTCCTCCAGCACCGCTGGGGCGAACGGCCGGAACGATTCGCGGAACTTGACCTTTTGGTTGATCGCCGACTGCATCGAGGCCAAGCGGGCGTCGCCCAGGATCGAGCGGCCGCCAAGCGAGCGCGGCCCAAACTCCATCCGCCCCTGAAACCAGCCAAGCATCGCGCCATCGGCCAACAGCCCGGCGGCGCGCTCGAGCATCGCCGTCTCGTCGAGTCGCTCAAACACCGCCCCGTGCGCCTCAAGCGCCCGCCGAATTTCCGACTCCGAGAACTCCGGGCCAAGCAGGCTGCCGCGCATCGAGTCGCCGCCCGCGCTTGGCCAAACGGGCTCGCCCTCCCCTTTCGGCTCGGCATTTTTGAATTGGTGCCACGCCTCGAGGGCGGCGCCGAGCGCGCCGCCGGCGTCCCCGGCGGCTGGCTGAATCCAAATCTCGTCGAACACACCGGCGCGCTGCAATTTGCCGTTGGCCACGCAGTTGAGCGCGACGCCACCGGCGAGGCAGAGCCGGTGTTCGCCGGTCACCTCGCGGGCCTGTATGGCCAGGCGCAACATCGCCTCGCTGACGACCTCCTGCACCGAGGCGGCGACATCCATGTGCCGCTGCTCGAACGACGACTCGGGATCGCGCGGCGGACCGCCCAGCAGTTGATCGAACCGGCGGTTTGTCATTTTGCTGCCCTTGAGAAAAGCGAAGCAATCCATGTTCAACCGGAACGAGCCGTCCGGCTTCAGGTCAATCATGTTTTCAAAAATCGCACCGGCGAAACGCGGCTCGCCGTACGGCGCGAGGCCCATCAGCTTGTACTCGCCGGAGTTGACGCGAAAACCGCAGTACGCCGTGAACGCCGAGTAGAGCAAACCCAGCGAGTGCGGAAAGTGAAGCTCGCGCAGCATCTCGATGCGGTCGTCCGCGCCTCGGCTGATCGTCGTCGTCGCCCACTCACCGACGCCGTCCACCGTGAGGATGGCGGCGCGATCGAACGGCGACGGATAAAACGCGCTCGCCGCGTGGGCGACGTGATGCTCGGTGAACAGGATCGGGCAGTCGGACGGCAGGCCGTCGAGCTCGTCGCGGATGGTTTGGCGCAGGTTGAGTTTCTCCGAGAGCCAGGTTGGCAGCACCCGCAGCCACGCCGGCAAGCCGGCCGGTGCGATGGCCAAAAAACTCTCGAGCATCCGCGAAAATTTGACGACCGGTTTGTCGTAAAACACAACCGCATCGAGATCGGCCAAGCTGACGCCGCCCTGCTTCAAACAAAAACGGACAGCGTGTTCGGGAAAGCGTTCGTCGTTTTTGCGGCGCGAAAAGCGTTCCTCCTGCGCGGCGGCAACGATCCCGCCATCGACCAGCAGCGCGGCGGCCGAGTCGTGGTAATAAGCGGAGATGCCGAGGAGGGTGCGCATGCGCTCAGATCACATGAAGGGATACATGAACGGCGCCAGCGCCGAGCCGGTGCTGAACAGGATGAGCGCGGCCAACGACACCAGCACCACGATCAGCGGGATCAGCCACCATTTCTTTTCCCGCCACGCAAAGGAGAGGCATTCTTTAAAGAGCCGCCACATGACCGCCGGGTTTTTAGCCGAAGCCCGATGCCGCCGCAACGGAATTGGCGTCGCTCAAGACAGTAACCTTCTGAAAAAGTCGTTTGCCTTCTCCCTCTCCCCAACCCTCTCCCGTGAGCTTGGCCAGGCGCATTTTGAACGCCGTTGAGTTCTCTACAATTCAGCAGATTACTTTTCCCTCTAGAGGGTCAGGGTGAGGGGGCAAAGCATCGGATAAATTTTTGCGGAAGCCTAAAGTCACCGTTGCGGTTTCGCGGCCTCGCGGAGTTTTGCGCGGGCGAACCCGAGGTAGCGTTGCACCTGGATGTCTCGCGGGTTTTTGGTGGCCAACGCCTCGAGATGCCCCAGCGCATCGCTGTATCGCTCCAGTTTGAGCAGGCCGGTGACGAGGTTGAACCGCGCCTGCGGCAAGTCCGGCTTGAGCGCCACCGCCCGCTCGAAGCTCGCCGTCGCCTCGGCGATCCGGCCCGACTCGACCCGGCACGCCCCGATTTGAAAATGCGCCTCGGCAAACGTGTCGTCGAGTTGCGCCGCCTTCGTGTAATGGCCCAGCGCCGCGGCCGCGTTGCCGGCGGACTTCTCCTTCTCCCCGAGGCGATACTGGATGCCGGCGTGTGCCCGGGCCAGCTGGGCGGCCGCCTCGGGGAAGTCCGGCTGGAGTTCCAGCGCGCGGCCAAGCGACGCCGACGCGTCATCGTATTGCCCGGCCTTGTTCTGCATCGCGCCAAGTTGGTAGTGGAGAACCCGGCTCCACGATGTTTGCCCGATGGCGCGCTTCAGCGAATCAACCCCCTCGTCGTGACGGCCGGCGGAGGACAGCAGCAACCCGCGCCGCTGCAGCAGCCGCCAGTCGTTGGGCCGAGCTTTCAGCGCGTTGTCGTAAGCCGCCAACGCCACCGTGCGGTCGAGCCGCTTGGCCACGCGCTGCGACTCGTCGCGCAGTTGGCCAAGCGCCTCGTCGTTGTTGAACCGGTGATTGAACGGCGGCTGTTGCAACCGCCGAATGACGCTGGCCAACACCACGCCGCGATCCCAGTCTGTGTACGCCAAACGCCCGGCACACTCGCCGGACGTCAGCCACGGGCCGCTTGGCTTGTCACCGCCCGACGCGAGCCGCGACGCGATGCCCTCGGCGAACAACTTGGCCAAGCGGTGGTTTCCCTCGAACGTGAAATGCACGTGCTCGTAAAACGTCTCGCGCCCGGCGATGCCGCTTGGGCTTTGCGCGTCGAGCGCGGCTTGCGCGTCGATGAAAGTCACGTTGCCGGATCCCGCCTGGCCAAGCGCCTGGGTGATCGCGTTCAGTTTCGAGTCGGCACGAAAACGCAGCCCGTCCAAGTCGCGCGCCCGAACGTAGTGGCTGTGCGCCTCGCCGGTTTTGCCCTCCGCCTCGAGTGAGCGCGCCAACTGAAACTGCTCGACTGCGTCCGGCGCGGCGAACGGCGCCGAGTCACGCAGATTGGATGCGACGGTTGACATCACGACATGCACCCCCGCTTGGCGACTTTCCACGAGGATGTCCGACAGGTTTTTTTTGTGCGAATCGTAAACCCACTTGAGTTGCGGATCGTCCGCGCGAAGTTGCTGGTCGAGAAACATTCCCATGCCCTTCCACTGCGTGCCGTCTGCGTTCTCCGTTGAGTCGCTGAAACTGGCAATCCACTGCCCGAGCCGGAGCTGCTTGAGGCTCAAGCCCAGCCGTAATGTGGCCAATGGCGGGGTTTTTTGGCCAAAAATAGTGCCCGCGCCGAACGGCCCCATCACCTCGTTGTGCCCGATGTAAAGCACCCAAAAGTCGCCGTCGAGACCGGCGCACTCGCGGGCGATCGGCAGGATGGCGTGGGAATTAATGGCGGTGACGGCGGCGTTGATGACCTCGAAATCGCGCCCGGGAAACCGGCCCTCGAGCAGCACCTCCAAAAGTCGCGGCATGCCGAACGCCGGCTCGGGATCGCCCTCCGCCGCCGACTCGCCAAACATGAACACGCGGGTTGTGCAGGGCGATTTTTTGCGGCGCAACAATGTCGGCTGCGATGCCCGCGCGAGTGTCGGCGGCAGGAAGCGCCACGCAAACTTTGCGTTCTCGATCAGCTCGCCGTTTTCGTGGTGCGGCGAGGCGACAAAAAACGACGTGGGATGCCCGTAACCGGCCAAGCGGAAAGCGCCCTCGGCCAACCCCAGCAGCAGCGCCGGCACACCGAGCATCAGCGCGAGGCGCAACAGCCAAGTGCGACTTGCGCTGGGCTTCGGCTTTGTGAACAGCTGAGGCTCCATGCGGCGGCGCGTGGATTACTCCGGCTTTAGCGCGGCCGGTTTCGGCTTGGCCTTGGCCGGCGCGATGGTGCCGAACATGTGACCGCCCACTTTGCCGTGCGCCCATGTGCCGGCGTATTTGCTGCCGTCGATCACCACGTGCGCGCTGAAGGTGCCCAAGCCGGGGAGGGTCAGGTTGTCGAGCGAGATGACCGGCGTGTCGCCGGCCCACTTGACGGGGATCGGCATGGGCAGTGTCACGTCGCGTTTGCCGTACTTGATCCGCGCGGTGAACACCCACAAGTCGCCCTGCGACATTTTCCGCACAGAGAGAATGGTGTACGACTCCGTGCGCGGCGGCGCCTCTTTGCCAACGACGGTGAACTGGCCGGTCAGCACGGCGTTGGTCAGCGTCGATTCAAACTGTTTGAACAACCGCGCCTGCCGGGCCTCCGGGTTTTCCGGCTTGGCCTTCGGTTCCTCGGCGTTGACCTTGGCCAAGCCGGCGATCAGCGCCGCGACACTCAAGCACCCACGAATTAGATTTGCGCGCATGCGGCGACTTTCCGCCCGACCAAGCGCCAACGCAAGCCGGAAGGAGCGGGGCGTTTTGTTGGTTGCGTCCCGGTATTCGAGTGCTACCCTGCACCCAAGCCGACAAAGGTTTTGGTGAATAGCCGGTTTGCGCCGGGAGTCTCTTTACTGAAGCCGATTATGGCATCAACCGTCTGGAAACATGAAAGCAAACATTCATACCCTGATGGCTGGCAGCTTGATGCTGACCGTGGCATTGGCCGCCGGATGCGAGCGAGAGTCGAAAGGCCCGCGCGTTTACAACCACCCCCCAGCGACCGTTGGCCCGCCGGCCGACCTTTCGCAGTTTGACGCCCCGGCGCCCCCCGCTCCGGGGGAGGCCAAGCCGGTGCCGGTTGCGCAAGTTGCCGCCCGGGCCCCGGCCCCGGCAGCCGGTTCGGTGGAGTTACGCCCGGAGGTGGCCGACGTGGTGGACATGGCCAAGCGCGGAGTCGGCGACGAGGCGCTGTTGGCCTTCGTCGAGCAAAACCCAGTCACCCACCGCATCGCGGCGGAGACGATAATTTTCCTCAACGACTTGGGCGTCCCGGAAAACGTGGTGGCGCTGATGATTCGACAGGGCGACGCCGTGGAGGAAGAGCAGGAGCAGGATGGAGTGCCGATGGAGCCGGCCCAGGTGACGGGACAACCGGTGGCGAGCACGCCGCCGCAAGCGCCGCTGCCCCCGGCGAACGACCCGCCGGTGGTCAACAACCATTACTACGGCGCACTCAGCCCGTACGGCGACTGGATTTACGACAGCTCACACGGCTGGGTTTGGCGGCCGACCGTGGCCGTGGTCGATATCGGCTGGCGGCCGTACAGCCAAGGCGGGCGCTGGATTTACAGCGACGTCGGCTGGTACTGGAACTCGTACTACAGCTGGGGCTGGGCGCCGTTCCATTACGGGCGCTGGCATCGCTCCATTCTTCACGGCTGGTGCTGGGTGCCCGGTTACACGTGGAGTCCGGCTTGGGTCATGTGGCGCTCCAACGACCATTACGCCGGCTGGGCGCCGCTGCCGCCGGGCTCCCACTACGTGCACGGCGTTGGGTATACTTGGGGCGGCTCGCATGTCGGGTTCAGCTTCGGGTTCGGCCTTGGCCATGGCTGGTTCACCTACTGCGATTATGCGTATTTGCGCCATCGCCGGATGCACCACCACCGGGTGCCGGACAACCGGGTGGCGATCATTCACAACGAGACGACGGTCGTGAACAATTACGTCACCGAGAACAACACCACGATCATCAACGCCGGCATCCCCCCGGCCGTGATCGCCGAGAAAACGCGTGAGCCGGTGCAGAAGATGCGCATCCGCGAGCTGGATCTCGAGATCGAGAGCATCGCCCGGGTCGGGCAGATTGATGCCAACGGAAAAACCATGGCGGTGTATCGCCCGCAAATGCCCACACCGCCGGACACGCCCGGTGAAAAACCGGGCGACCGCACGCCGGTCACCAAGAATCCGACGCCGGAAGGTTCCTCAGCAGACAAACCGGAGGCCGACCAGAAAATATTGAAGCAGTACGGGAACGGCACCTCCGTGGTCAACCGGAGCAAAATCACCGGCAGGTTGACCCCGGGAATACTCGCAAGGCCGCTTGGCCGGAGTGACAGCCTCCCTGGTGGCAGCAATAGCCGCCCTCTCAACAGCGGAGCGCTTGCTGCATCGCCCAGCCTCACTGGCTCCACCAAGTCCAGCCGCAGTGCCAGCACGTCGGCCAAGCCGGACGCGAGCCGCAGCCGGACACTGAAATCCTCCTTCAGCGCGCCGAGCAAAAGCCGCACCACGCCGGCGAGGCCAAGCGCGCGCAAGTCGTACAGCCGCTCTTCGCCGAGAGTGAACATCACCCGCAAACCCGGCCCATCGGCCACCTCGCGGCTGGTGACACCCTCCACCCGAAGCTCGGCCACGCCAAGCCGTGCGTGGCAGCAGCGACCCTCCCCCTCGTACAGCGCACCCCGCTCGACGCGACGCTCGGTGGCTCCCAAGCCAACCGCGCGGCCCTCGCGCCTGCCAAGCGCACGCCCGGTCGCTCCGAGCTACAGCCCACCGACACGCAGTTACTCAACGCCAAGACAGTCCCGTCCCGCACCCTCGCGGAGTTACAGGGCCCCGACATCATCACGCCCGGCGCCTTCACGGGCCACCAGGCCGCTGGCACGTTCAACTCCCAGCCGATCCTACTCCGCTCCTTCCCGAAGTTACTCGGCACCGTCCAGAAGCTATTCTCCTCCGGCACCGAGTGCTCCCTCATCCTCCTCGCGATCATCAGGTTCGTCGGGCGGCGGCGGCAAGGATCCGCGCTGACAGGGAGTTGAGCCGCGAACAGGAATGAGGGGGGAAACGAGACGCACCATCGCCGCCTGTTGGCTGGCGGTGTCACTTGGCTTGGCGAACGCCACCGCGCTTGGCCAGGCGCGGACGGTGTACTACAGCGGCTTCGAGCCGGGGCAGGATTACGACGCGGAGTACACCCTCATCGACCAGGATGGCTGGCAGGGGGAAGGCACCGGTGGCAACGGCCTGGTTGAGGATGATTTCGAGGGCCTGGGCCAGCAGGGCTACATCGGGTATTGGCCACCGGAGGAGGACGGCGAGACGTTCACCAGCCTTTGGCGACCGGTCGAGGGGATCGATCCCGAGGAAACAAAGGTCACTTTCACGGTGCTCATGATGATTATCGCCTCCACCAACGGCCAGCGGGACGACTTCCGCTGGGCCGTTTACAACGACAAGGGCCAGCGGTTGGTGACGTTGGATTTTGACGGCGAGACGAAAAACATCAACTACGCCCTCGATGACAACATTTTTTTGCCCACGGGATACAGCTTTGAAAACGAGGCACCCTACGAGTTGAAATTCGTCATGGACTTCGCCGCCAACAACTGGTCGGTGTCCGTCGGTGACGAGGTGCTCTTGAACAGCAAGACACTGACCACAACCGGGGCCAGCCTGACCTTCGGCGACCTCGGCCCACTCTGGGTCTATCGCAAACCCGAGACCCCGGGCAACAACTACATGGTCTTCGACGAGTACGAACTCACGGTGGAAACCAGCGACGAGCCGGTCGAGACCCCGCCCACCCTCGCGTGGACCGGCTGGACGGATGACGGCCGCGCCATGCTGCAACTGGGAGGCGACGCCACGACCGACTACACCGTCGAGGTTTCCGGCGACCTGAAAACCTGGATCCCGCTCCAGACCGCCAAGCCGGGCGACACGTGGAAGGAAATCGCCGACGCCGAAGCCCCCGACTACGAGCAGCGCTTTTACCGCGCTCGCACCGCCGACTGACTTGGCCCGGCCACGCGCTTGAATACGGCCGCGCGGCCGCGCGTCCAATGCGGCCTTGGTTGACTTCGGGGGTGGGCTTCAGTAAAACCCCCGCCCCTCGCGCTTAAGCGCCTGCGAAGGGAAACCGCAAAAGGATTTTTACCATGTTGAAACACATTGCCACACTCATGCTCATTGGTGGGTTTGCCGCGTCGCAAAACGCGAACGCCGAACCCGTGGAAATTGATGACCTTAAGGCCAATATGGCGGACTTGTCGGCCAAGTTGCCGCCCGCGGCCAAGAAAACGGTTAGCTACTCGAAGGACATCGAGCCGTTGTTCGAGAAGACCTGTCTGAACTGTCACGGGCCGAAGAAGCGCCCCAAGGGCAAGTTTCGCATTGATACCCGCGAACTGGCGCTCAAGGGCGGCTCCGAGGGCGTGGCCATCATCCCCGGCAAAAGCGACAAGAGTCCCCTGACCTACTATATCACCTATCAGGTAGTTGACTACGAGATGCCGCCGGAAGGCAAAAAAGATTATCCGAAGCTGACCAAGGAACAGGTTGGCCTCATGCGCGCCTGGATTGACCAGGGTGTCAAGTACGACAACTGACCGGCGGCGGCGACTTCACTTTTAACACACCCCGGCCTCGACATTCGGGCCGGGGTTTTTTATTGCACAGCGAGTGGGCATCACGTCGCAACAACTCGCCGCCATGCAGCAGCGCCTCGCCAGCGGCAGCGCCGATGCCCAGACCGCACACGCCAAGCCAGGCGCAACCGGCCCGCAGGTCATCCTCGGCATCGACCCCTCGCTGCGCGGAACCGGCTACGGCGTCATCGACACCGCCCAAGCCACACCGGCCACCCTCAGCCAAGGCACCATCCGCTGCCCCGCCGATTGGCCGCTCTCCCGCTGCCTGAGGGAGATCACAGAAACGCTCGAGGACATTCTCCAAAAAACCAAGCCCACCATCGCCGCTGTTGAGGGCCTGTTCTTCGCGCAAAACATCCGGACCGCACTCGTCATGGGCCAGGCGCGCGGAGCCGCCCTGGCCGTCTTAGCCAAGGCCGGGCTGGACGTGTTCGAGATCGCGCCGCGCAAGGTCAAGCAGGCCATCGTCGGCTACGGCGCAGCGCAGAAGGAAGCCGTCGCCAAGATGGTGCAGACCCGGCTTGCCCTGCCCGAACTTCCGGCGCCTGACGCCGCCGACGCACTTGCCATCGCCCTCACCTACGCCCAATCCGCCAACTCCCCAATCCCCGACCCATCCATCAAGCCGGTGTAGCCCCTGCGCCTGGCCAAGCGCGGGCGGAGTTCTGAAACTCTTTCGAGGTTGT
>ERZ813253.522-NODE-522-length-13552-cov-4.159106_pt1 | contig 13552 bp, 10 predicted proteins | sample MGYA00520893_ERZ813253 | MGnify/ENA primary metagenome ERZ813253 (study PRJEB31669, sample SAMD00080414) | marine metagenome | biome: oceanic hadal pelagic zone biome; feature: marine hadalpelagic zone; material: sea water | place: Pacific Ocean:Izu-Bonin Trench...
CCACTAGTATTGAAAATAGTTGAAGTAGGAATTCCATTGACATTATACACTACAGAATAAGGAGGAAGTCCGTTTTGTAAAGTAAAAGCCAAAAGTGTAATTGACCCAGAACAAATGGATGTAGAACCACTGATAGTTGCAGTTGGCAGAGGGTACACTACAATTGTAATACTTGCGTTTGAAGTCGTCCAACAGCCATTAGCATCTGTTACATCTACCAAAGTATAAGTGGTAGTATTGTTTGGAGTAACAGAAAGTGGTGTTCCACCTACTGTTCCTGCTGCATCTAAAGTAACATTTGCAGGGTTTGACCCAACCAAATAATTGACATTGAAAGGAGCAGTGCCATCCCAAATCGTAAAAGCCAAATCCGTGCTATCACCAAGGCAAATCCCACTACTTCCGTTTATAGTGATATTTGGTAAAGGGTTTACAGTAATTGTTGCAGAGCCAGAACCAGTATTCGGACAAGTATTAGCATCTATTATTGAAACAATACTATAGGCAGTTGTAATATTAGGATTTACCATTACCGGATTTCCTGTAGTTGCATCATTACCGCTTGCATTCAAAGTTACTGCAACCCCTCCAGGGTTATAAGTTAAAGTATAATTTGTAGCACCTGTTAAGGTAAAATTAAGAGGGCTTGGCATTCCATTACAAATGGTATTGTTTCCGCTTAAAACGGCAGTTGGTAATGGGTTAACAGTAATAGTAACACTACCACTTACATTACTTTCTACTACACCATTTCCATCTGTTATGCTGGTCAATATATAAGTATTAATACCTACGGGAGGGGTCACATTTAATGTATTAACACCTGTACTAGTAAATACAGAAGAATTAGGAACACCATTTATGGTGTAATCAACAGTAAAATTAGGGTTTCCACCCAAAGTAAAATCAAGGGGTGTATTATCTCCTTCACAAATGGTAGCCGTTCCTGAAAACGTAACGGTTGGCAACTGATTCACAGTGATTGTAACTGAACCAATGGCATTTGTAATACAGCCATTTGCATCCGTAACGCTTACTAATGTGTAAGTTGTTGTAGTGTTTGGACTCACATTTATTGTTCCTGCAGTGGAATTGAAAGATGGGGAAGTTATTGGACCTGTTCCATCATCATAAATTACAGTGAAAGGAGCGGTACCTGTAAAAGTGAAATTAATAGGCGTACCCATTCCTTGCGTGATGGTGGCAGTACCACTAATAATAACTGTTGGCAAAGGATTAACCGTTACCGTAACTGTTGCAGTTGCATCAATACAAGGAGGTGTGCCCAAAACGGTATAAGTCAATACAAAAGTTCCACTTCCTGAAGTACTTGGGTTAAACATATTTGGTACAGGAATATTGTTCACATCCATCCAGATACCTCCCACATCTGGGCTACCTGTCAGATAATTAAATAAATTAAATACAGGATCATCTTCACAAACTGTAAACGAACCACTTCCTCCAGCATCAACAATAGGGTTTACTGTAACAATAACATCAGCAGTTACTGGAATACAAGGAGGTAAGTCAATAGTATAAGTAAGTGTGTAAGTTCCTACAGTATAAGTACTAGGATCAAACGTACTAGGAACATTGTTTCCACTTTCTGTCCAAACCCCACCTATATCTGGTGTGCCGTTTAGTTGAGGGAATAAATCAAAAGTTGCAGAATTTTCACAAACATTAATATTACCATTAGCACCAGCATCAGCACCAGGTGTTACTGTTATTAAAACACTAAGACTTACAGTAGCAAAACATCCGTTTGCATCAGAAACACTTACTAAAGTATAGGTGGTATTAGTGGAAGGGCTTACCACAATACTTCCATTAGTATTATTGAATGTTTGTATAATATTTCCAGAACCATCATCATAGGTTACATCAAATGGAGCAGATCCTGTCAAAGTAAAGTCAATTATAGTATTATTTCCATTACAAATGGTAGGAGTAGAAGTACTTATTAAAGCAGTTGGTAAAGCATTTACAGTTACCGTAAGGTTTGCTGAATTAGATGGGCAAGGTGACATTCCAGGAACAGTATAAGTAAACACTCCACCACTCATTGATGATGGGTCAAACAAATTGCTTACGGTAGTATTAGCCGCATCCGTCCAACTTCCGCCAGCTTGTGGCGTACCTGCCAAGAAATTAAGCATATTAAATGCTGCATCATTTTCACAAACTGTATGTGCTGCATTTTGCCCCGCATCAGGCAAGGCATTGTTGGTTACACTCACTATAGAAAAATCATTAGAACAAGGTGCAATACCATATACGGTATAAGTGAAATTATCAGAGCCAGTAGTGGCAGGATTATAGAACGAACTAGTTAAAATTGTACCAGCAGAATTGGTCCAGGTTCCTCCCAAATCAGGGCTTCCTGTTAAAATAGAATATAAATCAAAAAATGGATCGATTTCACAAACTGTAATACTTGCAGATGTTCCAGCATTTGGTACAGAATTTACCGTTACTGTAAGAGAAGGATTGGTAACAGCAGCAGGGCAGCCGGTACCATCCAATAAAGTTACCACATCATAAGTTGTAGTAGTTGTTGGGTAAAAAGTTAATGGTAGTCCTGTTGAAAGATCATTTCCAACACCATCCAATATATAAACAAAAGGACTTCCTCCTATATTCAAAGTAAGATCCCAGTTAGCAATTCCTACCATAGGAAGGAAAGAAAGTACTACAGGATCGCCTACACAAATGGCTGTTGGTCCACTTAATGTAGCGGTAATATTACTATTGTTAGGAAGTACAGTAACTGTATCGGTTGCAGTACACCAAGGATGAGCAGGATCATAACCCGTTACCACATAATAGGTAGTATCACTTACTGTAACAGTAGGATTGTAAATATTAGGGTTACTCAGACCTATAACAGTTCCTGCAGTTGTTTGCCAACTATAACTATAAAATAAGGTAGTAGGGCAAGTAACATTTACTTCTGGATGACTATTTAAATTAGTATTACAACCTAACATAGGATTTCCTAGCACAGGTGGAAGTCCATCCAAACGAACAATAACACCTTGGCTATCTTTTATTACATAACCACAATCGGAATAATTTGTTCCCCAATTTTGCAAAAATGTTTCTAAAACATCCCCATCTGTTACAGGAATTTGATGCACTTGAGGCCCTGATCCTGTTAACATGGTAAAATTACCATATAATGAGTTGTTTACATACACATCCATATTATGATAATTAGCAGGACTTCCACCAGCATTCCATCCGTCTCCAACACCATCCCAAAGCTCAATAGTATAATTGCAATTAGCTGGTATTGAGGCTAAAGCATCTAATTGAGTAGAACCAGAACAATTTGATGGTGATTGACTTGCTACAATTGTTGGCATTTCTACATTAATAGTCACATTTGCAGTACAAGTGTCAGTAGTCCAATCTGAATATATTATGGTATAAGTAGTGGTAACTTGAGGGGAGACAGTAATAGTATCATTCGTACTAATTGCAGGAGGAAGAGGATTTGGAAAAGGACTTGTTGAAATAGCAGTATTAAACCAAAGAGAAGAATAGCCAGTACAAGTGGCAATATTTATATTATCAATACCCCATAAGTCGTATGTTGGAGAACTAATTTGAATTTGTGACCATCTGAATTGTGTGGCAGAAGTTTGTGCAGCAGCAGGAATAGGATAACAATAATTGTTCCATCCTGCAAAATTATAAGTTTGAGGATTAAAATAATAAATAGTCACCCAAGTTGCTCCATTTAGGCTATATTGCAAATATATCCCTTCACCAGGTAAATCAGGCCCATCACATGGCGGAGGAGATTGGGTTTCCATTTTAAAATCAAAACAAATATTACCTCCGCATGAAGCATCTACTGCTACTGTTGTAGCTTGCCTTGGATTTGTCGAGCCTTGTGCAAAAAACATATGCTGACCACCTAATGGATTAGTTCCGCATGGGCTAGTTAAACTCCATCCTGAGGTAATAGATTGCCATAAACCACTTAATGTTCCAGCCGAGAAGTCATCAGAAGAAGTTCCTCCTACACCGGTCTGTTGCAGTAAAATACTTTCCCCACAGGCAATAGTATCATGTGTAATATAGATAGCTGTAGTGCATTGCGCATATAATGCATTTGATGCAGTGTAAAAAAGTAAGGCGCAAGCAAATAATAGGTTAGTAAAAAATTTATTCATCTGTTATTTTTAGGTTTTCTAATTCAAATTTCGTTAGGGTTGTAATTTTATCTACCCCCGGCATATCTTCCAAATTTTCAGTAAATTTTGAGAACAACCGTAAAGTATTGTTTTCTTCACAATTTCCTTCCAAAGTTTTTCGGCTTTCAATCCTAATTTCATTACGAAATTCTGGACTATCTTGTTCACAATTTATGCAAGATTCGTCATACCATATTTTTGTATCCCATTGCAGTGTTATGGCTTGGGAGGTTAAGTTTTCAATTTTAAAAACCACAAATTCTTGGTCAAATTGATTTTCAAAATCGCATTGCAGATGGCGGAATGAGATCTTTACTTGCGTATTTTCGTAATAAACTTCCCAGTTATTTCCACCAAAAGCAGTAGCTAAAAAACTAGATAATAAGAGGGTGATAATGAGAAAATATTTTGCTAATTTATTCATCTGTAGGGTTTGTTAAATTTTAAGTAATCGCAAATATACGAATAATTACTGCAAAATCAGAAATAAATGGAGTCTTGCCGAATGAAGTTTTTAACGATTGTTAAATCTCTCTGCAATTTTCTTTTAGCATCCATCCTTTATTGCCGTTACAAAGTTGAATATGAATCCATTCTCCAATCTGGTCCGTGATGATTATTTTGCTTCCAGCATGAAGAGAAAACAAATCGTTTGCACTAAATGATGGAGCGCTTTTTATTACCACTGTCGAACTGAAAATAATAGCCGTTTTTTGCTGGGTTTTTTGTGTATACTGATGGCTTGCAAAAACAAAGGTTAAGACTGAGCAAATGATCAAAATAACGAAAAGATGTTTTGGAAATTGTAGATCAGTCAATTTTCGGATGGTAAAAAACAATATACTTAACCAAAGGAAAATGATGCAAAATACTGCCCAGCTATCCACAGGGAAAAATGCAATTATGCTATTGATCCATTTTTGAAAAAACAGAAGTGGTATGGCTTCAATTTTATCTACAATTTTGAGCTGGACCAATTGCAAATTATGTATGGCATCTTCATGGCCTGCATCTATTTGTAGCGTTTTTTCATAATACAAAATGCTTTGTGCCCAGCTTTGTAATTTATAATGTGCATTTCCTAAGTTATAAAAAAGTGCTGCACTTTGCAGTCCTTTTTGCTGAATACTATCATAAAGAGCAATGGCATCTTCATATCTCTGTTCTGCATAGAATTTATTAGCCTTCTCGAAAAGTGTATTGGAAGCAAGTAAAACATTGCCCACAAAAACCAAGCTTAATATCAAAAATAACTTTCTCATTTCTTTTGTGATTCTACTTCAATTATTATTTTCCAAGCCAATTTTAGTAACTCTTCCATTTTGGTATTTTGCATTGCGGATGGGGCGAAACGAGCCATTTCACAATCTCCCAAAAGCGAAATAAATTGATTTTGAGTTTGCTCTTTTATTTCAAATTTTTCAAAATATTTTCGCACGCTATCTTTTGAAAGATGGGCAACTTCAACAGTAAATTTATCGGCAAAATAGCCCCAAAGTGATTTTTCAATTTCTTCAAAAAATAACTCTTTATTTCCATAATTTAAGTGTTTTTGTGCATTTTTAAGTCGTTTTTGTGCAATATTGGTTGCTTTTCTACTTTTATTAAAAATACTATTTTCATCTGGTTTGCTTATTATTTTTAAATAAACAAGTAATGCAATTAATAACAAAACAGGAAAAATAAAGAGTATCCAGAAAAGTTTGGATTGGAAAAAATCAGTTCCTTTTTCTTTTAAATCTGTTTCGGTTTTGATGTATCTGATATTACTATTTAAGAACTTTACATCTTGCTTATTGCTAAAAGTTGTAATGCTATTTTCTAACTCCTCTGCTTTGAGTACAGTAATTGAAATTTTTTCAGTTCTCAGAGTTTTGTATTTTTTGCTAGGAAGATGAAAATAAGTATACAAAATTGATGGGATTTCATAATTTCCTTCAAATCGGGGGATAAGCAAATATTCAAAAATCTTTTTTCCAGCAGTGTGGTTTTTAGCACTGAAAGTTTTATCAGTTATTTTTGGGTCAAACACTTCAAAATCAGGAGGGAAGTTGATTTTAAAGGGCTTTAATAATGCTAAATTTCCACTTCCTGAAATGGTAATTTCCAAATTGATTGCCTCATTGGCTTTTATGGTGTTATTATCTACTTTCAATTTTATTTTTAGTTCTCCCACCCCTGAAAAAAATGTGGTAGGTTTAGGCGTTGGAAGTGGCTCCACAGTTATTGTAATTGGTTTGGAGCGGACCGTTTCTTCCAAAAGCGAAAACTGATTAAACATACCGAAAGGATCAAAACGATTGCTTCTGTTGTTCCTGTTTTGTACCCTTACTTGGGTTTTAATTTCCATGGCATCAATTAGCAATTTGCCAGATTTTTGTGCGGTAAGCAAGGCCTTTTTAACAGTTGCTACATTATAAGGAATCCCATCAATTATTTCTCTTTTGAATTTGCTATTAACTTTAATATCTTCCGTCCAGAAACCATTTAATGATGGGTTTTTTGAAAATTCGGTGGATGCCAACTCTACTCTAGTAAAAAGTTTATAAACAACTTGTATTTGTTCCCCTTGAAAGACCTTTCTTTTATTTACAGTTGCTGTCAAGTAAAGCTGTTTTCCGTTTACTTTTTTTACATTATTTTTATTTGAATTCTGGCTTTTTTGTGTCTTGTTTTGTACAATTTTGATGCTAAACGGTTTGCTTGTAAATTGCTTTCCTTTTGCAGAAATAGTTGCAGCCCCAATTGTAAGATTTCCAATTTTTTTGCTTGTAAAAAATAAGAATAAGTAGTTGTAGTTTGGCTTGTACTTTTCCCATTTACAAAACTATAGCTAGATGAAGTAGAAGGATTCGGTCCTCCCAAAATTCTAAAATCCTTTAAATTTGGTCCTCTAAAATTTTCGCCTTTTGCAGCAATGGAAAACTCTACTCTTATTTGCTCACCAACCAATGCAGGATTTTTATTCACTGCAACAGAAAGCTGTAAATCTTGTGAATTTGCTATAAAACAAAATCCTAAAAATAATATGAATAGAATCTTTTTCAACTTACCAATCTTTTAAAACTTTTACTTTTTTCCCCTTTACTTTTTTCTTCTGCAACTTTTCTTGTAACTTTTTTTCTTGTTGTTGTAGTGCTTCCAATATTTTTTCGGCCGTCTCTTTGCTCATACCCTCTTTTTCTTGGGGTTGTTGTTCTTTCTGCTGCTCCTGTTTTCCTTGCTCTTTTTCTTCTTCCTGATTTTCTTCTTTCTCCTCCTTATTTTGTTCTTGTTGTTCTTGTTGCTGCTGCAACATTTTTTGAGCTAAAGCTAAATTATGCCTTGTGTCCTCATCAGTCGGACTATTCCTAAGTGCATCTTTGTAGGCAGCAATACTCTCCTTTATTTTTTGTTGTTTTAGCAGAGAATTCCCCAGATTATGATAAATTTTTGCCTTTTCATTTTTATCTTTTGCGTTATCCGTTAGGGCATCAAACAAATTAGCCGATTCCTCAAACCTTTCTTGCTTGTAAATAGCATCAGCCAAGTTATAGGAGGCAGGAAAATAATCTTGGTCCTTTTCTAAGGATTTTCTGTATTTCATTTCCGCTTCATTAAACATGCTGTCTTGATACAAATCGTTACCATTTCGTAAATAATTTTTCTTACTTTGTGCGTTTGCAATAAACGGTAGAAGAAGTATAAAAACAAAAAGTACTCTCATCATTATCCGATCAAATTTTTCCAATTATTTTTTCTGCTCAGCAAAACTAAATCAAAAATTAAAAGAAATAGTGCAATAGATAAAAAGAGTTGAAATCTGTCTTTATAAGCTGTAAAAATCATTGTTCCAATTTCTTTCTTTTCCATCTTATTTATTTCAGCAAAAAGTGCAGAAAGCCCTGCTTGTGTGTTGTTTGCTCTTACATAAGTGCCTTTTCCGGCAAAGGCAATATCCTGCAACATTTGTTCATTCAGTTTGCTAATTATCGTATTACCCTCTCTATCTTTTCTGTAGCCCGTAATATTTCCATATTTATTATAGACAGGAATTGGTCCACCTTTACTCAGGCCCATTCCCAAAGTATGTATGAAAACACCTTTCTCATTTGCTGATTTTGCTTGCTCCAATGCATCATCTTCATGGTTTTCCCCATCCGTAATTATGATGATTGCTTTATTCTGTCCATTTTCCATATCAAAGGAACGCATACTAAGAGAAATGGCCTTGCCAATGGCTGTACCTTGGGTTGGAATAATATTCGTATTTACAGTAGAGAGGAATAATTTTGCCGCAGAATAATCTGTAGTGATTGGCAGTTGCACATAAGCATCACCAGCAAATACAATCAGCCCAATTCTGTCGCCCTCTAATTTATCGATAAGGCGCGAAATTGCTTGTCGTGCTCTTTCCAAACGGTTGGGTTTTATGTCCTCTGCTAGCATGCTATTTGATAGATCCAATGCAATCATCAAATCGACTCCTTCTCTTTTTACTTCCTCCATTTTTGTGCCAATTTGAGGATTAGAAATTCCTATTATAATACTTGACAGACAAAGGAAAAGGATGGCAAATTTTATGTTTTCTCTGTTCTTTGAAAATGTAGGAATTAAGCCATGTTTTGAAAGTTCTTTTCCAAAGTTTTTCAATGCTTTACTTTTCCAATTTCTGTAATATACCATCAGCACTACAATAGGTATAAGCCCATAAAGCAGATTCAGATATTCTATATTTTCATATCTTAGCATTTAAGGAATTGATTTTAAAAAAGTGGTTTTCAGCACAAAAGAAAGGCAAAGAAAAAGTAAAGCCAATAAAGCATAAGGCAAAAATTCCTCCTTTCTTTGGTGGTATTCTGTTGTTTCTATTTTTGATTTTTCCAATTTATTAATGTCCTGATAAATTTCTTTTAAGGATTTGTTATTGGTTGCTCTGAAATATTTTCCATCCGTAATAGTAGCAATATCTTGCAATGTTTTTTCATCAATTTGCACTTCAATATCTTGGTATTGCACACCAAAAGGAGTTTTAAAAGGGTAGGGGGCATAACCTTGAGTTCCCACACCAATGGTATAAACACGAATCCCAAATTTCTCTGCAATTTCAGCAGCAGTAAGTGGTGCCACTAATCCCTGATTATTTACCCCATCTGTGAGTAAAATAATCACTCTACTTATGGCTTTGCTATCTTTTAGTCGGTTCACGGCTGTTGCCAAACCCATCCCAATGGCAGTACCATCTGCTATCATGCCGCTTTTGATATCTTTAAATAAATTGATTAGCACATTGTGGTCAGTAGTAAGGGGGCATTGGGTAAAACTTTCTCCGCTAAAAACTACCAATCCAATTCTATCATTCACTCTTTTTGAAATAAAATCGAGCGCTACATTTTTAGAGGCCTCCAATCTGTTAGGTTTTAAATCTTCTGCCAGCATACTCCCGGAAATATCCATAGAAAGAATGATGTCGATTCCTTCTGTGGTGCTGTCCTCCCAACTAGAAGTAGATTGTGGCCTTCCCAAAGCAATAATAAGCAAAGCAGCAGCTAATAATTTTAAAATAAAAGGAAGATGGATGAGTCGATTTTTTAGGGTTTTAACACTTTCAATGCCACTTGTGTCTGAAAACAAAATGTTAGATTGTATTTTTTTTCTTTGCAAGAAATACCAAATTCCAATTGCCAGAACAAGCAGTAAAAGATAAAAATATTCAGGATTTACAAATTCGATATTATTCATTTTTCACCTCCTTTGCTTTAGTATTTTTTACAAAACTAACAGATAGGTTCATACTTTCTTTATTTTCTGAATCTATTGGTTTGCTTTTGGCATATTTTGCCAAATCGGCTCTTTGCAAAATAGTAGTTAATGTTTGCAAATCTTCTTTCTCTAACCTTTTTTTTGTCAAGCTAATAAGGATATCAAATGTGGGTAATTCCAAAGCCAAAACTTGGAATCTATCCTCCAAATAAGTCCTTATTATTTCTGAAATTTCAGAATGGTATTGTTTCAACTTGCCACTTTGCCAAAGTTGTCTTTTATCTAAATCATTAAGCGCTTTTATGGCAATTATATCAGACGGAATAATTACTTTTGGTTTAGCTTTTATCTCTTGTTTTTTCTTTGCAAACAAATATTTTTTCAAAAGAAAATAAATCAGAATTATTAAAAGTATCCCAAGCAAAAAAGGCCAAATATCACTCCATCCATAAGGTGCATCTATTGGTGGTTTGATATCTTTTATTTCGGCATTATTTTCTAATGTAATCGTTTGCACATTTAGTATAAGCCCTTCTGTTTTTAAGTTTTCGTTAAAAACAATTGGGGCAATATAATAACTTCCACTATCGAAAGAGGTTATGATAAAATTTTGGGAAAGTGTAATGGTGTTTTCGTTTACTGTACTATCGATTTTTTCCTCTTCTACAATTTCCACTCCTTTTATTATAGTGTCCTTAAAAGTTGGCCAAAGCAATTTCTCCCCTTTTTGAAAACTGCACGAAATGCTAAGTTTTGTCTGCTGTCCAATCAGAATACTATTAGTATCCAATTTCAGATTTTGTGCAAAAAGCAAAGTGCCAGAAAAAAAGAAAATGGTAAAAAGAATCTTTCTCATTATTTTCTTTGTTCTCTTTTTTTAAAAAAGTTGATAAGCGGTTTTATATAGGATTCAGTAGTGTTAATATTGATATGATCCACTCCGCAAAGAAGAAAATCCTGTTTTAATTTCTCGACCCTTTTTTTGTAATTACCCCCAAAATTTATTCGTATTTTTTTGGATGATGTATCTATCCAAGTTATTTTTCCACTTTCAGAATCTAACATTTTAATCATTCCAACATTTGGCATACTTTCCTCTCTTTTGTCGTGTATTCGTATTGCAATAATATCATGTTTTTTGTTGGCTATTTGCAATGGTTTTGTAAAATCATCATCCAAAAAATCAGAGAGAATAAAACAAACAGATCTTTTTTTAATAACAGAAGAAAAATATTCCAAAGCCACAGCAATATTAGTGCCAGAGTTTTCTGGCTCAAAGGCCAAAAGCTCCCTAATAATTCGTAAAATATGCGACTTTCCTTTTTTTGGCGGGATAAATTTTTCAATAATATCAGTAAAGAAAATCACCCCCACTTTATCATTATTCTGTATGGCAGAAAAAGCCAAAACAGCAGAAAGTTCAGTAGCAATTTCCTTTTTCGTTTTATTTTCAGTGCCAAACTTTCCTGATTTGCTAATATCAATAAGAAGCATTACAGTCATTTCCCTTTCTTCCTCAAAAATTTTCACATAAGGATTGTTATAACGAGCCGTTACATTCCAGTCAATTGTTCTTACATCATCCCCCGCTTGGTATTCACGCACTTCCGAAAAAGCCATGCCTTTTCCCTTAAAGGCGGTGTGGTATTCGCCAGCAAAAATATGATTAGAAAGTCCTTTAGTTTTTATCTCAATCTTGCGGACTTTCTTTAATAATTCGCTTGTACTCATTTAAGGAATCTCTACTGTGTTCAGGATGTCTTTTATGATGTCTTCCGAGCTAATGTTTTCGGCTTCCGCCTCATAGGTTAAGTTGATTCTATGGCGCAATACATCATAGCAAAGTGCACGAACATCCTCTGGAATTACATAACCTCTTCTTTTTATAAAAGCATAAGCTTTGCTGGCTATTGCCAGATTGATACTCGCTCTTGGAGAAGCGCCAAAACTGATTAAATCTTTTAATTTTTCTAAGCCATATTTTTCAGGATTTCTGGTAGCGAATACAATATCAATTATGTATTGCTCAATTTTTTCATCCATATACACTTGCTTCACAATATTTCGCGCTTGAATAATTGCATCTTTACTTAGCACTTTATTTACCGTAGGGAATGTTTGTGCTAGGTTGTGTCGAATAATTAATTTTTCTTCCTCTTTCTGAGGATAATCAATGATTACTTTTAGCATAAACCTATCTACTTGTGCTTCTGGCAATGGGTAAGTTCCTTCTTGTTCAACAGGGTTTTGTGTTGCCATCACCAAAAATGGCTCTTCCAATTTAAATGTTTCTCCACCAATGGTTACTTGTCTTTCCTGCATGGCTTCCAAAAGGGCGGATTGTACTTTTGCTGGCGCTCGATTTATTTCATCTGCTAGAATAAAGTTAGCAAAAATTGGTCCTTTTTTTACAGAAAATTGCTCTTTTTTCGAGCTGTATATTTGCGTACCAATCAAATCGGCAGGAAGTAAATCAGGAGTAAATTGCAAACGGCTGAATTTTGCATCTATGGTTTGCGATAGGGTACTTATGGCAAGTGTTTTTGCTAAACCTGGTACGCCTTCTAAAAGTATATGTCCGCTTGATAAAAGAGCTACTAAAAGTCGTTCAGTCATTTCTTTTTGCCCTACAATTACTTTTCCTATTTCCAAAGTAAGCATATCAATGATGGCGCTTTCTTTGTTTATTTTTTCGTTTAAAAGCTTAATATCGGTTGTTAGTGTTTCTTCCATTTTATGTTTTTTAAATTAAGGGTGGCAAATTTAATTTTTGTTCTAATAATTGCAAAGTTGAACGATATTTTTTTTTGAAAAGTATTTAAATATTAGAAAACAATAGTTAGAAATCAGAATAAATCCCAAAAACTAATAACCAACAACTATCAACTAACAACTATTTCTATCTTTGCCCTATGCGTTTTTTCATTGAATTATCTTACAGTGGAAGCAATTACCACGGTTGGCAAATACAAGCCAATGCCAATACGGTGCAGGCGGAAATTAATAAAGCGTTGAGTTCCGTAATAGGACAGCGCATAACCTGCACTGGATGCGGAAGGACAGATACCGGAGTGCATGCCTCTGAATTCTATGCACACTTTGACACAAAGGACATACCCGATTCTTCTGATATCATTTACAAAATTAACGGCTGCCTTCCTAGCGATATTGCCGTACACAAACTGTATGCTGTTAACGATCAAGCCAATTCGAGATTTGACGCTATATCCAGATCATATAAATACTGCATAATTATCAGGAAAGATGTGTTTAGTCAGGCATATTCATACTACCATTATAAGCAGGTAGATCTATCCGCAATGAACAGCTGTTCCAGTCTGCTTCTGGAGCACACAGACTTTTCTTGTTTTAGCAGGTCCAATACCCAGACTAAGACAAACAGTTGCTATATCACAGAGGCCAGGTGGACCGTCAATGATCAGAAGTTAGAGTTCAGAATTACAGCCAATCGCTTTCTTCGAGGAATGGTCAGAGCTATTGTAGGGACTATGCTCGATGTTGGGGAAGGTAAAATATCTCAAGAAGACTTCGTAAAGACACTAGAGAGTATGGACCGAACACAAGCTGGGTATTCCGTCCCT
>ERZ813253.526-NODE-526-length-13427-cov-4.299850_pt1 | contig 13427 bp, 8 predicted proteins | sample MGYA00520893_ERZ813253 | MGnify/ENA primary metagenome ERZ813253 (study PRJEB31669, sample SAMD00080414) | marine metagenome | biome: oceanic hadal pelagic zone biome; feature: marine hadalpelagic zone; material: sea water | place: Pacific Ocean:Izu-Bonin Trench...
CTTACTGATCGCCAAACAACGAAATCTATCGGCTCAGTGGAGGTGGCAGATTCTGAAGTTCCAAGTTGACCCCCGAAAAAAATGTGGTTAATTGAGATGTGAATAATACATTTGCATTGTTGTTGTTACATTGAAAATCGAGTGGTTCCAATTCGGAGGCAATATGCATCGATGTACTACCGACTACAACTGAAAGCACGGTTTGTGTCGATGAAGGCACAGCCATCGCTGTTGTCCCAAGACAACAAAATACCACTAAGAGCATCGCAAGTCGGTTTGTATGGTCACTAGGCATCCATAGATTATACCCTCCTTTTTGTTGTTTCCCAAATTGACCTGCATTCTTACTCCATAACTACGCGTATGATGCCCGCCATGGATCAAGTGAACCTTAAAATTGGTGAAATGAACTGCACAGCGTGTAGTTCAAGTGTTGAAAAAGCCCTCTCTGGAATAGATGGTGTCGAAACTGTTTCAGTTTCCTTTTCAACCGGTCGTGGAACAGTTACCGGAACGAACCTCGATGGTGAAGCCCTCGCAGATGTTGCAACTGCTGCGGGTTATCCATCCACTGTTGAAGATGCTGGCATTGATCCTGCCAAAATGGCAACAGAAATAGAACAACGGCAGCAGAAAAACGCTTCGAATTGGAGACGCCGTGCGCTTATTGGCATTGCAATCTGGGTTCCCGCTGCATCTTTACATTGGCTCTCCGGTCCACTTGGCATTGATGGACCTTGGTTACCTTGGGTGATGTTGGTTGCTTCGACAATTGCCATGGTTCTAGTTGGTAGTGGCTTCTTTGCTTCTGCGTTTGCTGCAGCAAAAAGAAGGCAGACAAATATGGATACGCTTATTTCGATTGGCGCATCTTCTGCGTATTTCTTTTCACTGTTTGTCCTCATTGCCAAAAACTTTGGATACGAAACGGAGCATCCAATGTACTTCACCGAAGCAGCCGCCCTGCTTGCAATCATCAGTATTGGTCATTGGCTTGAAGCGACGTCATCTGCAAAAGCAGGTTCTGCAATACGCGAGTTACTGAGGATGCAACCAGATGTTGCTGAACAAGTCAACGATGATGGTTCGACAAATGAAATCCCAACCGGTGAAGTGATAGAAGGCATGCGATTACTTGTTCGGCCTGGAAGTCGAATACCTGTTGATGGACATGTTGTTGAAGGCGACAGCGAAGTTGACGAGTCGATTGTCACTGGTGAGCCACTGCCAGTTGCAAAATCAATTGGTGATATCCTCATCGCAGGATCGATGAACACAACGGGCCAACTCATTGTTGAAACAAATGTAGATGGTAGGCACACGACCGTGTCACGAATTGCACAACTTGTCACTAATGCACAATCAAGTAAGGCAGATATACAACGCCTTGCAGACAAAGTTTCGAGCATTTTTGTTCCAATTGTGCTTGCAGTTGCTGCAGTGACTGTTGTCTGCTGGATACTTGTAGGAGATACCGAAACTGGAATTGTTTCTGCAGTCACCATTTTGGTAATTTCTTGTCCTTGCGCGCTTGGTCTTGCAACGCCGATGGCCATCATGGTCGCTGCTGGAGAATCGAGTTTACGCGGCATCTTAGTAAAAGATGCAGGATCACTTGAACTTGCTGGCAAAACGGTTACCTGCATTTTTGATAAAACTGGAACACTTACCCTTGGAAAACCAGTCGTTGATACCGTTACACCAGAAAAAGAAATGACATCGGACGAACTCGTGAGAATTGCAGCTTCGGTTGAAACGCCAAGTGAACATCCAGTTGCATCTGCAATTGTCAACGAAGCAAACAAACGCAAACTTGAAGTTCCAACAGTTGTCAACTTTCAAGCAACGCCAGGAAGTGGTGTTGCTGGCGAAGTCGATGGAAGAAAAGTTGCGGTGTTGCGAGATGACGCAGCGACATGCCGCGTTGAAGTAAACGATGCTCTTGTTGGTCGAATTTCGGTAACCGATGAAATACGCAAGGATGCAAAAAACACAGTTACACAATTACAAGCACTAGGCATCGCGGTACACATGCTTTCGGGTGATCGAATGGAGAATGCACTTACCGTTGCAAAAAAAGTTGGCATCAAACCAGAACACGTACACGCTGAAGCATCTCCAAGTGAGAAAACAGAAATTGTTGCAAGCCTTCCTCGACCTTCGATGATGGTTGGCGATGGCATCAACGATGCAGCGGCCCTTGCAGCATCAGATGTTGGTGTTGCAATTGCTTCAGGCACAAATGTTGCTATGGAATCTGCCTCAGTAATCATCCCTTCCGATTCGATTGAAGCTACAGTGGAGACAGTGTCCATTGCTAGAGACACCCTCAAAACGATTAAACAAAATCTTGTTTTTGCTTTTATGTACAACGTTGCAGCAATTCCCCTTGCGGCTTTCGGCCTTCTTGGACCCCATGGACCCATCATTGCAGCCGCTGCGATGGGTTTAAGCGATATGACGGTGATTGGAAACGCCATTTTGCTCAAACGAAAGCTCAGAAGACGTCGTATCAGTAGAAATGTGCAATAGTAACCTGAAAGTACCGTTAAACTAAGTACGATTATTTCTACGAACAACTTGGAGTTTCCTACATGGCTCGCAGTACCTTAAAAAAGTTAGACGCAAGCAAATTTGATGAATGGAAGGCGCAGCACCTTCTCAACCGTGCGGGGTTCGGGGGAACCGGAAGACAAATATCTATACTCGCAAAGATGGGGCTCGACAAAGCAGTTGAGTACATTGTTGAGTACACAAAAATAAAAGACCCTTCACCTGTTCGCGCGGAAGACTTCGACAGTGACATCATGCATCCAATGTCGCGAAGCGAAAGACAAATGGCGCGAACAGCACGCCAAGGGGGAGATGAGGCGTTGCTTGAAACTTTGCGACAGGAACGTCAACGAAGGCAGCGTGCTGATCGCCAACAAATTGCTGAAATGGAAGAGTGGTGGCTCAAACGGTTAATTGAAACACCACGACCACTCGAAGAAAAATTAACACTCTTTTGGCACGGACACTTTGCAACTGGATATCGAACAATCGAAAACAGTTTTCACATGTACCAACAAAATGCATTTTTCCGAACATATGCAATGGGTAACTTCAAAGAAGATTTAGTGCGTGGGATCGTGCATGATCCTGCCATGATTCAATATTTAAACAATCATCAAAACCGCAAAGGATCTCCAAACGAAAATCTTGCTCGTGAGTTGATGGAACTTTTTACGCTAGGTGAGGGTGAAGGATATACCGAAGATGACATCAAGGAAGGTGCAAGAACCCTCACGGGTTACTCATTCGAGGACGATGCGTTTTCTTTTCATAGTAGGCAGCATGACGATGGTGTAAAAAACATTTTTGGCCGCCGCGGCCAATTTGATGCTGACGATTTTGTTGACTTGATTTTCACAAGACCTAGTGTTTCAAAATTTGTTATTTGGAAATTTTATCGGTTCTTTATTAACGATCTTCCCCATGGTCCAACACCAGAAGCGACGAAATACGTTGGTCAACTTGCTAGTGTATTTAAGCGATCAAATTGGAATATTAAAAGTGTGGTTAAAGCGATGCTGCTCTCTGAACATTTTTACGATGAGAAAAATGTACGTTCAATTATTAAAAGTCCTGTTCAACTCATCGTACAAGCAATGCGGACTCTCAATCTCCCAGACCGTAAAAAATTGTTACGCACCCTCTCGCTCGCTTCGAACCTCATGGGACAAAAACTCTTTGCACCGCCTTCTGTCAAAGGTTGGGATGGTGGGCGTGCATGGATCAGCACATCTACCATGTTTATGCGGCAAAACACACTTCTCTTTTTGATTACGGGACAACGACCCGATGGGTATGCGTGGGATGTAGATTCAAGCAACTATGACGCATACGCTCTACTTGGCAGTAATACAAAAACTCCCAAGCAAGCCGTACGTTATTTACTTACAACCTTATTGTGCAACCCGAACATTCAACAAGAACGTCAAGAGGCGTTGCTTGATTACCTAAAAACACAACACAATGTAGTAGACAACCGAACAGTGACTGGTTTGCTTACGTTGATTACAGCTATGCCAGAATACCAACTCAGTTGAGGAATTGAACATGACCCATCACCACTACCACGAAGACGAAAATCCAAGTACTGGCAATGAGAACGCCTACTCAAGAAGGCTGTTTATGCAGCAAGGCATGGTCTTTTTGTCCATGGCTACAACTGTACCATCGTTTTTACAAAAGTCTGCTCATGGAATCATGCTGCCAGTTGGCTCCCTTGTTTCATCACAAGCAGGCGTTCCAGACGACCGAGTACTTGTCGTCATCCAACTCGCAGGTGGCAATGACGGCTTAAACACAGTTGTACCTTACGGTTCACGCGATTACTACAACAACCGCTCCCAAATTGCCATCGGTGCACCCGGAAGTTCGCGAAACAATGCTGGTAGTGCATTGACTGTTCAAGGTGGATCCAATGATGGCATCGGGTTACATCCAAATTTAACTGGACTTCGCGAACTTGTTGACAATGGTCAAGCAGCAATTATCCAAGGGATTGGATACCCCAACCCAAATCGATCGCACTTTACTTCAACCGACATTTGGCAGACTGGGAATCACTCTGCGCAAGGGTATGGTTGGCTAGGAAAATATTTTGATAACACATGCACTGGGCAACCAAATCCAAAAGGTTCGATTGCAATTGGATCCAAGGCGCCACTTGCGTTGCATGGAAAAACACAAAAGGCAGTGAACTTTGAGACTGAAGAGTTATTTAAGTGGGCTGGAAAAGCATCAGATGATGCACTTGCTTCAACCTATGACGATATTAATCGTAGAGAAACAATGCAAGGCGTGACAAAGAATAGTCAACTAGATTTTCTTGTTCGCACATCATTAGATGCACAGGTTTCATCGGATCGAATTCGCAAAGCAGTGCAGAAACAACCCCTTGTGAAATATCCAAATGGTCAACTTTCACAACAATTACAAATGATTGCAGCAATGATCCGCGCGGATCTTCCTACACGCGTGTATTACGCAAGCCTTGGTGGGTTCGACACGCACGCAAATCAATTGAATTCTCACGCGAATCTTATGCGGCAAGTTGGGGATTCTTTGAACGCGTTCCAAAAGGACATTTCTGCGCAAGGAAATGGAGGCAAAGTGTTGACAATGATGTTCAGCGAATTTGGTCGTCGAGTTGCACAAAACGGGTCTGCAGGTACAGACCACGGCACGGCAGCGCCAATGTTCCTCGTTGGTGATATGGTCAAACCCGGTTTGCTTGGTACGCATCCATCGCTATCGCAACTTGATGAAGGCGATCTCATCTACAACACTGACTTTAGACAAGTTTACGCAACTGTCCTCAATGATTGGATGGGCGCCGACGACAAAGCAATCCTCGGCAAGATGTACACCAAAGCCAACGTGTTGAAATAAATTCTCCCACACTATAAATTTCTTCCAACATATCTAATTGACCCGCGGTCAATTACATATAACCTGCTCCTACAGCCATACATAAATTCACGCGCGGTCAATTAATGATCGGGCTGAACAATCGTTAGTGCACCACTAATAGGAACATCGTCGATGCGTTGGGTATCGCCGTTACCCCAAGTAATGTCTAGTTTTGTTGGCGTACGCCCTTCGGGGAAGGTGAACGTCGGATTTGTCGATGAGGAGGATTGAAATCCCCCTCCGCTGTGATTCCACCTTGAAATAATTGTGCCATCATCAAGGGTGATCTTGAGCGAAGCTCCTACCGCATCGCCTTCTAAATGAATGACCAGTGGCTTCCTGCCAATGGCATCATTTCGCAAGACGCGTACTGGTCCATTACGTTCTGCAACAATCACATCCGTATCCCCATCTCCATCAATGTCTCCGAAGACCGCTGCGCGATCGCGAAATGTTTTTTGTTCTTGATTCGCTGAAACTTTCTTAAAACGATCACCAACTCGTGACATCCACAGCATTGGTTGCGAGCGTTCACTGTCCATTGACTGGGCACTTGCCTCTGGGTACACGTGTCCGTTGACAATAAGCAAATCTTCGTCACCGTCCAAATCAAAATCATGAAATCCACACGACCAACCTAGCAACGAGCGGCTCAACAATCCCAATCCAAATAATTTCGTTCGGTCTTCAAAGTACCCATCGTTATTAATATGAAGTGTGTTTGTATCGCTTGAAAAGTTTGTTGTAAAAAAATCTGGGGTGCCGTTTCTATCGACATCTGCAACCGCAATGCCCATCGTTGCCTGCATCGAACCATCACCATTTGAAGATGCGCCCGTGACCAATGCGACATCTTCAAATGTTGTCTTCTCTCTAGATTTGTTGATGAACAAGTTATTTGCCATCGAGTCGTTACCAACATACACATCTTGCTTTCCATCGCCATTGACATCGAGAATTACGACATTCAAGGAAAATGCCGCGGTCGCATTTAGTTGCCATGCTTCAGTAACATCTTGGAATGTTCCATCACCATGATTCATATACACAACATCCATTTCGGGAGTCATGCCATGGGGGCCGCCAAGTACTTGAACACCTTTGTACTTTGCCCGTGGTGGAGGATTGTGTACGTCAAAGGCAAGATAATTGCACACATATAAATCGAGATCACCGTCTTGATCAAGATCACCAAACGCTGCACTTGTCCCCCACCTCTCATCACCAACACCCGCCACATCTGTAGTGTCTTCAAAAGTTCCGTCGCCATTATTTATAAGCAACACGTTTGGTCCAAAACAAGTGATGTAAATATCTTCAAAACCATCATCATTCACATCACCGATGGCAACACCATTTGCCCACCTAAACACATTGATTCCAGCTTGCTCTGTCACGTCAAGAAAAAAAATTGTTGTGTCGTGCGATTGATTTTCATACAACGTACAACCAACACCAGAAGAAAAATTATCAAGAGATCCTGCATTGACGACAAACAAATCCAAATCGCCATCGTTGTCATAGTCAAATAATCCTAAACCCGTGCCGTTCACTTCGAGTATCTGCGTAGGATCGTCACTGCCGCAAACAGTTGGTTCGATCCCTGATTCTACTTCAGTAAATGCAAAGTTTGTAACCGAATGTTTTGACTCAATATCTTGGCAAGCAACAAGGAAAAGAAAAATGAACATCAAATTTTTCATTCTGGAAATCTCGTCTGATATCTACTTCGCAATACCCGCTCTCTGGCTTGTTTTGATTGTTGCAACGCAAACGCTCCGAGTTCTACTTCTAGAAGCCTATTTTGGATTATTGATAAGTGGAACCACGCTTCATACAAATCTGCGTCAAGTTCGACAGACTTCAAATACATTTCTTTTGCTCTGTTCATGCTCCCCTCTAACACGTATACATCACCAAGCCTTGCCATTGCCTTGGCTTGACCTTTTGGGTTCTCTTCTTGCACATCGATAGACCTTAAGTAAAAATCTTCTGCTTGAGAGAGGTCTCCTCTCTCCATTGACAACAATCCAAGAGCAAAGAGAGAATCACTTTCATCTGGGTGAAATTCTAGAAATTGCTCAAAGGCTATTTGGGATTTTTCAACATCGCCCAAGTAATAATACGACCACCCTATAAAGTGCCATGCGGGGGGATATCTCTCTTGAACCTCTTCAAAAGCAGTGGATTTCTCGAACCATTCCACTGCTTTTGTATATTTTTTTTCTTTGTGATAACTCAATCCCATCAAAAACAGGGGTTGGGCTCTGGTCCCCTCATGTTCCATCAATTGTCGCAATTGAACGCGTGCTGAACCGGTTTTACCAACTTGAATCAGTTGAAAGTACGTTTTTAGACCAGAATCAAGGGTGACGCGGGGTGAATCTTTGACCTCACATGCACAGAAAACGAGGAATGGTGCCAAAAACAGGCATTTTATTGTTCGAAATGGATGATTTATGAAGTACATTGAATGCAACTGCTTTGATAGATCTATCGTATCTAGTTTGAGGACAAAGAGAGTTATCTGTGAATTATCGTAATCCCAAAAAATCATCTCTTTTCAGCATTGCTCTTACCTCGAGCCTGACTACTTTTGCATTTTCTGTGGATGTACAACCAAGAGCGGGCGAGCCAATTCGTTCGCTGAGCGTTGATCAACTTTTACGCTTTGAAATAGGAAAAATTTCGTTCAACGAAGACCTCACTGTCGAAGGAGGTCTTGGTCCAATTTTTAATCAAACCAGTTGTGGGTCTTGCCACAACAATCCTGTTGGTGGCGCTGGTTCACAAACAGTAACTCGATTTGGTTTCATTGGGAAAAAAGGTGGCTTTGACCCCCTTACAGCACTTGGTGGTTCACTCCTACAAGCTGAATCGATCAGTGATGAATGTGCTGAAGTTGTTCCACCAGAAGCAAACGTGACTTCTTTTAGAGTGACGAACGGTGCGCTTGCTTTTGGGCTTATTGAAGCCATTAGTGATGATGACTTGCTTGCAAATGCGAAAGCACAACCAGAATCACATCGTGGTGTTGCACACATGGTGTCGAACTTTGAAGATCCAACTGACGAGTTACATGTTGGACGATTCGGCTGGAAAGCACAGGTTGCTTCAGTGCTTACGTTCTCTTCAGATGCATCGCAAAATGAAATGGGTTTGAGTAATCGATTCCTACCGTTTGACAATGCGCCAAATGGTGATGAGGAACTCCTTGCAAATTGTGACATGGTTGCAGACCCAGAAGATAGTCCTGATGCCGATGGGTATGACTTTATCGATCGAGTTACAGATTTCCAACGTTTTCTCGCTCCCCCACCGCAAACTCCACGAGCAGGAATGCATGGCGAAATGGTATTCAACGATGTTGGATGTAACATTTGTCACACACCTCAATTTACGACTGGGAATGACCCTGAAACCGAAGAGGTGTTGCGCAATACCACGATTCGTCCTTACGGCGATTTCTTGCTCCACGACATGGGAATTGCTGGTGATGGAATTGAACAAGGTGACGCAAATGGTCAACAACTAAAAACGCCACCTCTTTGGGGCGTTGCATACCGAGACCCGATTTGGCATGACGGACGATTCGGCGCTGGTACTTTTGAATCACGTATACGAGATGCGATTTCAGAACACAATGTCTTTGGTTCTCAAGGGCAAACTTCAGGTCAAGCGTTTGAGTCACTTTCTGTAGAGGACCAAACATCCCTCATTGCTTTCCTTTACTCACTTGGGCAGATTGAATTTGACAGCGATTCTGATGGTGATGTAGAACTCAACGATTTTCATGGCTACAGTGACACAATTGGTTTCCAACCCTGTTACGGAATGAGCGTCACGCCAGACGATCCCTGTGCGATTCACGATGTGGATCAAGACGGTGATGTTGATCTCGATGACTTTGATTCATTCTTGATCGCATTTGATGATGTACCAAGTGACTGCAATGAAAATGGTGTTGCCGACATGCTCGATATTCTCTTGGGCGAGGAAGATATGGATAACAACGGGGTTCCCGATAGTTGCCAAGGCTGCGCGGGAGATATTGATGGGGATAATACCATCGGCGTCGGTGATTTACTTGTTATCATTGAGGCGTGGGGAACTTGTGAAAATTGTGCTGCGGACATCAATGATGATGGCGTAGTGGACGTAACTGATCTTCTGTACATCGTTGGTAACTGGGGTCCTTGCTCATGATACTTACATCACTACTTGTTACACCGCTCTTACTTAACGGCGGCTTCGCGAACTTTACAGACCAAACATCTTCTCGTTTGATATGCGACCCGAGTGTTGGGGCTAGCGACTCTGAAGAAAAAGATTATGCGTGGGGTGATGTCGACCTTGATGGTGATATTGATCTCGTGTGTGTACGCAAACAACCGTTTACTACGCAAGGCAGAAAAATCAACATTCTCTTTATGAATGAAGGTGGATTACTTGTGGATCGCACTGCTGAATATGCAACAGCAACAGATGTTTCTGGGGACAACGGTTTCCTCACACCAACAAATGATCGCGACATCGTGCTCCACGACCTTGACCTTGACGGTTGGCTTGACATGATTACAGTCACAACGCTTACTGATAACTCCACAAAAGTACTCTCTCACCCACGCATTTATATGAACCTTGGTGAAGTTGATGGTATTTGGCAGGGCTTTCGTTTTGAGAATGCACGCATCCCACAAATGCACAGCACTGCGGGGCCGCGTTTTTGCAGTCTCGCAGTTGGCGATCTTACTGGCGATGGATACCCCGACTTGTACTTTGGGGATTACGACAGTGGGGGTACCCAAATTTTTGATTTCAATAACCGTTTACTCATCAATGACGGCAATGCGTATTTCACTGACCAAAGCACACAACGAATGGATAGCGACATGTTGCTCTCTGCTTTTGGTGCTGCAAGTTCGATTGTTGATATGAACGGCGATGGCGTCCTTGATGTTGTGAAGCAAACTTCGTTGAATCCTCCTCAGCATGTTGCCATTACGTATAACAATCCTTCAAACGAAGGATATTTCAATGGGTACGACATCATTGACCAGCAAGCACCGTATTTCGTGACTGTTGGGGATCTTAACGGAGATGGCAGACAAGATATGGTCGTTGTCGACGATGGTTCAGACACGTACTACCTCAATACAGGAAATGGTGGGGATGGATTTGCTAATTTCAGTGCACATATCTTTGAAAATAGTAATGGTTTTGGTGGCAATGCCATCATAAGAGATTTAAATAACGACGGACACCAAGATGTCATCATCACCGATGTAGATGTAGATATTTCAGGTTGCTCGAGAACAACACTTATTTATAGAAATCTTGGCGACACCCCGAACATCACATTCGACGAACAATTTGTTGGGATCAGTGACAATCAACTTCAGGGTGTACACGATGTCGCCGTCTTTGATATCAACGGTGACGGTTGGCTCGACATGGTCATGGGCCGCTGTGACTCAACTGAAATTTGGATCCAAGATGCACCAACTGGCGTCATCTTTAGTTATCCAGATGGGTTGCCCGGATTTATCCCACCCAATCAAACCACGATGTTCACAATTAGCTGCGATGCGGTTGGAGGTGGACACGTCGATCCCTCAACTGCAACGATTACAATCCGCTCAGATGGAACGCAAACCGAATACCCTCTTACTTCCTTAGGAAATAGCCAGTTTGAAGCATCCCTTCCTGCAGGTGATTGTGCAAGCGAACTTGAATTCTCTATCTCCGTAACTCTCACAAGTGGTGGTACATTTACAGATCCGCCAACAGGTTGGTTCGATGTCACCGTTGGCGAAGGGACTGACATTATTTTCAGAGATGAAATGGAAGATGATGTTTCTGCGTGGTCGGTTATAAACAGTAGCGGACTTTCCACTGGTGCTTGGGAACGGGTCGATCCCAACGGAACTATTTATAACTCGGTCATGGCTGCTCCAGAAGATGATGCAACTGGTGGATCGCAAAACGTTCAATGCTTCGTTACGCAAAATGGAGAAGTCGGAGGTTCCGCAGGTTCTGCAGATGTTGATGGTGGATCGACGACGCTTGTTTCTCCACTACTCGATGTTGAGGGAACAGATGGCATTATTTCTTATGCTCGCTGGTTCTTCGACAGCCAAACATCTGATCGGTTACAAACCTATATCAGTAATGATGATGGAAATTCTTGGACATTCGTACATGAAACAACAGGCACGGGTTCAGTGTGGGAAACAGTAAGTTTCACCATGGGTTCGTACATCGAAACTACAAGTCAAATGCGAATTGCTTTTGTTGCTGAAGATGCAGACCCCCCTAGTATTGTTGAGGGTGGTATTGATAATTTCCAACTTGAAGTTATTACTTGCGGAAATGCATGTCTTGGTGACATCAACGATGATGGAGAAGTAGACGTATCCGATTTGCTCACAATTATTGCGGCGTGGGGCAGTGATGATCCACTCGCTGATGTTGACGATGATGGCATCGTTGGTGTCAGTGATTTACTTATTGCAATTGGAAATTGGGGCATTTGTGATGGCTAATCCACAAAAAACACAAGTTTAATGGCTTCTCTCGTTTTTCAAGGCATACTACAACGGGTTGATTAGATATAGAAGGATAGAAAGATATGAACCAAGTTAGGTATATTGCAGGGCTGTTTCTTGCAACACAATTCGCGACATTTGATTGCATGGCGGAATCTTTTGCACCGCCGTATGCAAAACCATCAATCAAATTACAAAGCGAAATGAACCAACAGCCGATCAATCGATCGCTTGGTTTTGATGCTGAAAATGTGCTCTTGCAATCTTGGCTTGATCTTGGTGATTTTGGAAATGCCAATAATGGGAATGATTGCTGGGGCTACACTTCACCGAGTGGTCGTGAGTATGCCTTGATGGGGTTGTACGACAAAATGACTGTTGTCGAAATCACCGATCCCGTGAATCCAATCATTTTGGGTTCCATTAATCACTCGGGGAGTTTGTGGGCAGACATCAAGATCTACCAAACCGTTGCGTATGTTTCTAATGAAAGCGGCGGTGGTGTCGACGTCGTCGATCTTTCTAACGTTGACAATGGTGTTGTAACGTTAATACAGCGGTTAACCGCAAACGGATTAGACCATGCCCACAATATTGCTGTCGATACCGAAAGTGGTTTCCTTTACATTTTGTCTGGAAACATCAATGGTGGAAGACTCGTGGCGTATAACCTCTTAAACCCACACTACCCATCGTACGCGGGTGAACAATCTGGAGGTCCAAGTTTCCACGATGCCCAAGTTGTGACATACACAAGCGGTCCATTTGAAGGAAGACAAATTTGTTTTGGTGCTGCTGGTGGTTCTGGACTTTACATTTTGGATGTTACGAATAAATCAAATATGTTTATGGTGGCCCAAACTTCATACAGTGGCGCAAGTTACAGTCACCAATGCTGGCTCTCTGAAGATCGTAACTATTTGTACCTGAACGACGAACTCGATAACATCGCTCAGACAAGAGTGTTTGACGTGAGTGACATCTCCAATCCCGTCCACGTGAATTCGTTTGGTTGGGGTGTTAATTCAATCGATCACAATCTTTACGTCCATGGCGACCTGTTGTACGAAGCAAACTATACAAGCGGATTACGTGTGTTCGACCTTAGCAACGACCCTGTGAACCCTCCGCTTATTGCATACTTCGATACGTATCCAGAAAGTAATAACGATTCGTTTAACGGACTATGGAGTTGTTTTCCATACTTTGAAAGTGGAACTGTCATCGGCAGTGATATCGAACGAGGTCTTTTCGTGTGGAAAATAGGTCAACCTGATCCTTGTGATGCACCTGTGAGTTCATGCTCAACGGACATTGATGGTAATGGAACCGTTGGAGTTTCTGATATTCTCACAGTGATCGAACATTGGGGTGAGATCGGAAGAGCGTCGTGTAGGGAAAGAGTGGAGATCTCGGTGG
>ERZ813253.527-NODE-527-length-13410-cov-4.691561_pt1 | contig 13410 bp, 10 predicted proteins | sample MGYA00520893_ERZ813253 | MGnify/ENA primary metagenome ERZ813253 (study PRJEB31669, sample SAMD00080414) | marine metagenome | biome: oceanic hadal pelagic zone biome; feature: marine hadalpelagic zone; material: sea water | place: Pacific Ocean:Izu-Bonin Trench...
TCGCCCGAAGGAAGTACCGAAGGTGAGAAACTTTTTGTTTCGAGAAGATGCCCTGGGGTGCTTGGGGTGTAAATTTTTTCACATTTTTTATTCATTTTTATCACTCAGTAAATTTTAAAATGATTTATGTAAAGGTCTCAATATCATGACAGAAAGAAAATTCGAAACCATTGCCATTAGAGACGGCCATAGAAAAACGGCAGAGCAAGAGCACTCGCCGGCCATTTTCCTGACATCTAGTTTCGCCTTTGATAGTGCAGAACAAGCATCTAAGCGCTTTGCCAAGGAAGAGTCAGGCAATATTTACACAAGGTTTACCAACCCTACGGTAGACGCATTTCAGAATCGTTTAGCGGCACTTGAGGGCGCCGAATCTTGTCTGGCAACTTCAAGCGGCATGTCCGCCATATTTGCATCATTGATGGCCCTACTTAAATCTGGTGACCATATTGTTGCTTCTCGCTCTATGTTTGGCACAACAATTGTGTTGCTTAACGAAATTATCCCTAAATTCAATATTGAGGTGACTTTTGTCGACTTGATTGATGTTAACGCTTGGGAGAAGTCGATAAAATCTAACACCAAGATTTTTTTGCTGGAAACGCCCTCGAACCCTTTGGGCGAGGTGGTCGATATTCGCGCATTAGCAAAAGTGAGCAAGAAAAATAACATAATATTAGCGATTGATAATGTCATGATGACACCCTCTCTACAAAAACCATTGGCGCTAGGTGCAGATTTAGTGATCCACTCTGCAACAAAATACATTGACGGACAAGGTCGCTGTTTAGCCGGTGCAATTGCTGGTGGTAACCAGCTGCTTGAAGAAATTGGCGGCTTTATCAGAACGACAGGTCCAACACTTAGTGCTTTTAACGCTTGGATTTTGATTAAAGGCCTTGAAACACTGTCGCTTAGAATGAGAGCGCATTGTGATAACGCGAGCAAACTTGCCAAATGGCTAGTAGAGCAAGAATTTGTTGAAAAAGTCCATTATTTGGGCCTAGAGTCACACCCGAATCACATGACAGCTAAGTTACAACAATCTGATTTTGGCGGCATTGTTTCCTTTGAAGTTAAAGGTGGTCAGAAAGGTGCATTCCGCCTAATCAACAACACCAAAATGCTTTCTATTACAGCAAACCTTGGTGACACCAAAAGCACGATTACCCACCCGGCAACCACCACACATAGCCGCCTGAGCGATGAAGAAAGAGAGGCGAGTGGAATCACTGACGGACTGATTCGCATCTCTGTAGGACTTGAAGATATCCACGATATTATCTCTGATTTGAACCCCTAACTTGGATTTAACGTATTAGTCAATTATGTTAAAATTCTCTCTACAAAGGGAATTTCAACACTAATGAAGCAAAACAGCTATTCTTATGAAGATTTAATCAGTTGCGGTAATGGCGAGTTATTTGGACCAGGAAATGCCCAACTGCCAAAACCACCAATGCTGATGTTTGATCGCATCACTGAAATCTCTGACGAGGGTGGCGAATATGGCAAAGGCATGATTACAGCGGAATTGGATATCAGCCCTGATTTATGGTTCTTTGACTGCCACTTTAATGAAGACCCGGTTATGCCCGGCTGCCTTGGTGTTGATGCCATGTGGCAACTGGTGGGTTTTTATTTAGGCTGGCTCGGTGGCCCCGGTAGAGGTCGCGCATTAGGCGCTGGATACATTAAATTTACCGGTCAAGTCTTGCCGACCAATAAAAAAGTTACATACAGGATCGACCTCTCCAGAGTCATTGCACGTAAATTCTACATGGGTATTGCTGATGCTACTATGGAAGTTGATGGAAAAATGATTTACGAAGCCACCAACCTAAAAGTGGGTTTATTTACTGACACCTCTACTTTCTGATGAAACGCGTCGTCATTACCGGCATGGGGATCGTTTGTAGCCTAGGAAAAAACAAGGTCGAAGTACTTGAGTCTCTCAAAAATGCAAAATCTGGTATTAAACATAGTGATGTTTATGCCAAAATGGGGTTGAGATCCCATGTGCATGGTGAAATTCCAAAAGTGGATGCCAAGGCAATCATTAACCGAAAAATGTTGCGCTTTATGGCTGATGCCTCTATTTATAACGCCCTAGCATTAGATGAAGCCATTAAACAATCTGGCTTAACAGACGAACAAGTGTCAAACGAACGAACCGGTCTTATTATGGGCTCTGGCGGCGCCTCAAATAAAAATGTTGTGGAGGCGGCAGATATATTAAGAGAAAAAGGCATTAAGCGCGTAGGGCCCTATCGAGTGCCACCAACCATGGGCTCAACGACTTCAGCATGCCTTTCTACGCTATTTAAGATTAAGGGAATTAATTATTCGATTACTTCAGCCTGTTCAACCAGTGCACACTGTATTGGTAACGCCATGGAGCAAATCCAACTGGGTAAACAAGATGTTGTTTTTGCTGGTGGCGGTGAAGAACTTGATTGGTCTCTAACGATGCTATTTGACGCCATGGGCGCATTGTCTTCCAAATATAACGACACCCCTGAAAAAGCCTCTAGAGCGTACGACACTGACCGTGATGGCTTTGTTATTTCTGGTGGTGGCGGTGCATTGGTGCTTGAATCTTTAGAGCATGCACAAGCGCGAGGTGCTAACATTATCGCTGAACTCACGGGCTATGGTGCAACCTCAGATGGCTACGACATGGTCGCACCATCAGGCGAGGGCGCAAAGCGTTGTATGCAGTTAGCTATTAGCACCGTTAATGGGCCTATTGACTATATTAACGCCCACGGAACCTCAACACCCATTGGCGACATGAGAGAGTTGCAAGCCATTAAAGAGGTGTTTAGCGATGACATACCAATGGTTAGCTCGACTAAATCCCTTTCTGGGCACGCCTTAGGTGCTGCAGGCGTCAACGAATCTATTTATTCATTGCTAATGCTCGAGCATGGCTTTGTTACAGAATCGGTTAATATCGAAACACTCGATGAAGAAGCCGAAGGTGTACCGATTGTTAGAAAAACCAAAGAAGTCTCCCTTAATCGAGTAATGTCAAATAGCTTTGGCTTCGGCGGCACTAATGCTTGTTTAGTGTTCGAGAAATTTTCAGACTAGGGTTTACCTGGAAAACGCTCCAAAGGAGCCTCTGGGGTAGCCTGCGACAGGACAGTATTTGCAAGTGCTTTTAAGTGTTTTAACAAGACACAACTTTGTAGCTAATAGTTATTCATATTAGCAAGAAGTTTAACGCAGTAAAAATAGTTAAACACCTTGCTCTGCAGGACTTAGGAAAGTTATACATACTTTATAAAACTTGGCGTTGTCAATAATTTTATAGACTGCCCTAGAGATTTCTCAACCTTACGGTCTAGTGTTAATTTCCTTGTTTTCTTTCTCCGAAGGCAGCATGTCTGCCTTAGAGATACCCAACGCCAAAATCATGGAGCTCGCTACATAAATAGACGAATAGGTACCAATCACAACGCCAATCAGTAGTGCGCCAGCAAAGCTGTGAATCACTTCACCGCCTAGGTAGAACAAGGCAAAAAGAACGAGCAAGGTGGTTAATGAAGTCATGATTGTGCGCGACAGTGTTTGATTCAACGCGTCATTAATGATTGGCTTCGGGTCTACGTGACGAGTGGACAAGAAGTTTTCACGAATACGGTCAAAGACCACAATCGTATCGTTAAGAGAGTAGCCAATCACCGCTAGAATCGCCGCTAAAACCGTTAAGTCGAATTCAATTTGTAAGGCAGAGAAAACACCCAATACAATAATAACATCATGAATCAATGCCGCAATTGAGCCCAGAGCAAAGCGATACTCGAATCTGAAGGCAACATAAATGAGGATACCAATCAAGGCATAAAGCATGGCAAGACCGCCGTCGTTAGTCAACTCTTCACCGACTTTCGGGCCAACAAACTCGACTCGACGAACATCGATATCTTCGCCAAGCATGTGAATAATCGAGGAGCTTAATTTAGCAGATGTCACTTGCTGTGGCGCGAGTTGAATTAATACCTCAGTATCCGAACCAAAGTATTGGACATTGGTGCCTTGGTAGTTTGCCTCATTGAGCTTTGCACGGATTTCCTCAAGATCAGCAGTTTGCTGATAGCCAACCTCAATCAGTGTGCCGCCAGTAAAGTCGATGCCCAGTTTAAGACCCTGAATTGATAGCGAAGCAATGGATGCAATGAGTAAAATTGAAGAAAAAATCATTGCTAAGTGGCGTCTATTAACAAAGTCAATATTTGGAATGTTTAGGGATTTCAAACTCATATCGCCAACTCCTGTACTTTTTTACCGCCGTAAATAAGGTTAATCAATGCACGAGAAACCACAATTGCGGTGAACATCGAAGTAATGATACCAATTGACAAGGTCACTGCAAAGCCTTTAATCGCACCCGTACCAAAGCTAAATAAAACAATGGAGGCAATCAATGTAGTGATATTGGCATCCGCAATGGTTAATAGTGCTTTCTCATAACCGGTAGAAATAGATTTTTGGACATTGCTGGTTGATTTTAATTCCTCCTTGATGCGCTCGAAGATAAGCACATTGGCATCAACTGCCATACCAACTGTGAGAACAATACCGGCAATACCAGGTAGCGTCAGTGTTGCTTGTATTAATGACAGCACGGCAACAATCGTCACCAGATTCAATGTCAGTGCCAAATTAGCAACCAGACCAAAAACACGATAACGCCAAGCCATGAAAACCAATACCAAAGCAAAACCAACCAATACTGATAAAAATCCTTTTGCAATATTATCAGCACCCAAGCTTGGGCCGATGGTACGTTCTTCAATAATTTCAATTGGTGCAGAAAGAGAGCCTGCTCTTAGCAATAAGGCGAGATTTCTCGCTGCTCGTGCACTCTCCATGCCAGTGACTTGGAAGCGATTAGAGAAAGTACCTTGAATCGTTGCAGCATTGATAATGTCTTGAATCTTAGTGCGCACCTTAACCATTTCACCATTCTCAATAATAGTTTCAACCTTGTTCTCAATATAAACAACCGCCATTCGATGATTTAAGAACTCTTTGGTCGTTTCCAACATCGAGCGTCCACCGGCATTATCAAGCTGAATGTTCACCATGGGTGCGTTGTTCTGATCAATACCCGAAGAGGCTCCAGTAATATTTTCACCAGTTGCAATCACGCTAGTTTTAAGCAGCAATGGTCTGCCGTTCTTGAAATAATACAATTTCGAACCAACAGGCGCCTTTCCCGTATTAACTGCCAATTGAAGGTCATTCTTTTCGTCAACCAAGCGGAATTCGATGGTCGCAACAGCGCCTAAAATTTCTTTTGCTCGAGCGGTGTCTTGCACACCAGGCAACTGCACAACAATGCGCTCCGAGCCTTGTTGCTGAATAATAGGCTGAGCCACACCCAGCTCATTTACACGATTACGCAATGTAGTGATATTTTGCTTTAAAGCGCTTGCTTTAAATGCCTTTATAGCCCCAGATGTTATTTCCAGACTAAACTGAAGCTCAGACTCGCTACCCTCAGCAATTTGCAAGTCAAACAACTCGTCCTTGATTAGCGCCTTGCCTTGCTGTTTTGATTCCTCGGTTTTAAAGGTAACAAGCAGGCTATGGCCTTCTTTGCGGATGCTCTTATACAAGCGATCTTCACGAAGCAATGATCTGAGCTCGTTGTAATAGCGATCAATCGACATGGTCACAACAGCCTCCATATCAACCTCAAGCAAAAAATGTACACCGCCTCTTAAATCTAGACCCAAAGACATAGCACGGCCGCCTAAGTTTGAGAGCCACTGCGGCACCGAAGGTGCCAAATTGAGCGCAACAACATAATTGCGACTCAGCGTCTCTTTCAATAGCGCTTTAGTGGAAAGCTGCGCCTGAGAGTCTTCAAAACGAATCAAAATACGATTGTCCGACAGCACAATCGACTTGTAATCAACTGTATCACTTGAGAGTGCGGTTTCAACCTTGGCTAAATCCTGCTCGCCAATACTGGCATCACCAGCGCTGGAAATTTGAATCGCCAAATCCGAGCCGTAAATATTCGGCAGTGCATAAAGCGCTGATAATAAAAAGAAAAAAGCAATAAGTGTATTTTTCCATCCAGGGTAATGATTCATCTTAGTTTTGCTGTGATCTTAAAGTTTAACGGTACCTTTAGGTATTTTATTATTGATGCCTTGCTTTTGAACTTTAACAGTCACACCAGAGGCAATTTCCATATCTGCAAAAGACTCGTCAACAGAGGTAAGTTTTCCAACAATACCGCCGTTGGTGACCACTTCATCACCTATTTTCAATTCACTTAAAACCTTCTTATGGTCTTTAGCGCGCTTTTGCTGTGGTCTAATCAATAAAAAGTACATCAAAGCAAACATAGCTATTAAGATAAATATTTGTGAATCCATTGTTTTTCTCCAAAAAAGTTAAGTTAGTTATTTTGAGGCCTTTACATAAATTATTTTAAAATTTGCTAAGTGATAAAAATGAATAAAAAATCTGTAAAAATTTATACCCCAAGCACCCCAAGGGCATCTTCTCGAAACAAAAAGTTTCTCACCTTCGGTACTTCCTTCGGGCGATACAATAGCACTAGCTATTGATGAGAATTTTTCTGCACTTTTTAGCATTTTTCTCCCTAGCCTTTTGGGATAGGGGGTTTTTTACCCTAGGGTAGGCTCCGTACTCCATTTTCATACGTTAAATTTTATCGCCTTACAGCAATTAACACTTCTAAAATTATGCCTTGTAAAATAAAAAAATGCCACTATCAAATCTAAAATAATTTACGAAAAGGCCTTATTTTATATTAGTTAGGCCACCCATGTAGCTCTGCAACACCTCAGGAATTGCAATACTGCCATCCGCTTGTTGATGGTTTTCCATCACCGCCACAAGGGTACGTCCTACCGCCAAGCCAGAACCGTTCAAGGTATGCAGGAATTCTGTTGCATTGGTTTCTGGGTTTTTCCATCTAAGCTGCATGCGTCGCGCTTGAAAATCTTCAAAACAAGAACACGATGAAATTTCACGATAAGCCGACTGGCCCGGTAGCCACACTTCAAGATCGTAAGTTTTGGCCGAAGAAAAGCCCAAATCGCCGGTGCATAAAATCACCTTGCGGTAAGGCAGACCTAATGCTTGCAAAATACCTTCTGCATGAGATGTTAGTTGTTCCAGCACTTCGTAAGAAGACTCTGGTTTTGAGATTTGCACCAACTCCACTTTTTCAAACTGGTGTTGGCGAATCAAGCCCCTGGTATCACGACCATAAGCGCCCGCCTCTGAGCGGAAACACGGTGTGTGGGCAACAAACTTTAATGGCAAATCCGATGCTTTGATTATCGAATCACGCACCATATTAGTTACCGGAACCTCAGCCGTCGGAATAAGATAAAGCGATTTTTCCTCGCCCTGTTCGCCTTTCAGACTGGTTTTAAACAAATCTGCCTCAAATTTTGGCAATTGGCCCGTGCCAGTCAGTGAATCTGCATTGACTAAGTATGGCACATAAGTCTCAGTGTAGCCATTTACTTCGGTGTGCTGATCAAGCATAAATTGCGTCAGTGCTCGATGTAATTTAGCAAGCTTGCCCAACATCACAACAAATCTTGTGCCCGAGATTTTCGCTGCCGTGGCAAAGTCTAGGCCAAGTTTTTCGCCTAAATCAACGTGGTCTTTAACCTCAAAATCGTATTTGCCAGGTTCGCCCCATTTCAACACTTCAATATTATCATCCTCACTATCGCCATGGGGTACCGAAGGATGAGGGATATTGGGCATTGACATCACAATGTCGTCAATCTGATTTTGGATTGCTTGTAATTCAGCCTTGCCGTCTTCCAGTTTTATACCGATATCTGAGACCTCATCCAACAATGGCTTGATGTCTTCACCGGCAGCTTTTGCTTGGCCAATCGCCTTTGATCTGGTATTGCGTAAACTCTGCAATTCTTGCGTCTTTACTTGAACAATTTTTCTGTTTGCCTCAAGCGACTTAAAGGCCTCTATATCAAAGCTATAATCCCTTCTATTGAGTTGCTCTACAACATAATCAAGATTCTCTCTTAACTGCTTACTTGCTAACATATAAAAACCTTGCACTATCAGCATCTCCAAATGCTGGATACTACTGGAAAACTTAAAGCAGAGATTATACTATGTCCGCTGCAATTAAAGCCGAGTTAAACAGTGTCTTAGCATCTATTTTTACGAAACTTATACTAAAAAGTAGACTCTGCACTGCTCTTTGAGTGTAAAGACACTGATAGGCACCCTGACACGAGCAGAGGAAGGCATTGAGATGAGTTTCAAATAGTGCCTTAATGTCGCTCATTTAAGGATTAACTGTTGACAGGCAATTCAGTCTTACGCTTGGCTTTGGTTTTGGTTTTGGTTTATTCTATATCCGTATAAATATAGATATTTAATTTCCATCCACACCCGCTGATAGTCATACAACAGACTAAAAGAACTATTGGATTTAGCATCAACATGACTAGCGCCTAACAAAGTACTCCTTTGATCGTTGGTGCTCCAATCAACGCCCACACTCATAATTGACGTCACCATTAGAAGCAATAGCACTGGACAGATTCCAGCTCAAATCTGAGTTATCAAAAGTGTCGCTAACGCGTGCGAAATAACTGATATTGTAGCGCTTTGTGATGACACTCGTCGGCACTTCAGGTGTGAGATAGTCATCATAATAATCTAGCCAGTATTGTGAGATAAGAGCTAACATCCACTGTCGATCCCCCTCACAAATGTCAATTGCAATATTCCAATCCAACCTGTCAGCACTAATCAATTGGCTGGCACGATTTTGTTTAAGATTATTCTTATAGGCAATATCAAATTTAAGCAAATATCTGTCAATGATTTTATTCATACTAAAGCCAAACAGTTGGTAAGGGTTTGCATAACTCTGAGCGGTTGAAAGGTTCCCAGCCACATTGTTAGGTATTAACTAAGCACCGTAGATTGCCATATCGCCACCCGCTTTATTCATTCCATAACGAAAGCCAACCTCACGCTGCGACTCAGCAACAAAGCCACCCCCGGTGAAGTTGCTATAGTTGATTTAGGATTGTAAAAGATTGATAAATCACAATCATCCCAGTACTTAGTAGCACTGAATAGCCATTGTGTACTTTGTGAAAACTCAAACAAACTGCCACTGGGATTGATAACATCCAAGGCACCACCCTCTACCTCTAGCTCCATCAAGACAATCGTATAGCGCCTGACTTTAGTGCTTTAATCATCAAATTCACTCGCCACATCACTGGCAAATAAGCCCTCACTAAGTGAGTTTTTCTCAGCCAACCCACCCCCCTGAAGACAAAAAACACTTAGGCTTAAGAACAGCGCTAAGGGCTTGAATAATTTACTCATGTTATAAGTCTTATTGAGCTTGCTCGCGTAGAATATTTAAGTATCGCTCACGAAAAGCTTGATCGGTCAATGTCCTTTGAGTGAGGAAGGACGGATCAATCACAATGTCAAAATTGATTGCTTCCAACTTCATATTGGTCAGACGCTGACTAACTGAATTGATAAAGGTTAAACTCCTGCCCAACCAAACACCATTAATTTTTTCAATCTTACCAACATCTACTCGCTTAATAGGGTTGTCGTTTTTATCAAACATTTGTATTTTTAATGCAATAAAACGCTCGGTGTCTACCCAAGTTCGCGTTTTACCGTAGCTGCTTTTTTGCACTTGGTGTGGCTTCGGCACAGATTCAATAATAGCCACAGGCCTACCTCGATACTCACCACGCTCCAACAAGGTATATGTGTAATCATCAATGTTTCCGCTTTCGCGATCTTCTGTGCTTATTTCAGTGCCAAACAAATTAGCAGGTTCACCTTCATCATCTCTCCTGTTCACACTGATTCGCATCACTTTCCTAAGGGCAGAAAGGTAGATCCAAGTTTCATTTTCACGATCAGGATTATCATAACTGTAGGACAACATACCTATACCCCTCTCACTCGCAGGTTCGATGATAATGGCAATAGCTCTCGTATCCTTGTTATCAACGCCCGTATTTATTTGAACGCTTTCAATGACTTTAATTCGTGGCTTTTCAACGCACTTAATTTTGCTGTCTTTATAGCCGAACTTACAAGTTGTCAACTTCATCCTAGTAAAAGCCGAAGCGGTGGTTTTGCGCTGATTATCGTCCATGCGTTGCATGATATCTCTCGCACTTAAATCGGTTTCAGCTAAGCTAGGCATACTGATGGTATTAAGCGCTACGACTAAAACAGTCACAAATACAAAATGCAGAGTTTTTTGGATGGAAAAAGTTTGCATTATTTGGTCTCGTTAAAATTCAAATTATCGTCAACATTTTTCTCGCCAAATTTTGGTTTAAAAATCATAATCAGAGCAGGGAAAAACAGCAGGTCACATAGTAAGGCGACAAAAATGGCCAGCGAGCCAAAGGTGCCGATTTTTACTAGACCCAAATGATCACTAAAGCTTAACATAAAGAAGCCACAACCTAGGATTAAAGTTGTAAACGTCACCGCCTGACCTACCTCTTTAATGGCGTCTCTCAGTGCAGCCTTCATACTATTGGTCTCAACAAGTGCCATGCGATAATGGCTAATAAAATGAATGGTATCGTCCACCGCAATACCAATAATCAGCGGCGCAATAATCAAAGTATCGGTATCCAGTGGCACATCCAAAAGCCCCATCAGACCAAAAGCCAGCGTTGCTGGAATCAAATTAGGAATAATCGACATCACACCCGCCTGAAGCGAGCCCAGAGTTAACATCAATAATGCGCTAATCACGACCGCCGCAATCGCTAAGCTCTTAAATTGAGAATGACTAAGTTCATCAGCCAACTTCATCATCAGGGCAAAAGAGCCTGTTATTTGCACTTGCATATTAGGATAGCGTGACTTTAGTCCGGCAAATGCATCGTCAATGTCCCTCTGAATATCGTCAAAGAACAAGGCGTACTCAGTCGAACCGGCGTTCCTCAGGCTCACACTAATATGGCTCTTAGAATAATCATCACTCACCAAGGCCCTGCGTTCATCGCCGTTGGCACTATTAAATAAATACAGAAGTTGCGAAACCGTAATTTTGTCATCTGGAATAGAGCGGTAGCGCTCATCACCTTGCATAATCGCATGCGTTTCTTTTACCAAATCCGCTAACGAGTTACTACGAATAATATACTCACCATAGTTTTGTTTGAGTGTCAGCTGCAGATCGCTCATTACCCTCAAAACCTCCGGCTCCATCATTGCATCAGACTCGCCCATTTTGATCATGATCAGCATACTACCAGAGCCCATCATGTGTTCATCAACAATATCGTAAGCCGCCCTAATTGGTACATCTTCGGAGAAAAGTTCGACTATATTAGAATCAATTTTAACTTGCGATGCGCCGTAAAGACAGGCGGCAAAAATACCCACGAATACAAGCACGACCGCGTGGCGAAAACGCTCAACAAAAGCGGGTATTTTGTCAAGCAAAGGTTGTAACCATATTGCGCTCAGTAGCCACACCAGCCCCAGCTTTCTCGCGAGAAAGTGTAGAGGTTTGATGAGTAAGTATAGCAAATACAATACACGATTTTTTTGTCGTATTAATCGGCTGATTAAACCACTCGTTTGCTGTTTTTGAGGCTTTGCAATTGGCATTGGATGCCAATAGTCCAATAAAACAGGTAATAGATAGATCGTGTAGAGGAAGGCCATCAATACGCCAGCAGCAGAAGACAGACCAAAGTTTGCAAACTGAGCCATGCCAGTAGCGGCGAGTGATGACATGCCAGCCATGGTGGTAATCGTGGTCAGTAAAATCGGCACGCCGGTTTTACCATAAGCATGTCTTAGAGCGTCCTCATGCATCTCGCCCTCACGGCGGAAAAACATATAACTGCTCATAACGTGCACACAATCAGCAATACCCACCGCAACCACCAGCATACCTGTTAAAGCAATTAATGTTGAAGAGGTGATATTCAACCAACCAAATCCGCCAATCACAAATAACACACTCATGCCAATCGCTAACTGTGGCAAAACTACGGCCGATGCTGATTTAAATAACGTCCACAACAACAGGTTAATCACCACAACCATGCCAATAAGCAAAAGACCAGCGTGGATCATCGTATCCCATGCCAATTCTGTCATAGAGGCGTTACCAATCGGGTAAAAATCAAATTGCTGCAAAAAATACGGCTGCTTGTATATACCTGAGACCGCTGGCATAAAGGTCAAATAGAGGTTTGGATCCAACTCCTCAAATTCAACTCTGGTAACTATCGCAGAGGCATCCATAGAGTCATCAAAATCATCAAAGGCGTCATCGAAAGAGCTATCATCAAACAGCTGAGTGTTCTCAGAGTTGGGCTCAATAATAGGCTCTGTTCCAAAATCTGTTTGAATCGATAAAGCACCGAAACGATGATCCTTGGAAAACATAAATAAAGGCAACATGCTTTGGGCATTTGCCAGTTTTTTGATTTGGTTGAGCGCGTACTGATCCGCTGGGATTTCACTTGGCACCAATAATGGCGCACTAAGAGTACCACCTTCACTCTTTTGAATGCGGATATTAGTCAGCGATTGAATACGTTTAATATGGCTGAGAACCTCAACTTGCTCAAGTGTCAAACCATACTTATCCATTGAAATCTGAGGATCCAGATGTTGAGCATTGGTAAGTGCATCTGTCAGCTCTGAGATAAGTGTCAGTGATTTATGAGAGAAAACGTCACCATCTTTGGCCTCATAAACAATGAACAGTCCGTCATCACTACCGAATTGTTGACGAAACTCATTGAGTGCTTCAAGCGCAGGATCACCTTTTTCAAACCATGATTCAATGGCAAAATCAAGAGTAAAGCGATTGGCGCCAACAACCATAAAAACGGTGGAAAGCAGTGCCAAAATAAGCACTAATTTACGATGCGGTCTCAGTTGACCGGGCACTTTAGCAAAGTATCGACTGAGTGCTAGCAGTAAATTTTTCATGCGAAAAAAAGCTTATTAAATATTTGAGTTGCTACGAGTATTCTATCAGCTATTAGGGTCAACTATTGGGTTTAATATGGTCTATATTTGAGTCAATTTTAGCAACTCGACTACAGCAAAAATATCCGAAATTATGCAAATGAAGTGCTAAAAGCTAGCCAAAGATTAAATAGGGAAAATTTAGGCGAAAAACGGCGTGATTTTGCTGTTTTAATCAATTTATTGAGATTTTAGGGACTTATTAAAGAAATATTTGATTTTATGCCCCAGAGCATCCTCTCTTGCACTCAAGGAGCGCAGTGCAGAGCTTACTCTAGTGTAAGAATCATTGAATCGGTTACTATCATACCGATTAATTCAGCTATATCTTTCGGCAATTTATCTCCTTGAAATGAGTTG
>ERZ813253.528-NODE-528-length-13399-cov-2.774940_pt1 | contig 13399 bp, 6 predicted proteins | sample MGYA00520893_ERZ813253 | MGnify/ENA primary metagenome ERZ813253 (study PRJEB31669, sample SAMD00080414) | marine metagenome | biome: oceanic hadal pelagic zone biome; feature: marine hadalpelagic zone; material: sea water | place: Pacific Ocean:Izu-Bonin Trench...
GGGGCTTCCTCGAGCGCACGCAGGGTGTCGACGTCGAGATCGTTGGTGGGCTCGTCGAGGAGCAACACGTTGCCGCCGCTGGCCAGCAGCTTCGCCAGGTGCAGGCGGTTGCGTTCGCCCCCCGAAAGATCCCCCACGCGCTTTTGCTGATCGGGGCCCTTGAAGTTGAAGGAGGCGACATAGGCGCGCGAGGGCACATCGGTGCGGCCGATCTTCATCAGATCCACGCCGCCGTGGTAAGTGTTGGCCGCCGCCGCAAAGCTGCCCTTGGCCAAAAGGGGGCAGGGGTGAGTCAAGGTGTGAACCTCGACGCTTAACCCTTCTTTAAGCCATTGTTGGAGAAGAAGTTCGGTCGGTGTGATGGTGTTGCAAAAGATGCTCAAAGGAGCGCGGCCATCGATTTGCTTGAGCCGGTCCAGGATGGGGCGGCAGAACGACTCGTAGATTTGGGGATCGCGCATGTCGTCGATGCCAAGGGTCACAACGGCCTCGACGCCTTTTTCACCAACCCACTGCGGCGTGGTCAATTTGGGGAACGCGAGCCCAACATGAAAGGGGTCCTCTCCGTCAAGGTAGGCCAGTCGGTTTGCGGGGGAGCCAGAGTGGACTTGGCCAAGCGTTGTCATTAGGAGAACAAGGGTGAAAGTCGCCTGTGCAAGGCGAAGCAACATGAGATTGTTATGCATAAATGTAAGCCGCTGACCATGCCCTTGGCCAAGCGCGGTGACAAGTTTTGTGACTATTTTCGGAGATGCTAAAAAAAGTCCTAAAGTAAACAGGGAGGTTGCCTACTCTGATGTCGTGCAGCGCGGTCGAGAGGCCGTAGGAACACGGGAAGCGCCTTAAAGGTTTTCCAGCGGCATGGACGCCGTTTTTATGCTGTATAAATCGTTTGACAGTGGTGCGCCGTGGCAGAAGGGTCAGCCTCACAGGTGGATGGCACCGGAAAACAGCACAGGAAGGGTGACATGATGAGACGGAATAACTGCAATCCGGCTTTTATCAGGGTGTTTGCAACTGTGTTGTTGGCGCTTGGCCAAGCGGCGGTGGCCGGCCCAGGCAGGCCCGGCCCGATCAAGGTGAGCGAGGTGACCGCGAATAATGCGTTGATCCAATGGTCCGCTTCAGATGCCGGTGAAGGGAGCCAAGTTATTTATGAGGTTCAATTACGCAGGCGCCTCGACGGAGGACCAACGGAATGGTATGCCGCTGCCAAGGCAATCAAAACCGGGGTTGCTGTCGATGGCCTGAAGCCGGGGCAGCTTTACGAGGTCCGCGTTCGTGGCTGGGTAGACAATGTTGCTGGGCCCTGGCAAATCAAGGAGCACGCGTTCAAGACCCTGGGGGGCGACCACAATGAAGGCCACGGCGATGGAGAGGGGAAAGGAGACCGTGAAGGAAACGACGGCGAAGGCCGCGACGACGGTGAAAGGGAAGGAGACCACGAAGGAGGCTCCGGCGAAGGAGGGGAGGTTGATTTGCGCTTGGCCTGGGTCAAGGGCGAGGCCGAAGCGCATGTAGCTGTCCTCTGGTGGCAACTGATGGACGATGCGGAGGGCAAGCTGGCGTACGATGTCCAGTTGCGACCGAGAATCGAGGGCAAGGCGGGTGAGTGGGAGCATGCTACCGAGACCACCCATCGTGAAGTCAAGATGGACGGCTTGAAGGCGGGCACGGTTTACGATGTTCGAGTGCGGGCTTGGCATGAAAAAAAACCGGGGCCGTGGAAGGTTCGAGAGCACGTTTTCCGCACGATCGGCGGGGCGGTTGAAGGCGGGGAAGACGGAGAACCGAACGATGAAGGCGAAGGCGACGGGGATAAGGAAACATCCGGGCCGGTCATTGCCTGGATCAAGGCGGGTGCCTCCGACAAAATCGCGGAGATTGGATGGCGCTTGCTCCGTGAGTTTGATCGGGAAGTCATTTTCGAGGTGCAGATTCGCGAACGCGCCGGAGAGGAAGTCGGCGAGTGGCGGCACGAGGCCGAGACGGCCAAGCGCGGTATCCACGTGGATGGTCTCCATCCGAATACAACGTACGACGCGCGCGTGCGCGGCTGGCTTGGTGACAAGCCCGGCGAGTGGAAGATTCGGGAGGCGGCCTTCCGCACCAAGCAGGCCGGCAAGGGGGACGATCCCTCGGACGAGGGTGGCGAAGACGGCCAGGTGGGCGTGCCGGAGATTGCGCAAATCAAAGCCGACGATATTGGGCCAAGGGCGGGCGTGGCCAAGTGGGATCTCGTGCATGAAATGGATGCCAAGGTGGAGTACGACGTGCAGATTCGCATCCGGGTCGAGGACAAGGCCGGGGAGTGGAAGCATGAGGCCGAGACGGCTAAGAATTCCATTATCATTGATGGCCTAAAACCAGACACACTCTACGAGATTCGGGTTCGTCCTTGGGCGAACAAAAAGGCCGGCGAATGGAAGGTGCTCGAACATGCGTTCAAGACCCGCAAAGGGGAGGACGGCGACGGCGAGGGAGAAAAAGGGGACGGCAATGACGGCGAGGGAGAAAAAGGGGACGGCGGCGAACATGAAGGCGGCGATGACGGAGAGAGTCCCGAGGCCCCAAGCCAGCCCGGAGTTATCAAGGTCAGCAAAGTGACCCCGAACAGCGCACTGATTCATTGGGGAGCCTCCAAGGTGCCGGGACAGACCAAGGCCGTTTACGACGTGCAAATCCGTCAGCGCCTGGCCGGCAAGCCGACCGAGTGGCGATATGTCGGCGAGACCTTCAAGACTGAATTTGCCGTGGGCAAACTGGAGCCGGGAACCTTGTACGAGGTTCGTGTCCGCGCTTGGGCCAACAAGACGCCGGGGCCGTGGCAGATCAAGGAGAACGCATTCACTACGGGCGGCGGGGAGGGGGAGCAGACGATCGACCACGCCGGCCATGTTGATTTTCAAGTGATCCCCGGCGGCAAAATGCGCCTCACTTGGCCGGCCGGAAGGGGGCGCTTCGTCGTGGAGTCCACTGAAAGTATCGCCGGTTCGTCGTGGGCGACAGTCGATATTCGTCCGGTTCAGATCTCCCAGGTGATGGTGGCGGATCTTCCCATCGGGGAAACCGGCATGCGTTTTTTCCGCGTGCGGAACTGAGCGTCAGTCCAGCCCGTACTTCTCGATCCACGACTGCGGCAGCGTGCCGAAGCTTAGCAGCCAGTCATTGAACCGGCGCAGCGACCAGTCGCGGCCCTTCACCAGTTTCCGGTAAAGCCGCGCGTTCTCCAGTCGTCCCAGCCAGTAGCTCATCGGCACGCCGGGGCTGCCAGTGTACCAATTCACGTCCGCCTCGGCACGGGCCTTGGTGAAACCGAGATGTTTCTGCATATGCTTCACCGCCTGGCCGTAATGGTACGCACCGGTTTGTAACCGGAGATCGATGAGGATGCGGTGGCAGCGCCAAAGGGCGTCGTGCAATTGCTGGAGCTTCAATTCCGGTGACTTGATGATGCCGAGATCGACACACATCTGTTCGCACCACAGCGTCCATCCCTCGTAGAAGACGGCGTGCTCATCGAAGACCCGCCGCCACCTGCGCGGGTGTGCGTTGGCGAAAATGAACTGCAGGTGGTGGCCGGGATACGCCTCGTGCGCGCAGGTCAACTCGAGCCCGAAGTGCTGCTGTCGCTCCGCCAATTTGGCGGCCTCCGTCTTTTTGCCCAGGCCAAGGTCGTTCACCCAAAAGTAACCCCGCTGCCGTTTGTCGAAAGGCCCCGGCGGTGAGTAGGCCGCCATCGGGATGACGTGCCGCATGAACTCCGGCACGAGCGTCACCGCCAGCGAGTCGCCCCTCGGGAACGTCATCGCCTTGGCCGCCTTGAACTTTCGAACAATTTCGCGATTCGTTTTCTGGTAAAGCGCGAGCAGGTTGCCCTTGGGTTTCCATGATTTGCGGGCCGACTCAACAATCTTCTCGACAGACTGGTTCCGGCCAAACCTGGCACACGCCCTCCGTAGCAGGACGCCGACTCGGTCGATCTCCGACAGCGCCACCGCCTCCACTTGTCCAACAGTGTAGTCAAGTCCAAGCTCGTCGCGGATGCGCCGCTGCAGCGCCGCGGCGCCGATGGCAAACGAGCCCGGCTTGGCCAAGCGCTTGGCCAGGACCGAGTCGTGGTAACGCTGGCAGGCGCGGTTGGCCGCGGCCAGCAGCGACGAATCGGAGCGTTGTCTGCCATTGGCCTGAAGGAACCCGGCCACCGCATCGAAGAACACCCCGGACGCCTTGAATGAATCAGCCATGATGCCGCGCCACACCCGCTCGGGCCGCGTGACGAGCCGGGCGGCTTGGCCAAGGTAGCGCGGTGTGTCACGCAGCAGGCCGCGGATGTTCCTGGCTGCCCGCTTGGGTTTGTCCTCGCCTCGCTGGAGTTCCTTCAGCAGAAAGCCAAGCACCTCGTCAATCCCGGTGGGATCCAGCTCATGCCGCCCGCGATCGAACTCCTCGCACTCCCGCAGCAGTCGGGACCGAAACGCTAGTCGGTCGAGGTTCTGCTCGTTGGACAACGCGGAGGGGGCAATCGTGTCAAGCTTGGCCAGGGCGGAGCGGCGCCTGGCCTGTTGTTTACGGAGCGCGGTCAGCGTGGCGGGATTGAGCCTGCCCTCGCCAGTACTCAACCCGACGTGGGTGGCATCGGCGGGGTGCTCGCGGTAAAACGTGTTGAAGTAACCGTCGAGCAACTGCTCGAACGTCCTGGAATCTGATCTCATTCCCGCGGGAGGATAAGTGTCTGGAGGGGCGGGGCAATCCAAACCTTCGCTCAGAGGAATTGGTTGCGGTACTGCAGCGGTGTCATGCTCATGGTTTTCTTGAACTGCACCGTGAATGAACTTTGGTCGTAAAAGCCCAGCGCGATAGCGATGTCGCCGATGAGCCTCGATCCGTTGCAGAGCAGGTCGCACGCCTCGTGGATTCGCATTTTCATAATGTACTGCGTCGGCGAAAGGTTGAAGTAGCTCTTGAACTTGCGTTCGAACTGGCGGAGGGACAATTGGCACATTAAAGCGAGATCGATGATCGAGATTTTTTCCCGGTAATGGCCATGAATGTAATCGAGCGCCTTGTTGATGTCCTGCTCGTCCGGGAATCTCTCACGGTACTGATGGTAATCCTGGATGATCCCCATGATGCCCAGCACCTCGTTGGAGGATGAGAGGATCGGATACTTGCTGGTCAGAAACCACGATGGGATGCCCTGCCGGTTCAGGAACAATTCCACGATTTTCGTGACGGGCTCACGATGCTGCATGATGGCCAGGTCGTCCCGGCGATATTTTTCAGCCAAGCGCCTCGGGAGCAACTCAAAGTCGGTGTGCCCAATGAACGCCTCCTCGGAATCAAATCCATAAAGCGCAACCAGATGTTTGTTGGCCGCCAGCAAAACCCCGTCCCGATCCTTGGCAAAAAAGGAAAGCCCGGGGACGCAATCGAAAAGATGATAAAAGCGACTTTCGGGGTTGATTGCCTTGAGCAAGCTTGAGCGTCGTTTTTTAGCCTGAATGATATCAATCATGTGAGTATAGATCTAAATGGTTCGCTGCATCAATGTGTCGCTTTAATAATAAAAAAGGCCTAAAACAGGCAAGACATTTTTTTTGAATGAGCGTAGCTTCTCCTTCGTTCGTTCAGGGACGTAATGATGACTTTGGTTTTAAAACAATTTGCCTCCAAAACAGTTTGGGCTTTGGGTTGCTTGGCTTTGGGCGTTGGGGGTTCGGCCGCGGAGTTGTCGGACGCGGCCAAGGTTGAGTTTTTTGACAACAAGATTTCCCCCATCCTGAAGGAGAGCTGTTTCAAGTGCCACGGCGCGAAGGAGAAGCTCAAGGGGAAGTTTCGGGTTACAAGCCGGGCAGGACTGCTCAAGGGCGGCGAGTCCGGCTCGGCGATCCACTTGGCCAAGCCGGAAGAGAGTCTGTTGCTGACGATGATCTCGTGGAAGGACGAAGACCACGAGATGCCGCCGAAGAAGAAACTGTCGGACGAACAGATCGCCTTGCTGACCGAGTGGGTCAAGCTCGGCGCTCCGTTTAATCCCGCCACCGAGATTCACGGCAAGGCGGTTGCCCACGGCGAACTGCCGACGAATGAGATCAACAAACGCACCACTGCCGCTTGGGCATTCAGGGCGCCCAAGCCGGTTGCTGCGCCGGAGGTCGGTGACGCCGCTTGGCAAAAGAACGGCATCGACGCATTCGTTTACGATCGCCTGCACAAGGCCGGTTTGCGGCCAAGCGCCCCGGCGGCCAAGCGTGTGTTGATTCGCCGGGCTTGCTACGACTTGACCGGCCTGCCTCCGTCGCCGCCGGAGGTCGAGGCGTTTCTAGCCTACTCGTCGCCGGGCGCGTTCGGAAAAGTCACCGACGGGATGCTGGCCTCTGATCGGGACGGCGAAAAGGTGGTGCGGCATTGGCTTGACCTTGTTCGCTTCGCCGAGACCAACGGCTACGAGCGCGACAGTCGGAAGGATTTGATTTGGAAATATCGCGACTACGTCATCCGCGCCTTCAACCAGGACAAACCGTACGACCGGTTCATCATGGAGCAGTTGGCCGGCGACGAGTTGCCGGATCGCGATGCCGACAGCATCACGGCCACCGGCTTTTATCGGCTTGGAATTTGGGACGACGAACCGGCGGATCGCGAGTTGGCCCGCTACAATTATCTCGACGACATCCTGCGGACCACCGCCGAGACGTTCCTCGGCTTGACCATCGGCTGCGCCCGCTGCCACGACCACAAGATCGATCCCATATCGGCGAAGGACTACTACTCGATGCTCTCGTTTTTCAGCGACATTTCGCCGCACGGCAAGGGCAACCGCAACCACGTTTCGATCGGCGACCCGGCTGACATGGCGGCTCACGAGAGCGCTGTCGCGAAGAAGCAGGCGAGCGAAGCCGGTTTACAGGCCAAGCTCGCGCCACTCGAGGAGGAGTTCATCGCCGGCTTGGCCAAGCGCAGACCGGAACTCAAGCTGGGCACTGGCTTGGCCAAGGGCAAAAAGGATGCGTGGGTCGTGCCGGACGCCACCCGCGGCAGGGGCGTCGAGTGGGAGTTCACTTACGACAAACCGGCGGATAACTGGTTCGAGATTGCATTTGACGACAGCAAGTGGCGCAAGGGGCGCAGCGGTTTCGGCTCGCCGGGCACGCCCGGCTCGAAAGTCAGGACGCCTTGGCATTCGAGCGATATTTGGCTGCGCCGCGATTTTCGTTTCGACACCATCCCCGGAAAGCTGACGCTCAAAATTCACCACGACGAGGACGCCGAGGTTTACCTCAACGGCAAACAGATAAAAACGTTCAAGGGGCATCTGAAAAAGTACACCAAGATCGATGTCACCGACGCATGCCTCGATGTATTGCAGACGGGACGGAACACGCTGGCGATCCATTGCAAACAAACGGGTGGTGGGCAGTACATCGACGCCGGTTTGGTGGTGGATCAAAGCACGACGCCGGTGCCGGTGTTGGCGGCCAAGTACGGCGGCGAGATTTTCGGTGAAGCCAAGCTCGCGGAGTACAACAAACTGCGCGGCGAGTTGGCGAAGGTTCAATCAACCCAACTCAAGCTCAAGACCGAGTACGCGATGGCGGTGGCCGAGGATGCCCAGCGCAAAATGTGGATTCTCCGGCGCGGTCTGCCGTCGTTGAAGGGGGAGGAGGTTGGCCCGGCGTTCCCGACCATTCTTGATGATTCTGCCGCTCATGTGCCGGACGATTATGCCGTGGGCAAGGCGTCCGGAAAGCGGCGCGTACTCGCCGAGTGGGTGGCCAGCGGGAGCAACCCGATGACAGCGCGCGTGATGGCCAACCGCCTTTGGCAGCACCACTTCGGCCGAGGCATTGTACGCAGCTCAAACAACTTTGGTTTCATCGGTGAAAAACCGACTCACCCCCATCTGCTCATCTGGCTGGCCAACGAGTTGGTCGCGGGCGGCTGGAAACTCAAGCGCATGCACAAGCTCATCATGTTGAGCAACACCTACCGGATGTCGTCGAGGGGAAGCGAAGCCGCTTTGGCCACGGATCCGAACAACGACCTGATGTGGCGCTACGACATGCGGCGTTTGTCGGCGGAGGAAATCCGAGACTCCATTCTCAACCTCACCGGCAAGCTGAACCTCAAGATGGGCGGGCCAAGCATTTACACCGAAGTGCCCACGGACGTGCTGGCGACCGCCTCCCGCCCGAACGCCGCATGGGGCACCTCCCCGCCGGCGGAGCGCAACCGGCGCAGCGTGTACATTTACGTCAAGCGCCCGTTGCGCGAACCGTTCCTCAACGCGTTCGACTGGGCCGACACGGACAACACTTGTGACGTGCGCTTCGTGACCACGGTTCCGACACAGACGCTCACGCTGCTCAACAGCAAGTTTCTCAACGACGCCGCCGAGAGCTTGGCCGCGCGCTTGGCCAAGGCCGCCCCGGTGGACGCCAGGGCACAGGTCGCCAAGGCGCTGCACTTGGCCACCAGCCGCGAGCCGACAGCGGAGGAGGTTGACGATGGGTTGGAGTTGATCCACGGTTTGAAGGCCAAGGCCAAGCTGGACGACGCCCAAGCGCTCCAGCGGTTTTGCCTTTTAGTGCTGAATTTGAACGAGTTTTTGTATTTGGACTGATCCACAAGTTAACAAGCGACCATGAGTAAAAACAGCGACAGACCGAGGAACACATTCTGCGGGCGCACCACGCGCCGTGAGTTCATGCACCAAGTGGGCGGCGGCTTCACGTCGCTGGCGTTGACCGGGCTGATGGCCCGGGACGGCTTCATCAACAGCCAAGCCGTTGCCGCCGACGGCAAGACGCCGTGGAGCAATCCGCTGGCGCCAAGGCATCCGCCGCTGCCGGGCAAGGCCAAGGGCGTGATTTTCCTGTTCATGTACGGCGGGCCAAGCCACATGGACACGTTCGACTACAAGCCGAAGCTGTATCCGCTCGACGGCAAGACGATTGAGGTGAAGACCTTCGGGCGTGGCGGCAAAAAAAACTTGGGCCGCGTCGTGGGGCCAAAGTGGAACTTCGCGCAGCACGGCCAGTGCGGCAAGTGGGTGAGCAGCCTTTTCCCGAACGTCGCCCGGCACGTGGACAAGATTTCGTTCCTTCACTCCATGACCGCCGACTCGCCGATTCACGGCTCAGCGATGCTCATGATGAACTCCGGCAGCGTCTTGAGCGGCCGGCCGTCGATGGGCTCGTGGATCAACTACGGCCTCGGCTCTGTGAACGAGAGCCTCCCCGGCTACGTCGTGATGCTGGACCGCACCGGCGGCCCGATCAGCGGTGCCAAGAACTGGACCAGCGGCTACATGCCGGCGACCTATCAGGGCGTGGTCATGAACGCCAGCGGGACGCCAATCCTCAATCTGGAGAACGCCCGCAACATGAGCCGCGAACAGCAGCGGATGGTCATCGACCAGTTGAACAAGTACAACGGACAACACTTCAGCGAACGCCCGGACAACTCCGCGTTGGCGGCCCGCATCTCCAGCTACGAGCTGGCCTACAAGATGCAAATGAGCGCGCCCGAGGCGGCTGACTTCGACAGCGAACCGGAACACGTCCGGAAACTGTACGGCCTTGGCCACGACCGCACCGACGACTTCGGCCGCAAGTGCCTGCTCGCCCGGCGGCTCGTCGAGCGCGGTGTGCGCTTCGTCCAGGTTTACTCCGGCGGAAACCACAACGACTCCAACTGGGACGCCCACGGTGACTTGGAAAAAAATCACAACTACCACGCCGGCAACACCGACCAGCCGATTGCCGGTTTGCTGAAGGACCTTGAGCAGCGCGGTTTGCTGGACGAGACGCTCATCATTTGGGGCGGCGAATTCGGCCGCCAACCCACCGCCGAATACGCCAAGGGCACCGGTCGCGACCACAACAGCTACGGCTTCACCATGTGGATGGCCGGCGGCGGCATCAAGGGCGGTGTCAGCGTTGGAAAGACCGACGAACTCGGCGCCGCCGCCGTCGAGAAACCGTTCCACGTCAGGCGCTTGCATGCCACCGTGCTCAAGCAGCTTGGCTTCGACCCGAACGAGTTGAGCTACTTTTACCGGGGGCTGGATCAGCGCCTGGTCGGCGTGGAAGGCGCCGAGCCGATTCACGAGATCATTGCTTAGCCCAAGCGCTTGGCCGGGCGCTGCTCGCTCGTTACAGTCAGGCAGGGCCTTTTGGGCGTGCAACCGTGCCCGGCTTCCACGTCAACTTGCCGTGAAGCAAATTCGATTCATCGTTTTACTGTTCGCACTGTCGCTGCCGGGTTCCACCTTGATTGCTGACTCATTCGTTGAGCGGCTGCAAAAACTGGATCGCGACGGCGATGGGCGGTTGTCACGCGGGGAGGCGCCGAAGTCGTTTCGCAAGTTCAAGTTCGACCATGCTGACCGCAACAAGGACGGCTTTCTCGACAAACGGGAAATGGATTGGGTGTCCGAAAAGCTGGCGGCAAAAAAACAGGCAACGCCGGCCAAGCCCTCCGAACCTGTTGCGCCCGAGGCCGGGAGAATGACGGTGGTTCGGGACGTCGTCTATCGGAAGGATGACAATGCCACCAAGGGCCGGAACAAGCTGGACATCTATTTGCCTCGCGGCAAGACAGGCTACCCGGTGCTGTTCTGGATTCATGGCGGCGGGTTGCACAGTGGCGACAAGTCGAAGATCACCGAAGTGGCCGGCCGGTTTGTTGCCGAGGGAATCGGCGTGGTGTCGGCGAACTACCGCCTTTACCCCGAGGCAATCTACCCGGTGCAGATCGAGGACGTGGCGGATGCCTTCGCCTGGGTGCATCGGAACATTGCCAAGCGCGGTGGCGATCCTGAAAAGTTATTTGTGTCCGGCGGCTCGGCGGGCGGACACCTGACCGCATTGCTTACACTGAACGATGCGTTCCTGAAAAAACGCGGCCTCACAAGTGAGGCTATTCGAGGCGCCATCCCCATCAGCGGGTTGATGGATGTGAGCCGGGTTGGCGCGGCGCGGCGCAAGGGGGTGTGGGGCGAGAAGGCTTCCACTCACCGACTCGCCTCCCCGTTGCATCACGCCAGCAAGGATGCCTCGCCGTTGCTGCTCCTTCACGCCGAGCACGACACCCTCGATCGTCGCCAGCAAAACCAGGCGATGTTCGTTGCGTTGAAAAAAGCCGGACACCCCGACGTGGCCATCCACGAACTCAAGGATCGCACGCACAACAGCATCCGGCCCAACCTCGTGGGCCGCGACGACCCCGGCGCACGACACATCCTGAAATTCATTTGGCGTCTTTGCGCTCCCCAGGCCAACCGCAGCGACGTGAAACAGCGCCCGTGGCACCGCCACACGATCGATTCGGCTGACAAGGCCGCTGGCAAGCTGGGGGCGGACGGGGTGCGTCTGGCCGACTTCAACGGGGACGGCCTGCTCGACATCACCACCGGCTGGGAGCAGGGCGGCGCAATAGTCGTTTACCAGAACCCCGGGCCGGCCAAGGCCAAGTCCGCTTGGCCAAGCGTCACGGTGGGTCGTGTCGCTAGCCCTGAGGACGCCGTGTTTGCCGACTTGGATGGTGACGGAAATCTCGACGTGGTCAGTTCGTGCGAGGGCAGGGAGCGTACCATGTACGTTCACTGGGCACCGGCCAAGCGCAAGGATTACCTCAAGTCAAACGCCTGGGTGACCGAGGCCATCCCGGCCACAAAGCAAAAACAATCATGGATGTTCGCCGAACCGGCGCAGATCGACGGACGGGGCGGGATCGACCTGTTCGTGTCGTCCAAGGGAGCCAACGGGTCGATCGGCTGGCTGCGGTGCGATCCACCAACGAGTTCCGGGCGCGACGCCGGTGCGTTCAAGTTTGTGAAACTGCGGTCGGCCGGTTGGATCATGACGTTGAAGGCGTTGGACATGGATGGCGACGGCGACAGCGATTTGCTTTTCTCTGACCGAAAAGGGGACAAGCGCGGTGTGAATTGGCTTGAGAATCCGGGTGGTGCAGAAGCGGCAAGTCCGGAGAAATGGACAGAACATGTCATCGGGGGCAAAGAGCATGAAGTGATGTTTTTGTCTGTTGGCGATCTTAATCACGACGGTGCCCGCGACATTGTCTGCCCCACGCGAAATGGTGAAATCCTTCTGTTCGAGGGAAATGGAAACGGATGGAAGATTCATTCAACCCCGAACCCATTCGGGGTGCCGCATGGGAAAGCCGTGGCGATCGGGGATATCGACAATGACGGTCGCAATGATTTATTTCACGTTACAAATACGGGGAGAAACCGCGAACTTCCAGGCGCAACCTGGATGAGTCAACGCCCTGATAAACCGTGGTCTTCCAAATGGAACGTGACCGATGTAAGTGGGAGTGTTGGCGTAAAATTTGACTTGGTGGAATTGGTGGATCTGGATGGGGACGGTGACTTGGATGCCATCACCTGCGAGGAAGTCGATAACCTCGGAGTGTTCTGGTTTGAGAACCCTTTATACGAAAGTGAGTAACCAAACCTAAACCTTTCAGAGCGAAAGCTTTTAAGATAGTTTTAGATGTTAGTGAAAAACCATCAACTACGTATGTAATTGTGGTTTTCTAATGAAAACGTAGTTGTTTTTTAGTGGGGTGTTGATATCGTTCGTTGAAATCTTCTAAATCATTGGGAGATAAGTATCTCTCTTTATTTGCAACCGTTTTAATTGGTTTAGGCAACGACATAACAACTAACTCTTAAAATAGGATAAATCTAAAGTTCTAAAATTACGATAATAAAATGAATATAGAAGAAACACGCAATGGCATACTTAAGATCTTAGAAAATAAGGGAGGTAATGCACCAATGAAAATTTTACATGGTTACAGCAAATTAATCCATAAAGTTGCACATAAGGAATTTTCAGATGTTATGGAAGGATTGGTAAATGATGAATTAGTTATCTTTGATGATGATGCTTTTATTCTTACTGAAAAGGGCTCAAAGTTAGCAAAAGATTTATAATTTACGGTACTATTGGCTCAAAGTCTTGTTGCTAAAACGGCTTATTGTGTGCTCTAATAAATTAGCTGATAATAATGGCTTTTGCAATGTAGAACTTTGGTAAGGCTGTGAAATTGCTACTTTTGAGGGTTGTGAGATCGCAGTGGGTTTTTAGTGGGTTTTATCACACCAAAAACTTACGTTGTTCAACAGGAAGTGTTTAAGCTGGGAGTGTTTTGGTTTGGGAATCCTCATATTAATCCATAGCAAATAAAGTAAACCCTTCGCAGTAAACGATTTCAATTAATCTAGAATGGAATGGGGAGTTCCGTAAATTAAATACAAAATAACAATACAGTGAACAAGCGATTATGATTCGACTTCGTTGCAGTCTAATAATTTTGTTACTTCTTTTTTGTTCTTTAAATCTTCGTGCGGAGCAAATCCCAA
>ERZ813253.529-NODE-529-length-13363-cov-3.283167_pt1 | contig 13363 bp, 20 predicted proteins | sample MGYA00520893_ERZ813253 | MGnify/ENA primary metagenome ERZ813253 (study PRJEB31669, sample SAMD00080414) | marine metagenome | biome: oceanic hadal pelagic zone biome; feature: marine hadalpelagic zone; material: sea water | place: Pacific Ocean:Izu-Bonin Trench...
GGTGAAAGGCAAAAAATTGTCGTTTTCTTGGAATAATGCTTGGAGCTATAGGAATAATTGTTAATCTGCTGTTTTTGAGTTCAGAAATTCCAATTGAAAAGCAGTTTGGTGTAAATTTATGAAAATTTTTAAAATAATAACATAGTAGATGATATATTCGATTTCATGCGTAAATGCTCAACCCCACCTATAGATCAAGTGATTTACGAACAACATGATTTTTTCAAAAACAGTGATTTTAGCGGGGGGTTGAACATTTATGCGTAAATATACGATCCAACACTCAAAAGACCCTGCTAGGCCATCCACAAACCGATCATCATTTTTTACTAAGCACAAACATTCAACCCCCCTTTTTTGTGAAAAAAACGTGATCGAAGATGAAAATTTTGTCAAAAAAAGACTGTAATTAACCAAAAATTCGTGACAATCAGTACATAAGACACAATGTTTTAGGGGAAAATTAATGGCTATTTCAAAAGCAAAACGTAGTGCTGCTGCAAAAAAGGCAGCACGAACTAGAAAGAGAAACGCTGCAGCCAAGAAAGCTAAGCGAACAACGACCGCAAGAAAGAGAAAACGCGGCGGCGCCAAGAAGAAAGGTGGCGCCAAGAAACGCGGCGGCGGCGGTAAGAAACGCGGCGGCGCTAAGAGAAAAGCACCTAAGAGAAAAGGCGGCGCTAAGAGAAAAGCACCTAAGAGAAAAGGCGGCGCTAAGAAGCGAAAAAGATAAGCAATCTTTGACGTTGATAGCCCCTTTTTTATTTTTTTAATTAAACCTAAGAAGACTTACTGCATTAACATGTAATATTTCTAAATTCGAATTTAGAAATATTGTAAATCTTACCCTTGATTCATGTTAATTGAAGGCAAAATGTATACATGCCCAGGCTTAATTTTGAAGATTATACGTTTTTCATTAATTCTTTTAAATGGATATTTTTCCAAATTCATGTATTTCTTGGCCAATTGATCAGCATGAGTATAATCATAATCTGGAATAATTTCTATGACTGTGCCCCTAATGGTAGTCATATCAAGAGGATTATCATGCGCCACTACACATACTGCTACACGTGAATCATGTAATACGTTTCTATGTTTTATTCTGCCTTCAGCAGTATTTACCAAAATATGACCATCCTGGTAATCACCCCAAACAGGGGTAAGTTGAGGGGAACCATCTAAATTGATTGTTGCAATAAAAATAAGATTTTTTTCCTGAAATAACCTCTCGACTTTTTGATCCATAAATTAGTTAAAAAAATCTAGTATTTATTCGAGTATTTTTTTAGATCAATATGAAAATCGAGATTCCATTCAGTGGCCATAAAAATATACTTTCATTACACAAAAAGACCATAGAAATCACAAAGGATGATAAATTGACCGTTAATGGTGATTGCATTGTTGGCACAAATTCTAGCCTAGCCTGCATAGATCTACCAGAAAAATTCAAAAAAAAGATACAAAACCCGGATACAACGATTGTGTTTACTATTGTAGCTGATGACTATTCTTTTTCAATACACGGAAAGGGATCAGAAAAACTAACGCTAAAACATCCAAATGACATAGTATTACGTAAAAGTGCATTCACATGTTCTAGAACCATTGCTATAAAATGCGACAAAGCTTCAGACGATATACCAAGAGAGATGATAAAAAAACTTCAAAACCCAAAAACTAGTGGAAAATTAGTTATAGAAATAAAATAATTACTTTTTTTCTAACAAATTAGTCATAGCTCTATTGATAATTTCCATAATGATGAAGTTGTTGTAATTAATTTGTTGTATTTTACGTGTTTTTGAAAAATTTTTTGAAATTAGACTGACTAATTTATTGAGCTTTAACGATGTTTTTGATATAAGATTTGAATAATTTTTATCAAAATCTGATGGTAATGTAAAATCTAAAAGTTTAGTAGAAGAGCCATAATATTTTGTTATTGCACCTCGAGCTTCTTCAATTTTGACTATTTCAATTAGGCCAGAATCTTTAAGGATTTCAACATGATGACGTATTGTTGTAACCGCTTTTTTGAAACCGAATTTTTTAAGACTACGGGTAATTTGTTCTACATTCAATTGTTTTTTATGCAACAATTGCACAATTTTTCCTCTAATTGGATCATTAAGTGCTTTGAATACATCATAATTCGCTAACATAATCCTGTCAATCGTTATCTCCCTCTCCATCAATATTGACATGTATTACGTAGAGAACTATTGCTAAAAGAGAGTTATGTTTATGTTTATTAACCATTAGCAATAATTTGCTAATGCTACTAATATTATCATTATACTACTAATATATTAGTATAGGTTAAAAGTTTTAAAAAATAAAAATTGGCTAAAGCGTATTGCCAGTTAGCCGCTCATAAGCGGTAACATAGCGCTGAGTCATTTTAGAAACCAAGTCAGACGGAATAGAAGGAGCAATAGGTTCATCACCGCTTGAACGCGCATCATCAAATTTTTTCTGATAGCCGTTTTCAGTCAACCAATCACGCAAAAGTTGTTTATCGTATGCTTCTTGTGTTTCGCCAATTTTGAATGCATCTTTGGGCCATAAGCGAAATTCATCAGGACCAATTGAATCAGCCAAAATTATTTCGTTATTTAATTTTCCAAATTCTAACTTTAGATCCGCTAGAATGAATCCAGCATTATCAGCAATCCGAGCCATTTTTTCATAGATTTTGATTGACTCTTCTGATAGCCAATCATATTCATCGTTAGTAACAAGTTTCTGCGAAATTGCTTCTTCCTTATTTACTGGCATGTCATGTGTTGATTTAGTAGTTGGATCAAAAATTGGGCTTGGCAATTTAGCAGCAAGATCTGTTTGTGTACCATCTTCTAATGAAATTTTCCCATCCTTCCATCGTGAAACTAAACTACCATGAAAATAACCGCGCACAACACGTTCAATTGTAAGCATATTGAGGTTTCCTACTACAATTTCTGTATCTGACTTTCTTTCTACAAAATGATTAGGCACACAAAGTTTCTTAAACCAATATTCAGCAAATTTGCAAAGAACTTCACCTTTTCTTGGTATTTCATCCTTAAATTTTACATCATATGCAGAAACACGGTTACTAAATTTGAATAGTAATTTTCCATCTTCAAGTTCATAAACGTCTTTAACTTTACCAGAGGTTAAAAATTTCAACTGTAATCAATGTGTATTAATATTATTGCGTTATATGTAAATTAAGAGCCCATCATACCCGGCATTGCAATTGGTTCTCTGTATGCTTTGTAAACATCAATACCACCATCAGCAGTTACCCTTACAAATTGCAGGCTATTTTCCTCTGGTGGTGACAGTATGATAGTTTTACCAGGTTTTAAAGTTGGGATAAAATCCTTATCACCGTCACCATAATCGATTGTAATATTTGTTAAAGATTGACTGCCAGTGTTTTGTACTGTTACACGAGCCAAAAGAAAAAGACTCTGTTTTTCTTTGGTAGGATCAACCAAAATTGAATAATCAGAAGTTGTAGTAGAACCAGGAAATGCCATAGTAATTACTAAAATAATAACAGCTGCAGCGCCACCAATGCCACATCCTATCAAAATATTTTTTTGTGATGGAAGAGTTGGTTTTGATTTTGCTGGAAGCGTCATTGTATTTCAATAAACATAGTGTGCTATAAGCTTGAAATTAATCATAAAAATCCACAATGTTCATCATCTTTCTGGCTCCATCATTAATTGAAATAATTTCTTCTGTCTCAATATTTACATTCCAAATATACTCCCTAACATCATCATATGTCTGGAAGGTAAATTTGACCTCATAAAACCCAACATCCTTTTGTTCCTGTATATCTAGTACAGAAATTTCTAACATTGTATCCCTATGCTGAAGTATTTTTTCATTAGGATATGCATTTTCTGTTTGTGTTATTATTGTATCAAATAAATTAGAACCCTCATCATCAACACCCTTGTACGATTTTATTATATTCCACGCAATGTTTTGTTCATCACTCTCAAAATCTGCTGGAAGTTTCTTTTCCAAATCACTTGGTGCAATCATATCAGGAACAAAAAAGACAACAAAAACAACTGCACACATAAGATAAAGAAAAGATCTCTTTTTTAGAAATTTTTTCAGATCAGATTCCTTTTTGACATTCTTGTCATCCTTGTCCGGCTTTGAATCTTCAACCATGTTATGACTAATTTTGTTAAAAATAATGCTAAAAAAACCTAACTTAAAACATGCGAAAAATATTATTCCTCATTTTTCCGAATTTTTTTTGCACATTCTTGTTGCTGCTCAAAGGAATGCTCTTTAAGTGGTTTGTGGCATATTCTGCACAATGGATCTTTTGGGCTACCTGGCCCAGATTCGCTCATCAATTTCGGCTAATAAATATGTCACATAATATAAAATAAACATAGATATTTGGTGATTTTTCATCCATTTAAAATGGTAAAAGCAGTTTGTAGAGATTATGGTTTTGACTGTGATTTCACTTGTGAAGGTGATCTTGATACAGTTACGGATGGTTTTGGTAAACACTGTACTGAAGAACATGGAATTGAATACCAAAAAGAAACTATAACTAAATTTATGTTAAATAAATAAAAAAGAAATTAACACAATTGATAATATAATTCGGTATACCATGCCTTTTCGTGCGTGAAAAATCGGTACTAGAACTAGTTCCAGTTCTTTTCTTTATACTGTCAAATGAGGCGTTTTTACTGTGAATGATCAAAGAGTTTGCAAAGTCGATTAGAAAAGAATCGAGTTAATCACCATAATGCCGACTTGGTCGTCTGAAAATATCAAGCAAATCTTCTAAAATTAGTCGTAAAGATTCTTTAGTTGATTTTTTCATTATCATTCATTCTAAATCCTGATGCTCTTTAGCCAAATGTTCTTCTTTTGGGAGCTTGGTATTGCCCTGAAAATGTGGTTGAACCACAACACCACATATTTTACATTTTGAGTTATCAAAATATTTTTCAACATCTTTAACCATATTCTTTATCCCTCATCGTTCATAACATTGTAAAATAACACTTATCTAAAAAATTTATGGTGTTCAGGATCTTTGTATGGCAATATCACAGATTTATGACGATTAGAATTTAGGTTATTTTATTTTCTCAAAAGCATTTAGGTAGCTGTTTGAGTTTGTTTTGAGTTGATTTTTTATGTAAGATTCTGAAAAACCATGCACTTTCTTAACATGTTCCACAATATCACTACAAGTCGTTTTACAAGTTTTACACAAGTATTTCATATCTAGTATGATATATCACACTATACATATCCATCTTATTGTTTAGACGAATATGACTAATGTTAGTCATATGAGAATGACTAGTCATCGTTAGATAGGAATGACTAGTCATAGCTAGTAAGATTAGCTAGATTCTAGCTAATTATCTTGTAATATTTTTAATCTTATTTCATTGGCACAGATTTCACAGACAGTCAAATCAAAGACTTTATGCCGTTTTCTTAAACCAAAAGGATCTTTGCATGCAGCACAAATAGACGGAGACAGATAATATGGTGGAGTAAATTCTGTCATTAACGACCTGAGCTTCTTCCTGCTGTTTTTCCTATCTTTTTCTTTTTGTTTTTATGTGTACCCATAGCTAATCATAGTTAGTACGCATAGCTAATCATAGCTGATAGAAATTAGATAGATTCTAGCTAATTTAATCAACAATTGTTTACAACGTGTAAAAATGCAATTAAAAATTAATTCTAGTATCACTAAAAATTATAGTTCTTCTTGTTCTGAAATTACAGAAAGCGTTGTAGTTGTATTAACATTTTTAATCTTCCTTATTTTTTTTGTAATAATTCTTACAATTTCCTTTTCTGATGATGCCTCAATTTTTACAAGAATATCATAATAGCCAAAAGTGCCTTTTGCCTCTTTAACAAAATCAATTTTTAATAGATCACTTAGCACTTCCATTTCATGCCCAATTGTACTTTGAACTAGTACATATGCAATATTCATTTACTGCCCTCCAATTGTGCTAGAGTTTTAAAAATTGGTTTTATTCCTAATGAAGAATAATTTCCTGTTGTACATGTAAAACACATGGAATCTATTGGAATGCCAATAGCACGTGCAAGATTTTCAGGATCATTGTAACCAAGAAAATCAGCGCCTATATCATTTCGTACTTTTTCTATAATTTGTTCATCTGAATAATCTTTACCATCAGTATATGTTGCAAGCTCTTCCTGGGATGGAAAATCTATACCAGCGAAACAGGGAAATTTAATTGGCGGATATGTTATAACCAGGCTAATTTTACGTGCGCCGCCCTTTCGTAATGCTTTGATAATTGCACGAGAGCTAGTACCCCTAACTAAACTATCATCCACAACAACAACATGTTTTCCCTCAATAATTTCTTGAATGGGAATAATCCATCTATTGATCTCTATTCTATCAGCTTGATGTGGTTCAATAAAACTTCGAAGTGGACCCTTTTTGCTATAACGATCTTTTAACAATCCTTCGTCAAAAGGAATCCCAAGCTCTTGTGCATAACCTAATGCAGCTGGTCTGGCTGAATCAGGAACAGGAATAACCAAATCCGCCTCTTTGAACGGAAATTTTTTTGCAAGGAATCTACCAATGTTTTTTCTTGCTATGTATATGTTAGAACCCTCCATTTTGCTTGAGGGATGTGCAAAATATGTAAACTCAAAAGAACAATGAGCTCTAGACGTATCAGTTGAAAACATTTCAGTTTCAACACCATTTTTACTTAATTTAATAAGCTCACCAGGTGTGACATCTCGTTCTAACTTAGCACCAATAGCAGACAGCGCTGACGATTCTGATGCAACAATATGTGTTTTACCGTCTTCTTTTTTTCCCATAACCATAGGTCTGAAGCCCTTTGGATCACGTGCTGCAAAAACAGAAGAATCGTCAGAAAGAAAAGTAAAACAATAAGATCCCACCATTTCATTTTTTAAAATTGATAGTGCCTTGCTAAGTTTTCCCTTCTCAGATATTAGAGAAACTAAACGTTGTGCGACAATTAGAGTGTCACTTGCGTGTTGTGGTGTAAATGAGCATCCACCAACCATGTTGGAAAGTTCTTCTACATTAGAAATTGTCCCATTATGGGCAATACATAGATCCTTAACTTTTAGTGGCTGAGCGTTTTCCAAATTGCTTTTACCAATAGTAGAGTATCTAACATGACCAATCGCAGCAAATGATGAATATTCTTCAGAGATTTTCTTAAATTCAGAGGCAGCCGCCGAAACAAGCCCTAATTTTTTTAATGGTAATCTTTTAGGTACGGCAATACCCCAAGCCTCTTGACCCCTATGCTGCAATGCACGCAATGAATCAATAAGCATGGGAATTACATTAATGCCATCCAAACTAAAAATTCCTACAACGCCACAATTTTCTTTAACCATGTTTCAGCAAATCCTCTAAACCATTGAAATATCTTTTTTGCAGTATATCAACAATGATTTTAACCAGGTTTTTTGATTTATACGTAATGTTGATCTGATCGCCAGAAAATTTTCCTAAAACAGCAAACGAGGTTTTTTTCTTAGAAAGAAATTGTTTTACGCGTATTATATTTTTTTGATCAATTACCAACAAATAACGAGAATGACTTTCTGAGAATAATATTTTTTCGGAACTAAGATTTTTTACAAATGGCATATTATTAATATCAATATTACATCCAATGTTCCCAAAAATTGAAAGTTCTGATACCGCTATTGCAAATCCGCCTTTTGAGCAATCATGTACTGATTTTACTAGTTTATTTTTTATTAATGATAATACTGCAAGCATGTTAATTTTTGAATCTTTAAAATCAACACTTGGACAAATTCCACCAATAAATTTATGAATGTATTCAAAATATTCAGAACCCCCGAGTTCGTCATTTGTCTTTCCAATAATTATCAAATAATCACCGTTAATTGGAGATACTGGCAAAAATGGAGTTTTATCTATAATTCCTAAAACACCAATAAGTGGAGTCGGTTTAATTGGACCTAAAGGAGTTTCGTTATAAAAACTCACTTTGCCTCCAACACATGGTATCCTGAGAAATTTTGCGTATTCAGTTAATCCTTCAAGTGATTCCATAAACGTCCAAAATATTTCTGGATCCTCTGGATTACCAAATTGAAGATGATCAACCATTCCAATTGGATTTGCTCCTGTACAAACAACATTTCTACATGCCTCCTCAAAGCAACCAATTGCACCCTGCCTAGGATCAAGATAACAATGTTTTGGATTACCATCAATTTTTGTTGAAAGAAATTTTCCATTATCTAATCTTAAAACAGAAGCATCAAAACCTGGCTTTACAACAGTTCTAATCCCAACTTCATGATCATATTGACGAAAAACCCAATGTTTGCTTGAAATATTTGGACTGGACAGTAATTTTAGAATTGTTTTTGAATAATCCAAGGTTTTTTTTGCTTTATTTTCTTTTTTGATCTGCTTCAGATATTTTGGTTTGGTTTTTTTTCTATCAAGTAACGGTGCACGAGCAACAAATTCTGCTGGAAGTAATGCAAGTGTGTTTTTACCCTTTTTCACATGCATCATTTTATCGTTTTTAACGTGACCAATTGTTGAGCAAGTTACTCCGAATTTATCACAGATTTGCTTCAGTTTTGACAATTTTTCCTTACATGTAATTATTAACATCCTTTCCTGTGATTCAGAAATCATTATTTCGTCTGGTGATAATCCAGACTCTCTAGTATGAACACGGTCAACATCTAATTCAATTCCAATTCCTAAGCTTTCAGCAGTCTCAGAAATTGCACATGACAATCCACCGCCACCCAAATCTTTCATTGCATTAATGCATTTTTCATTTCTTGCTTCAAGAATTGTTTCTATAATTAATTTTTCAATGAAAGGATCAGGAATTTGCACTGCTGATCTATCTTCACTTTCCAATGAATTAGAAGCAAATTGTGAGCCTCCTATTCCATCACGACCTGTAGGACCACCTATAAGAACAACCAAATCTCCTTTGTTGGCATGATTTTTTATTAGCCTATCTTTTTTTCCATATCCAATTGCAGCAACATCAACCAAAGCATAATTTTTGTAACAGTCATCAAATTCAACTTCACCACCAATAGTTGGAATACCTAAACAATTTCCATAATCAGCTATTCCAGAAACCACATTTTTAAAAAGCCAGCGTGCATGGGCATCATTTTCAATATTCCCAAAACGTAATCCGTCAAGTATTGCAATGGGACGGGTTCCAGTCGACAAAATATCACGAATAACACCACCTACACCTGTTGCTGCTCCTCCAAATGGCTCCACCGCAGATGGATGATTATGGCTTTCAATGTGTACAGTTACAACATAACTATCACCAACATCTAAAACGCCAGAATCATATCCTTTTTCAAGTATTACATTTGGGCCTGTAGTTGGAAGCATCTTCAGGTGTTTCTTTGAAGATTTGTATGAACAATGTTCTGACCATTCTGCAGCAACAATTTGTAATTCAGTCTTTGTTAATTTTCTTTTAATTGTATCTTTAACATACTTAGTTTCGTGTTTTTGTAAACTCAATTTTTTACTCCAATTGTATGTATCAATGATTCAAAAATTAATGATGAGGGCTTGTTATCTAGTGGGTTGATCACTCTTTCAGCAGCACGCTCAGGATGTGGCATCATTCCTACAATATTGCCATCCTCATTACATATACCAGCAATTTGTTGTAGAGAACCATTAACATAATTTTCATATGTAAAAACAATTTGATTATGCTTTTTTAGATCATGCATTAATTGGGCGTCAGCATAATATCGTCCCTCACCATTTGCAATTGGTATTGGTATTTTTTGATTCAGTTGTAGTTTGTTTGTAAATGAGGTTTTGTTATTTTTTACAATTAAATTTGTCCATTGACACATAAAATTTAGTGAGTCATTTTTTAGTAAAACGCCTGGCAACAAATTAGATTCAACCAAGATTTGAAATCCATTACAAACTCCTAAAATTGGAATTCCTTTATTAGCCAATTTTTTAACATCGTCAATTACTGGACTGTTTGCCGCGATTACACCAGCACGTAATCTATCGCCATACGAAAATCCACCAGGTAGAACAACAGCGTCAATATCATGCGGTAAGCCCTTCTCATGCCAAAAATATTGTGTGTTCAGATGAAAAACATCAGTTAAAACATGGAACATATCACGGTCACAATTACTGCCAGGAAAAACTATTACCCCGACTTTCACAATTCTGCTAATAATTTCACATATAAAATTGATACACATAACCATGTTTTTATTTTGGGAAACAGCAAGCACGATATGGCACAAATTAGAGATATAATGGAAAAAAATGTTATTACAATCGAACATGATAAAACTGTTTTAGACGCTGCACGTCTGATTTCCGAGAAGGATATTAGTTTTCTAGTAATAATGAAAAACAATGTTCCAGTTGGTGTCTTGTCTGAAAGTGACTTTGTTAAAAGACTAGCAGCAAATGACAAAAAGGCATCTGCTGTTATTATTTCTGAAATAATGTCGAGTAACTTCAGATGGGTGAAACCAGAAACAGAACTTGAGGATGCTATTCAAAAGATGCTTAATAACAATATACGAAGATTAGTTATTCTAGATGATAACAAGTTAGTTGGTATTATAACACAGACTGATTTAACTGGATTTCTTAGGGATAAATTATTGGTTGATAAAACAATAAAAAATATTCAGAAAAACTAGTTTGTTTTAGCCTCGATTACAACTTTGCTTACAAGCGGATTAAAGATCCTTAATTCCTGGCAAATCTTTTCAACAATTTTTTCTGCTTTTTTTTTGTCACTTGCTTCTACCGTAAATTTTAGTATTTTTCCAGCACGAATTTTTTTTACCGATGAATTATTACCTTTTAGAACTAAATCATTCAGAATTGTATCGCCCTCTGGATCACTGATATTGGGCTTATTTTCGATTATCACATGTACTACATACGTTGACATGATAAAACTTCAAGTCAAAACGTAATATGTGTACTGGCGTAATAAAACATCATGTCGAACGGCTTCTAGCCCTACCTTTTTTTCTTTTATACTGTCTAGCCTTCCTTTGTTTCTTTGATGCCATGACTGAAATATTCAATAACAAGTTTTTGAACCTATGTATCAACAAAAATGTATTAGTAACGGTTGATATGAAATTGGTTTAACATGGTTCGATTTAGATATTGGAAACTGACCAGTGACGAAGTTAAAAAATTAACGCACAATCCAGATAAAATTCTTAATTGGGAAATTAAAGGTATAAGAAAACCTGAGAATGATGCAATATTCATTGGCATATTTTTATACCGTAATGGAACACCGTTTGGTTACGAAGCAGTAAATGGAATTGTCTATTACCACAATAATATTGATAGAAATGAATTGCCTGGTATTACAAAATTTCTTAAAGAGCGATTTGGTGGTGAAGAAATTGATAAGGGAGAAAGAGTATTCCTAAAAAATTCAAAAGAGATCTATACTGGTAAGGAGATTGGAGAATTAGCAGAAGAATTTGATGCAAAATTTAACATTGAATCTGACATATCAATTGAATTAGCAGATGTTACACAAGATGAGCTAAATGAGTGGAGCTATCCTAATTCTAAACTTCTCCCTATTCCTGGTAAATGATTAATAATGAAAAACATACATGAAACATAGATGTCAGAGCTAGATGGAATTTATGAACATTTAAACGAACTCAGAACACGAGTTTTACGAGTAGTCATTGTCGTTGGTATCATTGCTGTATTTCTGATGACATTTCATATTGAAACTATGACTTACAACGAGATTATACTCTATTACCCTACTCCAGAACCTCTTGATAATATTGCTGCACAACTTACTAACTATTTCAAGATTAATTTGGTACCAGAAGGTGTACAATTAATACAAACTGCACCGGGCCAAGCATTTTTTGCACAAATCTATATTGCTGCACTAGTTGGTCTTGTTGCCGGTACGCCAGTAATTATTAGAGAAATTGTAAGCTTTCTAAAACCTGCACTAAAGGAAAATGAGATAAACATTGGAAGGACTATCACCGCTCCTATCATGGGTCTATTTATTTCTGGCTGTCTATTCGCGTATTTTGTTGTAATACCATTCATGTTAGAATTTTTGTACAAATATGGCGCATCATCAGGTCTTGTTACATTTTTGAATATAATGGATTTTGTCACATTTGTATTACAATTTCTATTAGCATTTGGATTATCATTTCAATTACCGGTGATAATGTATGCATTTAGCCAGGCAGGTATGACTGATGCAAAATTTTGGCGAAAAAACATACGATATGCAATTATTGCCATTGTAATTTTTGGCGCACTAGTAACCCCTGATGGTAGTGGAGTAACAATGTGGTTTATAGCTGGTCCAATGATTGGATTGTATATAGCAGGCATGATTCTAGTAGAGCGTAAAGAAAAACAAACACTGAAGACTTAAATCTGTAATTTAGTAAATGAGATCAAATGCTTGGTGGAATGGAACTGGTAATACTTGTGGTTGTAATTGGTGTCTTAATCTTTGGTGCCGCAAAAATCCCTCAGCTTGCAAAGACGTTTGGTAAGGCAAAATCTGAATATAGAAAGGGTGAAATTGAAGGCGATAATGAATTGAAAGACTTCAAAGAAAAAAAGAATAACGAAACTTCTTAACTATACAATTTTAATTTTTTGAACCCCATCTAGTAAAAAGATCATGTTCAATGTCAAACTGATCTAAACATTTACCAACAATATGATTTACCATATCATCAATTCCTTTAGGTTTTGTGTAAAATTCTGTAACCGGTGGAAGTATTACAACCCCCAGTCGTGCTAATTTCAGCATATTTTCTAAGTTGATAGCAGTTAACGGTGTTTCACGCACAACAAGAATCAATTTGCGTGACTCTTTTAACATTACACCAGCTGCGCGTGCAACTAATGTCTCATCGTATCCATTTGCAACACTTGATAATGTTTTCATGCTGCATGGAATAACTATCATTCCATCAGTTTTATGGGTTCCACTTGAAATGCTAGCAGCCATATTTGCTTCATCAGAACTTTCTGTTGCAAGAGATTTTACATAATTAAGATCATGATCGGTTTCCATCACAATACATTTTTCAGCCCATTGTGACATTACCAAATGAGTTTCTATGTTTAATCGAGATCGGAAGAGCACACGTCTGAACTCCAGTCACGATCAGATCTCGTATGCCGTCTTCTGCTTGAAAAAAAAAAAAAAAACAAAAACACCGCATAGTATTAATAAACAAAATAACTCAGATGCACCAC
>ERZ813253.530-NODE-530-length-13319-cov-7.073302_pt1 | contig 13319 bp, 15 predicted proteins | sample MGYA00520893_ERZ813253 | MGnify/ENA primary metagenome ERZ813253 (study PRJEB31669, sample SAMD00080414) | marine metagenome | biome: oceanic hadal pelagic zone biome; feature: marine hadalpelagic zone; material: sea water | place: Pacific Ocean:Izu-Bonin Trench...
GGCGCGGAGGCAATCGTCGGCGTCTCGGCCGGCGGCTCGCGCCATGCCGCCATGCTGGCCGCCGAGGCGGGCGCGGATTACGTCTCCTTCGGCGCGCTCCATCCCTCCGCCACCCTGCCCGAATCCGGCGTGATCGAGCCCGATATCCTGGCCTGGTGGAACGAGACCATGCTGCTGTCCTGCGTCGCCGTCGGCGGCATCGACGCGGCCAATGCCGCCGACCTGGCTGCCACCGGGGCCGATTTCCTCGCCGTCTGCCACGGGGTATGGTCGGCGCCCGACGGGCCGCGCGCGGCGGTGGCGGCGATCAACGCGGAGATTGAAAGCGCGCGCGCGACCTGATAGTACCGCCCATCCCCCATTCAATTACCGAATTTCCATTACCAAACCTGTCCCATGAGAATTAACGGCAACGCCATCCGTCCCGGCAATATCATCGAGCATAAGGGCGGCCTGTGGCAGGCGGTCAAAATCCAGCATACCCAGCCCGGCAAGGGCGGCGCCTATCTCCAGGTCGAGCTGAAGAACCTGCGTGACGGCACCAAACTCAACGAACGGTTCCGCGCCGCGGAGAATGTCGAGAAGGTGCGCCTCGACGAAAAGCAATATCAGTTTCTCTATGCCGACGGCGATCTGCTGACCTTCATGGAAACCGAGACCTACGAGCAGATCACCCTGGATCGCGATCTGGTGGGCGAACAGGCGGTTTATTTGCAGGACGGCGTCATGACGACGGTGATGAGCTATGAAGACGAGCCGCTGACCGTGCAGGTCGCCGAGACCGTGATCCTCGCGGTCACCGAGACCGAGGCGGTCATCAAGGGCCAGACCGCCGCCGGATCTTTCAAGCCGGCGATCCTCGAGAACGGCGTGCGCACCATGGTGCCGCCCCATATCGAGACCGGCACCCGGGTGGTCATCGCCACCGCCGACGGCGTCTATCGCGAACGCGCCAGAGACTAAGACAAAAAGAGACTAAGACAAAAAGCGACTAAGACAAACTATGGGATTTATTTAGATGCCCCCGCGTTCCGCAACGATCACGGTGATGATTCAGGCCGCCTACAAGGCGGCGCGAGGCTTGGTGCGCGACTTCGGCGAGGTCGAGAATCTTCAGGTCTCCAAGAAGGGACCCGCTGATTTCGTCACCGCCGCCGACATCCAGGCCGAGAAGGTGCTGCGCCGCGAGTTGAACCGCGCCCGGCCGGGCTACGCAATGCTGCTCGAAGAAGGCGGCGCGGTGGCGGGGGAAACGCCCGAGTATCGCTGGATCGTCGATCCCCTCGACGGCACCCTGAATTTCATGCACGGCCTGCCTCATTTCTGTATCTCCATCGGCCTCGAACATGACGGCGAGATCATTGCCGGGGTGATTTACGACCCCCTGCGCGACGAGCTTTTCCACGCCGAGAAGGGCGCCGGCGCCTATCTCAACGACCGCCGCATGCGGGTATCGTCGCGCTCGATTTTGATGGAATCGGTGATCGCCACGGGCATGCCCTGGACCGGGCGCGACCATCATGCGACCTATCTCGCCCAGGTCGCCCTGGTCATGGAGCAGACCGCCGGCATCCGCCGCATGGGCTCGGCGGCGCTCGATCTCGCCTATGTCGCCGCCGGACGCTATGAAGGCTTTTGGGAACTTGCCCTGAAGCCCTGGGACATCGCCGCGGGCCTCGTCATCCTGCGCGAGGCGGGGGGCTACATCACCGCTTTCGACGGCCGCGATATCAACCTCGACCAGGGCGATGTGCTGGCCGGAAACGATCATATTCATGGGGAATTGAAATCCCTGCTTGCGCAGGCGAAAGCGCGCTGAACCGCCCGGCGGATCGACCTGGCCAAGGTGGTTGTTCTCCCCGGAAGCGTAGGCTATCCTGCGCTTCGATATGGATTTTCGCGACGCAGCCATGAATCATTCTGACAGGAACTCTTCAGCCATCGATTGCGGGGAAATTTGACCATGAGCTGGCATTTCGATGATCTCCAGCGGCGGGGCGAAGACCTTCAACGAACGATCTTCCGCCTCGCGCTGGTGGCTGCTTTCGTGGTCGCCGGCTCCCCCCTGGCGGCGGCCCAGCAGACGGTCTATGTGGGCGGCAGCGGGAAGCTCCCCGTGGAAGTCAATCTCGAGGTGATCAACCGGCTGACAACGCCTTCGCGCATACAGCCTATCCTCGATCCGCCGGGCCAGGCGCCTCGCTCGGCATTTCTGCTGGGAAGCGCACCCGCGTCGGCCGCGACCCGTCTGGTGAAGCCTTCGGTCACGACGCCGACGGCGGCGGCGCTCATGCCGCTTCCCATGCCCGAGCCGAAACCGGCCCCAGGGACAACAGCCACGACGGCGTCTGTCGCACCGGCCGTGAGCCCGCCCCTGCCCGAGCCGGTCCCCGCGGTGGAACCCGCCCCTCTGACGCCGGTGGTCAGCGAGCCCCTCCCCCCGGCTGAAACCGTGCCCGCGCCAGAATCCATGCAAGAGCCCGCGGCGACGCCCGTGCCCGCCCCCGAACCCACCGTCGCGGCGCTGACCCCGGCGGCGGCGATAGGCGACATCCTGAGCATCCCGTTCACCGGTGGCTCGGCGGCGTTGCCGGGCAGCGCCGAAAGCAATTTACAGGCTGTCGCGGCGAGCCTGGCCGCCGATGATTCCCTTCGCGCCCAGGTCAAGGCCTATGCCGACGGCACCACGGGCAGCGCCTCATCGGCGCGCCGCCTCTCCTTGTCACGCGCCCTGGCGGTCCGTTCCGTGCTTATCGAATTCGGGGTGCGCAGCACGCGGATCGACGTCAGGGCCCTGGGCGACCGCAACGAGGGCGGCGCGCCCGACCGGGTCGATGTGCTCGTGACCAATCGCTGATGAATCCTTTGATTTGAGGGATCGATGACGGTGACTACCGATATCGACGAGAGGCCGACCATGACCCGGCCGCGAATATTCCTCACCCGGATGTTCATTTTTGTGGCCGCTGCCATCGCCGTGGCGGCTGTCATGTCGGATATTCTGGCCAAGACCTTCACCGCCAACCCCCTGCTCAACGGCCTGATCCTCGCGGTGCTTGTGCTCGGCATCGTCTACATCTTCCGCCAGGTGTTCAGCCTGTATGCGGAAATACGCTGGATCGAGGGTTTCCGCAGTAGCCATCCCAAGCTCGCGGTGCAGGCGCTGCCCAAGCTATTGGCCCCGATGGCCACCATGATGGGGGAAAACCAGGGCCAGATGACCCTGTCCGCCCTGTCCATGCGGACCCTGCTGGACGGCATCGGCTCGCGGCTCGATGAATCCCGGGATATTTCCCGCTACCTGATCTCCCTGCTGATCTTCCTCGGCCTGCTCGGCACCTTCTGGGGGCTGTTGCAGACGATTTTTTCGGTCGGCGACGTGGTCCAGAGCCTGACCGTGGGCGACGGCGACATCGCCACCATATTCCGTGATTTCAAGACCGGGCTGCTGGCGCCCTTGACCGGCATGGGGACGGCCTTCTCCTCGTCCCTGTTCGGGCTTGCCGGCTCGCTGGTGCTGGGCTTCCTCAACCTGCAATCGACCCAGGCGCAGAACCGCTTCTTCAATGATCTCGAAGAATGGCTGTCCGGTCTGACCCGGCTTTCCAGCGCCTCGGCTCTGGGCGACGGCGGTCAGTCCATACCGGCCTATGTCAACGCCCTGTTGGAACAGACCGCCGACAGCCTGGAAAACCTGCAACGCACCATGACCCGTGGCGAGACCAACCGGTTAGCGGCCGACGGCAGCCTGCTGAGCCTGACCGAGAAGCTCGCGACCCTGTCCGATCAGATGCAGGCCGGACAGTCGCTGCTTATCAAGCTGGTCGAGAGCCAGGTCGATATGAAGCCCCTGCTCGAGAAGCTGATCAGCCAGCCGGGACCGGCGGACAGCGGCATCGACGACGCAACCCGCGGCCATATCCGCAACATAGACGTCCATCTGGTGCGCCTGCTCGAAGACTCCATCACCGGGCGCAACCAGATGGTCGATGACCTGCGCAGCGAGATCAAGCTGTTGGCCCGGACCATCGCCGCGCTCGACGATCAGCGTAAATCTTAAGGGTCTGACGGCAGGTCATGGCCGCCCGCATCAGACGATCGGATCGCAACGACGAAATTTGGCCCGGCTTCGTCGACGCCCTGTCGGCGCTGCTGATGGTGGTGTTTTTTCTGCTGGTGGTCTTCATGCTCGCGCAGTTTTTCCTCAATGTGGCCCTGTCGGGACGCAACGAGGCGCTGGACAGGCTTAGCCTCCAGGTCAGCGAGCTGGCGGAACTGCTGTCTCTGGAGCGCCAGGCAAACGCCGATTTACGCCTCGATGTCGCCCAGCTCTCCTCCGAACTGCAAAGCTCGGTGGCGTCGCGCGATGCCCTGACGGCCAGGCTTTCCTCGATCATCTCCGAGCGCGACGCGCTCGATTTGCAGCTCGAGGCGGCGGTCGACGAGGCCAAGCTCACGGCGCAGGAAACCGAGGCCCTGCGCGCCGCCCTGGCCGACGCCAACCGGACCATCGGGATCGACCGCGAGACCCTGCAACTCAGACTCACCGAATTGGCCAGCCTGCGCCAGGACATCGCAACCCTGCGCAAGCTGCGCGTCAATCTTGAGGCCCAGGTCACGGAACTCGCCCTGTCGCTCGACAAGAATACCGCCGCGTTGACCGCCGAGCGCGACCGCAGCCTGGCCCTGGAAGCGCGCCTCAGCGACGAGGAAGAACGCACCGTCCTGGCACAGAGGGAAATCGAGGATCGCGAACTACGCCTTGACGAGCTACAGCTTGCCCTGCTCCAGAGCGATGAGGAACTGACCGCGGAACGGGAGGTGTCAGTCCAGGCAGCCAACCGGATCGCCCTGCTCAACTACCAGATCATCGCCCTGCGAGCGCAACTGACGCGCCTATCGCAAGCCCTCGATCTCGTCGAACGCGAGGCCCGGGATCAGGGTGTGGTGATTTCCGATTTGGGGCGCAAACTCAACATCGCCCTCGCCGGCAAGGTCGAGGAACTGCAGCGCTACCGGTCTGAATTCTTCGGCCGCCTGCGCGAGGTTCTGGGCGACCGCGCCGGCATCCGCGTGGTCGACGACCGATTCGTCTTCCAATCCGAAGTGCTGTTCGCCTCGGGCTCGGCGACCCTGGGCGAGTCGGGCAAGGATCAGATGCGCGACCTCGCGGCCACCCTGCTCGAGATCGCCAAGGAAATCCCCGACGACCTGCCCTGGATTATGCGCGTCGACGGCCATACGGATACAAACCCCATCCATACGGCGCTGTTCCAATCGAACTGGGAACTTTCATCGGCGCGGGCCCTATCGGTGGTCCATTACCTGATCAGCCAGGGTGTGCCGCCCGGTCGCCTGGCCGCCGTCGGCTTCGGCGAGTTCCAGCCCATCGACCCGGGCAACGACGAGATCGGCTTCAGGCGCAATCGCCGGATCGAGCTCAAGCTCACCAACCGCTGATCGTGGTGCTTACGATTGATTGGCGAGCCTTGGCGCGGGCGCTCGCCATCGGCGCCGTGGGCGGCGGCATCTTCGCCTGGTTCAACCTGCCGCTGGCCTGGATGATGGGCGCCATGTGCCTGACCACGCTGAGCGCGGTCGGCGGCGTCGCCGTGGCGGTGCCGCCGGGATTGCGCAAGGTCATGATCGCCGTCCTCGGGGTCATGCTGGGCAGCGCCTTCAACCCCGACATTGTCGAGAGCGCCGGCCAATGGTCGGTAAGCCTCGCCATGCTGTTCGTCTATGTGACGGCGGTCGCCCTGCTGGCCGGGCTCTATTTCCGCAAAGTCGCCGGCTATGACGCCACCACCGCCTATTTCTCGGCCATCCCCGGGGGGTTGAGCGAAATGATCATAACCGGAGGGGCCATGGGCGGCGACGACCGTACGATCGCCCTGACCCACGCCTCGCGCATCCTGCTGGTGGTGCTGATCATCCCCTTCTGGTTCCGTCTGGTCGAAGGCTATGTGCCGGCCCCCGGCGGCGTCTCCAGCGCCTTCATGGCGTTCGCCGACATCCCCGGCGCCGATCTCGCCATCCTCGGCTCGTGCGCCGTCATCGGCTTCTTCGCGGCGCGCGCGCTCCGGCTGCCGGCGGCGGCCCTGACCGGCCCCATGGTGATCAGCGCCGCCGTGCATCTGTTCGGCGTCACCGCCTCGAAGCCGCCGTCCGAGCTCATCATCGTCGCCCAGATCGTCATCGGCACGGCCATCGGCTGCCGCTTCGCCGGGGTCGGCCCGCGCCGGGTGTTACGCGCCATCGCCGCCGCCGCCGGCGCCACGGCGATCATGCTGGGAATCGGCGTGGTGTTTGCGCTCGGCCTCAACGCCGCCCTCGGCCTGCCGGTGGCCGCCCTGGTCCTTGCCTTCGCCCCTGGCGGCCTGGCCGAGATGACCTTGATCGCCCTGGCCCTGGGCATCGACCCGGCCTTCGTCTCGACCCACCATGTGGTACGGATTTTTTTGGTGGTAATCCTGGCGCCGATGGCCTTTAAACTCATCGCGCCAAGGCTCGGCATAAGGAGCAGCGGCAGCCAACGGATACGAGGAACCGAAGAACCATGAGCGAAAGCCCGACCAAGAGCGCTAAAGGCGCCCCTAAGACCAAGGCCAAGGCCAAGGTTGAGACCAAGGCCGAGTCGAAGGCCGAGTCGAAATCCGACTCGAAAACCGAGTCGAAGACCGAAACCAAGAGCGAGAGCGCGTCGCCTGAGAAGTCGACCAAGGATGAGAAATCGACCAAGAGCGTGGCCGCGGCCGACAATTCGCCGAGCTATTTCTCGAGCGTCTCCACCCCGAAATACCGCTCCGGCTGGGATTCGGTATTTTCCTCGAACAAGCGGAGGAAGAAGGCATGACCAAAGCGAGAGCCCGTGAACGGGCAAAGGCCAGGGCCGCCGGGAAAACCAAAAAACACGTCGCCAAGGCCGACCGAACCGAAAAGACCATCCACCATAGCCAGTTCGATCCCGGCGCAGGTTCCATAAAAAGCCCCACCGGCAAAGCCAGCACCAACTTCGGCGGCGCCGCAAGACGAGGCGCCGCGCGAGGGGGCTAGGGCCGTGGATGATTCACGCCATGATCGCTGCATAAATTACATCGAATTCAATGTCGCCGACATAGCCCGTTCTAAGGATTTTTAGGCAAGGCATTCGGCTGGACATTCACGGACTATGGACCGAGCTATTGCGAATTCTCGGACGGTCATATGAAGGGCGGGTTCGACGCGAATGGGCCTGTGTCGCTCGGCGGCCCCTTAGTTGTTCTCTATGGCGTTGATCTATCGGATATTTCGGGCGCCATAGAAGCCGCCGGCGGCAAAATCGTGAAACCAATTTTTGAATTTCCCGGCGGCCACCGCTTCCATTTCACCGACCCCGATGGCTACGAACTCGCTGTGTGGAGTGAGACCTAGAAGATAGATGAGCTGTCTCGGTTCCTTCGAGGGCTCCACACCCCCTAATCCGCCAGCATTTGCGTGGCTTCCTCTTCCCCCTGATCCGTTTCGAACTGGAGTTCCGCTAGCCGCGCGTAGAGGCCGCCTTGGGCGATGAGCTGGGCGTGGGTTCCTTCCGCCACCACGCGGCCCTCGTCCATGACGACGATGCGGTCGGCCTTGAGGACTGTCGCCAATCGATGGGCGATGACCAGGGTGGTGCGGCCCGCCATGAGTTTTTCGAGGGCGGCCTGGACGGCGGCTTCGCTTTCGGCGTCAAGCGCGCTGGTTGCCTCGTCGAGCAGCAGCACCGGTGCGTTGCGCAGGATTGCCCGGGCGATGGCGATGCGCTGACGCTGGCCGCCGGACAGGCGCACGCCACGCTCGCCGAGGGGCCCGTCGAAGCCGTCCGCCTGGGCGTCGAGAAAGCCGGTGGCGGCGGCGGCATCGGCGGCGGCGCGCACCTCATCATTACTCGCCTCGAGCCGGCCATAGCGGATGTTGTCCCACGCGCTGGCCGCGAACACCACCGGATCCTGGGGCACCAGCGCCATGCGCCCGCGCACGGCTTGCGGATCGGCTTGGCGCAGATCGATGCCGTCGAGGGCGACCGTGCCGCTGTCGGGATCGTAGAAGCGCAACAGCAATTGGAACACCGTGGTCTTGCCGGCGCCCGAGGGGCCGACCAGGGCGACGGTCTCGCCGGGCTCGATGGACAGGGAAAAATGGTCCAGGGCGGGGCTTTCCGACCGGGTCGGGTAATGGAAGGTGACATCGTCGAAATTGACGGCGCCGAGGGCCGGTTCGGGCAGGGGCAACGGATCCTCGGGCACGACGATGGCCGAGCGCGTCGATAACAGCTCCATGAGCCTCTCGGTCGCCCCGGCGGCGCGCTGCAACTCGCCGACCACCTCGCTCAGGGAGCCCACGGCGCCGGCCACCACCACGGCGTAGAACACGAAGGCGGAAAGCTCGCCGGCGCTGATCCGCCCGGCGATGACGTCATGGCCGCCGATCCACAGCACCGTGCCGACCGCGCCGAAGGCCAGCACGATGACCACGGCGGTCAACACGGCGCGCACGCGGATACGCGCAACCGCGGCGGCGAAGGCGTCCTCGACCCGGTCGGTGAAGCGGCGCCGCTCAAACGCTTCGTGGGTGAAGGCCTGCACCGTGCGCACGGCGGCGATGGTCTCATCGATATGGTTGCCGGCGTCGGCGATGCGGTCCTGGCTGTCGCGCGACAGGCGGCGCACCCGGCGGCCGAAGACGACGATGGGCAGAATAACCAGCGGCACGATCAGCATCACGAGCCCGGTCAATTTCGGGCTGGTCACGGCGAGCAGCACCGTGCCGCCGATCAGCATCAAGATATTGCGCAGCGCCATCGAGACGGTCGAGCCCATGATCACTTGCAGCACCGTGGTGTCGGTGGTCAGGCGCGACAGGATTTCGCCGGTGCGGGTGATCTCGAAGAACGCCGGGCTCAGGCTGATGATATGGTCGTAGACCGCGCGGCGCATATCGGCGACGACTCGCTCGCCGATCCAGGAGACCAGATAGAAGCGCCCGTAACTGGCCGCCGCCAACAGGGCGACGACAGCGAACATGATCCCCAGGGCCTGATCGAGCAGGTCCGTATCGCCGCCGCGAAAGCCGTCGTCGACCAGCCGGCGCAGGCCGAAGCCGAGAGCCAGCACCGTGCCCGCCGCCGTGGTCAGCGCCAGACATGCCCCGGCGACGGCCAGTTTATAGGGGGCTACAAAGCGGATCAGTTCGCGAAGAACGCCGAGATTACGGCTCGTATCGCGCTGCCCCGTGACGTTGTTCACGCGCATGGGTTTGTCGGTCCTCGTTTCATGGCGGCCTTTATACCAAGCATCGGCCATGGGTGGGTTTAATTTGCCGACTTGTAAGCGCCGCCGGGCTTCGTTATAACTCGCGCCTTGAATTCAGGAGTCACGCAATGAAGAAAGATATCCATCCCGATTACCACGACATTACCGTGGTGATGACCGATGGCAGCAGCTACGCCACGCGCACCACATGGGGCGCCGCGGGCGATACCTTGCGCCTCGATGTCGATCCCAAGTCCCATCCCGCCTGGACCGGCGGCGTGGGGCGGTTGGTCGATACCGCCGGTCAGGTCGCCAAGTTCAACAAGCGCTTCCAGGACTTCGGTCTCGGCTAGTCCTATTTGACAGGCGCCGCGCGAGTTTCTATACATCGGGGCCGTGCCAATTCGGCGCCGTGGTTTTTCCTTATTTCTCTCGTCTCTTGTTCATCGAATTGATGGAGCCCACCCTGTGAAACGTACCTTTCAGCCCAGCGTTATCAAGCGCAAGCGCCGCCATGGATTTCGCGCCCGTCGGGCGACCCCCGGCGGCCGCCGCGTATTGGCCCAGCGCCGGGCCAAGGGACGCAATCGTCTTTCCGCATAAGCATACCTATGGCTGCAACGTCCAAGGCCGCGCCAATCGAGCGGCTCAAGCAGCGCTCGGAATTTCTTCGCGTCGCCGTAACTCGACAAAAATGGGTCGCCCCCGGACTGATCCTCCAGGCCGCCGCCAGACCGGCACAAGCCGGACCGGACGCCGCGTTCGATTCTGGGCCCTTCCGCATCGGCTATACCGCGAGCCGCAAGGTCGGTAACGCGGTACAGCGCAACCGGGCGCGCCGCCGCCTGCGCGCCGCCGTGGCCGAGGTCATGACGAGCCGCGCATGCCGGGGCTGGGATTACGTACTCATCGCCCGGCGGCAGACCCTGGAGCGTCCCTACGCCGATCTGCTTACCGATCTCGAGGGCGCCGTCGACGGCCTGAACGCCCAGACGAACTCCGCCAAGGCGGGCACCAAATGACCATGGCAGCTAGAGTCTTGCGCGGCGCCATCCGCCTCTACCAACTGGCGATCTCGCCCTATCTCGCCAGCAGTTGCCGCTTTCAGCCGACATGTTCGGGCTATGCCCGCGAGGCCGTCGCCCGCCACGGCGCGGTCGTCGGCGGGATTTTGGCCCTGCGCCGTATCGCCCGTTGCCATCCCTGGGGCGGCGCCGGCTATGATCCGGTTCCCGCTCATCGGCCCAAGAAACATCTATCCGTGGAGCCGGGCTCATGAGCAACCAGCAGAATACGGTCCTGGCGATCGTCCTTTCGATCATCGTTATTGTCGGTTTCGAGTTCTTCTATTTCGCGCCCCAGCGCGAAGCCCTGGAGCTCTATACAGCCAAGCAGGCGGCGCTCCAGCAGGAAGCCGCCTCGCAGGCCGGTGGGGCCCCGGCGACTCCCTCGGCCGGCGACGCGCCGAGCCTGACCGGCGAAGCGCCCAGCCTGCCCGGCGGCGTCACCGTGAGCGACGAATCGACTGGAATGAGCCGCGAAAGGGCCCTGGCCGCGACCCCGCGCATCGAGGTCAGAACGCCCCGCCTGCGGGGCTCCCTATCGCTCGAGGGCGGCCGTATCGACGACATCACCCTGATCGATTACCGCGAGACCATCGATCCGGAAAGCCCGCAGATCGTCCTGTTGTCGCCGCAAGGCTCGGAGAACGCCTATTTCACCGAATTCGGCTGGATAGGCCCGAACGGCCCGATGCCCGACCGCAATACGCTATGGCGGGCCAACGGCACTGTATTGACGCCCGAGCGGCCGGTCACCCTGACGTGGGATAACGGCGAGGGGCTGATTTTCTCGCGGCAAATCGCGATCGACGACGAATATATGTTCACCGTCACCCAACGGGTTGAGAATCGGAGAAGCGCCGCCGTCGAGCTGCTTCCCTACAGCCTGATCAACCGCTCCAACACGCCCGAGACCCTGGGCTTCTATATCCTTCATGAAGGATTGCTCGGGGTCTTCGACGGCACCCTGAGCGAGATCGACTACGACGATCTGCAAGAAGAGCCCAAAGGCACCATAAGCGTTCAGTCCACCGGCGGCTGGATCGGCATCACCGATAAATACTGGCTGGTCGCCCTGTTGCCCGATCAATCGGTTCCGATCACCGCCCGCTTCATCCACACCAACACCGCCGGCACGGATAAATATCAAGTCGACACCCTGCGCGCGGCGCTCACCGTGCCTGCCGGCGGCGCCGTCGAGATCACCGACCGGGTGTTCGTCGGCGCCAAGGTGGTCAGTGTGCTCGACGCCTACGGGGAGGCGCTCGGTAACAACGACATCAAATTCGATCTGGCGGTGGATTTCGGCTGGTTCTATTTCATCACCAAGCCGATCTTCTTCGCCCTGAGCTATTTCTACGGCTTGTTCGGCAATTACGGCCTCGCCATCCTGCTGCTCACGGTCCTCATCAAGGCTGCCTTCTTCCCGCTCGCCAACAAATCCTACAAGTCCATGAGCAAGATGAAGAAGCTACAGCCCAAGATCACCGAACTGCGCGAGAAATTCGGCGATGACAAGGCCGGCATGCAGAAGGAGATGATGGCGCTTTATAAGACCGAGAAGGTCAATCCGGCCGCCGGTTGCCTGCCGGTGATCGTGCAGATTCCGGTATTCTTCTCGCTCTATAAGGTGCTGTTCGTCACCATCGAGATGCGCCATGCGCCGTTCTTCGGCTGGATCCAGGATCTCTCGGCGCCCGATCCGACATCGATTTTCAACCTGTTCGGCCTGATCCCCTGGACGCCGCCCGACTTCCTCACCATCGGCGTCTGGGCGCTGCTCATGGGCGCCACCATGTGGCTGCAGCAGAAGCTCAATCCGCAACCGCCCGACCCCATGCAGGCCAAGATCATGATGATGCTTCCCATCATGTTCACCTTCATTCTGGCGCGCTTCCCCGCGGGTTTGGTGATCTACTGGTGCTGGAACAACATCCTGTCGATCGCCCAGCAGTGGATCATCATGAGGAAAATGGGCGTCAAAATTTAAGCGAGACCTTGAGCGATGGCCGAAACGACCCCGCCGCCCGATGACGATGATAAAGAGGCCATCGAGGTCGGGCGCAAACTGTTCACCCAGGCCTGTAATTTCGTCGCCGGCGCCGCCACCCGCGACCGTCTGCCGCCCACCGGCCTGGTGGAAATCGCCTTCGCCGGGCGTTCGAATGTCGGCAAGTCGAGCCTGATCAACGCCCTGGTCGGGCAAAACGCTCTCGCCCGCACATCGCGCACCCCGGGCCGCACCCAGCAGATCAATTTCTTCGACCTGGGCGGGCGGCTGATGGTGGTCGATCTGCCGGGTTACGGCTATGCCCGCGCCTCGAAGAGCAACATCGCGGCCTGGACCCAGCTGGTCAACGGCTATCTCAAGGGACGCGCCACCCTGCGCCGGGTCATGCTGCTGATCGATGCGCGCCACGGGCTGAAGCCGCCCGACCGTGACATCATGACCATGCTCGATGACGCGGCGGTGGTCTATCAGATCATCCTGACCAAGGCCGACAAGACCAAGCCCGCCGCCCTCGATGCGACCAAGACCGCGATCGCCGACGAGCTCTCCCGCCATCCGGCGGCCCATCCCGAGATCGCCACGACCAGCGCCCACGACGGCGCCGGCATAGCCGAGATGCGCGCATCGATTGCGGCTCTGGCAAAATCCCTATAAGTTCGCCGCCACCATGGCCAAAAACCCCGACAGCGATCTGACCCGTTTGTTGAACACCGCCGCCACCATTTCGGAGGCGTTGCCCTATATGCAGCGATTTTCCGGAGCCACCTTCGTGATTAAATACGGTGGCCACGCCATGGGCGACGAAGCGCTCTCCAAAGCCTTCGCCCGCGACGTGGTGCTGGCCAAGCAGATCGGCATCAATCCCGTGGTGGTCCATGGCGGCGGGCCGCAAATCGGCGAGATGCTGGCGCGACTGGCGATCAAGAGCGAGTTCATCGACGGCCTCCGGGTGACCGACAAGGAAAGCGTCGGCAT
>ERZ813253.531-NODE-531-length-13312-cov-6.594615_pt1 | contig 13312 bp, 8 predicted proteins | sample MGYA00520893_ERZ813253 | MGnify/ENA primary metagenome ERZ813253 (study PRJEB31669, sample SAMD00080414) | marine metagenome | biome: oceanic hadal pelagic zone biome; feature: marine hadalpelagic zone; material: sea water | place: Pacific Ocean:Izu-Bonin Trench...
TGGATGTATATCTGACCCTGTTACACGTATACTTACCATTTCAACAGGTGTAGAAAATCCTAACTATGTAAATGGACTTAATATTTATCCAAATCCATCGGAAGATGTATTTACGATTACATTTAATAGTGAAAAAGCACAGGGCTATAAACTTAGCGTTCTGAATGTGCTTGGAGAGGTTATTTTTTCAGATAAATTAGACAACTTTTTTGGAAATTATTCTAAGCAAATATCCTTATCAAAATATTCAAAAGCGATATACTTCCTTGAAATTGAAACAGATGAGGGAAGGGTTAATAAGAAGCTCGTTTTACAATAAATTTTTTAGGAAACGAAAAATAGAAAAAAGGCTCAAATTGAGCCTTTTTTTATGTGACCCAGGGAGGATTCGAACCCCCAACCCTCAGAGCCGAAATCTGATATTCTATCCAGTTGAACTACTGGGCCATGTGCGCAAAAATAACAATCCTTTTTAGCATATCTTACAATTTTTTAAGGATTATAAAGTTATCTGCTAATAATGCATTATTATTGTATTTAAGATGAAATCAATCCGAATCTATTTTTGTTTACTGCTTTTTTTCAGTCCTTTTTTGGTAAAAGCACAACTAACGTCAATAGGGAGTTGGCGAGATCATTTACCCTATCATAATGCTACATTTGTTATAGAAGTAGAAAACAATATTTATTGTGTTACCGAAAGTGGTTTGTTTTATTTTAATAAAGCGGACCAAACGATAAATCGCATATCCAAAGTAAATGGACTATCTGATACAGAGGTAACCAAAGTTGCTTACCAGTCCCAAAGCAAAACTCTGCTTATTGCCTATAAAAACTGTAATATTGACCTAATCAAAGATGGGCAAATAATCAATATTTCTGATATTAAGCAAAAGCCCATTTTAGGAGAGAAAACAATAAACAATATCTTATTTATTGATAAGATTGCTTATTTATCATGTCCTTTTGGCTTGGTTGTTTTGGATACGGAAGCGGAAGAAATATTAGATACTTATAAAATTGGGGAGGGCGGTAATTTTGTAAAAATAAATGACACAAGTTTAGATGGAGATTCCCTATTTGTGGCAACATCTTCTGGAATATACTCTGCAAATATTAAGGAGGTAAACCTTTCTGATTTTCATAATTGGAGAAAGCATAGTGCCTTTGAAATCGGGCTAAATGCTAATAGTAAATTTGAAAATATCGCCTATTTTGATGGGAATATTTATGCTACTACAACCAATGATTTCAATAAAGATGTCGTAATTTTTTATAAAAACAACTTATGGAGAAAACTTGATTTTAGAGTTCGTCAAGTAGCCAATATACATCATGAACCACAAAGTAAAAAACTCCAATCTTTATCAGTTTCATATAACAATTTAATTATTGTGTATGAAGACGAAATAAAGATTATAAAAAAATCAGGAGGAATGCAGCAAATTACCCAAAATATCTCCAAAGCAAGGGATGCAATTTATGATAAAGACGGGAATGTTTGGGTGGCCGATTTCGATAAAGATTTACTTATGTATAATAACGCCTCATTTGTTCAACAAATTGATCCTAATGGGCCAAGAACAGCTAACAACTTTAAGCTTATACAAAACAATGATGATTTGTGTGTTGTCCCAGGAGGATATTACGCGAGTATGGCTCCCATGTGGAATAGTGATGGTGTTTTTTTTTATAGAGAAAATTCGACTTGGGATTACAATTCAGTTTCAGAATTAGGGAATACATTTGATATTGTAACTGCTGTTTTTAACCCTAATAATAGAAATGAAGTTTATTTAGGTAGTTGGAATGGAGGGGTAATAAAGCTCGATAATAATAATTTTGTAGAGAAATATAATTATCAAAATACAAATGGCGCACTAGATACAATAAGCTTTTCAAATGCAAATGGGAGGATTAGAGTTTCTGATTTAAAATTTGATAAAAATGGAAATATGTGGGGGTTAAATTCTCTTGTCCAAAATTCGTTATTTGTAAAAACAAAGAGTAATAATTGGTATTCATTTAATGTCAAAGGGGTTGATGGATCAAGTTCAGAGTTTAAAGATTTAGTAATTGATAATTACGGTCAGAAATGGGGTATAATAAAAAATGCTGGGCTTTTTGTATATGATGATAATGAAACAATTGACAACCAAAATGATGATGAAATTCAGCTTATCAATAAAAATATTGGAAGTGGAAATTTACCCTCATTAGAGGTGTATTCTTTGGCAGTTGATTTAGAAGGAGAAATATGGGTAGGAACAGATAAAGGAATTGCTGTTTTTTACTCAGCGGAATTGGTTTTTTCAGGAGAAAATTTTGATGCACAGCAAATACTTATTCAACAAGGGGAATACGGACAATATCTATTGGATACCGAAACGATTAATTGCATTGAAATAGATGGTAATAACCGAAAATGGATTGGAACAAATGGAGCTGGTGTTTTTTTACTTTCAGATGATGGGTCTAATGAAATTCATCATTTTACTACCGAAAACAGTCCTCTTTTTTCTGATAATATAATTGATATTGCAATTAACGAAATTAGCGGAGAGGTGTTTATCGGTACGGAAAAAGGGATTATCTCCTACAGATCAGATGCTACTAAGGGCTTTGATGCTCACAAGAATGTACTTGTTTTCCCAAATCCTGTGAAAGAAAATTATAATGGGAAAATTGCGATTAGGGGCCTTGTGAATAATGCCAATGTAAAGATAACAGATATTAATGGAAATTTGGTTTTTGAGAGTTTTGCTAATGGTAGTCAGGCAATTTGGGATGGGAAAAACCAAAGCGGAAACAGAGCGAGCACTGGAGTGTATTTGGTTTTCAGCAGCAATATTGATGGGGAGGAAACAATGGTGAGCAAAATTCTTTTTATTCACTAATGCTCCAAAAAACAAAGGGCATTGCTCTACATTATTACAAATATTCAGAAAGTTCGATAATTGCTAAAATTTTTACGCAAGATTTTGGCTTGCAGTCTATTATAATAAATGGGGTCAGAAAGAAAAACTCAAAGTCAAAATTAGGGCTTTTCAGACCCTTTACTTTATTAGAATTAGAGCTGTATAAAAAATCAAAAATAGGGCTAAAACGAATAAAAGAAATCTCCATTTCTGAAATTTTAGAAAAAATTCCAAGGGATATAAATAGAAGTTTATTGGCTGTATTTATAGCTGAAGTGTTATTAAAAGTACTGATTGAAGATGAAAAAGAAGAGGTTCTTTTTAGCTTTATTGAAAATGTGATTGTAGAGCTGGAAAACAGCCAAGAAATCCCAAAAACATATCCCTTGCTTTTTCTTTTTAATTTGAGTTCCTACTTAGGATTTTATCCTTCAAAATTAAATGCTGAATTCCCTTATTTTGATTTACAAAATGGTTGCTTTACAGAACAAGAATTCGGGCATATTTATTTTATAAAGGGGAAAGATTTAAATAATTTTAAGGCGCTATTGTTTGAGAAAAAAGAAGATTTATCGAATACTGACCGAAAAAAAATGATTCTAATTTTGTTAGATTATTATAAATTACATCATCACGAATTGAAAAATTTAAAATCCCATAAGGTTATTGAGCAGTTGCGAAAATGAAAAAAATTTGTCTACTTTTTATTTTCTGCAGTTTTCAATCTTTATCTGCACAAGATGTAATCATCCAAGATCAGATTACAAAATCTCCCATAAAAAATGTTGCTGTTTTTTCAGTTGATAAAAGTCGTTCAGCAATAAGCAACAACTTTGGGAAAGTTACTCTTAATGTTTTTAATAATAATGACACCATAAGTTTTCAGCATATTTCTTACAGCCCTGTCAAAATTCCCCTAGTTAAAATTAGTGGAGGTATTTTTTACTTAGCACCAAAAACTACCTTATTAAAGGAAGTGTTGTTGCGTACAAATCGAAAAAATTATTTTAGAGAAGATTTACAAATATTATCGATAAACAGGAAGCAAATCATGCAAAGCCAATCAAACAATACGGGTGATTTGTTACAAAAATCTATAGGAATTAATATACAAAAAAGCCAAGTAGGAGGGGGAAGCCCAAATCTTAGAGGAATGGAGGCGAATCGTATTTTGCTTGTTGTGGATGGTGTAAAAATGAACAATATTATTTATAGAAGTGGGCACCTACAAAACATTATGACTATTGATCCTTTTTCATTAAATAAAATTGGGGTGGGGAATGGCTTATCGTCTGTTGTTTACGGAAGTGGAGCTTTGGGTGGTGTTATTTTAATTGAAACCATAAAGCCATTTAAAACTGATAGCTCAGAATTCTTTTTTTCCCAACAAATTGAAAGTGCTTCTGATGCTGTATTAGGTCATTTTCATGCTAAATACGGAAAAAATAAGTTTCACTTTTTAAGTGGGCTAACTTTTAAATCTTTCGGTAATAGTAAGATGGGAAGTAAGCGATTACACGGCTACCAAAATTGGGGAAGTGAAGTAGTTGCAACTAATGGAAATGAGCAATTATTTACGGCATACAAACAAGCTGATTTTATTCATAAAACAGACGTTAATCTGAGTGAAAAAATACTTCTTTCGCTAAACACACAATACAGTCGCTCCACTAAAATCAATCGTTTTGATATGCTCAATGATGCTCAGAAATATTCCGATTGGTATTATGGTCCTCAAAAAAGATTCTTGCAAATTTTATCTATAAAAAAAGATGTGACTAGTTTACTATGTGACAAATCAACTCTTACTTTTAGCTATCAAAACATAGCAGAGTCCAGACATAAAAGCAGATTAGAAAGTTCTGTTTTTACAAGGCGTTTTGAGGAAGTTACTATTTTTGACTTATTATTTAATTTTGAAAAAACTAATACTGAATTCACCTTAAATTATGGGATAGAAGGGCGTAAACAGGCCCTTGTTTCTAGTGCGTATAATCAAGAAGGGGCTTATGGGGAAAAATTATATGCTACTAGTAGGTATCCTGATGGTGGCAGTAGCGGCTTGGATTGTTCCTTATATGGGCTATTGAACCGAACAATAACAAATAATCTCTCAGTAAATGCTGGAGTCAGATTTAATGTAAACAAACTACAGGGGGTTTTTGACGACACCACTACTTATCATCTACCATTTAATAAAATTACGATTAAAAATTCTTCTTTCTCGAGTTCAATAAATATCAAATATAGTCCTAAAGATTGGACTTTAATTTCTTCTATTTCTAATAGCTATCGAAATCCCAATATGGATGATGTAGGTAAGGTTTTCTCAAAAAATGACAAATGGGTTGTGGTGCCAAATAGTAAATTAACTCCTGAAAAAGCATTGATAATAGATGGAGAGATCCGGAAGTTTATTAATGACCAATTGGAGTTTAAACTTCTTCTGTTTCAAACATTACTTGTAGACGCTATTGAAAGGAGGGATGTTGTTTTTAATGGGGCTGACTCCCTTGTTTATGATGGCGTAATGATGAAAACACAAAGCAATCAAAACATTGGAAAGGCAAAAATAAGTGGTATAAGTTATTCCCTTCTTTATAATATTACGAAACGGATTCGCTTTTCTTCAATAGGTAATTATACAAAAGGAGAAACTGCTAAAAATTTACCTCTTGCACATATTCCCCCTTTTAATGTAAATACTTTTTTGGAATATAATATTACTAAAAACAAAAGTTTAGTATTTTATGTCTTTTATAACGCTTGGAAAAAGAAGGCTGATTTTGACATTGCTGGAGTTGACAATTTGGATGAGGCTACCCTTGACGGAACCCCATCTTGGACCACTTTTAATTTAAAATACTTGCATAAAATTGATGATTCTGTTAGCTTTTCTGTTGGCATTGAAAATATTTCTGATATTCATTACAAAACATTTGCCTCCGGAATTAGTGCAAATGGAAGAAATTTAATATTATCTTTGCAATCCAATTTTTAATATCGTCCAAATGAAAAAAATATTAGTTCTTTTTACATTTACTGTTTTTTTTAATTTTTCTTTTGCTCAAATTTGGGAGGACAACCTACTGATGCAAAATGAAAAGGCTTCTCTTGCTGAAAAAATTGATGCTTTTGAAAATTATAAATTACTGCATCCATACACAAAAGGAAATGGCTACAAGCCTTATGCTCGTTCCTTATATTTTTTAGAAAAACGAATGCCTGAAAATGGTATTTTCCCTTCCACTTCTTTATTTACTGAGTGGAAAAAAGAAAAAGAGAAATTAGCAAATGCAAGAATCACTTCTTCATCCAATTGGCAACCATTAGGCCCATTCGACACGCCAATTATTTTATCCAACGGTAAAAAGCGTGGAAATGGCAGGATAAATTCTATTGCTTTTGACCCTGTTGACCCAAACATTATTTGGATTGGATCGCCTGCAGGTGGTTTATGGAAAACTATTGATGGAGGAAATACATGGACTACAAATACAGATAATTTGCCTGTTATGGGTGTTTCAGGAATTGTTATTCATCCTACAAATAACCAAATAATGTATTTAGCAACTGGAGATGGAGATGGTGCGGATACATACAGTATTGGGGTTTTAAAAAGTATGGATGGTGGAAATTCTTGGAATACAACCGGTTTAAGTTATAGTGTAAGTCAAAATAAGAGAATTAATAAACTAATTATTAATCCTAATTATCCTGACAGTTTGGTTGCAGCAACAAATAGTGGAATTACAATTAGCCCTGATGGAGGCTCTACATGGATAAGTACTCTAACTGGTAGAATGCGTGATGTAAAGTTTAAGCCAAATAATCCTTCTGTTATTTATGCAGCATTAGACGCTTCAAGTGGGGCCTCAAAAATATACCGAACTAAAAATGGAGGTGTAGGATGGGCCATCTTAAGTGGGGGCTTGCCAACTGGAGGTCTTGATAGAATTTTATTAGGTGTAACGCCAGCAAATCCTGAAGTTGTTTACGCACTTATTGCAAAATCAGATGCTGGATTTTATGGTTTTTATAAATCTTCTGATGCTGGTGATACCTGGATAACAGCATTGGATTGTCCTGATCCAAGCAATACTGGATGTAATATTTTAGGGAGAAAGACTGACGGTACTTCAGATGGTGGACAATCTTGGTATGACATGAGTTTAGCTATTTCTCTTACTAATGAAAATCTTATTTATGCAGGCGGTATAAACCTTTGGAAGTCTAATAATGGCGGGCAAAGTTGGAGTATTGAAGCAAGTAGTGGCAGTGGAAATTATGCCTATATGCATGTGGACCAACACGCACTAGAATTCAATCCTATCAACAACACTTTGTATGCTGGAAATGATGGCGGATTTTATAAATATTTGGATAACCTAAATACTTGGACAGATATTAGTGATGGCTTGGAAATCTCTCAGTTTTATAGGTTGGGACTATCGAAAAGCAATAGCAATATTCTTGTTTCTGGTGCACAGGATAATGGAACAGAAAGATTATCTTCTTCAGGGTGGGACGCAATTAGAGGGGCTGATGGTATGGAATGTATTATTGATCCTTTTGATCCTGATATTATTTATTCTTCATCACAATACGGTAACATAAAAGTAACCTATAATGGCGGTAATAACTGGAACAACATGAAGCCTGTTTCTTATGATGGAGCTTGGGTAACCCCTTATAAAATGCATCCTCTTAACAATTATTTTATAATTGCCGGCTATGATGAGGTTTACAGAACAACAACTGGTGGAGCTTTTTGGGATTCCATATCAAATAATCTGACAACTAAAACTGCTATCAGAACAATAGCGTTGGCGCCATCTGATATAGATGTAATTTATGTGGCTACATATTCAAAATTATCCGTTACATTTGATGGAGGAAATAGCTGGACAAATATAAAGCCCGGCCTTCCAAGCTCTACCATTTCTGATGTCACTGTCTCGGCAAATGATCCTAATTGGGTTTTTGTAACATTTTCAAACTACAATAGTGGGAATAAGGTTTATGAGTCGACTGATGGAGGAAATAGTTGGACAAATATTTCAGGTTCAAACCTGCCAAATCTTCCTGTAAACTGTATAGTTTATCAAGATTTAACAAATGACGATTTGTATATTGGGACTGATGTTGGTGTTTATCACAGGGACAATACAATGTCAGATTGGCAAGCTTTTATGTCTGGTTTTCCTAATGTAATTGTAGATGAGTTAGAAATTCATTATGGCTCAGGAAAAATTCGGGCTGCAACTTTTGGTAGGGGAATTTGGGAGAGTAATTTGCAAAGCCAGCCAAATGGTATTGCAAATAATTATATGTCCTATGTTAGTACTTATCCAAATCCTGCTGTTGATTACTTTATTTTAAATGTTCCTGAAAATGTAATAAGTAAAAATCCTGTGCTGAATATCTATAACCTAACGGGGCAGCTTGTTTTGTCTAAAAATATTAAAAGTGCAAATCAGTTTGTAGATGTTTCTAATTTAAAATCTGGTTATTATATTTATGAATTAGGTGCCGTTGGAATAAGAAATGTTAGAAGCAAATTGATTGTCCTACCCAATTAAAGCAAGGCATCCATTTCAACCATAAATCTTTTTTTAGCTTCTCCTGGGGCAAATACAATTCCAATAGAAACGATTACATTTCCACTTTTTGATTTGTATATTTTCATTAGAAAAGGACCACCCATAAATTCATTTTCCATTTTCCAAAGCCCTCTATAGGTGTTTCCAGAAATTTGTAAAGGAAATCTTTTTTCTATTTGAATAAAATTATTTTCATCCTTTCCTTTTAGTGTTTTTTCTAAAACTGAATCAACTTTTAGTATCAAGTTTTCTTGAAAATTTAACTCATTTACATTTATTCTAAAGATTAAAATTTGTTTTATCAAATCGCTTTTTTTAGGGTTATATGTAGCCCAAAATAAATTTGCACTATCAGATAATATTGTGTATTCGGAAGGAATCTTTACATCTATCTGAAAATTACTATGTATAGTATTATTAGATAGTGAAAATTTTTCTGTCACTTTTTTCAACTGATTCTGGTAAAAAATTGCCGAATAGTTTTTGCATTTTTCTATAAGTTTTGTATTGTCCCTTTCTGTGCTCCACTGCAATCCAATAACTACTTGAGGGCTTGCCCAAAAATTGTTTTTTTTGCCTTCTTGCTGGCTTTCAGAAATCAAAATTATATTTTGATGTGTTTTAAAAATAGTGGTGAAATCTCCTGGTTTTATTCTGATAATATTAAAAAATGGTTCGGATTGCGGCAGGCCAGGATAGTCTTTTTCAAAAATTTCTTTTACTGCCTTACCTGGATATTTATCCCATAAAAAATCTGAAACTACAACAATTATTTCGTTTGCTGAGCCAGTTGATTTTGGTAGAATTTGCTTATCGCCATCACAAGAAACTAAAAAGAGAAAAAGTAAAACAAAATACTGATTTCGCATGCTTTAGCTTGTAGGAAGAAGGATTTTTTCTCCTGGTTTTAACTGATTAGAATTTAATTTGTTGTGACGTATTAACTCACCAACACTAATTCCTTCAAATTTATTTGCAATATCCCAGAGTGTATCTCCTTGCTTAACAATGTAAACTGGATTTTCAACTTTTTTTTGTTCTGAAGTTTTAAAATCATCTTTGATAAATAGCACTAATTTTTTACCAACAGAAAGCTTGTCATTTTTTAGTTTGTTCCATTTCCTGATATCATTAATTGGAACTTCATTTTGCTGGGCAATTTTTCCTAAATAATCTCCTTGTTTTACCATATATATAAATCGTGTTTCGCTTATTAATATTTCTTTTTGCTCAACTGCCTTAATAAAAGTATAAATTGCTTGCTCATTTACAACAAAATCCATCATCACATCAGAGGGAAGAGTAATGTTGGTGTTTTTAGGGAAAACCCCTTTTGTAATACTTGGGTTTAATTGGGAAATAATTTCTTTTGAAACACAAATTAGTTCCGACAAAACTGAGAATTCGATTTGGTTTTTTAAAGTAATTGTATCTATCTCGTTTATGAAATTTTGTGGCAGTGCAATTTCAATTCCGTGCTCTTGGTAATAATTCATTACATAGTTTACCGCTATAAATGCTGGCACATATCCTCTTGTTTCTCTTCTTAAATAAGGTCTTAGGTCCCAATAATCATAAAGTCCTGTTTTGGCCATTGTTCGCGATAAATAACCTGGCCCTCCATTGTATGCCGCTAAAACTAAGTTCCAATCCCCAAACATTTTATAGAGCTTTGCAAAATACTGACAGGCTGCTTCTGTCGATTTGTAAGGATCTTGCCTTTCGTCTAAATAAGAAGTTACATTTAAATTGTAATGCTTTCCTGTTAAATACATAAACTGCCATAGGCCTTTTGCCCCAGAAGGAGATCTGGCTCTTGGATTTAAGGCGGACTCTACAATAGGCAAATATTTAAATTCTAATGGGATGTCGTATTTATCTAAACAGCTTTCAAACATAGGAAAATAATGTGGTGCCAATCCAGCCATTTTTGAAACTAGCTTTTTATTTTTTTTTAAATAGGAGTTGATAGAATTCTCCACCGCTTTATTATATATCAAATCTATTGGGCTTTTTTCGTTCAGTATTTTAAGGCGTGCTGCAATCAATTCTGACTTTGTTTCTTTATTATCTTTATCTGAATTTATTTGTTTGGTTTTTGTTGAATCAGAAACAAAGAGATGCGTATTACTTGCAAAAGTAAATTGAAATACTAAAAGTGTAATTATAGTTAATATTATTTTTCTCATAAGAAATCCTTTATCAGAACAAAATTCGGAATAATTTGTTTTAAAATAAAAATTTAGTCATGTAGTTTTTAACTACAAACTGTTCATTAGATTGTGTGAAAAAGCTAAAAGTTCGCTTTCGTGAAATGGCTTTGCCATTAGTTGTGTCCCGAAAGGCATTCCGTTCGAGTGCTCTGTAAGAGGTAGCGATATGGCTGGATTTCCGCTTAAATTTGCTAAAACCGTGAAAATGTCTTCCAAATACATGGCGACCGGATTTTTTACTTCTAACCCTAACTCAAATGCAGTATGAGGCGTTGTTGGGGTAAGAATAAAATCAAATTCATTTAATATTTCTTTGGTTTTATCTTGAATTAATCGTCTCATTTTTTGCGCTTTTGTATAATAGGCATCATGATAACCAGCACTTAAAACAAAGGTTCCTAACATGATTCGTCTTTGAACTTCTTTTCCAAAACCTTCTGTTCTTGTTTTAAGATAAGTGGTTTCAGGATTATCTGCTTTTTTGCTACGATAGCCATAATGCACCCCGTCAAATCGAGCTAAATTAGAGGATGCCTCAGCAGTAGTTAGTACATAATAGGTTGGCACTAAATAATCCAAGTAAGGGAAAGAAACTCTCTCAACAATATGACCTTTACTTTTTAGGGTTTGAATTTGTTTTAATATTGCAGATTTAACTTCACTATCTAAACCATCACTTTCAAAACATTCTGGGAAATAAACAATTCTTTTTGGCTTTTTATCGTCTAAAAGCTTAGTGTATTGCTCCACTTTTCTTGTCGATATTGTACTATCGTAATCATCCTGTCCAGCAATTACTTCCAATATGATTGCTGCATCTTCAACTGTATTTGTAATTGGACCAATTTGGTCGAATGAAGAAGCAAAAGCAATAAGCCCAAACCTTGATACTCTAGCATAAGTTGGTTTCAATCCTACCGTTCCACAAAAGGATGCTGGTTGTCTTATAGATCCTCCTGTATCACTTCCTAAAGCTGCCAAACATAGGTTTGCCGCAACAGCTGTTGCTGCACCTCCGGAAGAGCCTCCGCTAACTTTTGATTCGTCAATTGGGTTTTTTGTTGGACCGTAATATGAATTTTCGTTTGCACTACCCATTGCAAATTCATCACAATTTAATCTGCCAATTATAATGGCATCTTCTGCTAACAGCCGTTCAACTACTGTTGCATTATAAAGGGATTCAAAACCATCTAACATTTTTGAGGCTGCTCCTACCTTATGGTTTTTGTAACAAATATTGTCTTTAATACCAATCACCATTCCAGCAAGTTTTCCAGCCTTTCCTTCTGCTATTTTGTTGTCAATTATTTTTGCTCTTGCAATTGCTTCTTCTTTAAAAACTTCAACAAAAGCATTAAGGGTTCTTAGCTCCTCAATATTTTCTAAATAGTATTTGGTTAGGCCAAGGCAAGTAGTTTTTTTAGCTTTTATAGCATCTTTTATACTATTTAAGGAGCGATAGGAGTTCAATAGGAATAGGCCTAATTAATTATCTTCCTTATTTTCGTTTGTGTCATTAAGCTCATTCTCAATTTCATTCTTTCCTTTTTTGAATTCGCTAATCCCTTTCCCTATACCCCTCATCAATTCTGGGATTTTTTTGCCTCCAAAAAGTAATAGAATTGCAACAACAATTAGTGCTATTGATGCTCCACCGGGTATTGCTAAAAGTAAACTGTTCATGTTAATTGGTTTTTAATTCCTCTACAAAAATAGTAATTTCTTTGTTAGTAAGCCTTATAAAGCCAATGGGAAGGGTTTTGTTTGTCATAATTTTTCCAAATCTCAAAATGAAGGTGTGTTTTCTGCCTGTTCTTATCTGTCATTACTGTGCCTATTTCTTGTTTGGCAAATATCTTTTCTCCTGTTTGTACACTTATTTCTTTTAGCCCAGAATAAACACTAAAATATTCTCCGTGATTAATCAAAATTACTTTCCCTTCCCCTTTTATTAAAAATATTCTTGACACTTTCCCGTCAAAAACAGCCCTTACTTTTGCCCCTCTATCAGTAGCAATATCTACTCCATTATTATGCGTTTCAATATTTTTGAAAACAGCATGCTGTTGTTTCCCAAATCCTTGCACAATAATTCCTTTATCAAGTGGCCAAGGAAGCCTTCCTTTATTTTCTAAAAAATTATCTGAAAGTGCCTTTGCTTCAGGAGTAAGCGAAAACCCTTCTTTGTTTCCCTTTTTTTCTTTAGCTCTTGCTTTTCTGATTTCTTCTTCAATTATTTTTCGTATTTTTTCATCTAGCTGTTTTGCGGCATGTTGTTGTTTTTGTAATTCTTTTTTGAAATAGCTTTCAGATTTTTTAAGCTTTTTAATCAATGTTTTTTTGTCATTTTTTTGAGTCTCTAGCTGCTTTACTTCTGTTTTTTTAGATGTTATAAGTGCTTTTTTATTCTCTTTATCTTTTTGTAAATTGTTTTTCTGATTTTCCAAATCGATTATTTCTTCTGTAAGTTCTTCTTTTGTAGCTGTAATTATTTCAGCTTGCATTTTTCTGTGTTGAGCATATTGTTTCAAGTATTTTAGCCGTTTATATGCCTGATTAAAGCTCTTGGAAGAAA
>ERZ813253.532-NODE-532-length-13301-cov-4.480416_pt1 | contig 13301 bp, 12 predicted proteins | sample MGYA00520893_ERZ813253 | MGnify/ENA primary metagenome ERZ813253 (study PRJEB31669, sample SAMD00080414) | marine metagenome | biome: oceanic hadal pelagic zone biome; feature: marine hadalpelagic zone; material: sea water | place: Pacific Ocean:Izu-Bonin Trench...
ATGTGAATTTTGTTTGCCTGATGTATGCTCAATTGTTGCGTTTTCAAATACAGTGTGCATTTATACACCTATCATGAAATAGACATCTCTAATAAAAAATTCTATTTTTACGCCTACTTGGGTAATAAAACTAGTGATTTTTTTTCGGCTGTAAAATATATTGGGTTTTTTCAATATGACAACCTCATGCTGTTTATTTAGACTTGCTTGTTGATATAATATAGCTCATATGCAAGATTACCTAAAAATAAGCCGTAACGGACTTTGGAATAACAACCAAGCCTTAGTTGCTTTGCTAGGATTGTGCCCATTACTAGCGGTGACCAATAATGTGGTAAACGCCATTAGCTTAGGTTTGGCGACAACTTTCGTCTTGATTGCTTCTAATGTGACGGTGTCATTGTTCCGTAACCATATTCGTAAAGAAATCAGAATTCCTATTTTTGTGTTATTAATTGCCTCGTTTGTCACCATTGTTGATCTTATCATTCAGTCGTTTTTCTATGACATGTATTTAATCCTCGGTATTTTTGTACCGCTTATTGTGACCAATTGTGCGATTTTGGGTCGTGCTGAGGCCTTTGCTTCAAAAAATAGCTGGGATAAATCCGTCGTTGATGGCCTGATGATGGGTATCGGATTTACATCAGTACTGATACTACTGGGCGCAATGCGAGAGATCTTAGGCAATGGCACGCTGTTTGACCAAGCAGATCTATTATTTGGTGAGTTTGGTGCTTCACTGACAATGACATTTTTTGATGACTATCAGGGTAGCCTAATTGCTCTTTTACCACCCGGTGCTTTTATTGGTCTCGGTCTGATTGTAGCGCTCAAAAACTTAGTGGATTCAAAACAAAAAACAGCACAAGCTGCTCCTGTTCCACATGCAGTTGCTGAGGTTAAGGCTCAATAATGACGCCCTATGTGACTCTCCATGTCTAGGGCAAAAACAACTCAAGACTTTCTCGATAGCGATATTATTGACATCCAAGAACTGCTTTGTCTAGCACTAGACTGTTCAAAATCTTCTCTGTACACCAACCCAAATCACAAGATTAGTGCAGTTGAACTAGCAAACCTTGACGTCCTTATCCAGAAGCGAGAAAGTGGCGAACCCTTTGCCTATTTGTCTGGCTCCAAAGGCTTTTATCACTTGAACTTCAAGGTAACAACCGACACCTTAATTCCAAGACCAGAAACAGAACTTTTGATTGACATTGCCCTTAAACTGTTCGAGCCAAATGAGTCAATTAAAGTACTCGATTTAGGCACAGGCAGCGGCATTATAGCTATCACTTTAGCGGATAAGTGTGCCAACTGGCAAGTGAATGCGACCGACCAATCAATAGCTGCCCTGGAAGTGGCAAAAGAGAACGCAAGAAAGGCAATGGCGGGCATTGAATTTAGCCATGGAAGTTGGTTTGACGCCGTTCCCAGCCAATCTTTTAACTTGATTATTAGCAATCCACCTTATGTTGAAAGCAATGATCCGCATCTGAAAGATTTGCAATTTGAACCGATTGAAGCGCTTATCTCGGGCGCTGATGGCCTTGATGACATTCGATTGATTATCGAGCAAGCACCCAAGCGACTAGACTCGGGTGGTTATCTTTTATTGGAGCATGGCCACAACCAGCAAAGGGAGATTATGAGATTCATGCGACAATCATTTACTGAAGTCAGAGGCTTTCAAGACAATAATGGTGTTGATCGCGCCGTGCTCGGCAAATTAAATAGCTGTGTGTGAAAGCAAAATCACAAGAGTTACAGGAACTACTGAAATAGCCATCATAATAAATATAAGCCAGTAAACCGACTTTAATTGCGCAAGATTAAGAGTGAAAGCCTATCCACGGCAATCTTTTTAGCACCCAAGTACGTGAGTCCTTTTTACTAAAATAAACCGCAAACCAAAGTGGCCCACCCCAATTATCAGGGTTTTGCCATTCATTTTGACTGGAGAATTTTTGCTCTTTAGTCATTACGCTTAGATGACAAAATCAGCATGCTAAAAAACTACTTAGCGACAGATGAATTACGAATCAGACTGTATGGTACCGTATTGTCATCTTTGACACTATCAATCACAGCATAGCTGAAATAACGACGAAGACCAATGTCGGCTTTTAACACTTTATTAATAAAAGCCTGATAACTAGCAACATCTTCTACCAAAACGCGCAAAATATAATCAAGACCACCACCAACAGACCAGCAAGATTGTACTTCGTCAAAGCTGGTAATTGCTTTCTCAAAACGATTAAACTCGCCTTCTTTATGGCTTTCTAGCTCCACTTCGGTAATAACCAGGTGGAAATTCTTCATAAATTTCGGTGAAAGTCGTGCACCATAACCGTCAATAATGCCAGCTTCTTCTAAACGTTGCAAACGGTCCCAAGATGGCGTTAAGGATAAACTTAGACGTTCCGCCAAAGCTGTTTTGGTGATTCTGCCCTCTTCTTGAAGGATGGCAAGAATTTGAATGTCTCTTTCGTCTAATTTATACATGTTCTCATTATCACACCTAGAATAGGGTAATAGTTAATATTTTTATCCGAATAATAGAAAAAAATTCAATAACAGATCAACGGGTCTAAAGTTTCTTCTGTTTCTGACATTAATTATCTCTTTATTAACAAGTTTTTTTCCTTCAATGCGCAGCAATTCTGATAAGTGAAAGAGTATGCTTATTGTTGTATTGAGTTCGAGAACAAATGAATAACCAGAACACCGATGATGATTAATGCCATACCAATAATGGCGGCCAAATCAGGGATTTGTTTGTAATATAAGGCGGCAACGCTAGCCACTAAAACAATACCGAGTCCCGACCAAATGGCATACATTACACCAACAGCCATCTCTCTAAGAGTGAGGGTTAAGAACCAAAATGAAAGAAGGTAGCAAACGATTACAATGGCACTAGGAACAAACTTAGTGAACTCCTGAGTTTCTTTCAATAGACTCGTGCCAATCACCTCAGTGACAATGGCTAAGGCCAAATAAATATAAGTCATCGCTCTTTCTCTAATGGTTATGAAGTCATTTTTCGTGATTATATCAATAAAACAAAAAATGAAGTTGATCTATAAGCCGGGTTCTGTCTGACCGAAATCAGGATAGTCATTCATCTACGGAACTTGTCACCAAGCACCTTTAGCACTCTACCCGAAGACAGCGCGAGCCACGCCAATGCCTTCCTATTTGAGCTTGCTCCAAGTGGGGTTTACCCTGCCACACTTGTCACCAAGTGCGCGGTGCGCTCTTACCGCACCATTTCACCCTTACCTACAAGTAGGCGGTTTCTTTTCTGCTGCACTTTCCGTCGCATCACTGCGCCTAGCCGTTAGCTAGCACCTCGCCCTATGGAGCCCGGACTTTCCTCTGATGGAAAACGCCACCAGCGACTATCCGATCAACTTCAGCGCGAATTATACGCTAGGATTAAGTGTTTTAATCTGAGTGCTGAAACTCTCTTAACACCTCGCTCACTTGCACCTCATAAGAGTCGTACCATTCTTGCTTGCCTTTTTCTTGTGCCTGCAGGTGATTGGCACATTGCTTCCATTTTTTTATATCTTCCAAAGAGTGCTCATAGGAAGCGCTTAACTCAAGATCATCTTCTGTACATGAAGTAAACTTAACACAATTGTATTGCTCAAAGAACACCTCTTTAAGTTTAGCAGCCATCTCACAATAACACTAGTCAAGCTGTTTTATTTTAGCGGTAATAACCACGATATACGTTACTTAATCTCCGTAATCGGTATTTGACTGAAAATTTTATGAATATTATTGCCCTGCGTATCAACAGCAACAGTGACAGGCATGTCTTTGACCTCAAACTCATAAATAGCCTCCATGCCCATTTCTGCAAAAGCCAGAACTTTAGCTTTTTTAATGGATTTAGATATAAGGTAAGCCGCACCACCGACAGCAATTAAATAACTTGCCTGATGTTTTTTAATACTTTCGACTGCTTTCGGGCCACGCTCCGCCTTGCCAATCATGCCAAGAATGCCTGTATTCTCCAGCATCATATCGGTAAACTTATCCATTCGAGTTGCGGTTGTTGGGCCGGCAGGACCAATGACCTCATTGCCAACAGCATCCACAGGGCCAACGTAATAAATAAACTTGTTGTCAAAATCTACACCTTTTGGCAAACCCTCTCCAGACTCTATCATTTTTCTGAGTCGTTCATGGGCCGCATCACGCCCGGTAATAATGGTGCCGCTTAATAGTAATGTATCACCAATATTCCAATCTTGCATTTGCTCACGAGTGAGCTCAGACAAATCAACTTTCCTGTATTGCGAATAATCCATTTCTAGATCAGGATAAACATCGTAATCGACGGGCGGCAACTCTGCCACACCCGAGCCATCAAGGGTGAAATGAACGTGTCTGGTCGCTGCACAATTCGGAATGATAGCAACTGGTTGGGAAGCGGCATGTGTTGGATAGTCTTTTATTTTGACGTCCAGAACTGTCGTTAAACCACCCAGACCTTGGGCGCCAATACCAAGATTGTTTACCTTTTCAAAAAGATCAAGTCTTAGCTTTTCAATCTCACTCGGATTGGCTTTTGCTCTGATTTGATTAATATCAACTGGCTCCATCAATGACTCTTTTGCCATCAACATAGCTTTTTCCGGCGTACCACCAACGCCAATACCGAGTATACCTGGCGGGCACCAGCCAGCGCCCATCGTCGGAATCGTTTTTAGAATCCAATCGGTGAGGTTATCATCGGGATTAAGCACGGTAAATTTGGCTTTATTTTCAGAGCCACAACCTTTTGCAGCAACAATCACATTGAGTTTGTTGCCCGGCACTATTTTTGTGTGAATAACTGCCGGGGTATTGTCTTTGGTGTTTGCTCTGGTAAATAAAGGATCACTCACTATCGAGGCTCTCAGTGGATTGTCGGGGTGCGTGTAAGCTTGTCTAACACCCTCGTTAATCATTTCATCAACAGAGAGATCCGCGTCCCATTGCACATCCATACCCACCTCTAAAAAGATATTGACAATGCCTGTATCTTGGCAAAGAGGCCGCTTGCCAAAAGCACACATTTTTGAATTTATTAGAATTTGGCCAATGGCGTTTTTGGCACTGATACTACTCTCTTTCTCGTAGGCTTCAACCATCGCCTGAATAAAATCCGGCGAGTGATAATAAGAGATGTACTGGAGTGCAGAAAAAATACTCTCTATCAGGTGTTTTTGCTTTATTTTCATATTTATTTGGTCTTCGCTATTGTCTATTTAGACCCAGCAGGTTATATTATTCCTTCTGAGTATTTTATCAATATCTAGATGAGCATTTTATCAATATCTAACAGGGAATTTATATATGTTTAACTTCTTCAAAGGCCAAAACCTCTCCATCGACTTAGGTACTGCAAATACGCTTATCTATATGGATGGAAAAATCGTCTTAAACGAGCCTTCGGTTGTCGCCCTTCGCCACGAAACAGGCGCAATGGAATCGACTGTTATTGCCGTCGGTCAAGAAGCAAAAAACATGTTGGGTAGAACCCCTGGTACTATTGAAGCTATTAGACCGATGAAAGACGGCGTGATTGCTGATTTCAAGGTCACTGAAAAAATGCTGCAATACTTTATGCGTAAAGTGCTGAGATCGGGCTTTTTCTCACCCAGCCCTAGAGTACTTATTTGTGTCCCCTGTGGTGCCACTCAAGTAGAGCGTCGCGCTATTAAAGAAAGCGCTGTTAGTGCGGGCGCACGTGATGTTTATCTAATGGAAGAGCCAATGGCTGCCGCTCTTGGTGCCGGCATGGCAATTGATATGCCTTCAGGCGCAATGGTTATTGATGTGGGTGGTGGCACAACTGAAATTGCCATTATGTCTTTGAACGGCATTGTTTACTCAGACTCTATCAGAATCGGTGGAGACGTATTTGATGACACCATTGTTAAATTCGTTAGACGCGCGCACGGTATTATTATTGGTGAGGCAACTGCTGAACAAATTAAAGAAGAAGTTGGTTCTGCTTTTAAATCAAAAGTGGTGAAGAAAATTGAATTCCGTGGACGTGACGTTGCCAAAGGCATTCCAGTTAGTTTTGAAGTAACAAACGCTGAAATCTTAGAAGCGCTCAACGAACCCTTAGGGATGATTATTAGTTCTTTGCGTACAGCACTTGAGCACACTCCGCCGGAGCTGTCTTCAGATATTGCCCAAAACGGTTTGGTCATTACAGGTGGCGGGGCATTATTAGAGGGCCTTGATAAACTAATCAATTACGAGACCAGCCTGCCGGTCAGTATCGCTGACGATCCATTGACCTGTGTCGCTCGTGGTGGTGGCATCGCGCTTGATATGATCAATCAACACAATATGGGGTTCCTAGCTGCAGAGTAAGTGGTCCACCCCCCCCCTGAATAGAGGTGATAAAATTCTGCAAGACCTAAAGCCATTAGTTACAATGGCAAATTTTAAAGTTGATAGTTATTCTTACCAACAAAAACTTGGCGTTGTCAGAAATTACCACCTTTATCAAGAGTGAACTAGGTCGATCGAGCTACTTATTATGCGACTTCTAAAACCACTTATTCCAGCCTTAATCGCAATTATTCTAATTGTACTGGATACTCATTTTTCTTATCTAGACAAAATCAAACGTAACAGTGCAACGCTTTTGTCGCCGATTTATTTTTTGGTTGACTTGCCTAGCCAAATGATGAACTGGGTGAGCGACAAAGGCAGTGATACCGAGCAACTCATCCGCAAGAATGAACGGCTTACCAATGAATTGTTAGAACTCAAAGCAAAGCTGCAAATCTATAACAACCTTGTTTTAGAAAATCAAAAAATTAGCCGACTCATTGATGCCAGCTACACTCTGCCCGCCAACTCTGTCATATTGGCTCGAATCAAGTCTATTTCACAGTCCCGATTGAAAAAACAACTGGTCATTAACAAAGGCAGTAATGATCACATCCTAGAATCACAAATCGTACTCGGCGCAAAAGGCGTTGTTGGTCAAATTATCCAATCGACACCCTTCTACGCCACAGTTCAATTAGCAACGGATCCCACTCAACACATTCCTGTGAAAAATGCCCGAAATGGCGCCAGAGGCATCACCAAAGGTTTGGCTTCAAATAAAAGCGGCATGAAGGTAGAATTTATGCCATCTGAGGCCGATGTTAAATTAGGTGATGTTTTTGTTACCAGTGGCATTAGTGAGTCGTATCCGGCGGGTTACCCTGTCGGTGAAGTTATTAAAGTGAGTACGCCGCAAGATGAGGCATTCTTATTGATAAGGCTAAAACCACTTGAAGATATGAATGAATTAGAATTTGTACTTATTGTCTCGGAGCCTTTATGATCCGGCAGCGCCCACAAATATTACTCTTTAAACTTACACTAATTTCTGCATTGATAAGCGCCATTTCTTTGCCAGAAATGATTCAGAGCGCCGCACCTTTCTGGATGCTGATATGCTTTACTTATTGGTTGATCTATGCTGAAACCAAAGCAGTTTATACCTTTGCTCTATTGTTGGGCCTATTGCTTGATTTGTTACACGGCAATGTATTTGGTCAAAATGCCTTAGCACTCATTGGCAGTACTGTCTTTATTCTTAATGTAAAGAAATCGTTTTACGTGTCAAACCTCAGCACCCAACAAGTCTACGTCTTTTTTGCTTCGCTTATCTATTTGTTAATTACCATCGGCGTGCACTGGACTACTCAGGGCTTTGACTTTAGTTATCTGATCTTCCTCACGCCACTCACGGGCGCAATTCTCTGGCCAATCATGCACTTTTTACTGACAAAGCTTAAGCGCTGATTAAGCGGTTGCTATAGACGAGACCTTTACACAAATCATTTTAAATTTGCTGAGTGATACAAAATGGATAAAATTGCCAATACAAAACGAGAAATAAAAGTCTTTCAATCTCGCGTTGTCATTGCTACGCTGTTTATTTTTGCGCTGAGCTTAGCACTACTATCGCGTATTTACAGCATGCAAATTATTGATTACGAATACTATTCCGACGAGGCCCTAGGTAACCAATTACAGCAACTGCCAATTACCCCTGTAAGAGGTGATATTCTTGATCGCAACGGTAAAGTTCTTGCCACGAATAAGCTTTCTTATAAGCTCACCATCACCCCAGAGAAAGTCAAGGATATGGACGCTACAATGATTGAGCTACAACGCTTTGACTTAATCAACGAGGGAGATATAGAGCAATTTTATAAAACCGCGAAACGCTATAGAAAGTTTCACAATATCCCTATAAAGCACAATGTCTCAGAGCAAGCGGTGGCTATTTTCCTCACCAAAACACGACTCTCAGGTGTTGAAATAGAGCCCTATTTTCAACGTGTATATCCTTATGGTGCTAGCAGTGCTCATTTGATTGGCTACATCTCCTCAATGAGTCAAGACGACAAAGACAGATACGATAAAGACAACTACGCCGGTACAACTTTCGTTGGCAAAACTGGCATTGAAAAACAATACGAAAATCTTTTACATGGCACCTCTGGCAAGAAGCAAATTGAGCGTAACGTCTCTGGTCGAGTAGTGGACTCGAAAATACTCACCCCAGCAGAATCGGGTCAAGATCTGTATTTAAGCATTGACATTGATTTGCAATTAAAAGCCGAAGAGCTGATGAGTGGTAAGCGAGGTGCTTTAGTTATGATTGATGTTACTGATGGCTCACTTTTAGCGCTCGTCAGTATGCCAATATTCAACCTAAATTGGTTTGTCGGCGGCATTTCCAGCAAACAATACCAAGAGCTAAAATTGGATAAAAATCTGCCACTATTTGACCGCAGTATTAAAGGTCTCTATCCACCAGGATCAACCATAAAGCCAATGGTTGCACTCGGTGGCCTTGAACAAAAAAATATCACCATTAACAGTGAAGTTTTTTGCCCGGGTTATTACAAAATCTCCAATTATTCTCGTAAATTTAACGATTGGAAACGAAGCGGTCATGGTCATGTCGATGTCGTCAATGCCATCTCTCAGTCCTGCGATGTTTTCTTTTATGATCTTGCCTACAATATGGGCATCGATAAGCTTCATGATAGTTTGGCGTATTTCCAATTTGGTGAAAAAACCGGGATTGATTTACCAGGCGAATTCTCAGGAATTTTACCTTCACGCGAATGGAAAAAAATAAATAAGGATGAATCTTGGTATCGAGGAGAAACCCTGAATACCGTTATTGGCCAAGGCTTTATGACTACCAGTCCATTACGCCTGACCGTTGCCACTGCTGCAATTGCCAATAAAGGACAGCTGTTAATACCGCAAATTCTAATGCACTCTCAAACGAGCGCGGGCGATATTGAAGTCAGCGAAAGCCTTGGGGCGACTCAAATTCCGATAAAGGACATCAAGAATTGGGAAACTATTATTACTGGCATGGAGCAAACCGTTTATGGCGCAAGCGGTACTGCGAGGCATCTAAATCATGACCTTAGCTATACCCTTGCCGGCAAAACAGGTACGGCGCAAGTATTCGGTCTCGATCCTGAGGAAATCTATATCGCGGAAAAATACGAAGAAAAGCTCAGAGACCACGCCCTATTCACCGGTTTTGCACCGGTTGACAATCCCCAAGTGGCCATAGCTATCATTGTTGAAAATGCCGGCAGTGGTAGCTCAAAAGCCGCGCCAATTGCCAAAGCTGTGTTAGATGTTTACTTTGCTAAAAATCCACTGACAACGGTAGCAACAGTTGAATAGTTCAACTTTCTGTTGCTTGTTGAGCGTGAAATTCAGCCCTGAAACCTTCAAACGCATCATTCTTGATAGCTTCTCGCATCGAGGCCATCAGAGATTGGTAATAATGCAAATTATGCAGAGTGTTGAGGCGTGATCCTAGTATTTCATTGGTCTTTTGCAAATGATGCAAATACGCTCTAGAGTAGTTCTGACAAGTCGAGCAATCACAATTTGCATCGAGTGGCCCAGTATCCAGCTTGTATTTGGCATTGCGAATTTTGACAATGCCTATAGAGGTAAACAAATAACCGTTTCTAGCATTGCGTGAAGGCATCACGCAGTCAAACATATCAATGCCTCTGGCTACAGCTTCCACCAAATCTGATGGCGTGCCAACGCCCATCAAGTAACGCGGTTTGTCCGCTGGCATAGCATCTGGCAAATACTCTAGCACTTTAATCATCTTTGCCTTTGGTTCGCCCACAGAAAGCCCACCAATGGCATAACCATGAAAGCCGATTTCGACCAAAGCCTCAACCGATTGCTGTCTTAAGTCTTCGTGCATCCCACCCTGAACAATGCCGAATAGTGCATTGTTATTATTCAATCTTTGGTGCTCGTCTTTAGAGCGTTTTGCCCAACGTAAAGAGAGCTGCATCGATTGGTCAACTGCCGGTTTTTCACTAGGATAAGCAATACACTCGTCAAAAATCATGACAATGTCAGCACCAAGTTTTTGCTGAATTTGCATCGATTCTTCAGGACCCATAAATATTTTAGCGCCGTCTTTAGGCGAGCTAAATGACACGCCCTTTTCGCTAATTTTGCGAATATGACCCAAACTAAAAACCTGAAAACCACCCGAATCAGTGAGGATTGGCCCTTGCCAATTCATAAAATCATGTAGATCACCGTGTGCTTCAATGACATCAGTGCCTGGGGTGAGGGACAGGTGAAAAGTGTTGCCAAGAATGATCTCTGCACCCAATTCTTTGACCTCCTCAACTGTCATTGCTTTGACTGTACCGCATGTACCTACCGGCATAAAGGTCGGGGTATTGACCTCGCCTCGCGCAAAAATCATTCTCCCTAAGCGGGCCTTATTATCGGTCTTGGCTAATTCAAATTTCATAGGGAGAATTATAGAATGCTCAGCTGACTTTTCAGCGCCACTTTTTGCTTAGTTCATTAGCTAAATTCAAAATTTCTGAAATTTTAAATTTAGGGTAAATAAACGCCTATTTTTATGAAAAAAAATGCCAAATAGGCATTTTAAGTCTCTATAAGAAGCCTTTGTATGTCTTTTGAAGAACTTATTTAAAGCTTCTTCGAAAATTTCGCAAATTTGAGACTACTTCGTAGAGCTCTTTAATCCTTTATACTTTATCTAACGACTAGAAAAAGTATCAAAGTCTAGAAGAGAGAATCTATGATTCTCGAAAGAGAATTTCAACTTTTAAAAATTTACCAATAAAACTCAGCTACGTCCGAGTTTGTTTATTGACCTGTATTTGCCAAAGTCGAGCGTATCGGCCATTAAGGTCAAGCAACTGTTGATGCGTGCCTTGCTCGGCAATTGTGCCATTTCCCAGCACAATAATCTGATCAGCATCGACAATGGTGGAAAGACGATGAGCAATCACCAGAGTTGTGTGCTTGTGTGCCAAGCTCGATAGCGCCTTTTGTACCATTTTCTCCGAATAGGAATCAAGCGCTGAAGTGGCCTCATCAAAAATCAATATCGGTGGATTTTTTAACAGCACTCTCGCAATCGCCAGACGCTGCTTTTCGCCACCCGAGAGTTTTAAACCCCTCTCACCAACCAGCGTATCGTAACCTTGTGGCAAGGAGTCAATAAAGCTGTCAATAAAACTGAGCTTAGCTGCTTGCTTAACTTCGGCCTCGGTTGCACCTGCACGACCGTAAGCAATATTGTAGTAGATACTCTCATTAAACATCACTGGATCTTGCGGTACAACACCCATCACACTGCGCACTGAGTCTTGAGTAAAGTTCTTAATGTCTTGTTGGTCAATGCGTATTTCACCGCTAGAAATATCGTAAAAACGAAAGAGTAATTTAGCGAGTGTTGATTTACCGGCACCCGAGGGGCCGACAACCGCCACTTTTTGGCCCGGTTTAAGGGTGAAATTAATATTGCTTAGCACCTCTTGCTTGCCAGCGTAGGCAAAAGAAACGTTGTTAAATTCAACCTCACCTTGAGTGACTTTTAGCGACTGGGCATTTTCAACATCAACCACCTTAGAGGAGCGCTCGAGCAGTTCAAACATATTGTTCATATCAATAAAGTTATGTTTGATTTGGCGATAAATAATGCCTAAACCACCGAGTGGAATAAAGAGCTGCAAAAGTAGCGCTTGAATCATAATAAGATCACCCAAACTAAGACTCCCATCAACCACACCTCGCGCTGCCATAATTAAAACAGCGGTGACACCAGTCGCAATCACCGCACCCTGGACAAAATTAAGCGCTGTCATGGTGGTAAAGCTTTTGGTGGCAACATCCTCCCAACGCGTCATAGTCTCACCATAGCGACCGACCTCAAATTTTTCTTGATTGAAGTATTTGACGGTTTCGTAGTTAATCAAGCTGTCTACTGCATTGGTATTGGCCTCAGATTGCATATCGTTCATTTGATAGCGATACTTCATTCGCCAAGTGGTAATGGCCAGCGTTAACGTAATATAAAAGAATACCGTCAACAGGGAGACGCCGGCAAAAAGAAGGTCGTAATTCAGCCATAAAATGCCAATCACAAGGCATATCTCAAATAATGAGGGAAGAATGTTAAAGACAAAAATGGAAAGCAAGGTGGAGACACTCTGAGTGCCACGATCAATGTCTCGAGTAATGCCGCCAATGCGACGATCCAGATGAAACGATAAATCCAAAGTGTGTAAATGCTTAAAGACACCGAGCGCTATCAAGTGCATAGCGTGATAACGTACTTTGGCAAAAATGGCATCGCGCAGCTCATTAAATAGAGAACTTGCCAGTCTTAGCAGTCCATAGGCAAATAACACGCCAAGCGGCAACACCAACACCAAATTGGTCTTATCTAGGGCATCAACAATTTCTTTGAGTACAAGCGGCACCGCAACATTAGCCAATTTCGCTAGCATTAGACAACTAACAGCCAAAATAACGCGAACGCGCATTTTGAGTAAATACGGCAGCAGTTTTTTTAAAACCTTAATGTCTCGGGTTTTAAAATCATACGCCTTGGTTTGGTCGCCTTTATGATGCATTTAATGGACCCCCATATTCATAATCAAACACTTATCTACAGAACGTATTGCTACCATAATATATGCGAACAAATGCCATGTAGGCTTACTTTATCAAAAACTTCAGTGGTCAATCCAGTGGCGTTTTGCCCTCCACCCTTTCAATCCCAATCCAAACTATCCTATTCGACTTGAGCAGGACTATTTTGGTCATTTGAACCCCTAGGAGTCTTTCCTCATTCCGTTCAGGACACTACCGAATTCCCCACATATAGCCACCTAACCTCTACTTATCGTTCATGCTTCTTTTTTGTACTCCAGTGC
>ERZ813253.533-NODE-533-length-13285-cov-7.100395_pt1 | contig 13285 bp, 14 predicted proteins | sample MGYA00520893_ERZ813253 | MGnify/ENA primary metagenome ERZ813253 (study PRJEB31669, sample SAMD00080414) | marine metagenome | biome: oceanic hadal pelagic zone biome; feature: marine hadalpelagic zone; material: sea water | place: Pacific Ocean:Izu-Bonin Trench...
GGGGGGGGGGGGGGGGGGGGGGGGGTGGGCGCGGGGGTGGGCGGGGGGGGGGGCGGCGGGGGGTTCGGGGACGGGGGGGTGGCGGTGGGGCACGGTCTCGGTGTCGGTCGGGGGGGTGTTCGCGCCGCCGGGGATGATGATGTCCTTGGGGCGGTCCTTGAGTTCGATATAGCCATCCGGGTGCATGACACCGAGGTCGCCCGTATGGAGCCAGCCGCCGCGAAAGGCGTCTTCCGTGGCGCTGGGGTTTTTCAGATAGCCCTTCATGACGATATTGCCGCGCAGGAATACCTCGCCGATGGTCTCGCCGTCGGCGGGGCGCGGCTCGAGGGTTTCCGGGTCGGCGACCATGACCCCTTCGAGCACCGCGTAAGCCACCCCCTGGCGCGCCTTGATGGCCGCCCGCTCAGGCGCCGGCAGGGCGTTCCATTCCTCTTTCCAGGCGCAGGTCACCGCCGGGCCATAGGTCTCGGTCAGGCCGTAGACATGGGTTATGTGAAAGCCCATGGCCTCCATCGCCTCGATGATGGCGGCCGGCGGTGGCGCGGCGGCGGTCATCACCTCGATGGTGCGGTCGAACGAATAGCGGTCCGCGTCGGGCGCGTTGACGATCATGTTGAGCACCACGGGGGCGCCGCAGAAGTGGGTTACCCCCTGGTTGGCGCAGGCCTCCAGGATGGCGCCCGCCTCGACCCGGCGCAGGCAGACATGGGTGCCGGCCAGGGCGGCGATGGTCCAGGGGAAGCACCAGCCGTTGCAGTGAAACATCGGCAGCGTCCAGAGATAGACCGGCGCATCCGGCATGCCCCAGGTCAGCACATTGCCGAGCGCGTTGAGATAGGCGCCGCGGTGATGATAGACCACGCCCTTGGGATCGCCGGTGGTGCCCGAGGTGTAGTTGAGCGAGATCGCCTGCCATTCGTCCGCCGGCGGGGCCCAGGCGAATTGCGGATCGCCGCCGGCGATGAAATCCTCATACTCGACATCGCCCAGGCGGTCGCCCTCGCCGTCGTATAGCGGATCGTCGATATCGACCACAAAAGGCCGCACGGTGGCCGCTTCGAGGGCCTTTGCCATGGTCTGTGAATATTCCCGATCGACGATCAACAGCTTGGCTTCGCCGTGATCGAGAATCTGGCCGATGGTGGGGCTGTCCAACCGGGTGTTGATGGCGTTGAGCACCGCGCCGATCATGGGCACCGCGTAATGGGCCTCGAGCAGGGCCGGCACGTTGGGCGCCATCACCGACACCGTATCGCCGAGGCCGATGCCGCGCGCCGCCAGGGCCGAGGCCAACCGGCGCGCGCGGCTGTAGAGCTCGTCGTAACGGGTGCGCACATCACCATGGATGCAGGCGATGCGCTCGGGGTAGGTATGGGCGGCGCGGGCGAGAAAGCTGATCGGCGTCAGCGCCACATGGTTCGCGGCGCACTGATCGAGCGAGTCGGCGTAGGGATTTCCCGGGGGATTTCCTGGGGGGTTTCCCGAGGGGGTCGCGGAGGATACGCCGTCGGCCATGGAACGCTCCCTAGGGGATAGAATCTAACATAGGGCGCCCATACGACGGCGCCCCAAGCTCGTCCGGAAAGGCGACCGATGCGCGGTGATGCCTGTGCATCACAAGCATAGAGCAACGCGTCCGGCGAGCTTGGGACGCCGTCGTATGGGCGCCCACTCGCGGCTTCTCGGGGCGTTGAGCCCCCTTGACGATGCGAAGGCATCGCCGGCGGGCGCTCGCCTTCCGAGAAACCGCGAGTGGGGATCGTAGGGGTGCCCTATGTTAGATTTTATCCCCTAGAGGGGTCCGGTCAGCTCGGCGTTTCGACCGGTTCGGGCTCAATTGGCGGTGTCTCTTCCACCGCGGCCTCGGCAGGCGGTATCTCTTCCACCGCGGTCTCGACAGGGGGAGTCTCTTCCACCGCGGCCTCGACAGGCGCGGCCTTCTCCACCGCGGCCTCGACAGGCTGGGCCTTGGCCTCCGCTGGCTTCTTCTTCTGGGCGGCGCGCTTGGCTTTTTGCTCGGCGCGCGCCACGGTCTCGTTGAGATTGACCTGGGTGCAGAGGCCGAGCATGACCGGATCGCGCGGCCGGATGTTGGGGCTGTTCCAATGGGTATTTTCGCGGATCGAGCGGATGGTGTTCTTGGTGGTGCCCAAGAGCTTGCCGATCTGGGCGTCGTTCACCTCGGAGTGATTGCGCACCATCCAGGAGATGGCGTCGGGTTTATCCTGGCGCTTGGCCAACGGTGTATAGCGCGTCTGGCGGAACTTCCGGGGCGGCAGTTCGCGCTGTTTCTTCATGACGATCACGGCGCTCGGATCGGCGCAGCAACGGTCGATTTCCTCCTGGGTGATCTGCCCGGCGGTCGTCGGATCGCGGCCGACGATACCCGTCGCCACCTCGTCGTCGGCGATGGCGGTGACTTCCAATATATGCAGATCACAAAAAGTGGCGATCTGCTCAAAGGTGAGCGTCGTATTATCGACCAGCCACACGGCGGTGGCCTTCGGCATCAACGGCTGAGCCATCAATCCTCCTGATATCCTAGTTTAGTCGTAACCCAAGTGTTTAGTCGTGACCCAAGTGCATTCCCGGCCGTCGCCATGGCGCGGCCCGGACATAAAGTATTTCGCCCCACCATACAAGGCCGGGCGCTAGGTGCGCAACATGGCGATGAGGGCAAAGGCGGCGATTCCGGCGACAAAGCCGGCACCGATGTTTCGCTTGCTCAAGATAAAGACGGCGAGGCCGGCGACGAAGGCGAGGCCCCGATCAGTCAGCGGGACGGTTGCCAGCCCCGAGGACGCGAAGAAAATCGCCTTGATCATGAGACCGCCGACCAGGGCATAGGTGACGCAGCCGAACCACTCGAAGATCGCCATGTCGGTATCGATGCGCCGCGCCACCAAAACGCCCAGGGCGCGCCAGCTATAGGTGGCGGCGAAGGCGACGGCCAACAATCCCCAGGGCTCGGACGTCATGGTTCGGCCTTTTGATTTTGGCGCCCCATGAGGAAGCCGATCGTCCCGGCGGACAAGCCGCCGACCAAGAGGCCCCATTCGGGGGATAGTGTCATCGCCAGGGGAACCATCACGGCGCCGATCGCCACCGCCCATTGCCCGCCCCGGCGGCGGCTGGTCGACATCATCAGGAACACGAAGAACGGTGTCAGGAAGAGCAGAGTCTGGACCATGAATTCCGGCAGCTGCGCGCCGTATTCAAAGCCCAGCACGGTGCCGATCGTGACGCCGATCCACATGACGATACTGAAACCGAGGAAATAGGGCGGTCGCTCGGCAGCGCTCAACCGGCTCTGCATCCGAGCGATTTGCGCCCAGTTGGTCGGGGAAATGAATTGAGCGTAGACGAAATGGCTCCATCTCAATTGCCGGCCATGGCGGATCAGGGGCAGGGCGGCGACCACCATGGGCAAGGTGCGGATGTTGATCAGCGCGATGGTCACCGCCATGAGGAACGGCCCGCTGGCGGCGCCGACCAAATCAGCATAGGTCATCATGGCGGGAAGTCCCCACAGGGACAGGACGGAGGCGACGGTGACGGATAATTCCAAGCCGTTGTCATGCGCCATGACGCCGTAGCCGGCAAGCGCCGAAGACACCGCCAGGGCCGGCACGCCAAGACAATCCCGCGCGCCGCGCCAAAACGCGGTCGATCTGTTCGCCATTCCGCGTCTAAATCGTCAGCATGATCTTGCCGATATGGGCGCTCGATTCCATGCGGGCGTGGGCGTCGGCGGCCTGGGCCAGGGGATAGGTCGAGTCGATCAGCGGGGCGATGCGGCCACTGTCGAGCAGGGGCCAGACCTCGCGCAGCAATTCTTCGGCGATGACGGCCTTGGCCTCGATGGTGCGCGGCCGCAGCGTCGAGCCCATGATGGTAAGCCGCTTGAGCATCACCGGCAGGAAGTCGAACTCGGTCTTGCTGCCTTCCAGGAAGGCGATCTGCACCAGGCGGCCCTCGGTGCGTAGGGCTTTGACGTTCTTGGCGATATAGCCGCCGCCGACCATGTCGAGGATGACGTCGACCCCTTCGCCGCCGGTCAGCTCCTGGATGACGGTGAGGAAATCCTCGTCGCGGTAGTTGATCGCGCGCTCGGCGCCGAGGCCCTCGCAGGCGGCGCATTTTTCAGCCGTGCCCGCGGTGGCGAAGACCCGGGCGCCGCGCGCCGATGCGATCTGAATGGCGGTCGTGCCGATGCCGCTGGAGCCGCCATGGACCAGGAAGCGTTCGCCGCCGACCAGCTTGGCGCGCCTGAACACATTCTCCCAGACGGTGAAGTAGGTCTCGGGCAGGGCCGCGGCGCGGACCCTATCGAAGCCGGCCGGCGGGCGCAGGCACTGGGCGGCGGGGGCCGTGCAATATTCGGCATAGCCGCCGCCGGAGACCAGGGCGCAGACCGCATCGCCGATGCGCCAGCCGGTGACGCCGGCGCCCAAGGCCACCACCGTGCCGGCGACCTCCAGGCCGGGGATGTCGGAGGCGCCGGGCGGCGGCGCATAGCCGCCGAGCCGTTGCAGTACGTCGGGCCGGTTGACCCCGGCGGCCGCAACGCGCAGCAGAACCTCGCCGTGCGCCGCTGTGGGCACCGGACGTTCCACCGGTTGCAATACTTCGGGACCGCCCGGTTCGGTGATCTCGATGGCGGTCATCACGGTCGGCAGGGTCTCGGGTATTGTCTCGGGCATGGCGGCGGTCTCCCTTGTCTGGCCAATCAACTACTACTCTGCCCCGGCGGTTTCCCGCAAGCAAAGCATCTGCTACAGACCGGCCATGGGTTCTTGGACATTCATCGCGGCGAATCGCCGCTTCCTGTCGTTCGGGGTCATGATGTCGCTCTTCTCGAGCTTCGGTCAGACCTATTTCATCGCCATGTTCAGCGCTGAAATACGCGGCGCGTTCGGTCTCTCCCATGGCGATTTCGGCGAGATTTACGCCTACGCCACCCTGGCCAGCGGGACCACGCTGATCTGGCTCGGCCGTAAGATCGATCACATGGATTTGCGCCTCTACAGCGCCTTGGTCTGCGTCGGGCTGGTCGCCGCCTGTTTGATGATGTCGCAAGTTTCCTCCGTGATCATGCTGGGCCTGGCGATCTTCGCCCTGCGTCTTTCCGGCCAGGGTCTGATGAGTCATACGGCGGTTACCAGCATGGCGCGGTATTTCCACGAGCAGCGCGGCATGGCCATCGGCCTGGCCTCGACCGGACACGCCGCCGGCGAGGCATTGTTACCTTACATGGCGGTCACCCTGATCGCCGCCATCGGCTGGCGCGAGACCTGGCTCGCCGCCGGGCTCGGCCTCGCGGTGATGCTGGTGCCGCTGATTCTGTGGAGTCTCAAGGGCCATGCGGAGCGCCACCGCCGCCACCTTGAGTATATGGCCGACCTGCACCAATCGGCCGCACCCTCGGCGCGCCAGTGGACCCACCGCGACATGCTTGGCGATTTACGCTTCTATCTGCTGCTGCCCGCCGTGCTGGCGCCGTCGTTCATCATGACCGGTCTGTTCTTTCATCAGGTCCATCTGGTCGACAGCAAGGGCTGGAGCCTGTCCTGGTTCGCCGCCGGCTTCATCGTCTATGCCGGGGCCACCATGGTGGCGGCCCTCGGCATCGGCAGCTTCATCGACCGCAGCGGTGCGGCCCGGCTGATGCATTTTCACCTGACGCCCCTGGTCGCCGGTCTGCTCGTCCTCGCCGCGTTCGATCAGCCCGCCACCATGTTTGCCTATCTGCTGCTCGCCGGGCTCAGCACCGGCGCCAACTTCACCGTGATCGGCGCGGTCTGGGCGGAACTCTACGGCGTTGCCCATCTCGGCGCGATCCGCGCGCTGACCTCGGCGCTGATGGTGTTCTCGACGGCCCTGGCGCCGCTGGTCATGGGGCGTATGATCGACGCCGGGATCACCATGGAGGTGATCGCCATGCTCTCGGCGGTCTATGCGGTGATCGGCATGGGGCTGGTCGCGGTCGCCTTCAGGCAAAGGTAAGGGCCTTCAGGCAAAGGTAAGGGCCTTCGGGCAAAGGTAAGAGACTGTGGAAAAGCTACATCTTCATATCAAGAACAACCGGGCCGGCGAGGAGCTGTTCCGCATGACGCCCGAGCGTGTCGCGGCGGCGCTCGCGCGGCGGCCCGCCATCGCCGAGGCGCTCGACGTGACGATCGATTGGGATTGCGATAATTTAGTAGCCTCCATGGGGCGGGCCGAAGGGCTGCTGACCTGGGACCTGCCGACAGAGGGCCTGGCGGCCCGCGCGCCGAAGCTCAAATGGATCCATATCATCGGCGCCGGCATCGAGCATCTGCAACCGCTTGACTGGCTGCCGCGCGGCGTCACCCTGGTCAACAACCGAGGCATTCATGCGGCCAAGGCGGGGGAATACGGCGTCATGGCGATCCTCATGCTCAACAACCATATGCCGGCCCATTACGATGCCCAGCGTGCCGGGCGCTACGACCCGCACTTCGCCACCCCAGTGGCCGGTAAGACCCTGGCGGTGATCGGCGTCGGCGCCATGGGCGGCGCCGTGGCGCGACAGGCCCAGCGCCTCGGCCTCCATGTCATCGGCCTGCGCCGGGGCGGCCGCAACGCCCGGGGGGTCCATGAGATGTTCGGGCCCGAGGCCCTGGACGCGGTGCTTGGGCGGGCCGATTTCGTCCTGATCACCTTGCCGCTCACGGCGGAGACCCGAAATCTCATCGACCGCCGCCGCCTCGATCTGATGAAGCCGACGGCGGGGCTGATTAATATGAGCCGCGCCGCCGTGGTCGACTATGAATCCCTGGCCGCCAAGCTGCGCGCGGGCAGTCTGGCGGGCGCCGTCCTCGATGTCTTCGACCCGGAACCTCTGCCCACCGGTTCGCCCTTGTGGAACACCCCCAATCTGATCGCCACCCCGCATATCTCGTCGGACGACGTGGAGTCCTACGCCCCGCTCACCCTGGACCTGTTCTTCGACAACGCCGCCCGCTACCTGGAAGGCAGGCCCTTGCGCAACCGGGTACGGCCCCGGCTCGGCTATTAAAGGAGCGACTGAAGATGGATGACGATGATCTGGCGCTGCGCCATGTCGAGACCAAATTTCAGCCGCGCAATCTGGCGACCCTGTCGCTCGATGCGCTGGCTGCATACATCGCCGAGCTGGAGGCCGAAATCGCCTGCGCCCGCGTGGCCATCACGGAGAAGGAAGGCGCCCACGACGCCGCGGATTCGGTGTTTAAGCAGTAGCGGGCCTCTAGCGCTCGCCTCGGCCCTGCCAGACCCACCAGTTGATCTTGGCCCAGGCGCCGATGTCCAGGAAGGGGCGGGGCGGCAGGCGTTCGGGCTGGCCGAGGGCTTCCATATCGGCGATCAGCGGGTTGTCGACGCCGCAGGCGAGATCGGCGACCAGCATGCCCGAGGCCGTGCCCTTGGTGGCGCCCATGGCGTTCTGGCAGATCGCGGTGAAGACGTTGGGGGCCTGTTGGCCGAAGCCGTGGCCGAAGTTCTTCGACAGGCAGAGATAACCCGCCCAGGTATATTCGAAGGTGACCTCGGGCAGCATGGGAAAGCGCGCCCGGAACAGGGGGATATGGCCCTGGCGCGCCGTGACATTGTCGGCCGGATCGGTGTACAGGCGGCTGGTGAAGCACATGTTCTGGCGGAACAGCAGGCGGTTGTCCTGGGTATAGCGCAGGGTCGGGCCGGCGAAGGCGTTGGTCGGCAGGATGCCCCAATCATGCTCGCCGCCGAGGGCCGCCTGCTCGTTTGGGGTTAAGGGGCGGGTCAGGCTGGCGAAGGCGCGGATCGAGAAGATCCGCTGGCCGTAATGGCCGAACTGGGGCGCGAAGCCATTGACCGCAATGATGATCGCGCCTGCGTCCACGCTGCCCCCGGGGGTCTCAAGCCGGATGCGCTCGCCGTAATCGATGGCGGTGACCGGCGATTGCTCATGGAGCGTGACGTTCTCGGGCATGTTGTCGGCCAGACCGCGCACCAGGGCCGCCGGCTGCATGAGCGCGGTGCCCGGCGTGTGGACGGCGGCGGCGTAATAATTCGTGCCGAGGGCGGCGGCGGTCTGTTGTTTGTCGAGCAGCCGGTAGGGCTCGTCCAGGGCGTCGAGTTCCTTGGTGAAGTCTTCGAGATGCTGAACCCCGCCGGGCGACACGGCTGCCAGATACTGGCCGCGGCGGCTCCAGTTGCAGGCGATCGAATGCTTGGCGACGTTCTCCTCGTTGAAGAGGAGTGCCGCCCGGCTGAGGCGCATGATGCGGCGCTCGGCCTCGAGATCGGAAAGCTCCTTGCCCACGTTGTGAGGCAGGTCGATGACGAAGCCCGAATTGCGCGCCGAGGCGCCGTCGCCCATCGACTGTGCGTCGAGCAGAATGATCTTATCGTGGGGCCGGTTCTCGGCCAGGCGGCGGGTCGCGGCGAGGCCGGCGAAACCGGCGCCGACCACCACCCAGTCGGCCTTGAGGGCGCCCTCGAGGGACGGCGTCGGCTGACGGGGTGCTAAGCTGTTCGCCCAGCCGTTGGTGGCGTCGTCGCAGGGCAGGGCGCCAATCGATCTTGTTGCCATGGGAGCAGTTCCCTATTTCAGACCTCGATCAGGGGACGATGCCTCAAGCGGATCGCCCTGGCAATCTCGTGGCATGCCCCAAAACCCCTATCGAAACCCGTATAAAGTGTTTTTAGCCCGGGTTAACCATATTTTAATATCTGGCCGTCATGATCGCACTCAGGATTTGAAAGATTGTTCTAACAAGTCCTTCCTCCCTACGTTTTAGATACCTCCCTGTTGATTTCGAGCCGCCCTTCGAGGCGGCTCTTTTTTTGTGCCCGCGCCCGAAAACTCCCCTCCTTAATCACTCAAAAACTTATATCTGAGACAATCGGAGGCGAGTCTGTTCTTAAAACGAGGCGGAAGGTATACGATAGGGCCATGACATCGAGTGGTTCGACATATCCGTCAGGCGGCGGATTACCAGCGACGACCTTTTTCTCAAAGACTTACGACGAGGCTCAGGATCTCGTGGTCGAGGCGATGCGTTATGCCAAATATAGCGGCGAGATGTCCCAGAGTCGCCAGTCCCAGGAATCCCAGTCCCTGGCGTGCAGCTTGGAGGGCTTGCGCCTGACCACCCGGCTGACGCAGATCATGGCTTGGCTGCTGTTCCAGCGCGCGGTTCATGCCGGGGAATTGTCGCCGGAGCAGGCTTTGACCCGGTCGAACCGCCTGGGCGGACAGGCGGTCTGCAACGACCGCCGCGGTGAGCATATGATGGCCGTGCCCTCGGGCCTGCGCGATTTGCTGCTGCGCAGCCGGAAGCTCTATCAGCGCATTGCCCGCCTGGACGAAATGATCGCTCGCGATTCGCTTGCCACCGAGTCGGGTCCCTTATCCCCGCAATCCGACCCGCTATTATAATTGCCGCCCCGGTAGTGCAATTCTATGGTGTATGACACCTGATGTGGTATTCTAAGTAATGATTTCCACAATATAACGTTGCCAGACGCGATGGCCGGCCATTCAAAATTCAAGAATATCATGTACCGCAAGGGCGCTCAGGACGCCAAGCGGGCCAAGGTGTTCACCAAAATCATCCGGGAAATCACCGTGGCGGCGCGCGAGGGCATGCCCGACCCGGCTATGAACGCGGGCCTGCGCATTGCCATCTCTGCGGCGAAGGCGGCGAACATGGGCAAGGACACCATCGCCCGCGCCATCAAACGCGGCAGCGGCGGTGCCGACGGCGACGATTGGGAGGAAATTCGCTACGAAGGCTTCGGGCCCGGCGGCATCGCGGTGATCGTCGAGGCGCTGTCCGACAATCGCAACCGGACGGTCTCCGAGCTGCGCACCATCTTCAACAAATGCGGCGGCACCCTGGGCGACGCCGGCTGTGTCACCTTCATGTTCGACCGGGTCGGCGCGATCGCCTATCCCTGGGATGCGGCGAGCGCCGATGCGGTGTTCGAGGCCGCCATCGACGCCGGCGCCGACGATTGCGAATCGAGCGAGGACGGCCATGAAATCACCTGTGCGGCCGATCATCTGGGCGATGTGCGCGACTCCCTCGAGGCCAGCATCGGTCTGTGCCGCAGCGCCGGTCTCGAATGGAAACCGCAAAGCACCATCCCGCTCGAGGAAGACGATGCGCAAATGATCCTGAACCTGCTGGAATCCCTGGAAGACTGCGACGATGTGCGGACGGTTTCGGCGAACTTCGATATATCCGACGAACTGATGGAAAAGCTCAGCGCTTGAAGAATTCTCCGCCTGTGATGCACTCGCCTGCGATGCCCCCCTCCGGCATGAGATTGCTCGGCATCGATCCCGGTTTGCGAGCGACCGGGTGGGGTGTCATCGACGTCGACGGCAATCGCCTGATCCATGTCGCCCACGGGGTCGTGGCAAGCGACCGGGCGGCGTCCCTGGCGACGCGCCTGTGCCAGATTCATGAGGGCCTGCGCGCGGTCATCGAGGATTACCGCCCCACGTCCGCCGCGGTCGAGGAGACCTTCGTCAACAAGAATCCCAAATCCACCCTGGCCCTCGGCCAGGCGCGCGGCGTCGCCATGCTGGCGCCGGCGCAGGCCGGCCTCGAGGTCAGTGAATACGCCGCCAACCTGATCAAGAAATCGGTGGTCGGCAGCGGCCATGCGGACAAGCGCCAGGTCGCCGCCATGGTCCATCGCCTGCTGCCCGGCTGCCTGACGGAAAGCAGCGACGCCGCCGACGCCCTCGCCGTGGCGATCTGCCATGCCCATCATGTCCAGACCCGCGATCTTTGGGCCGCTGCCGAAGCGGCGGCGGCAGGGGGGCGGCGATGATCGCCAAGCTCTGGGGGCGGCTCGACGAAATCCGCGACGACGGCGTGGTCATCGATGTCCAGGGGGTCGGCTACCACGCCTATTGTTCGGGCCGCACCTTGCGGGCCTTGCCGGCGGCGGGCACCGCCGTCGAGCTGTTCATCGACACCCATGTCCGCGAGGATCATATCCATCTGTTCGGCTTCATCGACGCCATGGAGCGCGACTGGTTCGGCCTGTTGCAGACCGTCCAGGGGGTCGGCGCGCGGGTCGCCCTGGCGATCCTCGCGGTGATCGAGCCCCAGGATCTGTTGTTGGTCATCGCCGCTCAGGATAAGGCGGCGCTGATCCAGGCCAACGGCGTCGGCGGCAAGCTGGCCACCCGCATCCTCACCGAACTCAAGGATTCGGCCGGCAAGCTCGATCTCGGCCCCGCGGCGACCCTGGCCGGCGAGGTTGCCGCCGGCACGCCGCTTGGCGGCGCTACGGGCGATGCCATTTCGGCGCTGGTCAACCTCGGCTATCGCCGCGCCGAAGCGGCCGGCGCCGTGGCGTCGGCGGCGCGCGCCCTGGGCGACGGCGCGGGCCTCGAAGACCTGATCCGCGCGAGCCTCGGAGACCTCGCCAGATGAGCGATGACTCCGTGATCGAAACGACCTTCACGGAGGGCGACGGCGCCGAGGTCGGTCTCAGGCCGGAGACCCTCGATGATTTCGTCGGCCAGAGCCAGACCCGCGAGAATCTGCGGGTGTTCATCGATGCCGCGCGGGCCCGTGGCGAGGCGCTCGATCATGTGCTGTTTCACGGCCCGCCCGGTCTCGGCAAGACGACCCTGGCCCAGATCGTCGCCCGGGAGCTGGGCGTCGGCTTTCGCGCGACCTCGGGGCCGGTGGTGGCGCGGGCCGGCGATCTCGCGGCGTTGCTGACCAATTTGCAGCCGCGCGATGTGCTGTTCATCGACGAAATCCACCGCCTCTCCCCGGTGGTCGAGGAAGTCCTCTATCCGGCGATGGAGGATTTCCAGCTCGATTTGATGATCGGCGAGGGGCCGGCGGCGCGCGCCGTGCGGCTCGATCTGCCGCGCTTCACCCTGATCGGCGCGACCACCCGCTCAGGCCTGATGACGACGCCGTTCCGCGAGCGCTTCGGGATCCCCCTCAGGCTTAATTTCTATGAGCCCGATGAGCTTGAGCTGATCGTGCGGCGCGGCGCGAGGCTGCTCGATATGAACCTGAGCGCCGACGGATCGAGCGAAATTGCCCGGCGCGGGCGCGGCACCCCCCGGGTCGCCCTGCGCCTGTTGCGCCGGGTCCGCGATTTCGCCTCGGTTGCCCATGTCGATGTGGTCGACGCCAAGGTTGCCGATACGGCGCTCACCCGATTGGAAGTCGATGGCCGTGGTCTCGACGCCATGGATCGCCGCTATCTGACCGCGTTGGCGGAAAATTACGGCGGCGGCCCGGTCGGCGTCGATACGGTGGCCGCCGCCCTGTCCGAGCAACGCGACGCCCTCGAGGAGGTCATCGAGCCCTACCTCATCCAGCAGGGCTTTCTCATGCGCACGCCGCGCGGCCGGGTCTTGACCCCGGCGAGCTACAAGCATTTGGGCCTGACAGCGCCCAAGCGCCTCGCCGAGCAGTTCGATATGCTCGACGAGCCGATGGATGCCGGGCCGATGGATGATGGGCCGATGGATGATGAGCCTGGCGATGACTAGCCCGAGTGGAATCATTGCCGATGGCGTCCACCGCTATGGCCTGCGGGTCTACTACGAAGACACCGACGCGCTCGGCATGGTCTACTACGCCAACTATCTCAAATACGCCGAACGGGCGCGGACGGAAATGATCCGCCTCCTCGGTTTCGCCACAATCAACCGCGACAATGACACGGCTTTCGCAGTGCGGCGATGTGAGGTGGATTATCTGAGTCCGGCGCGTCTTGACGACGAGCTTGAAGTGGTGAGCGGCCTGATCGCCATCGGCGGGGCAAGCTTCGATCTTGAGCAAACCGTGTTGCGCGACGGGGAACGATTGGTTCGGCTCGAGGTCCGTCTCGCCGTGCTGTCGTCGTCGGGTAGGCCGACCCGCCTGGCCGATGACTTCCGGTCCGCGCTTCAACCTTTTCTGCGATCAAGTTGATTTTTTCTTGTTAAGTGTGAGGCAAATCGATGGAAGAAAGTGTAGTTGAAAGCGTCGCCCTGAGCGGCTCGGTTGCGGCGGATGGCCTGTCCATCTGGTCGTTGATGATCGATGCGGATATCATCGTCAAGGGGGTCATACTGATCCTCGTGGTGGCGTCGCTCTGGTGCTGGACGCTCATCTTCGACAAGACCATCCGCTTCCGCCGTCTGCGCCGGCTGCCCGATCCCTTCTCGGCGGCCTCTTGGTCGCGCGCCACCCTCCAGGTCCTCTATGCTCTCCGCCGCCCACGCGCCTATCCGCCCCTGCCGTCCTCTCTGCCGCTGCCGCTC
>ERZ813253.535-NODE-535-length-13263-cov-4.823462_pt1 | contig 13263 bp, 11 predicted proteins | sample MGYA00520893_ERZ813253 | MGnify/ENA primary metagenome ERZ813253 (study PRJEB31669, sample SAMD00080414) | marine metagenome | biome: oceanic hadal pelagic zone biome; feature: marine hadalpelagic zone; material: sea water | place: Pacific Ocean:Izu-Bonin Trench...
ATGTGATATGGGTATAATTGACAATGGATTTGGTTTTATTAACTCAATAAATGACCCTTTTAATGATTACAATGGTAAAATTAGTATTGAATATAGAGGAAGTTTATCACAAGTCTTTCCAAAAAAATCATATGCTTTAGAAACACAAGATTCTATTGGAAACAATAATAATGTTTCACTTTTAGGAATGCCTGTAGAAAATGATTGGATATTATATGGTCCATATTTAGATGAATCATTAATACGTAATTTTCTAACTTTTGATTTGGGACGCAAAATGGGAAATTATTCACCTAGAACTGTGTATTGCGAACTAGTTGTAAATGAAGATTATAAAGGCATCTATATCTTGATGGAAAAGATAAAAAGAGATAATGATAGGGTAGATATTGCAAAACTAGATTCTGATGATTTGGCTGGAGATAGTTTAACAGGAGGCTATATTATAAAAGTTGATAAGTATACAGGGACAGGAGGAACAGATTGGCTTTCAGATTTTCCTAATATTAGTGGAGGATCATTGTATATTCAGTATCATTATCCTGAAGCAAATGTAATGCTGCCTCAGCAAATGGATTATATAGAGCATTTTATGGATAGTTTTGAATACGCTCTAGCTGGCCCAAATTTTGCAGATACCTTAGTAGGATATTCTAAATATATTGATGTCAACTCCTTTATTGATTTATATATAATAAATGAACTATCAAAAAATATTGACGGGTACAGATTAAGCACCTATATGTATAAAGATAGGGATAGTAATGGTGGTAAGTTAATTATGGGACCGTTTTGGGATTATAATTTAGCTTTTGGTAATGCTGATTATTGTAATGGAGGCATTACATCAGGGTGGGAAGTAAATGGAGGTTGTGGAGGTAATAATCCTTTTTGGTTCGAAAGACTTTTGGACGATACTACTTATCAAAATAAGTTAAAATGCAGATGGGAATATTTGCGCGAAAGGAGTTTTCATCAAGACTCAATTTTTAGTTTTATTGATAGCATGGCGTTTTATTTAAATGATGCACAACAAAGAAATTTTCAGAAATGGAATATTATTGGCACTTACATTTGGCCCAATTATTATATAGGCAACACCTATCAAGAAGAAATCGATATCTTAAAAGATTGGATTGAAGATAGATTAGTTTGGTTAGATAGCAATATTCCAGGGCATTGTATTCAACAGCCTTCAAGCGTTACTACAATTACTTCTGAAAACACTAAAAAACTAATTAATGTTGTTGATATTTTAGGGAGAGCAACCAATATTCAAAAAAACTGTACGCTTTATTATATATTTGATGATGGCACAGTAGAAAAAAAGATAATTATTGAATGAAGAAAGTCGTTTTTTTGATTTGTTAAAGTCTAGTATCTAAATATTAAAATCTATTTTGGCGCTTTCAGTACCAAAAACATTCCCAGAAATAAATACAAAATATTGGGTAGCCATACTGCCAAAGCCGGGGAGAGATTGCCATTTGTGGCATAAGTTGTGGAAATTTGCATAAACAAAATGTAGGAAAAGCTAATAAGTAGTCCTGCACCTAAATGCAGACCAATTCCCCCTCTTGATTTTCGGCTTGCTACTGCCACCCCAATTACCGTGAGTATGATGGATGCAAAAGGGAAAGCCATGCGTTTGTGTTTTTCAATTTTGTGATAGACGATATTTGCCGTTCCTTTTAGCTGTTCTGCTTTTATGTATTTGTTTAGCTCAAAAAGGTTCATGGTTTCTACTTTACTAAGGCGGGTTTTAAAATCAGAGGGTTTCAAATTGATGAGGGTATCCAATCGTTCCCCTTTACTTAGTTTTTCTCCCTCTTCTAAAAACTCTCTGATTTGCCATCTGTTTACTTGCCACTTCCCAGAGGTGCTATCCCACTGAATATAATTGGCATTTAGTTTGGATTGCAGTTTTCCATCTTTAATGTTTTCCAAAGCAAATTTGTAGGCAATATCCTTTGTGCTATTGTAGCTTTCCATATAGGCGTATTGTCCTTTTTGTAGTTGCAAGTGTATGTTTTTCCCACTAAAATGGAATTTCTTTTTAATGTATTTGTTTTCAAAATCAATTCTTACTTTATTGGCAGGAGGAATCACAAAATTTCCCAATACAAAGGATACAGAAGCAAGAAAAACAGCCGTAATAAGATAAGGAAGCAGTAATCTCCAAAAACTCATTCCACTATTTAGTATAGCGATAATTTCTGTGTCATTTGCCATTTTAGAAGTAAAAAAGATAACAGCAATAAAAATAAATAAGGGACTGAAAAGGTTAGCAAAAAATGGAATGAAGTTGAAGTAATAATCAAAAACAATTGCTTTTAGTGGCGCCTCACTTTCCAGGAAATCATCAATTTTTTCAGATATATCAAAAACAATTACAATTACCAAAATAAGGGAAATGGAAAAAAAGAAAGTGCCCAAAAACTTCTTGATGATATACCAATCTAACTTTTTCATTATAGGCGAATATCTAATTTTTTTACCATTTTATTTTTCCAACTACTAAAATTATCTTTTGCTATTTGCTCACGCGCCTCTTGCATTAACCATATATAAAAACGAATATTGTGCAAAGTAGCAATTTGCTTTCCTAAAAGTTCGCCACTTGCAAAAAGGTGTCGTAAATATGCTTTGCTGTAGGTATTGTCCACATAAGAAGTTCCATTTTCATCAATTATAGAAAAGTCATTTTCCCACTTTTTGTTTTTGATGTTTATCGTTCCCTCTGAGGTGAAAAGCATTCCGTTTCTAGCATTTCTACTTGGCATTACGCAATCGAACATATCAACACCTAAGGCAATGCTTTCCAATAAATTAGTAGGCGTGCCAACTCCCATCAAATATCTTGGTTTGTCTTTTGGTAGGATGCTACAAACTATATCTGTCATTTCATATAATACTTCATGTGGCTCACCAACTGAAAGTCCACCAATGGCATTTCCTTCTCTTTCAAAAGATGCAATTTTTTCAGCTGACTGCTCTCTTAAATCTTTGTAAACACTCCCCTGAACAATTGGAAAAAAACTTTGCTCAAAACCATAATTCCCAGTCGTTTCATCAAAACGATTGCAACATCTTTTGAGCCAACGGTGGGTTAAGTGCATGGATTTTTTAGCATAATCGTATTCGCAAGGATAGGGTGTGCATTCATCAAAAGCCATGATGATATCCGCTCCAATTTTTCTTTGGATATCAATGACGTATTCTGGTGTAAAAAACTGATAAGAGCCATCAATGTGCGATTGAAATTTTACGCCTTCTTCCGTAATTTTTCTATTTTCTGCTAAGGAATAAACTTGATAACCACCACTATCAGTAAGAAGGGGTTTATCCCAGCCAATAAACTTGTGCAAGCCTCCTGCCTTTTCAATGGTGTCTAATTTTGGTCGCAAATACAAATGATAAGAGTTTCCAAGAATAATTTGGGCTTTTGTATCTTCAATTAATTCGTGCTGATGAACTCCCTTTACTGTTCCTACCGTGCCGACTGGCATAAAAATAGGCGTTTGAATATTTCCGTGATACGTTTCAATTTCTCCAATCCGAGCCTTTGAAGCTTTATCAGTTTTTAATAAATTAAATTTCATGGCGACAAATATAAGTTTTACTTTTTGGCTTTTTTTTTAGTAAATACATTATTTTTGTGCTAATGGAACTTTTCACACAAATTCTCTTTTATATTTTTATTTTTTCACTAATTATTCAACTTTTTTATGTGCTGTATTTCTTTGTTCGCATTGGAATTTACAAAACATCAGAAACAACTTTTAACGAGCCCATTTCAGTAATTGTATGTGCCAAAAATGAAGCATATAATATTGCCGAATTCCTACCGAAAATATTAGAACAAGAATACCCAGATTTTGAAGTTGTGCTGGTAGATGACCAATCCAAGGACAACACAGAATATGTGCTAAAAGAATTGAAAGCAAAATATAAAAATTTAAAAATTGTAAAGATTGAAAAGCATGTAAAACACGGAATTGGCAAAAAGTTTGCGCTTAGTTTGGGCATAAAAGCAGCTAAGCATGAATATTTGCTTTTAACGGATGCCGATTGCACACCTGCATCAAAATATTGGCTTGCTAAAATGGTTGCTAATTTTACCAAAGAAAAGCAAATTATATTGGGTTATGGGGCATACAAAAAGGAAAAAGGACTATTAAATACTATGATTCGTTTTGATGGATTTAATGTTGCTTTGCAGTATTTCTCTTTTGCATTGTCGGGCTTGCCTTACATGGGAGTTGGGCGAAATTTGGCCTACAAAAAGTCTGTTTTTTTCGATAATAAGGGTTTTGCCTCTCATCTTTATATCCCCTCTGGTGATGACGATTTGTTTATTCAGGAAGTAGCTACAAAACAAAATATTGCTATTGAATTTTCAGCTGAAAGTCACAGTATATCCGAAACAAAACAAAGCTGGAAAGAGTGGATTTTTCAAAGAAGAAGACACATAATAACCTCAGAAAAATATAAATTTATCTTTAAATTTTTGTTAGGACTTTGGCCTCTTTCGCAAGTTTTGTTTTGGCTTTCGTTTACCATATTAGTATTTTTTGAAAGCACATTATTTGTTGTTTTACCTCTTTTTATTTTTAGAATTTTAATGTTTTATGGCATCTACTTTTTTTCAATGAAAAAGTTAAAATCATCCGATTTACTTATTTGGTTTCCGCTACTTGAAATCCTCCATATTATTATACAAGGAATTTTTGTATTATTGAACTCTTTTAAAAAACCAACAAGATGGTAATGGGTAAAGAACTTTCAGAAAAAGGAAAACGAGATTTACTGCTTATAAACAGGGCACTTGATACGGGCGATACCAAGGCCTATAATGAATTGATGCGTCTTTACCGTGATCCGCTTTATTTTATGCTTTTCGAAAAAGTTGGAAATGAAGAGATTGCTAAAGATTTGACCATTGAAGCCCTTGGGAAAGCTTTTAAAAAATTACATCTGTATGTTCCTGATTATGTGTTTAGTACTTGGCTGTTTACCATTGCCAAAAATAATTGTATCGATTATTTGAGAAAAAACAAACTACCTACCATTTCTTTGGATAAAATGATGGTGAATGATAAAGGGGAAAAGCAACGTTTCGACCTTCCTTCCGATTTGCCAAATCCTGAGAAAATAATGATAAAAAAGCAAAGAATTCAAATTTTAAGACATATAGTCGAGCAGCTAAAACCAAACTATCGCACATTAGTAAAACTTAGATATTTTAAGGAATTTACTTATGAAGAAATAGCAACAGAATTAGACATTCCACTAGGTACGGTAAAAGCACAACTACACAGAAGTAGGGCGCAACTCTTTCAAATCATGTCAGGATCAAAGGATAATTTCTAAATGCAAAAAATACGTAAGTATTTCCCTGATTTAACAAAAAAACAAATTCAACAATTTACTGATTTACAAAAGCTTTATAGACATTGGAATGCGCAAATAAATCTGATTTCTCGAAAAGATATAGAAGAGCTTTACACCAATCATGTATTACACTCACTCGCCATTGCCAAAGTGATAGCATTTGAAAAAGGAACTAAAATTCTGGACATTGGCACAGGGGGTGGTTTCCCAGGCATTCCATTGGCAATCCTCTTTCCTGAAGCTGAATTTTTACTGGTGGATAGTATCGGTAAAAAAATAAAAGTGGTGAATGAAATAAGTAGTGCTATTGGTTTAACAAATGTGCGTACCATGCACGAAAGAGCCGAAAATATCAAAGAAACTTTTGATTTTGTAGTAAGCCGTGCAGTAACTAATGTGACAGATTTTAAAAAATGGGTAAAAGGTAAGTTCAATAAAATACACAACAACACCTTAAATAACGGAATTCTTAACCTAAAAGGAGGGGACTTAACTAAAGAACTTAAAGGGATTTCTCATCAACAATACAATATTGCCGACTTTTTTAAGGAAGATTTTTTTGAAACTAAAAAGGTGGTTTATATTGAGTATTAATTAATTATCAGTATTTTCTCCACTCTTCCATCTTCATACAGAAAAAAGAGAAGTGTATTTTTCTTGTATTGAGTTTCTCTGCCTAATACATCCACAATTCTTATTAATTTCTTTTGAATTTTAGTTTCTTCAAAAACAGAAGTTGTGTTAGAGGTCGCTAATTTTAAGCCAACAGGCCTATGGTCCGAAATGTTATTTTCATAAGCATACCAATTGCTCATATAATTATCTATTTTTATGGTTCTCACTTCAGAGTTGGACTTTGCAAAATCCGTAAACATTTCGTTCGTAATCAGGACATGGTCTAGGTGTGATGGCCAAGTAGGGTAGCTCCAATCATTATTGCTTCCTTGTGCAATTTGCATATCTGCAAATACATAGTTTGCAGTATCATCAATTAGGGTTTGAAAAACATTATTGGAGGATGCATCTGTTAGAATATCATTCAAATCTCCCACTACAATCACTCTTTCATTTATAAACAAACTATCAATATATTGTTTCAAAAGTGTAACGGCAGTCAACCTTCTATTTTCTTCATCATTAGGGTCGTTTGTGTTTAAAGTTCCATCCCCACAGCATTTAAAATGATTGTTAATTATTACATAATCCTCATTCATAAAAGTAAGCTCCAGCACTTGTGGCGACCTTGGAAAAGCATTCCAAAAAGGTTGTGAAGTATAAATTTCATATTTAGCATTTACCTGTACGGTATTGGTATTGTACACATAAGCCAATCCTCCATAATAACTGCTCTCAAAATAACATTCGTATCCAGGGATATTTGCAACTACTGACTTTAGTAAAGTAGTGTCATCTATTTCTTGTAAGGCATACACGTCTGCCTGTAAATTTGTAAGTATTATCTGCACATAATTGGCCGTTGTCTGACCATTTTTTGGAAACCACTCAATATTCCAACTTACAACTTCAAAAGTAGAATCTGTTCCAAAAGATAAATTGCCTAAATTTTGAGCAATTATTTGATTTGTAAAGAAAATCAGCAGTAGGGAAGTAAAGCAGGTTTTCATTTATTTTTTCTCACAGAAATAGATAATCTCATCTTTAGGAAGTGCATATCGCTCTACTAACTCAGGACTCAATTCATTGATAAAATCACTCTCAGTAACTTTAAAGCCTGCTGCAGCCAATTTCTTACCATAGTCCAAGCCAAACAGCCTTAAATGGTCGTCTTGCCAGTAGAGGCGTTCTCTTTCCTTAGGGTCAGTTACGCTTTTGTCTTCTTCCGTATTTGGATTATTGGTATCAATAGGAACTTGAAAAATTCCCCAACCACCTGGTTTCATCACTCGGTAGAATTCTGTCATTACTTTATGGGAATTCTCAACATGTTCTAATACATGGTTACAGATTACTACATCAAAAGTATTATCATCCATAGGTATATCATGCACATCCATTTTTACATCCGCCCAAGGTGATATTAAATCCCCAGTAGTATAATCTAAGTTTTTCATCCCTTTGAACAGTTTGATGAAACAGTATTCAGGAGCAATGTGTAAGAACTTTAAATTGGCTGTAAAAAAGTTAGTTTTCTCTTTCATGTAAAGCCACATCAATCTATGTCTTTCCAAACTCATGCTATCAGGAGCTATTGCATTTTCTCTTGATTTTAATCTTCCGTAAGGCAATAATTTTCTGTATGTTTTTCCGTTTATAGGGTCTTCAAATTTATTTCCTCTTAAAAAAAGAGAAATTATTTGCAAAAAGAAATGACTTACATGCTGCAGATAATGTCGTGGGATAATGCGAGTGGCAAGTGATATTATAAATTTCATCTGTTTTCGTTAAAAGCTGCCAAAAATAAGCAAAGCAAATTATTTTTTATCCTTAAATTGCTTAAAACCCATATGAGCAAGCATTTTCTTTTCAAAATTCCAGAAAAATTCAAACTGCCCAAAAAGAGCTCCAACTACTACAATTAAAACTTGATAAGTAGGAAAAATAATAGCAATACGGATTGGAATATAAATCCATAAACTTAAAGTGTCAGCATTTGCTCCAACTAGGTTTAAAAGAGGTTTTGCAACCCACAGGGCCAATGAGCCAGTTATTGAAAAAACCACTAAAATAATTATAAGCTGAAAGTTAGATTTTATAAGCCATTTTTCTTTTAATTTCTTCATCCACTCCATGGGGCAAAAATAGATTTTAAATCCAAATCATTTCTTGTTTTTAAAGAAAAAAAAACTAAATTTGCAGCCGGAAATAATAAAGAAATAAAGTCATGCCAAAAAGAACATTTCAACCCTCCAATAAAAAGCGTAAAAATAAACACGGTTTTATGGAGCGTATGTCCTCAAAAGATGGACAAAAAATAATCTCTAGAAGAAGAGCAAAAGGAAGAAAGCGATTAACGGTTTCTGACGAAATGGGTCATAAATAAATGACTATTAACTACTATATGATAGGTGTTGTTTTTTAAACAACACCTTTTTTTTGAGGTTTTTCGTCTTAATAAGATGTTGAAAGTTTCGTTAATCAAATGAAAGTGCTAATAATCAAATAATGTAAATTCGCCTCAGTCAAAAAACAAGATGCCAAAAAACAATAAATTAAAATCAGTACTAATTATAGGAAGTGGACCCATTGTAATTGGGCAAGCATGTGAGTTTGATTACTCAGGTTCGCAAGCAGCAAGATCATTGCGTGAGGAAGGAATTGAGGTTTCATTAATCAATTCTAATCCTGCAACTATTATGACCGATAAAGTAGTTGCTGATCATATTTACTTAAAACCCATTACTACTGCATCCATCATTGAGATATTAGAAGAAAGAAATATTGATGCTGTTTTGCCAACAATGGGAGGGCAAACTGCCTTGAACCTTTGTATTGAAGTAGATGAAAAAGGAATTTGGGAAAAATATGGGGTTGATATTATTGGGGTTGATATTGCTGCTATCCATATAACTGAGGATAGGGAACAGTTCCGTAAGTTAATGGATAAGATTGATATTCCTGTTGCGCCTGCTCGTATTGCGACCTCATTTTTAGAAGGAAAAGAAGTAGCACAAGAATTAGGGTTTCCATTGGTAATCCGTCCTTCATTTACATTGGGTGGAAGTGGAGCTGCATTTGTACATACTAAAGAAGAATTTGAAGATTTATTATCCAAAGGATTACATGCTTCACCAATTCATGAGGTATTGATTGATAAAGCAGTACTAGGTTGGAAAGAGTATGAATTAGAGCTTTTACGTGATGATAATGATAATGTAATCATCATCTGTAATATTGAGAATTTGGACCCAATGGGAATCCATACAGGTGATTCAATTACGATTGCCCCAGCAATGACTTTGGCAGATACTACTTACCAAAGAATGCGCAATATGGCCATAAAAATGATGCGTTCTATTGGTGATTTTGCAGGAGGGTGTAATGTGCAGTTTGCTGTTAATCCTGAAAGAACGGAAGAGATTATTGCGATTGAGATTAACCCTAGGGTTTCTCGTTCATCAGCTTTGGCCTCCAAGGCAACAGGCTATCCTATTGCAAAAATTGCGAGTAAATTAGCTATTGGTTATACTTTGGATGAATTGGATAATCAAATTACAAAATCAACTTCTGCCTTTTTTGAGCCAACTTTGGATTATGTAGTGGTGAAAATTCCTAGATGGAACTTTGATAAATTTAAAGGTTCGAACACTGAGTTAGGCTTACAAATGAAATCAGTAGGTGAGGTAATGTCTATTGGGCGTTCATTCCAAGAAGCACTTCAAAAAGCCTGTCAATCCTTAGAGATTGGACGCAATGGATTAGGGGCTGATGGTAAAGGAGAAACGGATCAAGACAAAATCTTGTATGCATTAAAACACGCAAGTGGGGATAGAATTTTCAAAGTGTATGATGCCATGCGAATTGGTATTCCTACAAATAAGATACATGAGATAACTAAGATAGATTTTTGGTTTTTGCATCAAATTGAAGAGATGGTGGTCATGGAAAAAGAGATTGAGAACTATACGATTGACACTATCCCAACTGATTTGCTTTTGGAAGCAAAGATGAAAGGATATGCTGATAGGCAAATAGCCCATTTGGTAAGATGTTTGGAAAGTGCGGTTTATAATAAAAGAAATGCTGAAAATATTAAGCGTGTATACAAGTTAGTAGATACTTGTTCGGCAGAGTTTAAAGCAGAAACTCCTTATTATTATTCTACTTTTGAGATGCCCAAAGAGGTTGATGGTAAGCAGTTTGCTGAAAATGAAAGTGAGGTAAGTGATAAGAAAAAAATCATTGTTTTAGGTTCAGGACCGAATAGAATTGGTCAAGGAATTGAGTTTGATTACTCCTGTGTGCATGGAGTTTTAGCAGCAAAAGAATGTGGTTATGAAACCATTATGATTAATTGTAATCCTGAAACAGTTTCTACTGATTTTGATACAGCTGATAAACTTTATTTTGAGCCTGTTTTTTGGGAACATATTTATGACATTATTCGCCATGAGAAGCCTGAAGGGGTTATCGTTCAGTTAGGAGGACAGACAGCACTTAAATTGGCTGAAAAATTAGAGCGTTACGGTATTAAAATTATGGGAACCTCTTATAATGCATTGGATGTTGCTGAAGATAGAGGAAAGTTCTCAGAACTACTTAAAGAACACAATATTCCTTATCCTGAATTTGCAGTTGCTGAAACTGCTGAAGATGCCATTGAGATTTCTAAAACTTTAAACTTCCCAATTTTAGTTCGTCCTTCTTATGTACTAGGTGGTCAAGGGATGAAGATTGTAATTAATGAAGAAGAATTGGAGCATCATATTGTTGACCTTCTGAAAGATATGCCAGGAAATCAAGTGCTTTTAGACCATTATCTAGACAAAGCCATTGAGGCAGAAGCAGATGCAATTTGTGATGGAAAAGATGTCTATATTATTGGAATGATGGAACATATTGAGCCTTGTGGTATACATTCTGGTGATTCCTTTGCTGTATTACCCACTTTCGATTTGAGTGATAATGTACGTCAGCAAATGATTGATATCACGAATAAAATTGCAGTTGCCTTGGAAACAGTAGGCTTGATCAATATCCAGTTTGCCATTAAGGATGAAGTAGTCTATGTAATTGAGGCAAACCCTAGAGCATCAAGAACTGTGCCATTTATTGCTAAGGCTTATGATGAACCTTATATAAATTATGCTACTAAAGTAATGATAGGAGCAAATAAAGTAACTGACTTTGATTTTAATCCTACTAAAAAAGGATATGCAATAAAGGTTCCTGTATTCTCGTTTGATAAATTCCCTAATGTGAATAAAGAATTAGGACCAGAAATGAAATCGACAGGAGAGGCAATTTATTTTATTGATGATTTAAAGGATGATTACTTTACCAAAGTATATTCTGAACGAAACTTATATTTAAGTAAATAATATGTTAGTAGGCTTAGTAAAATTTCTGTTTTGGTTTTTCTTAATTTCTTATTTGTTAAAAATTTTAGCTAGAATATTTGCACCAATTTTACTGAAACGTTTTGCTAATAAAATGCAAGATCGTTTTCAGCAGCAATATGGTCAGCAACATCAAAACCCGCAAAACCCAACACAAGAAGAAGGAAAAGTAACGCTTGAAAAAACAAAACCTTCAACACAAACAAAATCGGATGAAGTAGGAGATTATGTTGATTTTGAGGAAGTTGATGAATAAAAAACTCTTATGATAAACTTTAAAAAACTAAGCCCTCATCTGATCGTAATGTTATTGTTTGTGGGTATTTCTTTTGCTTATTTTTCCCCCGTTTTAGAAGGTAAGCGTTTAGATATGCCTGATATTAAAAATTGGAAAGGCATGAGTAAGGAAGTAGTTGATTTTCGTGAAACAACAGGGGAAGAAGCACTCTGGACAAACTCAATGTTCTCCGGTATGCCTGCTTATCAGATTTCTACAAAATACAAAGCAAACTTAATTCAGTATATTGATAAAGCCTTAATGTTAGGCTTACCAAGACCAGCCAATATGTTGTTTTTATACTTATTAGGTTTTTATATTTTGCTTTTATCCTTAAAAGTAGATTACAGATTAGCTGTGGTGGGAGCAATTGCCTTTGCTTTTTCCTCCTACTTTTTTATTATTATTCAGGCAGGGCATATGACCAAAGCACACGCTATTGCTTATATGCCAATGGTAGTGGCTGCTGTGCTTTATACTTACAGAGGAAAGATGTTTTTGGGTGGAGTTTTAACTGCATTGACAGTAGCTTTACAGCTTTATTGTAATCATTTACAGATTACCTATTATTTAATATTAATGTTATTATTAATTGGTATTGTTCAATTAGTAAAGGATATTAAAGCAAAAAATTTAGTTGATTTTGCAAAGCGTTCAGGGATACTTTTATTTGCAGGTTTATTAGCCTCAGGAACATCTTTGACCAGATTATCCACAACAATGGAATATGGAAAAGATAGTACCAGAGGAAAATCAGAATTAACGGATAATTTGGATAATAAAACTTCAGGTTTGGATAAAGATTACGCAACATCTTGGAGTTATGGTGTGGCTGAAACATTTACACTCCTTATTCCTAATTTTCATGGAGGAAGTAGCTCAAATAGTGTTTTAACCTTAGAAGATGATTCAGAAACTTTAGATTTTTTAAAACGATTTAGAGATAAGCAATTAGCCAATACATTAGCACAATACAAATCAAGCTCATATTGGGGTAATCAACCTTTTACTTCCGGACCAACATATGCGGGTGCAATTGTAATCTTCCTCTTTGTTTTAGGTTTACTATTTGTAAAATCTCAGATGCGAACTTGGCTTTTATTAGCTACAATTTTATCCATTATGCTTGCATGGGGTAAAAACTTCATGCCACTTACTGATTTCTTTTTAGACTATTTTCCTGCATATAATAAATTTAGGGCAGTATCAATGATTTTGGTAATTGCTGAATTTACTTTCCCTCTTTTAGCATTTATTGCTTTAAACAGATTTATATCATCTGATGTTACCGAAAACAAAAAGCGCAAATCATTACAATTGGCTTTTTACATTACTGGAGGAATTGCTTTACTTTTTGCTTTAATGCCTTCATTATTTTTTGATTTTTTATCCGAAAAAGACCTAACACCTTTAGGACAGGGAATAAAAACACCAAATGGCTTTTTAGATGGTTTAGCTTCTGATAGAGCTGGACTTTTAAGTGCTGATGCTTGGCGTTCGTTCATTTTTATTGCATTAACTTTTGGTGCACTTTGGATGTTCCTGAAAAATAAATTAAAATCGAAATATGTTATT
>ERZ813253.536-NODE-536-length-13259-cov-5.747563_pt1 | contig 13259 bp, 8 predicted proteins | sample MGYA00520893_ERZ813253 | MGnify/ENA primary metagenome ERZ813253 (study PRJEB31669, sample SAMD00080414) | marine metagenome | biome: oceanic hadal pelagic zone biome; feature: marine hadalpelagic zone; material: sea water | place: Pacific Ocean:Izu-Bonin Trench...
GTAATCGAAATGCAAAATATTTGGAAAGTACAATCCAAAAATTATACACAAATACAAAATGATGATGCCTTTGAGAACAAAGATGTCTTGATGAATACAAACGCAACAGCTTACAAAATACGAACAACCATTTCCGGACATGGGCAAGAAGGAGAATTCATTCCACAAAACCATACTTTAAATATTGATGGAGGAGCTCCAGAATTTACTTGGCAGGTATGGACAGAATGTGCCGATAATCCTGTTTATCCGCAAGGGGGAACTTGGATTTACGATAGAGCTGGTTGGTGCCCAGGAAAGCCAACTGATTTAGAGGAAAACGACATCACTTCCTTAGTAACTTCTGGACAAATACATAATTTGGATTATTCGATATTAGGAGGCACTGGTACTTCCAAATATTGGGTGAGTTCTCAACTTGTAAGTTATGGAAGTCCTAATTTTACTTTGGATGCCGCAATAGTAGAGGTGCTTTCGCCAACTGATAAAGTGCTTTATTCCAGAACAAATCCTATATGTTCAAATCCAAAAGTAGTGATTCAAAATACAGGGAGCACTATTTTAACCTCTTTAACTATTGACTATTGGATAAACAATGCTACTACTCCAGAAACTTTTTCTTGGAGTGGGAGTTTGGGGTTTTTAGAAAAACAGGAAGTAGAATTACCATCTTCTGCTTCTCTTTGGCAAAGCATGGACACGATAAATAATATTTTTTATGTGGAGGTAAAATCCCCAAATGCAAGTACGGACCAATATATTCACAACAATCTTTTTAAATCTACATTTGCACCAACTCCTGTTTATCCAAGCTTTTTCGGGCTTTGTATTCAAACCAACTCTGGAACCTCAATGCCATTTATTTCTGAAACTACTTGGGATATTTATGATGGGCAGGGGAACACTATTTACACAAGCGGCCCACTTAGTTGGGGGACACAATATAGAGACACTATTCTGCTGAGCCCTGGTTGTTATCGCTTTGAAGTTCAAGATACGGATGATGATGGTTTGGATTTTTGGGCAAATAATGATGGCTCAGGAGTTGTGCGCTTTATTACCACTCCAATAAGTTGTAATGCGCCAGAGGTAAATTATTTCGAGCCCGATTTTGGAAAATATATTATTCATGAATTCAGAGTAGAAAATATAACTTCAACAGAAGATCAAGAAAAATATCCCTGGAAAATATTTCCAAATCCAACAAAAGAAAGTATTTTTATTGTAGGATTTATTAATGAAAAGACAAGCATTCTGCTATTTAATAATTTAGGAAAAATAGTGATGAAAACGGAAGTCAATTTTCAAGGGGTGATTTCAAATCAGATGGATATAAGTCATTTACCAATGGGTGTTTATTTTATCCATATCAAGAATTCCACTGAAAAAATCATTAAAAAAGTAGTGAAATTATAATGCAGTATTGTAATAGTTTAACTACATATTCCAGATTTAAAACAAGAGTAGTCAAAGTTGGTGATTTGACTATTGGAGGAGACAATCCCATCAGTGTGCAATCCATGACCATCACCGATACCATGGACACCATGGCCACTGTGGAGGAATCCATTAGGATGATTGAAAGTGGTTGTGAACTAGTCAGAATTACTGCCCCAAGTAAAAAGGAAGCTGAAAACTTGCGAAATATAAAAGATGAATTACGAAAAAGAGGATATACTACTCCCATTGTTGCCGATATTCATTATACCCCAAATGCGGCTGAAATTGCGGCAAGAATTGTGGAAAAAGTCAGGGTAAATCCTGGGAATTATGCCGATAAAAAAAGGTTTGAAACATTAGAATATACGGATGAGAGTTATAATGCAGAACTAGATAGAATTAGAGAAAAATTTACGCCTTTGGTCCATATTTGTAAAGAGCATGGAACGGCAATGCGGATCGGTACTAATCATGGTTCCCTTTCCGATAGGATTTTATCTCGTTATGGTGATACGCCAAAAGGAATGGTGGAATCGGCCATGGAATTTTTACGTATTTGTAGGGATGAGGATTATCATGAAATTATTCTTTCTATGAAAGCATCTAATACCAGAGTAATGGTGCAGGCCTATCGCCTTTTGGTAAATGAAATGATAAAAGAAGGCATGAATTATCCGCTTCATTTGGGCGTTACAGAAGCAGGAGAAGGAGAAGATGGGAGGATAAAATCGGCAGTAGGAATTGGAACACTTTTAGCAGATGGATTAGGAGATACTATCCGTGTTTCACTTACGGAAGCTCCTGAATTTGAAATGCCAGTTGCTAAAAATTTACTTTCCCATTTTAAGGGGATTCAGGGACATGAGGAGATTGAGCAAATCACGGAAAATCCTTTGCATGCATTTGATTATGTGCGGAGAGAAACAGATGAGGTGTTGAATATTGGAGGAGGAAATGTACCTGTGGTAATGGCAGATTTCTGCCTAAAAGAAAAAATTACGCCCGCCTCCTTTTTTGCATTGGGCTACAACTATTCCGTTCCTTTGGATAAGTGGCATATTTCTGATATGGCAGCCGATTTCGTCTTTGTAGGAAATCAGGATGTGGACTTTGAAGTTCCGGGAACTTTAGGGACTATTTTCAATTATAAAAAATGGCTAACTCACAAGAAAGGATTTCCTTTTTTAACAGTTAGTGAGTATTTAGAAAATACGGAATTTTCCGAAAAGCTAAATGTAGTTTATATCTGTTTGTCTGATTTATCAGAAGAACTTTTTAGCAAACTAAAAAAAGATAAAACAGTCGTTTTACTTATAGACACTTATAATAAAAACGGAATGGCAGAGCAAAGAAAACTTTTTACTGTACTGATGAATAACAAGATAAAAACTCCAGTTATTATTGGTAGGGCTTATGGTAATTTATCGGAGGAACAATTACAACTTTCTGCTTCTTCCGATTTTGGTGCACTTTTATTAGATGGTTTGGGAGACGGCATTTTTATAGCAGCAGAAAATTGTGGAAGTGATAAGAGTATCAATTCTTTGGCATTTGGGATTTTACAAGCCAGCAGAACAAGAATTTCAAAAACGGAATATATTTCTTGTCCATCTTGTGGAAGAACCCTTTTCGACTTACAAGAAACCACAGCAAAAATCAGAAAAGAAACAGACCATTTGAAAGGAGTGAAAATTGGAATTATGGGTTGTATTGTAAACGGACCAGGAGAAATGGCAGATGCAGATTACGGCTATGTAGGAACAGGTCCTGGCAAAATCACGCTTTATAAAGAACAAACTGTGATAGAGAAAAATATTCCAGAAGGGGAGGCCGTTAATTCTTTAATAAGGTTAATAAAAAAACACGGAGATTGGGTAGAAAAATCAAATTAATATGAAAAAAGCAATCGTGCTTTCCACCTGGAAACATGGCGTAAATGCTAACAAAAAAGCTTGGGAGATTTTAAAAGTAAACGGCAGTTCATTAGATGCTGTAGAGCAGGGGGTAATGGTTGCGGAATCAGATCCTGAGGTTACCTCAGTAGGTTATGGTGGTATGCCAGACAGGGAAGGAAATGTAACCACTGATGCTTGCATAATGGACCATGAAGGCAATTGTGGTGGGGTGGCTTTTTTGAAGAACATCAAAAATGCAGTGGCTGTTGCCAGAAAAGTTATGGAAGAAACTCCTCATCATTTATTAGTTGGAGATGGGGCCTTACAATTTGCGTTAAAACAAGGCTTTACAGAGCAAAATATGCTCACCGAAAATGCCAAGAAAAGATGGGAAAGTTGGATGGACAATCATCCGCAAGATGCTATGTTTATCGACCAACATAACCATGATACCATAGGGATGATTGCTCTAGATAATCACGGCAATCTATCAGGGAGTTGCACGACCTCTGGTTTGGCCTGGAAATATTATGGGCGTGTAGGAGATTCCCCTATTATTGGGGCGGGGCTTTTTGTAGATAATAAATATGGGGCGGCTTGTGCTACTGGAAAAGGAGAATCGGTAATGAAAATGTCTGGCTCATTCCTTATTGTGGAATTAATGCGTCAGGGGAAGTCGCCACAAGAGGCATGCGAAATAGCAGTGCACAGAATTATTGAAGGGCAGAGAGATCCACATGAATTTCAAGTAGGGTTTTTAGCCATAAATAAAAAAGGAGAATATGGGGCTTACTCCCTAAGGAAAGGATTTCAATATTCTATTAATACAGCCGAAAGAGAGGAATTAGTAGATTGTGATTTTATGTTTGAAACAAAAGTAGAAAAAAAGTCGGGATGAGAGGATTACCCTCTGGCCCTTTTATAATTACCTTCAACTTTTAACAATACCTTTTTCTGCTCTTCAATAGACATTTTAGTTACTAGCTAAATTGTCTGTTTCTTTGGTAATATCGTTACCCCATTTTTCATCACGATTTGTACCTAGAGCATCTATTTTTCTGTCCATTTTCATTTTTACTAAGTTAGAGTGTGATGTTAAATATTGCAATGAATGTCCTACGGCATCTCTCAAAGATTTGAAACCATGTTTGTCTAAAAAATCTGACAAACCCTGATTCAATTCTTCTATCATTGCATATCCTTGTAGCATCACACCTGTACAAACTTGCACGGTAGAACTTCCCATAAGGATAAATTCAATAGCTTCTTGAGAACTAATAACACCCCCTATTCCAGAAATATCTTTTCCCGGTAGTGCTTTAGCAATTTCTGAGATTTTTCTCAACGCCAAAGGCTTAACAGCATAATAAGAAAATCCACCTGGAGTAGAATAACCTTCTACCGTAGGTAATGGTCTTAAATTTTCTAAATCTACCCCAACTATTGATGGCAAGGTATTGATTGCTGCTATTCCATCAGCTCCACCATCAAATGCTGCCTTAGAAGGAGCAACAATATCTGTACAATCTGGGGTCATTTTAGCCCAAATTGGTAAATCGGTTGCTTCTCTTACCCAACGAGTTACTTCTTCTACTATGTGTGGGTTTTGACCCATAAATGCTCCCATTCCCGTTTCTGGATGTCCATGTGGGCATGAGAAATTTAATTCTAACATATTCACACCCGTTTCAGTAATGATCCCTGTAAGATCTTGCCAACGACTTTTTTCGTATGATTCCATCAAAGAAGCAATCAAAATTTTGTCAGGATGCTTATCTTTAATTCGTTTGAATACGTCTATCCAAACGTCTAATGATCTATCAGAAATTAATTCAATGTTTTCAAATCCAATAATATCACCATTTGGAGCTTTTAATTTACCATATCTTGGAGTTACATTCATTACTGGCGTAGAGTCTAAACTTATTGTTTTAGCCACAACCCCGCTCCAACCAGTAGCGAACGCTTTGTCAATAGTTCTAAAGTTTGTACTTGGAGGTCCAGAACCAATCACATATGGATTCGTAAATTTTACTCCATTCACTTCTATGCTTATATCTGCCATAATTTTTTTAGTTTAATATTTGTAATGTAATTTATCCACACTTCTACAAGCTCAGTTACAACATCAAATTTATAGTTTGACCAAATCTCCATAGGTTTCAGGCCTTCTGTCTCTAAAGAATTGCCATGTGGATCGAACTTCCTCTATCATATCCAGGTCAAATTCTGCAACTAATAATTCATCATTATCCCTTGAAGCTTCTGCAAAGATCTGACCTCTTGGATCCACAAAATAAGACTTTCCATAGAACTTCCCTAAATTCCATGGCTTTTCTTCTCCCACTCTATTGATACAACCCATAAAATATCCATTGGCTACAGCATGAGCGGGTTGTTCCAATTTCCATAAATATTCGCTTAATCCAGCAACTGTTGCAGATGGATTATAAACGATCTCTGCTCCATTTAATCCTAATACTCTTGCGCCATCAGGGAAATGCCTGTCATAACAAATATAAACTCCAACTTTGGCATATTTAGTTTGAAAAACCGGATAACCCATATTACCTGGTTTAAAGAAAAATTTTTCCCAGAAACCTGAAGTATGAGGAATATGGTTCTTCCTGTATTTTCCTAAATACTCTCCATCTGCATCAATAACTGCAGCAGTATTGTATAAAACACCCGCCTGTTCTTTTTCATATAATGGTGCGACAATAACCATATCATATTTTTTCGCTATATCCTGTAATCTTTCAGTAGTTGGGCCAGGAACGGCTTCAGCAGATGCGTACCACGCCCTATCCTGTCCGGGACAGAAATATGGAGTATTGAAAATCTCCTGTAAACATAAGATCTGAACACCCTGTTTTCCAGCATCTTCAATATAAGGAATATGCTTCTGATACATGGCTTCACATATCTCCTGTATGGTACCCTCACCTTCCGTCATAGGAAGGCTCAATTGTATTAATCCTGATTTTACTTTTCTTGGCATACTTTAGTTTTTAAATTATTAAATTACCATGGATGATTTACCTCTTGAAATAAATTTTCCATCACCTGGTTTTAAATGACACTGATTGTTTTCAATAGCTATTTTTCCCCTTAGTAAAACTGTTTCTGTTTTTCCAGTAACTTTCCACCCTTCATATCCTGAATAATCACAATTCATATGATGGGTATTAACTGAAATTACATGTTCTTTATCAGGATCAAAAACCACTATATCTGCATCTGCTCCAATTGCTATGGTTCCTTTTTTAGGATACATACCAAATATTTTAGCCGCATTTGTTGAACATATTTCTATAAATTTATTTAAAGAAATTTTATCTTTTCTAACACCTTCTGAATACATAAACTCTATTCTATGTTCAATACCTGGATGACCATTAGGTATCTTAGCAAAATTATCTTTCCCCAGATCCTTCTGTTCTAAAGTAAATGGACAATGATCTGTACCTACTACCTGAATCATACCCTGATTAATACCACTCCACAAAGCCTCTTGATCCTTTTTTTGTCTTAAAGGTGGACTCATTACCCATTTAGCTGCATCTTCTTGATCATATAAAGAAGCGTCAATCATTAAGTACTGAGAGCAAGTCTCAACAAAAATCTTTTGATTTTTAAGAGATTTTTCCCGCACAGCATTAAGTGCCCCTTCACATGTTAGATGAACAATATACCCAGGACAACCAGTATAATATAACATATCACAAAATCTACCTGTGGCTTCTGCTTCAGTAACTTCTGGCTGAGATAAATAATGATATATAGGTTTCGTATTACCGGCTGCTAAGTTTTTAGTAATTAAAGAATCAATCATATCTCCGTTAGTAGCATGTACTGTAACTATACCGCCATGTTTTTTAACTACCTTCATTAACTGGACCATCTGACCATCATCTATCATTAATACTCCTTTATAAGCCATAAAGGTTTTAAAAGAAGTAATTCCTTCTTCTTCTATCATCTGAACCACCTCTTTTGCTACATCATCATTAAAATCAGTTATTGCCATATGATAACCAAAATCTCCAACTGCCTTATGAATAGATTTTTCTTGCCAGGTCTTTAAAGCATTATGTAAAGTGTCACCCTGTTTCTGAAGTATAAACTCAATAACTGAAGTAGTTCCTCCAAATAAAGCTGCTCTTGTTCCTGTTTCATAATCATCACTGGAATAAGTCCCCATAAAAGGCATATCCAAATGAACATGAGGATCAATACCACCAGGAAAAACTAATTTACCACTAGCATCAATAACTTTATCGGCTTTGTAATTTAAGTTTTTTCCAATAGCTACAATTTTCTCTCCTTCACAATACACATCAGCAATAAATTCTGATTCTACTGTAACTACTTTTCCGTTTTTTATTAATACAGACATATTATTCTTTTTTGATAGGTTAAGCTTGGCATTTTTTTTTAAATCTCATAATTTTTTCGCAATTTCATTAAGCAAAAATATAAAAAGAAAGAAATAGTAAACCCTATAAACCAAGATAAAGAGTAAATAGGAGTCATAAACGAAATCCATTTTCCTCCAATTGCTATAAAAGCACCGATAAACAATGCTATGATAGCTGAGGAGTTAAATCCTGAATTTCCGAATGAATAGATTCCATTTTCTTTGTACAAATCAGCAATTCTTATTTCCTTTTTACGAATTATAAAATAATCACAAACTAAAATAGCTAAAACAGGTCCTAATACTGCACTAATATCAATTAATAATCCTTGAATTTCATTTAATAAAATCCAAGGACAAATTATAATCCCTATTATTCCCGTAATTAAACCACCCATTTTAAAGCTAATTTGCTTTGGGAACATATTCGAAAAAGCGTTAGCAGGTGCAATTACATTCGCTGCAATATTGGTGCTAAGTGTTGCAATTATCATAAATATTTGAGCAATAATAACAACTATCGGATTATCAAATTTTGATAGTAAAGTAATAGGGTCCCATGGGGCATCACTTGCAATTAAAATGTCATCAAAGATAATTACAGATGCACATGTAACAAATATCCCTACAAATGAATAGAGCATCATTGTTCCTGGCAAACCTAAAAACTGTCCTAATACTTGGGCTCTTTGACTTGCAGCATATCTAGTAATATCTGCAATACTTAATGACATAGTGGCCCAAAAACCAACCATAGCCGTTAACCAGATTAAATATTTCCAAATTTTAGATTCTATATTTTCACCATTTATAGGTTTATTAACGGATACAATTGAAGATGTTTTAGATGTATTTCGTAATTGAATTTGATAGGATGAATTTTTAGAAAAGGATTGTAAATAAACTATCTCAGCCAGATTTTTCCATCCCTGTTTTTTATTATCAATAATTAATTGATATTCTGTCGCTTTTGGATTTCCTTCTATTGTTTTAATTGCGTTTATTTCAATTGTATGGGTTCCTAGCGTTTTATCACTATTTATTACTTTTGAAATTACAGCAACAGGCTTTTCTAATTGCTTGCTTTGGTCTAAAACTACACTAAAACCCCCAGCATTATTCCAACCCCAACCAATGAGCAATAATCCCATTACAATTAATATTGGAGCAGAATATTCTTCCAACCATTTGATGCTCTCTGTTCCTTTCCAAATGAAAAACATATTGAGTAACCAAAATATCCCAAAGCATACAAATTGTCCGGCTGATAAACCATCAGCTGCGTTTCCCCCTGTAGCGGCAATAAAAATAGAATACACGGCTAATCCACCTAGCCATGTATTTACGCCAAACCAACCACAAGCGACTATTCCACGAACAACAGAAGGAATATGAATTCCTTTTGTTCCGAAAGCAGAACGACCTATGACAGGAAATGGCACTCCATATTTAACTCCTGCATGCCCATTCAAAACCATTGGGATGGTAATGATGAGATTTGCAACACCAATAATAATTAGTGCTTCAAGCCAAGAAAGACCTGTTTTCATCATGTAAGAAGCCAACAAATAAGTAGGGATACAAACCGCCATTCCAACCCAAATAGCTGTCAAGTTCCAAACAGACCATGTTCTTTCGTTTTTAGGAACAGGGGCTAAATCTTCACTATATAATGGTGATGAAGATACGTCTTCTGTTAATTCTACTATTTCTTGATTTTTATTCATACACAAATGTTAATGTCATTCTGAGCTTTTCAAATAATTGGATATTTCGATATGCTCAATGTGACAATTCTCTAATTACAATACTCGTCTGCAATAGAAATTGCTTCTGAAATAATTGCTAATCCTTCATCAATTTGTTCTTCTGTAATAATTAATGGCGGAGCAATAAAAATAAAGTTCCAACGCACAAAAGTGAACATGCCTAACTCTTTAATTTTTGCAACCATTTTGTTGGTTACTTCTAAATCAGTACCGCTCGCATTCCAAGGAGTTACTGGTTCTTTGGTTTCTCTGTTTTTAACGAGTTCAATACAACCCAATAACCCAGTATTTCTAAAGTCGCCAATAGAAGGGTGTTTAGCTTTCATTTCTTCTACCCTTGCTTCTAAGTATTTACCCATTTTTTCAGCATTTTCAGGTAATTTATCATTTTGATAAATTTCGATATTAGCTAAGGCAGCAGCACAAGAAACTGGATGTCCAGAATAAGTTAATCCTAATGGTAATGGTCTGTCATCAAATGATTTTGCAATTTTATCGGATACCATAACAGCTCCTAAAGGCAAATATCCAGACGTTAATCCTTTTGCCATGCACATCAAATCTGGTTCAACACCATGATGCTCTACAGCAAACATTTTTCCTGTTCTACCAAAACCACTCATTACCTCATCATCAATAATCAGAATTCCGTATTTATCAGCAATTTCTTTTACACTCTTCCAAAATCCTTCTGGATATTTTATGCAACCAGAAGAACCAGATTCTCCTTCCATTAGAATGGCAGCAACATTGTTTGGGTTCTCAAATTGAATTACTCGATCCATTTGTTCTGCAGCCATTCGACCACATTCTTCAGGTGTATTTGTTCCCCAAGGACAACGATATGCATACGGATTTTCCACATGAATCATGTTAGGAACCTGATAATCGTCCATTGCGTGTTTTCTAGGATCTCCACTAGCAGACATTGCCCCGTGTGTTGCTCCATGATATGAACGATAAAAAGAAATTATTTTAGAACGACCACTATAAACACGAGCCAATTTTATAGCGTTTTCAATTGCTTCAGCTCCCCCTAAAGTGAAAAATACTTTAGTTAAATTTTTTGGAGTAATTTCAGCTAGTTTTTTACCTAACCTTCCTCTAATATCTGTTGCCATTCCAGGATAAACAAATTGTAATTCATTCATCTGTTTCATTACAGCATCTATTACACGCTTGTCTCCATGTCCAATGTTTACATTCATCAATTGAGAAGAAAAATCTATATATTTTTTTCCGTCCCTATCGTACACATAAACTCCTTCTGCCTTTTCTGCATTTATAGGATTCAATCCCGCCTGTTTTGACCATGAAAATAGCGTATAGTCAAGGTTATTTTTTATTATTTGATCTTTGTCGATTGTTGAAGTACTCATTATATTATAAAATTCAAATTATTTATTATTAGCAAGCCAAGTGAAACAATCTTTATGAAATAATATAGATTGCATTGTAACTAGCAATGATATTTATTTAGCTCATCCAGTTAGTTTTTGCTTTAGAAGCCCACTTTACAGTAGATTTCTTATTCTGGGTCCAGAATTCAATTGAACTTCTACCTGTAATATCTCCAACTCCAAATTTAGATTCGTTCCATCCACCAAATGGAAAAGGCTCTCTTGGAACAGGAACTCCTACATTTACTCCAATCATTCCTGCACTTGCCCTATCAATCACCTGTTTAGCTAATCCTCCATTTTGGGTAAATACAGCAGCCGCATTTCCATACTTTGAACTGTTTTCAATTTTGATGGCCTCATCTAAATCTTTAGCTCTAATAATAGAAATAACAGGTCCAAAAATCTCTTCAGAAGCGACACTCATATCAGATGTTACATGGTCGATAATAGTTGGGCCAACATAATAACCGCCATCTTTACCCTCCACAATTACTCCACGACCATCTACCAAAATAGTCGCTCCATCTTTTTCTGCTTGATCAATATAGCTTTCAATTCGTTCTTTTGCTACCTTTGAAATTACAGAGCCTAATGTCGTCCCCGGAATTATTTTTTTAGCTTCTTCTACCATTTTTTTAATGATATGATCAATTCCAGCAACTCCGACCATTACGGAAGCAGCCATACATCTTTGCCCTGCACAGCCAGACATAGAAGCAACAACATTAGAAGCCGTCATATCTACATCTGCATCTGGAAATACCAATAAATGATTTTTTGCTCCACCTAAAGCAACACATCTTTTTAATGTAGAAGTAGCTCTTTTGTAAACAATCTTAGCCACTTTAGTTGACCCTACAAATGAAACAGCTTTAATATCTGGATGGTCACAAATAGCCTCAACTATTTCTTTTCCTCCGTTTACAACATTAAAAACACCAGCAGGAAGACCAGCCTCTTTTAATAACTCAGCTATTCTAACAACACTTAATGGCACCAATTCGGAAGGCTTCATTACCATTGTGTTTCCAAGAACTAATGCGTTTGGCATAGTCCAATGAGGAACCATATTTGGAAAATTAAATGGAGCAACAGAAGCAACAACACCAATCGGTTTACGTTCGACTCTACACTCTACACCGCTACTTACTTCTTGAAATTCGTTGGTTACAATTTGTGGAATTGAACATGCAAACTCACACAATTCTATGCTTTTTTCCACTTCAGCCTTAGCTTCAGAATAAGTCTTGCCGTTTTCTAATTGAACCAATTTTGCTAGTTCGTCCATATTCTCTTCTAATAAATTCCTATAATGAAAGAAAATTTGTACTCTTTCTTTCAATGTCAAAGCAGACCAGCTAGAGAAAGCGTCTTTTGCAGATTCTACAGCATCATCTAAATCCTTTTTGGATGACATTGGTAATGTAGATATTATTTCCCCAGTTAATGGACTTTCGACTTCCATAGAAGGCTGTACAGAACGAACAAATTCGCCTCCAATAAAATTTTTAACTTCTGGTTGTTTTGTTTTTGTTAAAGATTCCATTAAAATAAGTTTTTTATTGTAAAACAAAGGTAAAAAAAAAAAGTCGGGATGAGAGGATTACCCTCAGCCCTCTTTTACATGATTACAGTAAGTTTTAAAGCTAAAATTTGCACCGCTTTTTTCACCGCTAATCAATTTGCTTGTGCTAACTTATAAAAATTATTCAGTAAAGAGTAAAAACACAATAAACAGGTAAATGATCCGAAAACCCTCCATACCAATTACTTCCACCATAAGTTCTGTTAGGGCATTTTTTACCATTCTTTTTAGTATACAACATCCATTCTTTGTTTAATACATTAAAGTCTTTTACTTGGATTTTTGACTTACCACTCAGAAAATTATTCGAGACAATTATATGATCCAGAAAGTTCCATTCATTGTTCCAGTTATAAGAACCTATGTCCATCCATTCTTTTTGAAGAACTAAATTAGTCAGATCCTTTTTAACAAGTACATCTCTCACACTTTTATTTGATGGATAATCGTTTAAGTCTCCCATTATGATGATAAATTGATCGTCCTCAATATTTTGATCAATATATTCTCTAAGAATAGAAGATACAAAAACACGTTTATGTTCTGTTTTCTTTTCCCCTCCCCATCTCGATGGCCAATGATTAACAAAAACATGAAAAATATCTTCTCTTAACTTTAATTGAACATATACAATATCTCTAGTGGTTCCTGCATCCGGAATTTTAACCTCAATAAAATCGTGATTTAATAACTCAAAATTCTTATCAAATAATAAAGCACAATCCATACCTCTAGAATCTGGACTGT
>ERZ813253.537-NODE-537-length-13252-cov-3.279086_pt1 | contig 13252 bp, 7 predicted proteins | sample MGYA00520893_ERZ813253 | MGnify/ENA primary metagenome ERZ813253 (study PRJEB31669, sample SAMD00080414) | marine metagenome | biome: oceanic hadal pelagic zone biome; feature: marine hadalpelagic zone; material: sea water | place: Pacific Ocean:Izu-Bonin Trench...
GGAGGTGGCGCGGGAGATTTGTAGAAAGGGTTGGCTGAAGGCGCGGGAGCTGACGACGCCGATGTGTGTGGGGGGATACATGTGCAGGTGAATATATTTGTTGCGGTGATCGAGCGTCCAGCGGTAGCGCAGGTTTCGCAGTGGCATGGCGTAGTGCAGGTTTTGAATCTCCGGGGTGTTGGCCAGGGCTTTATTGATGGTGCCACCGTAGCCGTCGTTGCGGTCGAGCGCCTCCCGATCGACGACCATCGTGGACTCGACCTTGGTGTCCATCATGGCGAGGGTCTTGCCGATGACCGATGGCGCCTTGAGGAAGACGAGCAACTGTGAAAGCTCGCGGTTGAGGTCGGCGCCCTTGGCCGGGTACTGGCTGTCGAGTGACGCAACCAAGCGCTTGGCTAAGGCGTTGTCGGCCGGCTCGCCCATGCGGATGAAGGCCAGCGCGTAGGCGCGGGTGAGGTCGAGTTTCTGGCGTTCGCTGAGCTTGGCCAAGTCGAGCGACAACAGCTTGTTCAACAGAGCATCTCGCGAGGCGGCGTGGCCGCTTCGGGCCAGGGCGACCGCGCCGGTGATGATCGTGTCGGCGTTTTTGGCGTTGAGCACTTTCGTTTCCCATTCGCCGACCGGCTGGCTCTCGATGGCGATGCGGGCGGCGTAGCGGATGAAGCGATCGCCGTGGCCAAGGTGCTTGAACGCCGCCGTGACGGCTTTCGAATCCCGCCTCCCGTGAAATGCCTCGAGGCGTTTGCGGAGTTCGCGAAGTTTTGCGGCGTCCTTCCCAGCCTGTGCCGGAGCTTTTTCCGCGATGTCGCCGCCGGCCCATGTCACCCGGTACAGCGCCGACTGCGTGCGGCGTCCGCCGATGGCGAAGTACATCGCGCCGTCGCTGTGGAACACAAGGTCGGTCACCGGAAACGGCTTGCCGGCGACGAAGGTTTCGCGTGTGCCGGTGTACGAGGCGCCGTCCGGCGTGAGGTGAATGGCGTAAATGGTGCCAAACGTCCAGTCGAGAATGTAGAGCGCATCTCGGTAGCGTCTCGGGAAATTGGCGCCGGTGCCAAATTCAGCTCCCGTGGGGCAGCCCGGCCCGATGTCGATCGCCGGCGGCAGGCTGTCGGGGTAGTGCGAAGGCCATTTGCCGGTGCCGGTGCGCCAGCCGTATTCGCTGCCGCTGACGACGTGGTTGACTCGGGTGGGGCGGTACCACGGCGTGCCGTAGTCCCACTCCATATCGGCGTCGAAAGTGAACAGTTCGCCGTGGCTGTTTAGCGCGAGGCCATAGGCGTTGCGGTAGCCGCTGGAGATGAGTTCCCACTTTTTGCCGTCGGGCGAAACCTTGCACACCCAGCCGCCCGGCGCGCGGATGGTGCGGGCATGGCCACGGGCGTCCGGTTGGCGCGGCAGCAGCAGGTCTTCCTCAAACGCGGACGGGTTGCGCTTGGCGTCGAGCTTGGCTGGCAGTTGCGTGTGGTTGCCGGCGACGACGTAGAGGTTTTTTTTGTCCGGAGTCAGGATGACATCGTGCGGGCCGTGCTCGCCGCCGCCGTTGATTTTTTTCAACGTCTCGACCTTGTCGAGCTTGTCGTCGCCGTTGGTGTCGGTCACGCGGTAAAGGCCGCTGCCGTGCCCGGCGATGCCGCCGCCGTTCACCACGACGTACAGGCTGTTGAACGCCCACAGCAACCCCTGCGCGTGGCCGATCGGCACGTCGATTTTCTCGATGTAAATCTTCGAGGCATCCTCGCCGATCTTCGGCGGCGTGATGCGGTAAAGATGGCCGTACTGGTCGGAGGCAATCAGGCGGCCCTTGTGATCCTCGGTCAGCGCCACCCACGAGCCTTGCTCGCCCTTGGGCACGACATGCAGCAACTCTGCCTTGAAGCCCTTGGCCAAGATGAGCTGTTCCGGGGCGGGGACACCCGGAGTGCCGCCGCTGCCCTTGGCCGCCTTGGCGAACACGTTGCCCCACGGCGAGACCCCCAGCGCTCCCACCTCCCGGGAATTGCTCCAGCCGTTGGCGTGGAACCCCAGCGTCTCCCAGCCAGCGGCCTTCGTGTGGCTCGAGCGCCACGAGGCGTCGGTGTTGACGATCTTATGGCGCGACGTGCTGGAGGCGATGTCGAGTTGTCCCACCAAGCCGGCGACGCTGCCCTCGTTCCAGCCGCGCACGGCGATGACGTTGCGGCCCACCTTGAGATGCTTTTTCACATCCGCGGTGCGGGCGTTGTTCCAGTCGCCACCGGCAAGAACCTTTTTGCCGTTGATGAAAGCCTCGAAGCCGTTGTCGCAGGACAGGGTCAGCTTGGCCGACTGGGTCGGCTTGTTGAGCCTGATCACCTTGCGAAAATAAACCGTCTCGTTGTCCTTCGCCGCACCGGCACCCCAAATCCAACTGGGTTTCTCCGCCGCAGTGGCGCCGGTGGCTGTCGTGATAAAAAGCGCGGCCACGATGGCCAAACTTCCGCCTGTTCGTTTCGGGAGGAAAGACATGGCCGCGAACGGTAGCGATCCTGCCGAAAAACGCCAGCAGAAATAGTCGCAAGTTGAATCGGGAGGCGCGGCCCGTTACGCTTGGCCAAGTGCTGATCTCAATCGTCATCCCGGCCTTCAACGAGGCCAAGTACCTGCCGGTGTCGCTCGAGGCGGCGCACCGGTCGCGCGCAGTGCTTGGCCAAGCGGGATGGACGAGCGAGGTGATTGTTTGTGACAACAACTCCACCGACGAGACAGCGGCGGTGGCCAGGGCAAACGGCGCCCGGGTGGTGTTCGAGCCGTTCAACCAGATCGCCGCGTCACGAAACGCCGCCGGCCTTGCGGCCAGGGGCGACTGGCTGGTGTTCGTCGATGCCGACACGCAGGTGTCGCCGAGGCTCTTCCGCGAAATGATGCGCACGATGGCGCGTGACGACTGCCTTGGCGGCGGTTGTCCGATAATCTTCGATAGCGGCCCCTGGCTCGGACGGCACACGGTGATCGTTTGGAACTTGACCGCGCGGATTATGCGCTGGGCCGCCGGTTCGTTTTTATTCTGCCGCGCGTCGGCATTCCACGAGTTGGGCGGTTTCAGTCCGGACTTTTTTGCTGGCGAGGAGGTGGATTACTGCATTCGGCTCAACCGGCTCGGCCGTCGCTTGGCCAAGCGCATGGTTTACTTGAACGAACCGGTCATCAGTTCCGGGCGAAAAGTTAAGGCGCTGTTCACATGGCAAAACGTGGGTCACGGACTGCAGGCCATTGCGACCTCCGGCGACGCGCTGAAGCAGCGAGTCAACTGCATGTACTGGTACGACCCCGTGCGGTGACGGTTACTCGGCCAGCAAAAGTTGCTCGATTTTTTTCGGGATTTCCGGGCTTTTTAAGTCCTGTTTTTTTAGCATCAAGTGGACGAAATTATTTGCGAGTGTTTCCTCGGGGTGGATGATGTAGCCGGTGTTGCGGCCGATCTGCTCGTAAAAACCCTCCACGGCATCCGGCTTCAGCAGGAGCGGCTTGCTGTCTTTAAGGGTCGCCTTGGCGCTTTTGCGGTCGATCACCATCAGGCGAAACTCGAGGTAGCGAAAAAATGTGCCGCCGGTTTCAGGGTCGTACCTGGGTGTCCGCGAGAACAGCACCGGGGCAACCCAGTACGTTTCGCCATCCCTTGAAACCCGGATGCAGTGCTCCACCACCGGCGCGTCGGGGTTGCTGATGCGGCGCGGCATCATGTCGCCGGGCAACGAGACCATACCGCATTTTTCGTAGCCGATGACCTTGTAAAGTTCATCGCGCAACCTGATGTTGCGGCGGGAAATGATGTGGAACAGCTCGTGATAAAAAAGCCGTTCGAGCCCCTTGGCGGATTGGCCGGCCCTCCGCTTGGGCAAAATGATGCTGGTGCCGCGAGTGTACGGGGTGCCACCCTCGTCTTTGCCGGTGGTCTTGATGAGGGTGATGCGCTTGGGGAGGTGCTTGGCGAACTTGGCCAGCTTTGGCTTGGCCGCCGCGATCACTTCGCGCAGCTTGGCCTTCTCTTCATCACTCCATTCAAGCGCCTGGTCTTGGATAAACTCGATGAATTGCCCGGTCGAAACCGGCCCGGCCCGCTTGATCTTGGCCGCACGCTCAAACGGGCTGAGGCCCTGGATGTAAACATCCCGCATGGCCAGCCGCTCTCTGGCTTCCGCGACGGTTGCAAAGTGTACGGAGCAGCCCTTGGTCAGGGGTAGGTCCGCTTTGGCTTCCGTTAGGCCAAACGCACCAAGCGTCACCTGTAACAGATACAGACATCGACACAGATAATGCATGTTGGGAAATTATTACCCGCCCAGGGGCATCTTGTAAATGCATTGCCAACTGCCACCGTTGGAGCCGACCTCGACTTGGCTCAACTTGAACCACTCGACGTGGCCGTCAGTCATGAGGAAGTTGCCGCCGGGCGGTTCGCCCTTGGGGCCGGTCGGGTGGTTTGCCGTTGGGATGTTTTTCCCGCCGGACTGTGTGTACCAGTTGCTCATTCTCAACTTGCCGCCGCCATACGATCCGAAGCCTTGTATCCGGTCAATCAAGGTTGGGATTTGTGAAGGTGTTCCGGGGAAAACGGTTTGGTTTATTTTCTTGCGGGAATGCCAGCCGGCGATGCCTTTGCTGGCCTTGGCTTCCAAGCCGTTCACGTTGTAGCCCCACGAATTCAGGGTGCGATGAGGCAGCCAGAAATAACCGGTCAGGATGGGGTACTGGGTGGCGCTGTTTCGCCACAAGTCCGCCTCGCGATGCCATTCGTCTGACGGGCAGAAAATCACGTGCCCGCGATCTTTCTTACGTTTTTTTGAATCGAATTTTTGCGGCATGATGTATTTTTCCCAGAAGTAGCCGACCTCTTTGCTCACCCAACTGGTGTGCTGGCCCCGGGTGTTGTCGGGGAAGTAGTCATCAAAATCTCCGGCGTAGAGCATGGTGCCGATGCCCCACTGTTTCATGTTGCTGGCGCAGTGGGTTTTCACGGCGGACTGCTTGGCCTGGGCCAGGGCCGGCAGCAGCAGGGCGGCGAGGATGGCGATGATTGCGATCACGACGAGCAACTCGATCAGAGTGAAGCCGTGCCGAGTGCGGTTGGTTTTCATAAGTTAAGTCATGCTAAAATCTCTTGGATGACGCGACCATGAACATCGGTGAGCCGCCTGTCAATGCCGTCGTGGAGGAGGGTCAACTGCTCGTGGTCGATGCCAAGCTGGTTCAGGATGGTCGCGTGAATGTCGTGGCAACTAGTCGGGTTGTTGCGGTCAGCCGGGCGAAAGCCCCACTCGTCGCTTTCGCCGTGCGCCACGCCGCCCTTGATGCCGCCGCCGGCCAGCCAATTCGTGAACACGAACGGGTTGTGATCCCGGCCCTTGCCGCCCTGCGCGCACGGCATCCGGCCAAACTCGGTCGTCCAGAGAATGAGCGTGTCATCGAGCATGCCGCGCTGCTTGAGGTCGAGAATCAACGCCGCCGATCCGCGCGCCATGCCACGGGCCAAGGGGCCGTGGTCGCGCTGGATGTCCTCGTGCGAATCCCAGTTGCGGCGCGGGAAACCGTTGTCGTTGCCAGACCAGATTTGCACGAAGCGCACGCCGCGCTCGAGCAGTCGCCGTGCGACGAGACACTTGCGTGAAAAATAATCGATCTCCTCGACCTCGTTGATTTCCTTTGGCCACGACTTGGCGTTGTGGTCGAGGCCGTAGAGGCGCTTGATGTGCGCCGGTTCACCGGCGATGTCGAGCGCCTCGGGGGCGCTCAACTGCATGCGCGCCGCGAGTTCGTACGACTTGATCCGGGCATCGAGCCGCGAGTCGGCTTCGCGCGTCTCGGCGTGGGCGCGGTTGAACTTCGCCAAGAGCGACTGCGTGTCGGCTTCGCTTTCCGCGTTGACGAACGAACCTTTCGGCGGATGAAGATCGGCGATCGGATTCGCGCGTCCCGGGAACAGTGTCGTGCCTTGATGCGCGGCGGGGAGAAAAGCGGCGCCCCAGTTTTTCGGCCCGTTGGAGGCGTAGCCGCGATGATCCGGCAACACGACGAAGGTCGGCAGGTTGTCGTTCATACTGCCCAAGCCGTAGCTCACCCACGCGCCGATACCGGGGAAGCCGGGCCGCTGAAAACCGGTCGCCTGCAGGTAAGTCGCCTGACTGTGGACGCCGGTTTTCCCGACGACATTGTGAACGAACGCCATGTCATCGACGCATTGGCCAAGCTCCGAGACGATCGAGGTCAGCGCTTGGCCGCACTGGCCGTGCCGTGTCCAGTCCCACGGCGATTTAAACGTGTTGCCGGGCGAGCTTTGGAACAACTCGACCGTCTCGCCCGGATCCCATTTTTCGCCGTGCCGCTTGATGAGTTCCGGCTTGTGGTCGAACAAATCCAAATGACTCGCCGCGCCGCCCATGAACAACTGAATGACGCGCTTGGCCTTGGGCGCGTGGTGCAGGCCAAGCGGGTGCGTCGCACCGAGCACGCCATCGCAACCCAGCATCGAAGTCAGCGCGATACCGCCCAAGCCGCCGCCCGAGCGCCAGAGAAAATCACGCCGACTCAGCGCTTGGCCAAGTGCTTGGCAGCCAGTTAGTTCAGGGGTGGGATTCATCGTTAATCGACAAAGGAAAATTCGTTGAGATTGAACAACAGGCGGCAGGCGTTGGGCAAGCCGTGTTTGGCGGCGTAAGCGGCCAAGTCGGCTGACTCGGTGTCGGTGGGTTTGCGTCCGATGGCGCGATAAAACGCCTCGCCCATCGTCGCCGAGTCGGACGGTTCGAGGTCGTTAGCGAAATGCCGGGCCATGGCGATCATCAGTTTGTTGTTGAGCAACGCCAGCGATTGCAGGGCGGTGATGGCGTTGTCGCGCTTGGCCACCAACTGCGACGGGTCGGCGCAGTTCAGTGTGCTCATGAACGGCTCTTGTTGTGAACGAACCAAAAATCGGTAAACGGAGCGGCGATGAATTTTCCCGTCTTCCGGATCGTGCTTGTGATATTCGTAATGCGGCGAGTGCTCCGGGAACTCGAGAACGAAATCCCGGAAGCCGGGGCCGTACATTTGGTTGTTCATTTTGCCAGCCAAAAGGAGGGTCGTGTCGCGGATGGCCTCGGCCTCGAGTTGCCGCCGGTTCATCCGCCAGAGGAATTTGTTTTGGCCGTCGGTCTTTTCATTTTCAGCAAAGGAATTGGATGACTGCCGGTAGGTCGCGCTGGTGAGAATCTGCCGGTGCAGTTGCTTGATCGACTGGCCGTTGTCGCGGAACTCCGCAGCAAGCCAGTCGAGCAATTCGGGGTGTGTCGGCTGTGCGCCCATGCGACCGAAATCGTTTGGCGTCGCGACGATGCCGGAGCCGAAGTGATACTGCCAAACGCGGTTGACGATCGAGCGCCACGTGAGCGGATTGTTTTTTTCAGTCAGCCACTTGGCCAAGGCGACGCGCCGGTCGCTTTCCGTGTGCGCCGGGGGAAGTGCGAACGTTCCCTTGTCGTGCTTGGCCAGTCGCAACGTGCCGGGGCCGACTTCGCTGCGTGGTTGGCTCATGTCGCCTCGGTGCAGCACGCGGATGACGCGAGGTTTGCCGCCTTCATTGCCAGTACCGCGAAAGGAACCACTACCGGTGTGGATTGTTCCGGCGTAAACGCGCATCGGCTTGGGCAGTTTTTTCAGTGCCGCCTCGGTCTTGGCCAAGCCGGTTTTGGCGGCCTTGCGCTTGGCTGTGAGATCGGTTGTGACGATGGACTCGATCAACTTATCACGCTGATTTTCAGCAGCTTCGAGTTTTTTGACAACGGTTGGGTCGGACGCTTGGCCGGGGTGCAGACCATCGACGAGATTGCTTTTTCGCCAGCGAACCGGTGCCTCAATGGAGTCAAGCGCGGTGACGGTTTTGCCGTTCGCGAGGTTGCCACCGTTGGCGTCGATCACGCGAAGCTCGGCCAACGCAAAAATATAGTCGCCACTGCGCGTGGCCAGCTTGGTGGCGGTGACGCGGATGTAACGCGCTTCAAGATTGTCCGGCTTGAAATGTTGTGGCGCGATGCCGGGGTTGGGTTCGTCGGCCTTGGTTTTGTCGGTGACAACCGTGACGCCGGTCTCAAATGTCGTATCGCTCGATGCCTCGATTTTGTAGCGCACGGGAAAGCCGAAGCCGTTGCCGATGTTGTTGAAATTGTCGCTGGCGGCGATGACGGTGATCTGCTCGATGGCCTGCGCTTGGCCGAGGTCCACCTGCACCCACTTGGTCACGTCTTGCGCGGCGCTGATCTGGCTGTGGTAACCGAACTCGGGGCGGCTGCTTGTTTTGGATTGCTGGCGGAGCGACTCGAGTTGCTTGTCGATCGCAACGAGTTTTTCGCCGCCTTTGTTTTTGATCTCGTCCTCGATGTTTTTGAGTTCGGTTTGATGCCGGGCAACCTTGGCTTTGAGTGTGGCGAGTTGTTTGGCGATCACGGGATCGGGATGGTACTCACGATCGGCGCGGTCGAGCGCGGCGAACACGGCCTGCATCCGGTAGTAGTCGGTCATGTTGATTGCATCGAACTTATGGTCGTGGCAGCGGGCGCATTGCACCGTGGTGCTGATGAAGGTGTTCATCGTGTTTTTGACCATGTCGTCGCGGTCGATGTTGCGGGCGATGCGGCCGTCGAGCTTGGTCTCCGGCACCTCGGCGTGGCCGATGAAATCCCACGGGCCGGCCGAGATGAACCCGGTCGCCTCGATCCCGTCGCGGGTGTCGGGATAAAGCGCGTCGCCGGCGACCTGCTCACGCACAAACCGGCCGTACGGTTTGTCGCTGTTGAATGCGCGGATGACGTAGTCGCGGTACGGCCAGGCGTTGAGCCGGAGCTTGTCCTTGTCGTAGCCGTGCGTGTCGCCGTAGTGGACAATGTCGAGCCAGTGGCGCGCCCAGCGTTCGCCGTAGCTGGGTGCGGCGAGTAGTTTTTCGACGAGATTCTCGTAGGCCAACGGGTCGGGGTCGCTGACGAACGCGTCGATTTCTGATGGGGCAGGGGGCAGGCCAATCAGGTCGAAATAGACGCGGCGGATGAGCGTCCGGCGGTTGGCTTCGGGCGAGTGGGTGAGGTTTTTTTCAGCCAGATTGGCGGCGATAAAGTGGTCGATGGGATTCCGCGCCCAATCGCGATCCGCTTGGCCAAGCGCGGGCGGGGAGTTTTTGACAACCGGTTTCAGCGACCAGAAATCGAAGGCATCACTGTCCGGTGGAACCTCGCTGCTGGCGGCCGCTTGGCCAACCGATAGCAGCACAGCCGCAAGTATGATTTTACGATGCCAATTCATCAACTGATGTTCCCTCAGGTTAAGACCGGGAAAAGGTGTGCCTACGACGAGGGAAAATCAAGCGCGGCTTGGCCAAGCGCTTGGCTTACCACTCGTTTTGGGCGCGGTGACGCAGGGCGTGGTCGGCGAGGACGAGGGCGGTCATGGCCTCGACCATCGGGACTGCGCGCGGCAACACGCACGGGTCGTGGCGGCCGCGGCCCTTGATCGTCGTGTTTTTCAATTGCTCATCGACGGTGTCCTGCTCGTGCATGACGGTGGCCACCGGCTTGAAGGCGACGCGGAAGTGGACGGTCTCGCCGTTGGAGATGCCGCCCTGCACGCCGCCGGAATCGTTTTTTGTCGTGCGCACCTTGCCGCGCCTGGATTGCATGGGGTCGTTGTGCTCGCGGCCGGTCATGGTGATGCCACCGAAACCGGAGCCGACTTCGAAGCCCTTGGACGCGGGCAGGCTGAGCATCGCCTTGGCGAGGTCGGCCTCGAGGCGGTCGAACACCGGGTCGCCCCAGCCGACTGGCAGGCCGCGTGCGACACCCTCGATCAAGCCGCCGACGGTGTCGCCGGCTTTGCGGGTGCGCTCGATCAGCCGGATCATCTTGTCGGCGACGGCGCTGTCTGGGCAGCGGACAATGTTGGCCTCGACATCGCGCAGCCTGACCTTGTCAGGGTTGACGTCGGCAATGATTTTTTTGACCTGTTTAACGTAGGCTAACACTTCGACGCCGTAGCGTTGTTTCAAAAGTTTCTTGGCCACGGCACCGGCGGCGACGCGGCCGATGGTTTCGCGCGCGCTGGAGCGGCCGCCGCCCTGCCAGTTGCGGTAGCCGAATTTCTGCTGGTACGTGTAGTCGGCGTGGGAGGGGCGGAACTTGGTCTTCATCTCCGCGTAGGCTTCGGGGCGGAAATCTTTGTTGTGCACCATCATCATGATGGGTGTGCCGAGGGTTTTGCCCTCGAAGGTGCCGGAGAGAATCTGGACTTTGTCGGCCTCGTCGCGAGGCGTGACGATCTTCGACTGGCCGGGACGGCGTCGGTCGAGGTCGGGTTGAATGTCCGACTCGGCGAGATCGAGCTGCGGCGGGCAGCCGTCGAGCACGACGCCGACGCCGCCCCCGTGGGATTCGCCCCAGGTGGTGATGCGGAACAGATGGCCAAACGTGTTTGGCATGCGCCCATTGTGCGGCAAAACCGTGTTTGTTGCAATTCCGGTGCTTTTCATGAAAAGACTGGCGGCAATTGGCTGGTTCCATAACAGTTCCCGCGATGAGTTCCTTTGATCTATCGGGACGGATGACGATGGGCAACGTGGTTTGCCGTCTTGGGTTGATGTTTGCCTGTGTCTGTGTTTGGGAGATTCGGGGGATGGCTGTGGAGGCCGCAGTCAAGCCGAAGGCGTTGGAGATTGCCTATGGGCCGTTTGTGGACTGGGTGAATCGCACGACTGTGACGATCAGTTGGGAGGTGGACGAGGCGATGAGCGGTCGTGTGCGCTGGTCGATGCCGGGCGGAAAACCGGTGGAGTTGTCCGGCAAGCAGCAGGGTAAGCGTCACCTCGTAACGGTTCACGACCTCTCGCTCGACGGTGAATACACTTACCGGATAGTTGGCATTGACGGGGGAAAGGATGCCCAAAGCAAACAATACAAATTTGACTCATCGTTTTATTATCGCCTGCCTGGTGTGGCGCACGGCCAGGCGGCATCGCGGAAAGAAAGCAAACTGTCGGTCGCGACCGATCAAATCCTCGCGTTGGCCAATGCCCGTGCCGGCTACTGCCTGGTGCTGGGCGGAGTGGACGGCAGTCTCGCACTGGAACTGATTCGCAAATCCGACCTGCAAGTGGTGGTGGTGGAGCAGGACGCTGTGAGGGTTCAGCAAATCCGTGCCACCCTAGACGAGGCGGGTGTTTATGGCGTTCGGGCCTCGGTGCTCGAGGGGTCGCTGGACGAGCGGTTTCTCGGCTCGATGCTGTTCAACTTGATTGTCTCGGAGCGGCATTTGCTTGAGGGCCAACTGCCACCCGCCAAGGGTGCTGAGGCTCTCCGGTATCTTGTGCCGGGCGGCGGCACGATGGTGCTTGGCCAAGCGGGCGACCTTGGCCAAGTTCAACGCTGGCTTGGCCGGGCGGGAAGCCGCTTGGTTCGATCCGATAACGGCGAGGCACGCTGGCTCGTTTATGCGCGTCCCCAGTTGGCCGGGGGAGGGGAATGGACTCACCAGTACGGCAACGCGCAAAACACCTCGTGCAGCGGCGACGACATTGTGAAGGGAGAGATGGGGGTGAAATGGTGGGGTGAACCGGGCCCGCGCCCGATGCCGGATCGTGGCCCACGCAACCCCGCGCCGCTCTCAACCAACGGCCGCCTTTACGTGCAGGGAGACCGGGTGTTGTTCGGCCTGGACGCCTACAACGGCACTGTCCGGTGGAGTTTCTCCAGCCCGGAAATGCGCCGGGCCAACATCCCGCGGGACAGCAGCAACATGGTGGCGGCCGGGGATCAGCTTTACCTCGTGCAGGGCCGGTATTGTATTGGGATCGACGGTGCGACGGGGCATCGGGCCAGGCGGTTTTCCGTGCCGGAGGGCGAGTCGGCCAAATATCAATGGGCTTATTTGTCGGCGACCGGGGGCAAGTTGATTGGCAGCCGCGTAAAAAAAGGAGAGCTTTACCTTGGGGACGACGGTGAGTGGTACGAAAAATACGAAACAAATTTCATCAGCCGGGTGACCAGCGACCGGCTGTTCGGTGTTGACCTGAAGTCCGGCGAACGGGCCTGGACCTACGAGGGGGGAGCGATTATCAATTCAACCATCACCATTGGCGACCGGGTGATTTATTTCATCGAGAGCCGCGCGCCGAAAGCACTTGAGATGGCAGGCGGCATACAGCCCATTCAGCAACTGGGCGACCAACACCTCGTCGCACTGGACCTGGACAGTGGTGAGTCCAGGTGGGATCGTCGACACGACTTTTCAAAATTGCAGTACATGACATATTTGGTTTATGCCAAAGGCATGCTTGTTGCCACGGGAACCGACAAGGATAAACATTATCACACCTTCGGGATCGCCGCGGAAGAGCAGACGCGCAAGGCCAAGGATGGCAGCCCGGTTCACATCCCGGCAGGAAGCCTCCTCTGGGAGGATCACCACAAGGAGGGCAAGGGACACCACAGCGGACACCTGCAACACCCGGTGGTGATTGGCGACACCTATTACTCCGACCAATGGGCGTTCGACTTGGCCACCGGTAAAGAACTGCGCGACGACCTGCCGGAACGGCGCGGCTGCGGCACGATGTCCGCCAGCAACCACACCATGTTCTTTCGGCACTACTACCACGGCATGTGGGATTTGAGCACCAACAAGCGCAGCCAGTTCGAGGGTATTCGAAGCGGGTGCTGGCTGAGCCTGATTTCAGCCGGCGGGATGCTGCTTGCACCGGAGACAAGCGCCGGCTGTTCCTGTGCCCATTCGATCCAAACATCGGTTGGTTTTCTGCCCCGGAGCCTTGAATGAGCCGTTTCTCCCCAAAAAACAGCTCAAAAAAACTTCATTTTTTTACAAAAAAGTGTTGACACGAGTCGGCTGATCGCTAGTTTCCCCGCCAATCCGCACGGCGTGGGCCTGCAAGCGCTGTCGTGGATGTCTACTAAATCTTACATTGCTAGCTCTGAATTATCCCCGGGGGGGTTGCAGGTTTCTTCAACCTGATCCCCCCGGATTCTTTTTTTCTGATAGTCTGATTTTAATCATCTCTCGTTTCCGCCTGATTCCATTTGCAAAACAGAATGGAAACGCTAGTTTTCTGCCAACACGGTGGCATCCTCTCATTCCATTAATGGTGTCGGTTCGGTTCGGTTTATCGGATCCGCCACGCTTCTGTTGGCAGGTGGATTCCTGTTCCATTGGGGCTTTGTTGCTGGCACCGACCACTTGTCTTATCAGCTCCCCTGTCGTCCGC
>ERZ813253.538-NODE-538-length-13240-cov-2.856936_pt1 | contig 13240 bp, 9 predicted proteins | sample MGYA00520893_ERZ813253 | MGnify/ENA primary metagenome ERZ813253 (study PRJEB31669, sample SAMD00080414) | marine metagenome | biome: oceanic hadal pelagic zone biome; feature: marine hadalpelagic zone; material: sea water | place: Pacific Ocean:Izu-Bonin Trench...
CAAGGCGCGCATCGAACTAGAGGACCTGTTCACCGGCCAGAAGCGCAGCCATGTCGGCAGCGTGTCAGACACTGTCCATGTGCCGCTGCTCGAGAAGGGCTCGGCCACGGTCACACATCTCCAAGGTGAGGAGGTGCACGCCATGGATGCCAAGACCTTCGAGATGATGGTGCTCCCGGCCGAGCCGAGTCTCAACGTTCAGGCTGGTGGCGAAATCATGTGGATGGAGGCGTTGGGTCGCTTCAAGATCATCCGGGACCACTGATTGGCAAATCGCTCCACGTGCTCCTCTTGCAAGAGGCATCCTCTGACCTTCACCGAGGGCAACCGTATTGAATCGGCTGTCATGTGTTGCACCTGCCCTAGGCAGGTGAATCAGGTGAGTGGGGTGAAGCGTTCCTCGTATCGCCGTCCTGTGACCGCGGAGGGCATCAAGGCGATCGAGTCGGGGGAACTGACCTGGCTCGACCAGGAGATGTACAAGAACCTGAACACCGGGCTGCTGGAGCAGTATCTCGAGGAGAAGAACCTCGCAGAGGCGTTCGAGGTCTCGCATTGGTCGCTATGGAAGGTGCTCCTCGGCATCGCCATCGGGGCGGTGTTCGCCGGGGTGACCGCGTACATCGGCCTGAAGATCGGGATCGCCGTGTCCGCCGCTTGGTACATCGCCTACCTGCTCGGCATGGCACTGCGCTGGACTCCCTCCGAGATCAACATCGCCACTTCGGCGACCACCGGCGCCACCCACGCATCGACAGGGTTCATCTTCACGTTCCCCGCCATCTTCCTGCTCGCCTCCAGTGACGATTACATCGTCTCCGGTGGACGGCTGCTGACGAATGTCGATACGATGCAACTGGCGTTCATCGGCATCATAGCATCGATGTTCGCGGGTTTCCTCGGCATCATGTATTTCATCATCTTCCGCAGGGTCTGGCTGGTAGAGGACCCGCTCCCGATGCCTGGGTTCGAGGCCACATTGGTCCTGCTCGACATCGCCTGCGACGTGAACGTCGGTGCCGCCGACCAGGCCAAGGAGTCGCTGAAGACGGTCGGGCTGTCGACGGTGCTGACGATGGCGTTCATGTTCCTCATCGACTACCCGCTCTCTTGGAAGCGCCACCTCGACGGTGTCCCCAGCTCTCTGGCGGACCTCATCGCCCAGAAGGTGTCGTTCCTCGGGACCGGGCTGGCGAGCATCTTCAGCCAGCGGGCGATTCACCAGCCTGCCGGAGTCGATGAGGTGACCGGCAACCACGGGACCTGGGAGGGGGTGTCGAGCGGAGTCACGCACTACGAGCAGGGCAGTTTCAACCCGTTCCAGTACACCTATCTCGGGGTCGAAATGTCGCCGACGCTGTTCGCCATCGGCTGGTTCATGCGCTCACGCGTGGCGGTGCTCGTGAACCTCGGCACGTTGGTCGCTTGGTTCTACCTCGTTCCGCTGGCGGTCATACTGGATGTGCCGGTGTACATCTCGAGCCTGGGCGATTACTTTCTCCTCTCTGACATCGGGGACCCGAGCACGCAGCCCTACAGCCCGGTGGTGCAGATGGTGGCCTACGGCACACTGATCCGCCTGGTTGCCATAGGAGCCATCCTCGGAGGAGGTTTCCTCGGCCTGGTCAAGATGGCCCCGACCTTCAAGAACATCTTCGGTGACATCGCCAAGGCCTTCCAAGGAGAGCAGGGCGAGGAGTACATCGACGGCAAGGGGTGGTATGAGTGGCCGCTCTACCACATCCCCATCTTCCTTGGCATCGCCTTCGTCGCGATGATCATCATCTTCACCCTAGGGGGTTTTCCGCTGCTGCCGAGCATCATCTTCGCCATTGTCGTCGCAGTGACCACCTTCCTGCTGGGGGCGATCGCCGTTCGCGTGATGGGGGAGACGGGCATCGAGCCGGTCTCGGGAACCTCCTTCATCGTGCTGCTGATGCTGCTCGGGCTGTTCCTGAACTTCCGCGACGCGCTGGGACTGTCCAAGGAGGAAGCGATCCTGATGGGGCTGGTCGGCACGACCGTGTTCGGCTCGGCCATCTCGATGTCCGGGACGGTCGTCGCCGACTACAAGAACAGCCTGTACATCGGTAACCGACCGTACCACATCTCGAAAGGCAACATCATGGGAGTGGTCCCCGGCTCGATCCTCGGCGCCGGAATCGCCATCTTCCTCTCGATCCTGCTCGCAGAAGGCAAGATCGACCTCATTGCTCCACAAGCGAACGCGTTCGCCACCTTCACCATCCTGCTCGCTGAGGGCGAGGGCGACCTGAAGGCGCTGGGACTGGGGTTCTTGCTCGGCTGCTTCGCTGAGTGGGCGACCGGCATGGGGACTTCGTTCGGTCTGGGGATGTACCTGCCGACGCTGATGACCTTCCCGATGCTCATCGGCGGCGGAGCACGCGACTGGTGGGAGGAGCGCAAGTTGAAGCCGAAGGTGGAGAAGATCCGTTCCAAAGAGGGCAACAAGGTAGCGGAGCGGATGCGCGCCATCATGCTGTTGGCCACATTCATGATCGCTGCTGGCATGCTCACCGGAGAGGCGTTCCTGGGGGTCGAATCGGCTGTGTTGGCGGCCGTGGACGAACTACCGAGCGGTGGCGAGCAGGTGCCGGAGATGATGGGTGGCGTGCCGTTGCTGGACGATGATGGAAACCAGGTCATGCGAGAAGAGGTGATGGGTGACGTGAGTTGGTATCCGATGGTGAGAATGGGCGCGTTCATCTTGATCAATGTGCTGTTAGCCGGATCGATCTACATGTTGTTCCGCAAGGCGGGCATCATCGGTCCCAAGGACCAGTTGATGGAAGCGGAGCTGGATTGAGGGGGCTGCGCGATGGCGCGCGAACCTCCTCCACTGCACGCCTGGCTCCTGCTGGCGGTGGCGGTGCTGGCCGTGTCGAGCGCCGGACCGGTGTTCCAACTGATCGATGAGGTGCAGCCGCTGCTGCGCGCCTCGTGGCGGCTGCAATTGACCGCCATATTGCTGGCACCATTGGCGGTGTGGCAGTATCGCGGCATGGACGAGCAGACGAGGAAGCGCACCAGGACGCCGAAGGTGACCGGGATCATCGTCGGCTCCGGGCTATGCCTGTGGATCCACTTCGGCAGCTGGGTGTGGTCGCTGGACCACACGTCGTTGACCCACAGCCTGCTGTTCGTCACCGCCCACCCGCTGGTCTTCGTTGCCGGACTCTGGCTGCTCAAGCGACCGACCAACCGGCAGCAGACTCTCGGTGCCGTGCTCGGTTTCCTCGGTGCTGCCGTGGTTCTGATGGGCATCGGTTCGGAGGGAGACGTCACCTTCGCCGGTGATGCCGCCGCCTTTCTCGGTGCGGTCGCCATCGTGGGATACCTCACCGCTGGGCGGGTGCTGAGGGAGTGGATGCCGCTGTTCGTCTACGCCTTCCCGGTCACGCTCATCGCCGCAGTCATGCTGGGGCTGTCCGCCGTCTGGATGGAGGGGGCCGCGTGGGGCACCATCCCCGCGGCGTCCGCGGTTCTCGGATGGAGTTCTCTCGTCTGGCTGCCGTACATCGCCTACCTCGCTCTCGGTCCGGGAATGGTCGGACACACGGGAATCAACGCGGTGCTGCGCTGGTTTCCACCGCTGGTGATCTCCGTCGCGGTCGTGCTCGAGCCGCTCATCGGTTCGCTGCTCGGATGGGTGCTGGGCACGACCGGCGTTCCCGGGATGTGGACGTGGGTGGGAGGTCCACTTCTCATCGCTGGGGTCCTGCTGGTCAGCATGGGCTTGGATGAGTTGAATACCGATGCTCAGGCAGCCGCCAGCGAGGAGTGAGTCGTGGTACGTCCCTGCATCCTGCTGACCAACGACGATGGCATCGAGGCGGCCGGTCTGCATTCGCTCATCAGGGCGCTGCATGCTCGGGGATTTCCGCTGATGGTGCTCGCTCCCGCGCAGGAGCAGAGCGCCTCCGGGATGCGGCTGACACTCCATCAGGACCTCGCGGTCACGCGGCGGGACGACCTGCTCGACGATCTTGAACTGGACCCGGCCGGACCACCAATCGAATTGGTCAGCATCGACGCCTCTCCCTGTGATGCGATCATCTTGGCGCTCGAGGAGTTTGAACAGTTGTTCTCCGAAGGAATGGTGCCCGCGCTGTGCGTCAGTGGAATCAACCACGGTCCGAATGTCTCCATCGACGTGCTTCACTCGGGCACATTTGCAGCCGCTCGCCAAGCGGCGGTATACGGGATGCCGGCGATCTCCACCAGTCTGGGGACGTTCGACCACGACGATTACTCCCAGGCAGTCGAAGCAACGCTGAAGGTGGTCGAAGCGGCGGTGGAAGGCTTGCCAGACACACCTGCCAACCGGCTGCGCCCGCACGGCATTCGCGGACCCGGGCAGAAAGATGGGAGGTCGTCGATGGGTGCGCTCAGAATGGCGTTCCAGCGTGGTGATGTTCTGCTCAACGTGAACTGCGCCGGAGACTGGGATGGCACCTACCAGACCACCCGGCTGGGAGCACGATGGTACCGTGGAGCCATTGAAATGAGCTCTGTCGAACTCGGTGAGCACAGTTGTCGCATCGGGGCGAAGGAGATCGTCCTCGAGGAGGTCGAGGGAGGCGATGCGGACGCCCTCGCTGCCGGAAGCACCTCGATCACGACGCTGGCGACCTGGCCGCAGACGCATCCGCTGGCCACTCCCGACGCACTGCTGCAGGCAGCCCGCGAAGCCGACCTCGACGGACTACCTCGCTGGCTCACCGCTTGATGCTCGTTCCCCGAGGTCGAGCGGCAGACCATTATCGAGCAGATGGTGCACCACCGCGATCGCCGAATGCCCCTGGATCCACCGCGCCCCCAGTGAACGGACAGGCATGACGGCATCCATCGCATCGATCTCCTCCGTCGTGAAGGATCGGTCATCGGAGAGGAAGAACCCGAACCTCGCCCCCATGTCATCATCACCGGGGGAAGAATCCCCGTCCACCCACAATGGGGGCGCATCAGCGTCCAGCCTCACCAGCGTCACCCCCTCGCGGCGCCATTCGGCGATGGTCGTCGAGATGTCACCTCCGCTGTGCCACAGGCCCGTCCATACCTCCTCGAGCCGCCCTACAGGTGGTGTGGGCTCACGCAGGACCTTGGCGATCTGGCCGGCGATGGCGCGTTCGTCCGCGTGCACTCCCTCCAACCTGCTTCCTTCGAACCAGATCCTCCGCGGGGGACCGGGGCCACCCATCAGGTGCAGGGTGATGTCTGAATCGTCTCGGATGCCGTGGGACAGGAACAGCGCGGTGTTGATCGCGCGCACGAGCACGTCCATCCTGCCGCCCGCACCTGCGAGGTCGTTGAGCGGCAGCGTGCCGTCATTGACGGCGCGATGGCCGATGATGGCGAAGCGCCGCTCTCCCATGCCCAGCAGGTCGGGGTCTGCCGCAATGAACTCTCTGCGTGGCCGGCTCTCACCTGTGTTCCTGGCGACTTCCAATCGAATCATCGCGAGCCCGACGGGCAGGAACTGTGATAGAGGGTAAGTAAGGGCGCACGGCCATGGAGGACATCGAGCGAGCAGCCAAGCCGTTCAACATCAACTGGCTCAACACGGCGTTCCTGCTGGGCACGCCACCGCTCGCCCTCGTCGGTGCCATCTGGCATGGACTCACGTTCGGGATCACCTGGGTCGAGGGGATGATCTTCTTCTTCTGGTATTTCGCCTGCGGTCTTTCGATCACTGTCGGCTACCACCGGCTGTTCACGCACCGCAGCCACGACGCCCGCGCCCCCCTCCGCCTCGCCTACGCGGTGTTCGGCGCCGGCTCGTTCCAGAATTCCATCCTCGAGTGGTCGAGCGACCATCGTCGCCATCACAAGGAGGTCGACCATGAGGCGGACCCGTACAATGCGTCACGCGGATTCTGGTGGAGCCATTTCCTCTGGATATTGATGGACGAGCATGTGGGTGAACCAGACTACACCAATGTGCGCGACCTGCAGAAGGACTGGGTGGTTCGCTTCCAGCACCGGTTCATCTTCAGCATCGGCTTCCTGTCCGGGATGGTCGCCCCAGCCCTGCTCGGATTCGCCCTCGGAGGGGTGGGCACAGCCATCGGAGGCTTCGTCTGGGGTGGACTCGTGCGCACGGTGTTCGTGCACCATGGTACCTTCCTGATCAATTCAGCAGCACACGTCTGGGGCAAGCAGCCCTACGCGACCACCAACAGCAGCAAGGATTCGTCCTGGCTCGCCTTCTTCACCTTCGGGGAGGGCTACCACAACTTTCACCACACCTATCCGGCGGACTATCGCAACGGCCACCGCTGGTGGCAATGGGACCCGTCGAAATGGTTGATCCAAGCCGCGTCACTGGTCCGGTTGAGTGACAACCTGAAGCGCGCTCCCAAGTGGTCGATCGAGACGGCGCGGATGGAGACAAGCTTCCAACGAGCGGCCTCGGATGCTGCAACCGAGCATGGTGAGGAGCAGATGAACGTCTTCCAGGCCAGATCGAAAGCGTGTTGTGACGGATTGAGGAGCGCTCTGCGCCAGATCGATGCGAAGCGGCAGCAGTTGAGACAGGTGGGCCGGAACAAGCGGGACCAGTTGGTGAATCAACTGAAGCAGGCGAAGAAGTCCGTGAAGCAGGTCCGAGGAGATTTCCAGCTGTTGTTGGCGGAGATGTCCCTCACCCCCAGACCGAGCCACTCTTGAGTCGACGGCGGCGCCACTTTGAGCCGCCTGATGATGAACCTGAGACTACGGCATCCCATTCCGAACGGGATCACATCCGGAATTCAGAATCGTCGAGGCTGCCCATCATCTCCTTCATCTTCTTGCGCATCTGGCGGTCGCCGCGCATGCCTTTCATCATCTTGCGCGACTTGTTCCACTGAGCGAGCAGTGCCCGCACCTCCCTCTCCGTCGCACCCGAGCCACGTGCCACCCTCCGGATACGTTCCTGTTTGAGCAGCGTGGGTTCGTTCTTCTCGTCGGCGGTCATCGAGTCCATGATGACGCGGAAGCGATCGAGGTTGGTCTGCATCTCCTTCTTCTGCCTGGGCGTCATACCACCCAGTCCGAACATTCCCGCCGGCATGTGCGACATGATGCGGTCGACGGTTCCGATGCGCGACATCATCTCCATCTGCTGGTCCATGTCGTGCAGGCTGAAGCGGCCGGACATCAGTCGTTCAGCGATGCGCTGCGCCTCTTCTGCATCCAGGTCATCGGGAGCGAGGTCGATCAGTCCCTGGATGTCGCCCATCCCGAGCAGCCGGGAGATGAAGCGGTCCGACTCGAACAACTCGAGGTCGGCGATCTTCTCGCCCTCGCCGATGAACACTATCGGCGCGCCGGTGGTCGCCACCGTCGACAGCGCACCTCCGCCTCGTGCGGTGCCGTCGAGTTTGGTGACTATGACACCGGTGATGTCCACGAGGTCGTGGAAATTGGCGGCGACCGGCCCGGCCGCCTGTCCGACCTGCGCGTCGATGACGAGGAAGCGCTCGGTGGCGTTGGCCACCTTGTGGATGTTCACGAGTTCGACCTGCAACTCTTCGTCGAGCCGGTCGCGCCCAGCTGTGTCGATGATCACCAGGTCGGCGTCGCCCACCGCGGCGATTCCGTTGCGTACTATGGTGAGCGCATCCTTCTCGTCGGGTTCGCCGTACACCGTGGTCGGGGTGTCCGCCAGCAATTGCTGGAGTTGGGCGTACGCGCCCGGTCGATGAGAGTCTGCCTCGATGACGGCGACCTTCATTCCGTGTCGTCTGCGCCACCATTCTGCGAGTTTGGCGGTCGTGGTCGTCTTACCCTGACCGTAGAGTCCCACCATCAGGATGGTCTGTCCGTGTGGCTGTATTTCCCGCGGTTTTCCGAGTATGCGCACGAGTTCGGTGTAGAGGATGTTCAGCGCGTGGGTCTGCAGCGTGATGCCCGGCCGCGGCTCCTTGTCGCGCATCCGCTGTGCGAGTCGTTCGGAGATCTCCTTCGTCTGACGGACGTTGAAATCGGCTTCGAGCAGTGATTTCTTGATGTTGAGCACCATCTCCGAGAGTTCATCCTCGTCGAGCTTGCGCTTGCCCTTCAACGCTGACAAGGCCCCGAAGATGCCTGAGCGCAGTCCATCGAGTGCCATCCCTATCCTCATCGGCCGCTGACAAGGGTCAGCCTTCAACCCGTCGGCCTGTCAGAGTCGGTGTTCTGTTGACCGGGTATTGGAAAGGATAGATGAGAGTCGCTCAGGTCCGCGCCTCGATGGCCACACCGCTGCCGACGATGTGGCATGCCCAGGCGCTCACGCTCATCGGGCTGGTGGGCATCTTCATCGGCTGGCGCGGCGGGATGCGGCGGATGGTCGGATTCTACGACATGCCCAACGCCACCATCCATCTCGCCTGGGGCATCGCCATCGGGGGACTGTCCGCCTGGTTCGTCGACAGTCTGTTCATCCAGCCGATGCTCGCTGTCAGGGCGGTACCTGTGGAATCGGTGGTGCTGCTGCTGTTCATCGGGCTGGCCCAGACCGGGGCCGTCCACCTGCTGCTCACGCGTGAGCGCGTCAAGTTGCTGCGCGCCGCACCCACCTCCGGGTGGACGTTCGGCTTGGGGCTCGGGGGGATGCAGGTCGTCTACCTGCTGATCCGCGTCGCCGATGAGAACTGGATCGGCATCATCTCGGGTTTCGGCACCCCTACGATACTGTTGGGAGTCTATCTGGCGGTGTTCGCTCCCTGGTTGCAGGGCATCATCGGCGCCTGGCAGGGGGCGGGCATCCTGTCTGGCAGGCCATGGGTTGCCATCTGGAAGGCTGCGCTCGCTCGCGGGCTGTTGCTCTTCCTGCTGGCCTACGGAGTGCTCAACCTGCCGATGCTGCTGATGCTCGTACCAGCCGTGCTGCTCGGGCAGATGCGCGCAGATGATGAATGGCTTCCACTTGCACTGCTCCCTTCCCTCAGGCAGGAGTACGAGCGGGTTCGGCGCAGGGGACGGAAGAGACTGAAGCAGCGGCAAGAGCGCGAACGTGGCGTTCCGGTATCTGAAGAGGAATGATCCACCGTGTTTGGTTTCAGGAATACGCGTTGGGGAACCGTTATGGGGCGCTGTTGGGGGTATCAAAGGGATGACTCGCTGCCCCTACTGCCTCGCTGGGACAGTCGAAGGTCAACAGTTGTGCTACACCTGTGGCCGGTTCGTGGAAGGTAGTCAGGGTTTGGCCGCGCGCGTCGCACCTCGTCCGTCGGGCAGAACCGACACGCCGCGCGCGCGCTTCGGGGCATCTCCGGGTCGTCAAGTCCCCAGCGTCAGGGCGATGCGCCGCAGCGGGGGGCGAGGCAAGAAGCAATACCGCAAGGTCGTCATCGTGGTGGTGATCGCCTTCGTGTTCCTGTTCACCCCGGCACAGGACCAGTTGAAACGGCAACTCGATTACTGGCTCGGAGAATTATGGAATCAGGTTGGACCGTACCATGAGTATCCGGTCACCAGCAGTTACACACTCGAGAGGACCATACGATTGGACAACTACGACTTCTCTGACGGTGAGTTCACCTACCGTGTGCCGATTCCCACCGTGAGGACCAGCCGCGGGGCATGGGACGACACATTCACCTACGAATCCGATATCAAGGAACCAGCATCTTCCTTACAGGTGGTGCAATTGATGTCTATCGGTGCCGATTCAACGCCCATCCCTGTCCCACTGGTCACGAGTTCGCATCTCGAGCAAGAGTACGCCATCGACCTAGGTGACGGGATGACGACGGTCTACTGGCCCGTCCCGGGCCCGGGGGAGGGGCGTTGCGAGTACATGCGCTGTATCGTCTGGTCCGGGACGATGCCCGCGCGCGGCAGCGTGCAACTCGTCATTCGCTACCTTGTTCTGGCACATTCGTACACCTGGTGGCTGGACGGCAGCGTGGACAGCCTCGTGCCGGGCAAGGACGTCAGCATGAACATCGCCAACTCAGGAGATTTCGCTGACCTGAACCGCCCCGGTTGGATCGGCTCCACAACCACCCTCATCGGCGATGTGTCGGAATGGTACGACCGCTCGTTCGACCCGAACTGGCCCGATTGGGCGATAGACGGACAGCATCCACTGGTCACAGCGGCGGCGGACCAGATCACCGCCTCCCTTCCCGCCGACCAGCAGCAGAACGTGTTCGCCTTCGCCCACGCCGCGTTCAAGTATGTGCGCGATAACGTTCAGTACTCCCAAGGCCTCGCCAACCCACCGCGCAGCGGCCCCACCTGCCTCGCTCATAAACTGGGTGACTGCGACGAGCAGGCCAACGCCTGGATGAGCATTCTCAGGGCGCGCAACATTCCGACATGGTACGAGTTCGGCGCGTTGACGGACATGGACCACACCAAGTGGGAACCGCACGCCTGGTCCAATGTGCTCATCCCATACGACTCGGCATGGTGCGCGGCGCGACAGATCAGGCTCGAGACCTGTTACCTCGAGGCGTCGGTGGATGTGGTGAACAACAAGTGGATGTTGCACACCCCGACCGCGTTCACAGAGTGGATCGAGCCCGCCAGCAATGAGGGGGAGGCGGCGGGTGAATTCTATAGACCCCTCAACTTGAACGCCAACCAGTTCCAATGGAACATGTCATGGGAGACCGTCGTGGGACCTGTTCACAGTGATGGGACATACAAGGTGAGACTCGACTTGCTGTAGTGAATGCTGAAAAGGGAGACGGGAGGCGGCGAATCAACCGGGGGGTGTCAGGATGCGCATAGTGATCGGGGGTGCCGGAGAAGTGGGCCGCGGCGTGGCCAAGGCGTTGCGCAGCGAAGGCCGTGATGTCGTGCTCATCGACAACGATACTCATGCGCTCAAGGAGGCCCAGGCCCTCGATGTGCTCGTCCTGCAAGGGGATGCTTCGCGGCGCGAGGACCTCGAGGAGGCGAAAGTCCGCGACGCGGAGGTGTTCATCGCCGCCACCCAGCGGGACGAGATGAACCTGCTATCATGTGGATTGGCTCGCGACATGTTCGAAGAGGCGAATGAAGATACGGGGCGCAGCCTGATGACCATCGCCCGCATCAACGACAGTGAACTCGTGGAGAAGGAGACCGAAGGCGGGCGGCTCAGACGCTGGACGGGGACGGACCACGCCGTCTGCCCGGACATCAGGTTGGTCGACGACCTGAAGGCTGGATTGAAGGCTGCCGCCATGAGCGAGGTTCTGTCGCTCGGAGACGACGCTTGGATCGTTGAGGTCGAAGTGCTGCCAGGAGCCGAGCGCCTTGTGCACAAGACTCTCGGTGAGGCGGAAGCGACCATCGATGGGTTGCCTCGGGTGTTCGCCCTCGCTCGCAAGGATGCCGGGACGGTGGTCCCCGACGAGGATACGGTGATCCTGCCAGGTGACCGTCTGGCATTCGCCACTGTGGGCCAGCACACCTTCCGTCGCATCGTGCAGGCAGCAGGTCACGAGGAGCCAGAGTACCCCGAACATCCACGAGTGGCCATCTTCGGGGCCACGCGACTCGGAAAGCGTCTGGCGAAGTCATACCTGGACGATGGCGCCTCGGTAACCGTGCTCAGCCAGAGTCTGGAGGAGGCCAACCAACTCGCGGGCAGCGAGGTGGGTAAGGAGAAGGATATCGACGTCATGCACGGTGACCTGCAGGATGTGGACCTGCTCAACGAACTCGAACTCGGCAGCCACGACATCTCGATAGCCGTCCTCGAGGACGACCATGCGAACATCGCCGTTGCCATGCAGGCTAGCGAACTGGGGGTGCAGCGCTCAGGTTTGGTGCTTGACGACAGCGACCTCGCCCTGATGGTCAAACGAATCGGGCGAACTTACGCGGTCAGCCGCCGCCGGGTGGCCATCGACTCGATCCTGCAGCATGTGCACAGCCGGGTCCCCGGCACTTACCACCTGCTGGCCAGCGTGCCCGACCTCGTCGGTATGACCGCCGTCATCTCGCCTGACAGCGCGTTGATCGGAAAACCGATGTCGACGCTCGAACGGGGTGGGGGCAAGTGCCGCGTGGCGTTCATAGAGCGAATGGGAAGAGATGGTTCGAAGACGAAGCTGCGCGCATCTTCGGACAAGGTGTTCATGGAGGGCGACCGTCTTCTGTTGTTCGTGCTGCTCACAGGCGTCGAACAGGTCGAGAGAGACCTGATGAAGCGGAGTTGAGCCGATGCGCAAGGATATCCTCTGCCTGGTGGTGGGCTGGAGCCTCATCCTGCTGTGCGCTCCGCTGGCGATGGTCGGACTCACGACACTCATTCTCGGTGACGGATTGGATTTCGCCATCCGCGCATTCCTGCCACCCCTGCTCCTCGCTGGAGTTCTGGGCTTCCTGCTCAAACGCTGGGGCACGCGCGAGGACACCGATGAGCGTCTGCGCGACCGTGAAGCATTCGCTGCAGTCGCATTGGGTTGGCCAGTGGTCGTCGCCATCGGCGCCCTTCCTTTCTGGCTGGGTGGGATGTTCTACGGGCCCACGGAACTGCTCGCTGGAAGCGCGGACCTGCGCACCGTCGCCGGAGGCTACGTTCGCGCCTGGTTCGAATCGATGTCCGGCTTCACGACCACCGGAGCGACGGTCATCGATCCCACCACGAGCCCGTTGTGCACCGCCGCGGTCACTGATTGCATCGCCGCCCAGCCGCGCAGCCTGTTGCTCTGGCGCAGCCTGACGCAATGGCTGGGTGGGATGGGCATCATCATGCTCGGGATCCTGATCCTCTCGCGCTATCTGGGCGGCGGAATGAGCGTCGCCAGAGCGGAACTCACCGGACCGTCGCTTTCCCGACTGCGCCCGCGCCTTGCGGAGACCGCCAAGATCCTCTGGACGATCTACATCGTGCTGACTCTCGCCGAGATGGTACTGCTGAGATTCTTGGGTGGGCTCAGTTGGTTCGATTCAGTGAACCATGGGTTAACCACGATGCCCAGCGGGGGCTTCAGTACCTACGATGCCGGCATCATGCATTTCCAAAGCCCCACTGTCGAGTGGATCATCATCTTCTTCATGGTCGCCACTGGCATCAACTTCACCCTCTACCACTTCCTCTGGCTGAAGGAGTGGTTCAATGTGGTCACCAACAACGAACTACAGGTCTACCTGGCGGTGTTGCTCGGGGCGTGGACCGTCATGACGGTCAATCTGATCATGGCCACTGATGTCAGCTCGGTGGACTCATTCCGGCTCGCTGCCTTCCAGGCAGCGTCGATCGGCACCTCGACCGGATACGCGACGGCTGATTTCGCCGCCTGGCCCATCC
>ERZ813253.539-NODE-539-length-13226-cov-26.703641_pt1 | contig 13226 bp, 9 predicted proteins | sample MGYA00520893_ERZ813253 | MGnify/ENA primary metagenome ERZ813253 (study PRJEB31669, sample SAMD00080414) | marine metagenome | biome: oceanic hadal pelagic zone biome; feature: marine hadalpelagic zone; material: sea water | place: Pacific Ocean:Izu-Bonin Trench...
GATTAATTCTTAGCACGTTCGACGTTTTTGGTGCGGGTAGCGCAATTCCTCGTATCACCCCGCTCGAATTTGATTATGGCAATGTCGGTATTTGCCCCGGGGCACCGACAGAGAATTTCTATATCTATAACACCCGAACTGATTCACTGATCCTTGGATCATATTCCACAACTGACAATCAGTTCACAGTTACGAATCCAAGCCTTCCCGTAACAATTCAATCCTTCGAAAAACGCAGTTTAAATGTACAATTCTTGGCGACGTCATCGGGCGATCAAACAAGTACAATACAGCTCTCGTTTTCAAACTTGTCCAATAACAATGGTAGCTTTTCAGCAGTAGGTACGGCCTATAATATCCCCGCCGGAGATATCCACGTCCCCGCCGATGCGCCCACCATCCAGACTGCTATTGATATTGCACCTAATAATAAAACTATTGTAGTGGCACCGGGAGAGTATTTTGAAAACTTAATAATGAAAAGTCATATTTCTCTTATATCGTCAGGTGGGCCTGCCGAAACTATTATCAATGGTAATAATGATGGAATGGTTATAAACGGGCAATCAGCAGGCGATGTTACAGTTGATGGATTTACTATCACAAATGGTAATGGTTCTGGCGGTGGAGGTGGAGCAATAGATTTTTACGGACAAGGACCCATTAACCTGAAAAATCTTATTGTTACCGGGAACACCGCAATGTTACCAGTAATTATTTCTGCATATGACACTACTGTTATAGAAAATGTTGTTATAGTAGATAATAATCAACCCGGCGCTGGCTACGCGCCCGGTGGTCCGGTAGCACTTGAAATTATCCGGGGGAATGATGATGCAGAAGTAGTCTTGAAAAATGTTACTATTGCCAATAACGGAGAACTTGATGGAATCAACATACAAAGGCAAGATAACAATCAGTGGAGCGTTAAACTGTTTAATTGTGTTATTTGGACTGAAACAAGCAGTATCAACACAAGTGATGTCAATAACAATCAAAGCCTGTATGTTTATAATAGTTTGATTCGGGGTGGTGAGAGCGAAATCTTTAATCAGAATGGGGAATTAAATGTGAACTGGGGGGAAGGAAATATTGACAGCTACCCCTACTTCAACGATCCGGACAGCGGTGACTACAGTCTGTCCGCTAATTCTCCCATGATTGGCGCCGGCGCAAGTTCAATTACCATCGGTGGCATAACCTATGATGCCCCCACCACAGACGTCCTGGGCGTTGACAGACCAAGCCCATCCGGTACCAGCCCCGACATTGGCGCCTATGAAAATCCGCTTGGTATACCTCAATACCAAATGTCTATAGACTCAGTCTATTTTGTCCATGGTGACACGGCCTTAGTTCCAATCAGAAACCATTCTCTTTCTCCTTCATTAAATTCAATTGATTTAAAGATTGCTGGATTTCAAGGAAAGCTTGGCTTTGTTGATCTTGTAACAGACAGCAGCACAATATTTGGTTCTCTAGGCTGGATCACACAGTACAATAATACGGATACATTACTTATTACTGCGTCGGCAGGCGCAAACCCGGTAGACAGTAGTGGTGTTCTATTTGCTCTTAAACTGGCGGTTCCTGATACATTATCATCCCAGTTCATTCCCATAAATATCACCGATTTTACCGGCAATGTAGATTACACCGATTTCAGTGTTACTGCCGGCGGTGTACAGGTGGTCTGGGAACCAACTGCTAATTTCATTTCGGACACGTCTACTGGTTACCTACCGCTGGTCATATCTTTCACAGATACATCGGAGATTGGTACCTACCCTGTCAATCAATGGGCCTGGGATTTTGGTGATGATTCAACCGCTACTGGGGCAGATGTACAACATACCTACACCCAGGAAGGGCAATATACAGTTACCCTTACCGTAACGGATGAGTTTGGTTTATCGGATACGTTGACCATGGTAGATTATATTGATGCGTTGCATCCAATATATCCTGTCGCCGGTTTTAGCGCCAGTGTAACATCAGGAGATTATCCGCTTAATATCACTTTTACAGATACATCCAACATGGGTACCTACGAGATCAGTAACTGGTTGTGGGATTTTGGCAACGATTCGACTGGATCAGGTAGTAATGTTTCCATGACCTACCAGCGTCCAGGAGAGTTTGATGTGACCCTAACGATAACAGACGAATATGGTCTCAGTGACACACTTATTGCTTCCAGCATTATACAGGTAGATACTACCTATGGTGATGTAGACTGGAATACTACAGTGCAATCCTACGATGGCTCGCTGATTCTTAAGGATCTTGCAGAAATGATTGAGCTAGACACCTTGCAAAGGATCGTGGGTGATGTAAGTGGTGACAGCAGTCTATCCACCTTGGATGCTACCTTGATCCTGCAATATGTTGTGGGTCTGATCACAGAACTGCCCTATGATCCCGGTACTCTATTCCTGGCTATGGGTGATCTGTCTATGGAAGATCATGGAGTAGCTCCGGGTTCTGTGGCCGCTGTTCCAATTAATATCACTAACGGCAGCAACATTTATGGGTTTGAAGCCGTGCTTGAGTTTGATCCTGCAGTTCTAGAGTTTGATACACTGCTTTTATCTGAAACAATAGCAAATTACTTAATTTATACTAATCCATTAGAAGAAGGAGTAGTAAAAGTAGTGGCTTCAGGCAGTAATGTTGATGGCAATGAAGGCGTTTTTGCTACATTGTATTTTAATGTAAGCAATGATTTTACCGATGCAACAGTTATTCAAATAAATAACTTGAGGTGGAATGAAGGTGAAGTCGTGGAAAATGCAGCAGAAATGACGTTAAGTTATGCTTTGGGTATCGGGGAAGAGCTGCTACCGAATATATACGCTCTGCACCAAAACTATCCAAATCCATTCAACCCCATCACAACCTTAAGATATGATTTGCCAGAGAATAGTTATGTAAATGTAACTATTTACGACATGCTTGGTAGAGAAGTGAAGACATTAGTTAATTCAGCCCAGGATGCTGGTTTTAAGTCTGTTATCTGGAATGCCACCAATGATTACGGTAAACCGGTGAGCGCAGGAGTGTATTTATACCAAATACAGGCTGGGGAGTTTGTGCAAACCAGGAAGATGGTGCTGTTGAAGTAACTAGAACGTTTTTACCAGTGGCGGGTTTTGGGTCTGGTCCGGTTTGGACCCCAGGTCCCGGCGGTAGTATTCAAAGGTCATGCCCGTGCCTTGCCAGTTATCCACCCGGTTGATGATCTTGATGTCCCCGGTGAACTTGGTTGACACTCCCAGTTTCACGTGGCCGGTGACAAAGCGAATGCCGTCGCGTTTTTTGGCCCAACTTAAATAAACCCGCTTCAAGATCTTTGCGTAGCCGTTGCCCTTGTATTTATCCATAATGACAAAAGCATAAGAGTAAAGGGTATTGCCTTCGCCGAAATTCTCATCCAACCGCGCCCAAGGTTCGGAAGCGAGGTCTTCAATGGCCACGCCGATGATAAAACCGATGATCTCTCCGCGGTAACGGGCCATGAAAGGCAGAGACGTGGGTTTGTTGAAATACTTATGGATGGTTGTTTTTGAGAGGACGGCCTTTTCGCCATAGTCATCCGCCAGGTGCTCGGAGATCTTGATGAGTTGGGGATAATCATCCTCACCTACGTGCTCCATGAGTTCCACCTGGAAGACACCGGAGGAGGCGATGATCCGGGAATTGGAGCGGTGTTCAATATCCAGTGAAAGCTGTTTCATTTACGTTAAATATCCCCCAATATGAATGTAAGCATATATTGATAAATCAGATCATTTTGATGTTGAGTTAATACATAACCGGCTTTTTCCAATTCTTTAATAACATCTTCCGGAGAAATTTTATGTTTGTCGGGTGGACCCACAGGTAAATCACCTTTCTTGAAATCCACAATAACCAATTTTCCATTTGGCTTAAAATCGCTTTTAATATTCTTAAAGTATTCCACCCGATCTTCAATATGATGGTACGTATCACAGATAAATATAAAGTCAGCCGGTTCAGGAATCTTTGGGTCATGAAATTCACCCAGAATGCTGTAAAGGTTTTTTATACCTTCATTTTGTGAGCGATTATTCAAGTAATCAACCATATCTTTTTCCACATCGATACCGATGACTTTTCCATTGGGGACAACTTTTGCGAATCGAACCGGAAAATATCCCGTAGCTGATCCTATATCCACAATAACAGCGTTTGGTTGAATTCCCATGGATTGAATAACAAAGTTAGGTTGCTGCCATTCATCTCTTTCCGGGTTTTCAAACATTTTGGCCCAACGTTTCGCATCATTGAAACTGTGTTTTTTGGTTTGATGCTTTTTATCAGAAGTTTGTGCAGGAAGGAGAATAATAAATAAAAGAAATAATAAAAATCTGATAAATATTTTCATAGCTGAAATCCTTTAAAATTTTAACAAATAGTGCTCTATAATTTAGCGATGGATTAATGTTATAAAACTACATTGTCATACGGCTACATTATAATTTTTGTACTACATAAACAAAATTATTCATGTTCGTACTTCGAATTATGGGGATGTGAGCAGTAAATTTGCCGCCGATGGAATCTTTCAATTCCCGACTTTCACAACAGATCACAGCAAAACAGTCCTGGCTCTGCGTGGGATTGGATATAAATCCTGAAAATCTTGCGATAGAAAATCCAACATTGGATGATTTAAAAACGCATACGAAAAAAGTTATCGATGCTACACGGGAATTCGCAACTGCTTACAAACCTAATTTGGCATTTTTTGAACGCTGGGGTAGTGCCGGCTTTGTCTGGCTAGAAGAAACAATGGAATACATTGGTAATGAACCTATTACCATCGGCGATGCCAAGCGAGGAGATATCGGTCACACTGCGACTCAATATGCTCGCAGTCTATTCGATCATTTCGGTTTTGATGCTGTTACGCTGAATCCGTATATGGGTCGGGATGCTATCGATCCCTTTATCCAAAACCCTGAAAAGGGCGTATTTATATTGTGCAGAACGTCGAATAAATCCGGCGGCGACCTTCAAAACTTGAATGTGAATGGAAAACGCTTATTTGAAACGGTCGCCGAATTTTGTGCAGGACTTAATGAACACGATAATGTTGGTTTAGTTGTTGGAGCCACCGTACCGGAAGAAATTGATGTAATTCGTAACAATGCTCCAGAATTACCACTGCTTATCCCCGGTGTAGGCGCCCAAGGCGGAGATCTGGAAACAAGTTTAACAGCAGGTAATATAAATGGAGTAGCGTTGATTAATATATCCCGTGGAATCAGTTTTGCAGGAGATCAAAGCCCAGAAGCGATTCATGCTACAGCTAAAGATTATGTTGAAAAAATGAGAAAAATAATAAACGAATGATTATTGATTTAAAATATAAATGGAAAAAAGGATGATAGAAAAATTATCCATTATAAAACCCCTTTGTGTTTCCCCTATAACAGGGGAAATATTTGTTTTTGTAACCCTATATTCTCTCTCCCCTTTAGTAGGGGAGAATTGAAGAGGGGTATTTATTAAGGATTATTTCTTATGACAGATAAAAATATAAATATATTTAAAGAAACGGGTGCTCTTTTGGATGGGCATTTTGTGCTGACGTCCGGCCGCCACAGCGCTACGTATTTTCAATGTGCCAAGGTACTTCAGCATCCTCATCATTTATCACACTTTGCTGAAATAATCATGAACTTTTTTAAGAAAACAGAAATCGACGCTGTCATTTCTCCGGCTCTTGGCGGAATTGTTATCGGCACGGAAGTAGGGCGACAATTGGGTGTAAAAACCATATTTGCTGAACGTCAGAATGGAATTATGACTCTCCGTCGAGGATTCGAAATTAATGAAGGTGAAAAGATATTAGTTGTGGAGGATGTCATCACCACCGGCGGTTCGGTGAAAGAAGTGATGAACGTAGTTGAAAATCATGGTGGAAACATTATCGGTGTTGGTGTCGTTGTAGATCGCAGCAACGGAAAAGCAAAACTACACGAAAATCAATTTGCAGTCACAGCTCAAGAAGCTGTTAGTTTTGCACCGAATGAGGTGCCGAAAGAATTGGAACAAATACCAATGGAAAAACCAGGAAGTAGGAGTTTAAAGTGAAACAATTAACGATCGTATTAATAGGGCTATTTATTATGAATGCATGTACAAAAGAAGAAGATGTAGCAGTAATATCAACCCGGTTCGGTGAAATGGTAGTCACCTTCTATCCGGATGTTGCGCCAAAACATGTGGAAAGTTTCAAGATCCATGCTGAAAATGGATATTTTGAAGGTACCGCATTTCACCGAGTTATGCCCGGATTTATGATCCAAGGTGGTGATCCAAATTCAAAAGATGGAGATAAATCAAATGACGGCCAAGGCGGTTACGCTGCCAAATTTTATGGTTTGGGTGATGAAGAAATGGATACGTCATGGATGATTCCGGCTGAATTTAATGACCGACCTCACGTTACCGGTGCATTATCTATGGCACGCACGTCGGACCCCAACAGTGCCGGCAGTCAATTTTTTATTTGCGATGCTCCAGTACCGCGTTTAAATAACAAATATACAGTTTTTGGACAGGTGATTTCCGGACTAGAAGTTATTAAAAAAATTGCGAATACACCTCGTGATCGTCGAGATAATCCAAATGAAAAAGTTGCAATGAATATATCTATTATGCCAAGGAGCAAAGCTCTAGGAGAATGAGTATATCGATTGGTTTAGCTTTGGGCGGCGGCGGCGCTCGCGGCGCTGCTCACATTGGTGTATTACAAATTCTCCATGAAAATGGAATTCAGTTTGACAGCATTGCCGGGACAAGTGCCGGAGCGGTTATTGGTGCCATGTATGCTTATAAAAAAGATCCCCAATGGATCGAAAAGCGTTTTCATGAATTTTTAAAATCAGACGATTTTCAGGGCTTGGGTACGAACAGAATCCGAGAAAAATTAAACCCGGATTCTGCCATAGGGCAAATGGCTAAATTTGTACGTAATAAAATTGTGTTAATTATGTCACAGCAAAAATCGTTTTTAGTGAAACGAGAAAAGCTGGAAAAGGCTATTAATTTTTTAATGCCCGTGAAGCGGTTTGAAGAATTGTCCATACCGCTTTATGTAACCAGCAGTGATTTACATAGCGGGGAACAAGTAATTTATGATCAAGGAAACTTGGTTGACGCCGTTGTACAAAGTTGTACGATACCTGGTTTTGTTCAACCCACTGAAAGGGGTGAACAGGTTTTGGTGGATGGGGGTGTCATAGATCCAATTCCGGTCGAAATTATAAAATCACATACGGATTATGTTTTGGCAATCAGCATTACTAAAAATAGTTTACCAAAAATGAATCAGAAAAATATATATGAGATTTTGACCCGGTCTGATCAAATTACATCCAAATTTCTTGCCAAGTCCAAAATGGAAAAAGCAGATTTTGTGATTCATCCCAGTGTGGGAGGATTGCATTGGTCACGTTTTGACGAATTTGGCACCCTCATGACAAATGGGCGCGATGCGGCGATTGTATCTTTAAATGAATTAAAAGCTGACCTAAAACGAAAAAACAGTAAAATATATCGATGGAAACAAAAATTGGGGATAATGAATTAAAAACACTATTTTCTCCGCCTAATATGAAACATAATAAACTCATTTTAATCTTTTTAACCTTTGCGACGGTTATCTGGGGTCAGATGAACCCCGTCACTGTTTCGGCATCGGTCGGCTCTGTCGCCCGAGCCGGTGAAGTCGTCCATGTGGAAATGATCGCCGAGATGGAGCACGAATGGCATATTTATGCATTGCATGATGCCGGCGAAGGTCCCATTGCCACTGTCATTACAATAAATGGCGATTACGTTTCCAGGCAGGGAAAGATAGATGAACCGCAACCCATCGAAAAATATGACGAGGGGTTTGATACAATAACGCGTTATCATGAGGGTACAACTCGTTATACGATTCCGGTTCAATTAGACGGCAATATTGCACCAGGCAATATTAGTTTAACAGCAACTATTCTTTACCAAGTGTGTAATGCTGCATTATGTTATCCACCCAAAGAAGTGACGATAGATGTGCCTATTGTGATTGAAGCAGGCGAACCTCGGAAAGATCATATTCAATTTGTTGCCGCTTCTTTTACCGATGCCAGCGGAAATATCGATCTTGAAGCTGCTATTAGTCAGGGTTTTTGGCCTTTTATTATTTTGGCTTTTTCAATGGGGTTTTTGGCTCTTTTAACTCCATGTGTTTTTCCAATGATTCCCATTACAGTTTCTTACTTTACACACCAAGGTGAATTGGCAAACCAAAGTCCCGTAAAACAAGCATCGGTTTATGGCATAGGAATTATAAGTACATTTACTATTTTAGGATTGTTTTTAGCTGTAACTCTTGGCGCATCAGGTGCGAATCAATTGGCAGCTAATCCATGGGTAAACTTGTTCATCGGAGCATTATTTACATATTTTGCATTATCGTTATTTGGTATGTATGAAATTCAATTGCCATCCAGCCTACGCCAATTGGCACATAAACAAGAAGGTCGTGGCGGTTATATGGGTACGTTATTTATGGCAGTTACATTTACGTTAACGTCGTTTACGTGTACTGTTCAATTTGTTGGTCTACTGCTTGTAGCCGCAAGTCGGGGTCAGTGGTTTTGGCCGGCTCTGGGAATGATCATTTTCAGTGCTGCATTTGCATTACCCTTTTTCTTTTTAGCACTTTTTCCCCAATATCTGGCACGGATGCCCAAATCCGGAGGATGGCTAAATTCAGTAAAAGTAGTCATGGGCTTTTTAGAATTAGCTGCTGCATTTAAATTTTACAGCAATACAGATCTGGTCTGGAATTGGCAGATATTCACGAACACAACTGTTCTGGCTGTTTGGACCATTCTTATGTTATTCACCGGTTTGTATTTGATGGGAAAAATTCAATTACCTCATGATACCAAGTTGGACGTATTAAGTGTGCCGCGAATGATGTTAAGCATATTCTTTTTGACATTTGCTCTTTATTTAAGTTCAGGGCTTTTTGGCAGGCCTATTCACGGACTAATAAATTCGTATCTGCCCCCGAACCTTTCTGAAGAAGTCGGTATGATATCGGAAGCGAATGGAGGAAAAGAATTTAAATGGTTTACTGAATTGGATGATGCATTTGTTAAAGCAAATACAAGTGGAAAAAATATTTTTGTGGATTTTACAGGCTATACTTGCACGAATTGCCGTTGGATGGAATCGAATATTTTTCCGAAGGAAGAAGTTAAAGAACGATTTAAAGATTTTGTACTGGTTCGTTTGTATACGGATGGGGGAAATAACTATCGAGAGAAGCAGCAATATGAAATTGATCGATTTGGTACAGCTGCATTGCCATATTATGTAATCTTAAGTCCGGAAGATGATGTGATTAATACATTTCCGGGAATGACTCGTAATTTAGATGAATTTTTAAAATTTTTAGATAAAGGATTAACGAATTAAAATGAAAAATATAATAACATTTATCACATTAATTGGATTGCTCCTTGTGGGGTGTGGTTCAAGTGAAAAGCCAACGACTAATCAAACAACAAAAAAGACATCGACCGAAACAGCAAATATAGATCAACCGCCTTTACCGAGTAATGCTGTTAAAGCGCCTGATTTCACATTAGCTAGAATAAATGGTGATTTGGTATCAATGAGTGATTTAAGAGGAAAAGTTGTACTAATAAATTTCTGGGGAACATGGTGCGGTCCTTGCCGTGTGGAAATTCCTGATTTTAATACATTGCACGAAAAGTATTATAATAGCGGTCTTGAAATTGTGGGCATAACACTTACATCCGGATCAGCTTCTCAAATTCAATCATTTGCTGATAAGTGGAAAATGAATTATACTTTATTGACTGATATTAAAGGGAATGAAACTCAAGATATGATGACTGTCTATGGCCAGGCAACTGGTGGACCCATTACGGGTATTCCCACAACATTTCTAATCGATCGCAATGGCTATATTGTAAAACGATATTTGGGACCCCGTTCTGAAGAAATTTTTTACAACGATTTAAAACCCTATCTTTAAACTTTAGGCGGTTAAGATGACATTTTGCCAAATTCTTCGGGCAGTATTGCTGCTTATATTTACGACTGTGTCCTTTGCTACAGAAGGTTATTTTCAGCAGTATGTACACTATACCATGGATGTAAAACTAGACATCAAAGAACACACAATTGGTGGACACTCTATCATTGTATACACCAATAATTCTCCTGATGAACTTAACAATATGTATTTACATTTATTGCCAAATGCTTTTAACGAAGGAACGGTAAAACATCGCGAATATTTGCAAAAACTTGGACGTTTGAGCCGTGCAGCAAAATTTATTTCAAGTGAAGAGGAATACTTTAGTCATGTGGACGTATCAGACTTCAGTATAAAAAAAGATGGGAAAACATTAGCTGATACATTCCAAGTGGATGATACAATTCTTTCTGCTAATCTAACAAGTTCACTGCCGCCGGGCGAAACGCTTACCATAGAACTCGATTGGGTGCATCATGTGGGTAAACAATTTGAAAGAGCTGGACGAGTTGACGCTCAATATAATTTTGCACAATGGTATCCAAAAATGGTGGTGTATGATGAAAATGGATGGCATAATATTCCGTTTCATGCTGAAGGAGAGTTCTATGGTGAATTTGGTACATTTGATGTAACAATGGATGTACCCGGATGGTACACTGTGGGAGCAACAGGTGTTGTGACGGATGGCGACCCCGGTTGGGAAAGTGTCACGGTTGATACATCTCAAGATTTCAAGGAATGGCTGGAGGAATACAAGGAAAACAAGGCTGAAATTGATTCCAATTCTCGCCGCATAGTTTCTTTCCATGCCGAACAAGTCCATGATTATGCTTGGATTACTTCACCCACATTATTGTATGAACATGGTTCCTGGAATGGAATTGATGTTCATGTATTATTTAATGAAAAAAATGGGGAAAAATGGACCAAAAAAGTTGTGGCTCGTTCTGAACGGGCATTGGCATGGTTAAGTACAAAATTTGGTATGTATCCCTATCCCCAAGTAACCACAACAGATCGCGATAAAGGCGGCGGCATGGAATATCCCATGCTGGTCATGAACGGCAGTGAAAGTGAAGGACTTATCGTCCATGAAATTGGACATATTTGGTTTTATGGAATTATGGGTAATGATGAAATTGATGAAGCTTGGCTCGATGAAGGATTTACAACATTTCAAACCGGGCAGTATATGATCGATCGTTACGGTCCCCATGGATTTGATTTGGAGGAATCGAAACGATATAAACCTTTTGAGAAAAAGTACGGCAAATTCAATAAAATGCTGGATCGCTTTCAGTGGTCCACAATCCGTTTCCAAACAAGCGGTAAAGACGAGCCAATCAGTCGTAAATCCTATATGTATAATAATGGCGGTTCATATCGTTACAATGCCTATACAAAACCAGGATTAATGTTAAATGAATTAAAATATGTTTTAGGCGATTCTGTTTTTTACGCCGGAATGCAAGAATATTTTGATCGCTGGAATTTAAAACACGTAAATGAAGAACGATTTGTGACAGCTATGGAAGATGTAAGTGGGGAAAAACTAGATTGGTTTTTTAACCCTTGGTTACACAATACGAGAATCTTGGACTACGGAATCAAAAAGTGGAAGAAAGAAAAGCAAGATGATGGTACGTGGCAAGTTGATGTGGAAATAGTAAAACTTGGTAACAGGGAAATGCCCCAATTACTGGAAGTGACCATGGCAGACGGTAGCAAAGAACGCATTTGGTGGAAAAATTTTCAATGGAGGAAGGAAGATACATTTACGTTTAATGTTAATTTAGAACCGAAGTCGATTGTATTAGATCCGGATGTGCAGACAATTGATATTGATCGACGAAATAATTTCAGCGGACGTATGGAAAAAATAATACAATTCAATTGGATTAATACCAATTATAATCCCCGCGACAGCTATTACATTCGCTGGTTACCTTCTCTCAATTATCATGATCTGGACGGTTACACTCCCGGTATTAGTATTAATAAAAAATATGGATATTGGGAAAATCTGAACTTGAAAGTCAATTATGCACTTGAATCACAAAACGTGTATTGGTCCTATATTGGCAATCGCAAACCAGTGCACAGCTTTAAAGGATTTTCACGATCTGTTCATGCCTTTGATTTAGGCGGTGTGAATGGTTATGGAATGGAAATCAAAAACCATTTAAATGAAGCATTCGCTGATTTTATGACTAATTATGCGTCTATTGGATTTTATGTGACCTATGCCAAAGATACATCCTTAACCAATTTATATGATCCCGGCCAGGTTGCAGTTATTTACAGCAATTACAGTTTTTCTGTGCAGAATAAGGTTGATGTCAATCTGGACGTTGCCACAACCCATGGGTCTGTATCTGACTGGTCATTTACGCGCTTTAATGTAACAGTTGCCTTTGATTTAAGTAAAAAGAAATTTGGCATCCGAAATAGAATGATTTTTGGGCATATCATAAGTCAAACTGGCGTTCCTGCTCAAGAGCGTTATACAATTGAAGGTGCTGGCTCTGGCGATTTATATGCAAAACCATACTTGAGGGATGAATCAACTTTTTACGGAAATACAGAATTACGAAACCATTATCATTTGTCCGGAGATGCAAATTTGAGAGGTTATTATGGAGAAGGATTAGCCGGAGCTGAATCTGTAATTGCTAATTCTTTCGAAATATTTTATAAACCATCATTCAAGCCTATGGATATTGAATTAGCTGCTTTTGTTGATGACGGCTGGGTTTGGGGCAGCAAGTTTGACCAGGGAGATGAAGGGTTTAATGGCGATTATCTTATTGATGCAGGGTTAGGATTACGATTAAGTAAAAAAATATTAGGTAAAAAATTCTATATAAGAGTGGATGCGCCTTTGTTTGTAAAAGATGTGAGTGATGCGAATGAAGGAATCCGTTTTAATACTGACAAATGGCTATTCAGTTTTTCAAAAGGGATCTAATAAAACGATCGATTTTTCTCTTGGGAATGATTATTGCATTTTCGTGTGATGACCGCATACCTCAAGATTTTCAAAAAGCATATATAACCTTCAATTATGTATAAATATATTTCCTTAAAATCCAATCAAATAAACAATCACAAAATCGAAATATAGTCT
>ERZ813253.541-NODE-541-length-13151-cov-4.755912_pt1 | contig 13151 bp, 11 predicted proteins | sample MGYA00520893_ERZ813253 | MGnify/ENA primary metagenome ERZ813253 (study PRJEB31669, sample SAMD00080414) | marine metagenome | biome: oceanic hadal pelagic zone biome; feature: marine hadalpelagic zone; material: sea water | place: Pacific Ocean:Izu-Bonin Trench...
TGAAACAATCATTGGCACTATATGGCAATCCATCACTTTCCTATTTGCACTCTTTACCAAGGCATTTGCGTGGATTGCTTATAAAATTTTTGCTGCATTTAATCAGTCTAAGGCAACCGTGCTGATGGATAGAATTAATAGCAGTGTCTTCCTAATAGGAAGTATCGTTATTTTGCTTTCAATTTGGTTGTTTGATGTTTATGTTGTGAAGATTGGAAGCTTTCCGGAGGTATTGCAATTTTCAATTCGAGATCCGGTAGATGGGGCTGTCGCTTGGCTGGTTGTTAACCCCACTTTTATTGCTTTTACAAAAGGATTAAGAACCGTAGTCTATCTTTACTTATTGCACCCTCTAGATATTTATTTAACCCATCTGCCATGGTATTTTGTGTTTAGCGCATTTGGTTTGATAGGCTGGGTATCTTTGGGCTTACGTTTTGCCTTGACCACCGTTGCTTTGCTATTTTTTATTGGCGCGTGTGGCTTATGGATTTCTGCTATGCTAACTTTGTCGTCAGTAATGGTATCGATTTTATTGTGCATTATTGTTGGCCTACCGATTGGCATTGCCTGTGCTAATTTCCCCCGACTTAATATGGTTTTAAAACCAGTACTAGATTCCATGCAAACCATGCCGAGTTTTGTTTATTTAATTCCTGTTTTGATGTTTTTCGGGGGTAACATAGTTTCTGCAGTTATCGCCACAGTAATCTATGCCTTGCCGCCAGTGATTCGCATGACAACATTGGGAATTACTCAAATACCAGAATCGTATACCGAGGTGTCACAGATGTTTGGCAGTACAAGATTACAACGACTCGTCAAAGTTCAGTTGCCAATGGCATTGCCTAGTATTATGATGGGAGTTAATCAAGGTGTGATGATGGGTCTCGCAATGCAAGTGATTACACCAATGATTGGTGGTGGTGGACTTGGCAGAGACGTCTTTTATTCCTTGAGTTTGTCCAATACTGGCGACGGCCTTGCTGCAGGTACGGGGATTGTGTTATTGGCAATTATTCTTGACCGATTGAGTCAAGCGTGGACGAAAAAACAGCGCGAAGCACTTGGCGTGTAATTTACGTTTGATTATGAAGCCAGCATTTTCAACTATATAACAAATAGATAAAAATTAATATGGAAGATTCCACTAGCGTTACACAGTTACTTATTGGTTTGGTGAGTGGCGTTGCTCTGTTGTTATGGAGTTTGGGTTTGGTACGCACCAGCATGAAAAAAGCCTATGGTGGCAAGCTAACCTATTTCGTTAGTCATCGCTTTACCGGCGTGCTGAGTTCGTTTTGGCTGGGTATTCTCATTACTTTGGTTTTGCAGAGCTCTACTGCAGTTGCACTGCTATCTGCCTCTTTGGGTGTGGTGGGGCGCTCTGGATTGGCAATGCTGCTTGGCGCAGACGTAGGAACAACGTTGGTTGCCTTTGTGTTGTCATTTGATCTCAGTCTACTGGGCCCACTTTTTATCTTGGTAGGTGTTTTTATTAGATCTAAGGTTTACGATAAAAAACTCTCCAGTTTGGCTGAAGCAATGATCGGTGTGGGTTTAATGCTATTGTCATTAACGTTGATTCGCAGTGTTTCTACGCCTCTGCAAGAGTCGGCCTTGTTTATGGAGATACTGTCCAGCCTATCTTCTGAGTCGCTGATTGCCATTTTGTTCGCCGCCGTTATCACTTTTGCCTTACACTCCAGTATTGTAATGATTCTATTGCTGGTAGGCTTGGTTTCCGCTGGCATTCTCACTTCTGAGGCGGGCTTGTTGTTTGTGCTTGGTGCTAACATTGGCAGCTCATTCATTCCTGTTTATGCGTTTCGCAATGATGACAACTCAAAACGTGTTGCGCCGCTCGGTAATCTCTTATTACGCGGCGTGGGTGCTTTGATATTAGTGCCCTTTGTATCCTATTTTAATGGCTTACTTACGGAATTAGGTGGTACGCTCGGCTTTCAATTGGTTATTTTTCATTTTGTCTTTAACTTAACTGTTGCAGCTGTTGGCTTAAGCCTGTTGAAGCCGTTAATTTCATGGATAGAGGCATTTTTTCCACAAAAGCTGGATCGGGACACTATTTCACCAAAATTCTTAGCTAAAAACGAAAATTTTGCGCCCGTGGCGGCATTGTCAAATGTGGTTCGTGATACTTTAACGATGGGTGAATTGCTAGAGGATATGCTCAAGGAATTTCACTTAGCATTGACAAAATATCAGGATAAGTTTGAGAAAAAAATGCATCAGAGTGAAGATTTGATTGATGATTTTCATGAGCAAATTAGAGATTATTTGTTGGAATTAAACAGTCACGAAATGAGCGATACAGAGCGATCTCACTGCTCTGATTTACTTATGTTTATTGAAAACTTAGAACACGCAAGTGACACACTAGATCGCTCTATGGTAAAGCTCATTAAGCAAAAACAAAATCAATCTATTGTTTTTAAACCAGACGAACTTGAAGCGCTTGACACATGCATGAACCTAGTATTTAAGGTGATACCGCTTTCTTTTCAACTTATTATGAGTCGGGATTTGAGTAGCGCTAGAGCTCTTATTAGTGCGGAGCACCAATTTATTGAGGTTCATCAACAATATCTTCATACTCAAATGAACTCCTTGAGAGGGCGCAAGAATGTTAACCCTGTGGCACAGTCATTATTCATTGACTTGATGCGCGATATAAGGCGGTTGCACTCGCATTACACCGCCGCCGCTTTCCCAATTTTAAATCGTGCTGGCGAATTGCAGTCGGCTGATCCAAAAACTTTGGATGCCCTTAAATCGGCCCATTTGCAGTAATGAAAGAATTATTAGGCGTTGGAAAACAAACACAGCGAATGATTTTGGTTATTCCTGAGCCAGTATTGTGAGGTACCCATGGTGGAATTCCGATACATCAAACTTCATCGATGATAATGGCCCGGGACGGTAATGAAATGAATTTACCCCTTGTTGATTATGTCGGATGATTAGCTCATCGTCCAAAGTGGTGACATGCCACAGCCAAGTTAAATCATCTAATACATAATCTTTTCCTTCTTCGGCATCCCCTCGCACCAGCCAAAATGTTTGGATATCTGTTGTTTGTAGCCCTGTTGGGATAAAACGATAGGCAACTACGTGATCGGAGTATATAAGAAAGTTATTCAACGATCCAATTTGAAGATCTGAAGCGCCGCCATCATAACTTGCCAAAGAGCCTAATAGTGGCGCCAAAGGCTGACCATTGTTGCTACCAGTGTCACAACCGCTAAACAGCGGATAGCGCCGATAATAGCAATCTGTACCAATATCCGTGGAGGTTGGGCCGGTACTGTTTATTTCACCAATAAGAAGTCCAGCAGCTTCGGAGCGAATATTCAAAGAGGGTATTAGAGCTTCCATTTCACCAGGGTCTTTCAAGCTGTGAGACTTAGAGTATTATTTATGAGAAGGGGCGCAGTGATAACATTCCATGTAGTTTTCTAGGGCAAGCTTCCAGTTTACAGCCACTGTATACGAAGCCGAATGGGCAATTTTAAGTTGCTCAAGGCCAAAAGGTTGAGTGAGGGGTGCAAGCTTTTCCAAAGTGGGTGCTATAGAAGGAGGGTTATCAGCAAGGCAAATAAAAACCAACCCTTGGAAGTTCATTAAGTTAACAGAATTTAAGGAATAATTATTGCTTTTAAAAGAATCTGGCATGTGTCCTGCCCAAATTAAATCCCCTTTTAGGTTGTAAGTCCAAGCATGATATGGACAGGTAAATGTGCGTTTATTGCCGTGACTTTCTAGGCAAATTCGAGAACCGCGATGTCGGCAGACGTTTAAGTATGCGCTTAGTGTATCGTTCTCATCTCGTGAAATTATTACCGATTAATTACCAAAGTCAAAAAGAAAAAAATTACCCGCGTTTGGAATTTGACTTACATTACCTGCAAACAACCAATTACGCCCCCAGTAGCGCTCAAGATCCAATAGGTAAATATCGGGCGAAGTGTAGAAAGTTCTTGTCAAGGAGTGGTCTAAGTTGTTCTGTTTGATCCTATTTTGTATACAAGCTCCCATGATTATTCTCTAGGATGAGTTAGTGAAGGCATTTCACGTTGGAATAATGCATTTTCAATTTCATTCTGGGGTGTTTCAAAATTTTCTGCGGCTAGATGGCCTGAGAAAACTGCATCCGCAATTAAACTTGGGACCAAAGCATCACCGATTAATTCAATGTGACGTTGTTTCTTGAGGTTGGTAGTTTTTGTTGGTGCAGTTAGTTGTTGGTAAAGGTCGGTTTCAGGCAAACGCTCCGTCACTAGGATTAATGTATTACAGGGAATATGGGTTACACGATCCGTATAAATACACCGAGCTTCAATTTTATCTTTGTGGGCATGAAACAGCACTTGATTTGGTATTATGTTAACGCCCTGATTGAGTAGTGTTTTTTGTACCCGCACTTGTTCAAGTGTATTCTCCGTCCAGGGAGAAACAACACTGGCAGGGGTAATAAAGGTGATGTTAAGTCCTATAGAACTTAAATGGTCTGCAATCACCCCGCCAAGATAACCCTGATCATCATCATAGATAACGACAGACCCCTCCAGAGAGTCTTGCTGTTGGAGAACATCAGTTGGCGTAAGAACGTTGATATTTGGTAGCCCTGTGATGCCCTGACGATTACTGCGACCCACGCCATCATCGCGCCAGTAACAACCGGTTGCTAGAAAGATGTTGTCAATATCGAGTTCATCAACAAGCTCTTGGGTTACGGTGCTCTGAGTATAAATATCGATGTTTGTTTTTTGCTGAATTTCATGTACTCGATAATCACGAACACGACCCCAAGCAGAAAGTCCTTTCAGGTTTGATTCAAATTCAATGCGACCCCCAAGCGCAGCACTCGATTCGCTCAAAATAACATCGTAATTTCGACGGGCAAGTTGCATCGCACATTCGAGTCCTGCTGGGCCCGATCCCACCACCAAGGTTTTTTGCTTACTAATTCTTGGTTTAATTATTTCAGGATGCCAGCCACGTCGCCATTCTTCACCAATGGTTGGGTTCTGAGTGCAGCGAATTGGTACTCCTAACATATCACTGGATACACAAATATTACAGCCGATGCATTCACGAATCTCATCAATTCGACCCTCCTTGATTTTGTTTGGTAGGTAAGGGTCAGCAATGGAAGGTCTAGCTGCGCCAATAAGATCTATTACATTCCGTTTAATTAAAGACGCCATTAGGTCAGGAGAAGTGAATCGGCCGACAGCAACTACCGGTTTTGTGGTGATGCTTTTTACAAATTCTATATAGGGTGTTTGATAGCCTTCATTAGGCTCGAAGCGAGTTGTTTGTGAGTCGTTAGACCAGTCTGATATATTGACATCCCATAAGTCTGGCAATTCTGCCAACATTTCGACAACTGCACGGCCCTCTTCATGTGCCTGCATGCCGTCTTTGCCCTTAAGTTCATCCACGGCAAATCGAAAAGCTACTGCACAAGTGTCGCCAACAGCATCTTTGGTTTCTTCCAAGAGCTCTCGGGTTAATCGAATGCGGTTTTCAAGGCTGCCTCCGTATTCATCATTGCGAGTATTTGTTTCAGGGAGCATGAATTGATGTGCAAGGGTCATGGTATGACCAGCATAGACATAGATTATATCGAAACCAGCGGTTTTGGCATTTAGGGCTGCTTGGCGATGCCAACGTCGAAATTCACGGATGTCAGTTTTACTCATTTTCCTTGCTTGTCTTGGGTAGATAAAATCAACCGACATATTTACCGGAGATAAAGGCGGTGTTCGTGAGTATAAGTTAGGGGAATGGCTGCCATTGTGTACTAATTCAATTGCTGCAAGTGCGCCATAAGTATGCACAGCTTCAGTCATAAGTTGTAGAGCGGGAATATCTCTTCGATCCCAAATTCTTTGCTCAGTATAGGGGGATAGGTCGGAGCTCGGATGGATTTCAGATTCTTCAGTACTAACGACGCCCCAGCCCCCTTGCGCTTTTACAGCGCGCAATGCGGCATGAGCTTGGGGTTTTAAATGTCCCATACCCGTACAATGGGGCACTTGGTAGAAGCGGTTTTTTGTCGTCACAGGGCCGATATCGACCGATTCAAACAAAATGTTGTAGCGGCTCTCTAGCATTTTTATTGATTGGGTATTTTTTCTCTATTTAGCACTCACAAATTGATACTACACTTAGTGTTTTCTATTGTCAATAATTATCTTTAACCGCTTGAATCAGGCTTGAATTTAAAAGCAATGGGGAGGGTACTATGGCTTTAATGAGTGCCGCTACTTTCTCAATTATAAATCGCGCTAGTGAATTTCAATCGGTTAATTTAAAAGTCATGAATGCGCTTAAATCAGCCCATTTAAAGTAATTACTTACGGCCTTGTTAAGCACTAATAAACACACAATATAGTTAACCGCTCACCAACTATTTCTGCATAATACTAGCTATTGTGCTGTAGAGGGGAGTTTGATGTTTGAGCTAAAAGAGTATTTGAAGTTGCCACCTCGCAACTCAGCGATGTTGTTGCCTCGGGTCGATATGTCTATTCTAAAAGGCGGCGGAGTTGAGGCTTTAAAACAAGTTGGACAGCAACTGTGCAGCGCTTTTTACCACGTTGGATTTGCAACCTTGGTCAATCACAACATTGAAGCTAGCGACATTCAGAAGATGTTTAAGCAATCAAAAAAACTGTTTGAGTTGCCGCTTGAAGACAAACGAAAGATGGCTTATACGACCACCGCCCGTAACCGTGGCTATATCGGCTTTGAGCAAGAAACGCTTGAAGGTACAGGCACAGCCTCAAACAGGGATGCTGCGGTTATTGTGAGGCCACCAGCAGACGCAAAGGAGTCGTTTGATGTGGGTAGCGAGCAAGATTCTTTGTATGCTAATATTTGGCCAGGAAGTCTAATGCCTGCATTTAAGCAAGCTGTAAATGGCTTGCGATCAGAACTTGATACTCTTCACACCTTGATTATGCAATCCATTGCGCTTAATCTGGATCTCGAGAGGGATTATTTTGCACCGTACTTTGAGAATCGAGAGTACAGTCTACGATTGATCCACTATCCTCAAATAGGCGCTGATGAAATTGCTTACAAGGGTCAAAAACGAGCCGGTACCCATACCGATTACAATCAGATGACCTTATTATTACAAGACCAGGTGGGTGGACTGCAAGTGCTTGATTCTAACAACAAATGGATAGATGTTAAGCCTGAACTAGGTGCAATTGTTGTTAATACGGGTGATTTGATGGAGCGCTGGTCAAATGGCTTGTTTTGCTCCACCGTGCATCGTGTGATGGCGCCCGCAACCCATAATGGTGAATTACCGAATCGTTACTCAATGGCTTATTTTGTCAAGCCGAACCGACAGTCGCTCATCTCCTGCCTGCCTAGCTGCCAATCTGAAGACTTGCCGGCCCAGTATCCAACGGTTGAGTGTTTCGATTATGTCGATGCGGCGTTTAAAAAAGCAGGCAACGAAAACATTGCTGCAAGAGGTTCTTTAATAAACACTTAGATGCACTCGATTTAGATTGATTTTCTCAATTTTTTGATTTCCAACGTGGAGCAACATGAAAATTTCAAAACTTGATGTCCATATCGTCTCAGTTCCGCCACCTCACCTAGGTGGTATGTACTGGATATTTGTTTCTCTCAAAACTGAATGTGGTCTTGAAGGTGTTGGTGAGGTTTATTCGGCTTCTTTCCATCCATCGGTGATGAAACGAGCCATCGAAGATGTTTTTGATCGTTATCTAAAAGACCACGATCCACACCATGTAGAACGCTTTTTTAGGGAATGTTACTCCAGTGGCTTTACTCAACGTACCGATCTCTCAATGATGGGCGTGTGTTCTGGATTGGAGATGGCATGCTGGGATATTATTGGTAAATCTGCTAACAAGCCTGTCTACGAATTAATTGGCGGCAAGGTGAATGAGAAGCTCCGTTCTTATACATACCTTTATCCCCTAAATAAAGCCGGCGAATACGATTATGAAGATGTTGACGCCGCCGTTGAAGCCGCCTTAATAAACAAAGAAAAGGGCTTTAACGCTCTTAAATTTGACCCTGCTGGCGACTATAGTGTGTATTCTGGGCACCACTTGTCGTTGTCTCGACTGAGGCATTGCGAGCACTATTGCCGAAACATACGTGAAGCGGTTGGCGATGATTGTGATTTGCTGATTGGTACCCACGGTCAAATGACACCCGCTTCAGCGATTCGTCTTGCCAAAAGACTTGAACAGTTTGATCCTTTATGGCTTGAAGAGCCTGTACCGCCTGGTCAATCTGAGGCTATGGCAGAAGTTGCGCAAAAAACCAGTATACCCATTGCAACAGGAGAGCGTTTAAGCACGAAATATGAGTTTTTTGATGTACTTAAACATAAAGCAGCGGCAATTATCCAGATGAACTTAGGTCGAGTGGGTGGCATTTTAGAGGCGAAAAAAATTGCTGCTATTGCGGAAGTGCATTATGCCCAAATCGCCCCTCATCTATATAACGGTCCCATTGGTGCGGCTGCCAGTATTCAATTGGCCTGCGCAACACCAAACTTTTTAATTCAAGAAAGTATTGGTACTTGGGATGGTTTTCATGCGGAAATTTTACAAGAGCCTATTCAGTGGGTTGAGGGATACATCATTCCATCAAGCAAGCCGGGTTTGGGTGTTGATTTGAATATGGATGTGGTTAATTTCCACTCTCCTTATGGTGGTAATAAGTTGCATTTGTCGATGAACTCCAAGCCTTATAACTTGCAATAGCAAGAAGTGAGCTTGAAAAGAGTGTCTGAGCAAAACACATTTGACTTCATCTTTGTTGGTGCTGGCTCAGCGGGCTACATACTGGCTAATCGACCTAGTGAATGTGAAAAATTTAGTGTTTTGTTGCCGGAGGTGGGTGGTGATAACACAAGCCTCTGAATCAAGATGCCGGCTGGTTTTGCAAAAAAAATATTACAGCGCTAAACACAACTATTGTTTCGAGTAATATCAATGCAGCAACGGTGATGAATGCTGAGAAAGGCTTGGCCCACATCATCCAAGAACATAAGCAATAAAATATTGAATTAATTGCCAATAAAGATCGAAACTATTTGCATTGAAAATTTAAATAAGAAGATGAATTTTTTTTGTTTTACACAGGATTCTGCACTGTGTAATATGGCGCCAAAACAGCTTTGTTTTATCAATTAACCACAAGGAGTTTCATATGAAAGTTGGATTTATTGGCTTGGGTAATGCAGGCGGAAAGCTTGCGGGTAGCCTACTGCGTAACGGCTACGATCTCACTGTAAGAGATTTGAACGCAGACCTTGTTGCTGATTTTGTCTCGCGCGGTGTAAAAAGTGCTGACTCTGCCAAAGAAATGGCACAGATTTGTGATGTTATCATTACCTGCTTGCCATCTCCTCAAATATGTTGTGAAGTAATGGAGGCTGCTGACGGTGTTTTGGCCGGCATTAGCAAGGGCAAAATTTGGCTGGAAATGAGCACTACTGATGAGGCTGAAATCCGACGTATTGGCGCTTTAGTCAAGGAAAAAGGTGCGATGCCGGTTGATTGCCCTGTTTCTGGTGGCTGCCATAGAGCCGACACAGGAAACATCTCTATTTTCGCAGGCTGTACGCGTGAAACCTTCGAGATTGTATTGCCAATACTAACGACAATGGGTCGTCGTATCCTCCATACCGGTGGGCTCGGCTCTGCCTCCACCCTTAAGGTAATGACAAATTATCTGGCCACAGTGAACTTGGCGTCAATTGCTGAGGCACTGACAACGATGAAATTAATCGGCGTGGATATGAACGTAACTTATGAGGCAATCAAAGCTTCTTCTGGTAACTCTTTTGTGCATGAAACGGAGTCTCAAGTAATACTCAATGGTTCTCGGGATATTAGCTTTACCATGGACCTCGTGTCCAAGGATGTGGGTATATTTAACGAACTTGCACAACGAAAAGGGTTGAACTTAGAAATTGCCCCTCTTATTGTTGATATTTTCAAAGACGGTGAAAAGCGTTATGGTTCGCGCGAGCTCTCCCCTAATATTATTAAAAGATTGGAGGAGGCTGCGAGTGTTGAGGTGTTGGGTCGCGGTTTCCCGCCAGAGATGATTGATGACGAACCCGAGGAGTCGGGCTACGAAGTGGTTATTAACAACAGGCAAGATATTTAGAGAGATTAGGATGAGTATTCAAGCTGAAACAATTATTGATCTAAAAACCTATCCAATTGATCGGCCTGAGAGTGTCGAATATCGCTCAATTGTTGAGGTTGTAAAAGAGGGTCTCGATGAGGATGGTTGTGTGGTTTTGCCTAATTTTTTAAGTGATGCCGGTTTGAGCGCCTTGGTGGAGGAGTCTGAAGCACGAAAGTCACAAGCCTATTATTCAGAATCAAAACAATGCAATATTTACCTAGGGAATGGCAACCCCAATGTTGCTAACAACCATCCACAAAATATTTTTATGGAGCGTTCAAACGGCTTTATTACGGCCGATCTTCTGGGTGAGGGGACTTATGCCCATGCTTTATACTATTGGAAGCCATTAAGAGATTTTCTTGCCGATTGTTTAAGCAAAAAAGAATTGCATATTTATGCAGACCCTATCTCGAATATGATTGTTAATCTGTGCAAAGCTCAGCAAACTTTCAATTGGCATTTTGACACAAACGAATTTACCATTACTTTTTTGTTGCAAGGCGCTGAATCGGGCGGCTATTTTGAATATATTCCTGACTTAAGAACTAGAAATGACGAGTGCTTTGATGAAGTTAAAAAGGTCTTGAATGGGGATCGTTCGAGAGTAAAGCGCCTAGATTTGCAAGAGGGTGACTTGCAGTTTTTCTTGGGTCGTTATTCACTACATCAAGTGACGCACAATACGGGCAGTACAGATCGTCTTTTATTGATTCAGTCCTTTACCGAGATGTCGGGTGTTATTGGTAATCCGTCTCGAGTTAAAGACTTATATGGAAAAACCACCTTGGCTCATAAAGAGAGAGTGGATGATAGGTCAAGGAGCGATCGGTTGCTGGATTAAGTATTTTTCTATCACACGTTCTAAGAGAAACAGCCGGTCGTTATTGTGGCAAAATAACCAGCTTTCATTCATTTAAGTCTTAGCAGATGAACAGCAACCAAACCCCTGAATTCAATGTTGGTGATATTGAGAAAACCATTGCCGAACTCACTGATAGAGGCTTAACCCAAGCCAATATTGCAAGCGCAGGCAGCGATTGGTCAGGCGTGGTTGAGCCACTCGATCAAATCGAGCATGAGCTGGGTCAAAAAATGAGCATCAATTCTCACTTGAACGCTGTTGTATTTAGTGAAGAATTCAACACTAAATATGAAAAAACACTGCCTTTAATCTCTAGGTATTACAGTGAGCTGGGCGCCAATAAGGCACTTTACCATGCTTTTCAACGGCTGCAAAATTCCGCTTTGAATACGCAACAATCGCATATCGTTAAAGAGTCCATTCAAGGCTTTGAGCTTTCTGGTGTTGGCTTAGAGGGAGCAGCTTCAGATCGTTTTAAGGCAATACAAGAAGAGTTGAGTTTACTTAGTAACCAGTTCTCAAAAAACGTACTGCAGTCAACCAACGAATGGAAAAAGACAGTAACAATTGAAGAGCTCGATGGTTACTCTGAAACTGAATTGGCCAAAGTAAGAACTGAGGATGGTTACTGTTTAAGTCTGCAAATCCCTGTGTATATGGACGTTATGACTTATGCGAACAGCACCTCTCTTAGAGAAGAGGTTTATCGGGCCTATGTTTCCCGAGCGTCCGATGTAGGTTGCACCTCGAAAGCGTACGACAACCAACAGGTGATGGATGATATCTTGAGACTTCGAGGTGAGCTTGCACAATTACTAGGGTTTGAGAATTACTCTGAACTCTCAATTGAATCAAAAATGGTTGGCTCAGCAGAGGAGGTTATTGGTTTTTTAGACGAGCTTGTTGTTCGTTCAAAGGCGCAAGCAATGAGTGAACTGGAAGAGCTTAAATCGTTTGCAGGACGCGAATTGTCGCCTTGGGATTTAATGCATTATTCAGAAAAACTTAAGCAGCAAAAGTTTGGCTATAAGCGCTCTGATCTAACACCGTATTTTCCCGAGGCAAGTGTTTTAAAGGGCCTGTTTTCAACCATTGAAAAACTGTATGGTATTTGCGTTACACAATTGTCAGAATCGACTTATCACGATGATGTTAAAGTGCTTGAACTTGCGGATGACAACGGGCCGATTGGGCGAATCTATTTAGATTCTTACGCAAGAGAAAATAAACGGGGCGGTGCTTGGATGTCTGACTATCAAGGTCTGTATCAGGACAACCTACCAGTTGCTTTTGTTGTTTGCAATTTGAACGGCCCAACAAACGACAAGCCGGCGTTGTTTGAATTTGATGAAATTGTCACCTTGTTTCATGAGTTTGGCCATGCGCTGCATCATGTATTGACCAAGGTTCCTTATCCTAGTGCTGCTGGCATTAGTGGCGTCCCTTGGGACGGTGTTGAATTGCCAAGCCAATACATGGAGTTCTATTGTTATGAAAAAAGCGTGATTGAGAATATTTCAGCGCACTGGCAAACAGGTGAAACCTTGCCTGAAAATTTGTATCAAAAAATAGTGACTTCAAAGAATTTCCAGTCGGGCTTACAGATGTTGCGCCAATGTGAATTTTCTCTTTGGGATATTCACACTCACATGTCGAATGATGACACCAACATTGTATTGGCAAAGGTTAGAGAAAGGACATCGTTGATGCCAATTATTGACGAAAATCGATTTCTCAACGCCTTTTCTCACATTTTTGCTGGTGGGTACGCAGCAGGTTATTTTAGCTACAAATGGGCCGAAGTTCTTGCAGCAGACGCCTATGAGTTTGTTCAGAAAAATGGCGGTATTGGCTCTGAGGCATCTAAGCAATTTAGGGAGTGTATTCTTGAGGTTGGTGGTAGTCTTGATTTTATGCAGCAATATCAAAAATTTAGAGGTGAAAAGCCGCAACTTGAAGGTCTATTGAAGGCTTCAGGAATATCTGTATAGTCGCAGAAAACAGCGGGTAAAATACGAAATAGATGATAGAAAAAGGCACGTTTTAAAGTGATTAAATT
>ERZ813253.542-NODE-542-length-13127-cov-4.617769_pt1 | contig 13127 bp, 14 predicted proteins | sample MGYA00520893_ERZ813253 | MGnify/ENA primary metagenome ERZ813253 (study PRJEB31669, sample SAMD00080414) | marine metagenome | biome: oceanic hadal pelagic zone biome; feature: marine hadalpelagic zone; material: sea water | place: Pacific Ocean:Izu-Bonin Trench...
TGCCAAGGCGTGACACAAAACAAACTCAAGCAATGGATTAATATTGCACTAGAATTACTGAAAAACACGACTATTGATGATCATTTTGAAAAAATGGCAAAAAACACAATGCCAAGTTTAAGTGAGGCGTTATTCTTACTCCACCATCCTAGAAAAGGTGAAAATTTGACCCAAATAGCCGATTTTAGCCATATTTCACAGCAAAGACTCATTATTGAAGAGCTTGCAGCGCACCAATTAAGCCTCAAACAAGTGAAATTACGACGCAAATCGAAAATTTCCAATATTTTTACTCTTGAAACCGAACTTAGTGAGCTGCTTTCAAAATCACTTGGCTTTAGTTTGACTGGCGCACAAAAGCGCTGCATTGAAGAAATCAACACCGACCTCGCCACACAACATCCAATGTTGAGATTACTGCAAGGTGACGTCGGCTCTGGCAAAACCATTGTTGCGGTGTTTGCTTTATTGCAAGCAGTCGCCAACGGTTTTCAAACAGCGGTGATGGCACCCACTGAAATTTTAGCACGACAGCACGAGCAGAGTTTCGGCGAATATTTATGCAAGTTGGGCATAACCGTTGCTTATCTGTCAGGCTCGCAAAACACCGAAGAGAGAAACAAGCAACTGCACAGGGTAACCTCTGGTGAAGCGCAAGTGGTGATTGGCACACACGCCCTTTTTCAAGAAAGCGTTTCATTCGACAATCTCGGTTTTGTTATTATTGACGAGCAACACAAATTTGGCGTTCATCAACGATTGTCGCTTGCGCAAAAAGCGAAAAAGACACCACACCAGCTAGTAATGACAGCCACTCCAATTCCGCGTTCTTTAACAATGAGTGCTTATGCCGATCTCGATACTTCCATTATCGATGAATTACCGCCTGGACGACAAGCCATACAAACCATTGCGCTCAGCACTAACCGCAAAGATGAAATTATTGAGAAAATCAAACAGGTGTGTGCCGAGGGTCGACAAATTTATTGGGTTTGCACGCTGATTGAAGAATCAGAAGTGCTGCGTGCAGAATCCGCGGAAAATACTTTTACCTATTTGAGCAATAACTTTGCGGACCTTCGAGTAATGATGATTCATGGCCGACTTAATAAGGGCGATAAAGAAGCCATTATGCGAGATTTTTCACAAGGAAAAATCAATATTTTGGTAGCGACCACGGTCATTGAGGTTGGTGTAAACGTGCCCAACGCCAGCCTAATGATTGTTGAAAATGCAGAGCGATTAGGGCTAGCCCAATTGCACCAATTACGCGGGCGAGTAGGCAGAGGTGGCGAGAAAAGCGTTTGCGTATTGATGTATCAATCGCCACTAAGTGAGTCGGCTAAGCAAAGGCTGGATATTTTGCGTCAAACTTGTGATGGTTTTGTCATTGCAGAAAAAGACCTAGAGCTTCGTGGCCCAGGAGAAGTACTCGGGACACAGCAAACTGGCATTGCTGGCATGAAAATTGCCAATATTGTCCGTGATGCCTATCTCCTTAAACAAGCAAGCTATTATTCTGAACTGATGCTTGGTGAAAATGAATACGCTCAAAATGCACTTATTCAGCGTTGGATTGATGAAGACAAATCACATTACGCTAACGCCTAGATTGATGCCTTTGAGTCTAGTAAAATACGCTCCTTAAGTTTAGCGCATCTTTCAATATGTTTAATCCCGACAAATTTCAATGGCGAACTTTCGATGCAAGCGAGAATATCCCTGCTCATGTATTGCCATGGCTACTGGATAACAGCTCTTTAACCGCAAAACTTAAAAACAAATATTCAGATTTTCATGTCAATGTTATCTCTCAAGTAGAAAACACGCCATACGGTTGTGAGCTTAAACTGTTAGGTGACATAGAAGATGAGACCATCATTGTTCGCGAAGTGGAATTAATAGGCGCTGAACAGCCCGTTGTCTTTGCCCGATCAGTAATCCCAAAAACCATTGATACCAATAAGCTACTTGCTATTGGCACTAAGCCTTTGGGTGAACTCTTATTTGATGACCCTCTTATCTCTCGAGACCAACTAGAAGTCGGGCAACATCTGGGTACATGGGCACGACGCTCAACCTTTGTCGTTGGTAGTACTAAATTATTGGTGAGTGAAATATTTCTTGAGAAATTGTATGCGTGACCAAATATTTAACAATCAGAGTGATATAGCTGATTTCTGTTTTGATGAAAGCGTTGTAGCGGTCTTCGATGATATGGTGAAACGCTCAGTGCCCGGTTACGAGGCAATGATTCAAATGATTGGCTTATTGACTCGTACTTACGGCCAAGATGACAGCAATTACTATGATTTAGGTGCATCAACCGGCGCAACCACACTTGCATTAGCACTTAATAATCAATGTAAAAACGTGCGCTTTATAGCCATAGATAATTCCATGGACATGGTTTCACAATGTCAAAAGAACTTAGTTGGTAAAGTTAACAATTTAGAGGTTGTTTGTAGCGATATTAAGGATATTTGTATCGAAAATGCATCCGTTGTTGTTCTAAATTTAACCTTGCAATTTATTGATATCGAAAAGCGCGCTGATCTCATCACTAAAATTTATCACGGCCTCAACAATGGAGGCGCTTTGATTATTAGTGAAAAAATCCACGTTGATGACAAAAGTGAGCAAGCTCGACTAACGGATCTTCACATGGATTTTAAGCGCGCAAACGGCTATAGCGAGCTAGAAATAGCCAATAAACGTCAATCTCTTGAAAATATATTGTTAACTGAAAACAGTGAAACACACCTAAAAAGGCTGCAGCAATGCGGCTTCAGAGAGTCTACACACTACTTTCAGTGTCTTAACTTTGCCTCGTTTTTATCGGTAAAATGACCCTTGGTTTTAACAAGGCTTGTATGCCTAAATCTTTTTACAATCCAAAAGGTTTGTGTAAAGATCTCTAAGACAAGGTTTTTTATGCTTTTAATGATTGATAACTACGACTCGTTCACCTATAACTTGGTCCAGTATTTTGGCGAGCTGGGTCAAAGTGTAACGGTTTATCGTAATGACGAAATCACTGTTGATGAGATTAAAAAACTCAATCCAAAACACATTGTTATTTCGCCTGGACCTTGCACGCCGAATGAAGCAGGCATATCTCTTGAAATTATAAAAAAATTGTCTGGCAAAGTTCCGATTTTAGGCGTCTGCCTTGGCTTTCAAGCCATTGTTCAGGCCTTTGGTGGCAACATTATTGGTGCCAAGCGCATTATGCACGGCAAAGTTTCACCAATACACCACACAAGCAGTGGTGTATTCTCTGGCCTAAAGAACCCTTTAAATGCAACACGCTACCACTCATTGGTTGCAGAGCAACACACACTGCCAGATTGTTTTGAAGTGACTGCGTGGACAAACGATAAATCTGGTGAAATTGAAGAAATTATGGGTGTTCGCCATAAAGAATTAGCGGTCGAAGGCGTGCAATTTCACCCGGAATCCATTCTTACTGAGCATGGCCACCAAATGCTTGACACTTTTTTACAGGAAAATTAATAATGACTGAAATAATGGATTTTTTGCTTGAGCAATGGATATTTTCGGGAACGCTTGCTGCACTCGTTGCACTGTTTATCTATGGAGAAAGACCAAAAGAATACCAAATAGTCGATACCAATGGCGTAGTCACTCTGATGGATGATGACGATCTAATCATTCTTGATATTCGTGAAGAAAAAGAAAGAGCAGCTGGATTTATTAGTTCAGCCACGCACATTCCAATGGCACAAGTTAAAAACAAACTGGACTCACTCGATAAAAACAAAAAAATTCTCACTTATTGCAAAAATGGCATGCGCTCCAAAACGACTGCGGAACTTCTTTGTAAAAATCAATTTAATCGTGTTTACAACTTAAAAGGTGGCTTTGATGCTTGGCAAGCTGCCGGCCTACCAATTAAAAAATAGGCTTATGCAAAACATAATTTACACTTCTGATTATTGCCCATTTTGTCGAATGGCTTATCAGCTATTGGATGAAAAAGGTGTTGTCTATAAGAAAATCTCGGTTGATGAAAACCCAGATATTTGGAAAGAAATGCACCAAAAAACAGGCAGATCCACTGTGCCTCAAATTTATATCAATGACCAGTACATTGGTGGTTATGACGACTTAAGTGCGGCCGATCGCTCGGGCGAGTTAAGCATGATTATCAATGGTTAACTCAAAATCAATGACACAAAGGTCTCTCAGCATTATAGGCGCTGGTGCTTGGGGAAGTGCTCTCGCAGTTTCCCTTAGTGAGAAATTTGATATTATTTATTTGATTGCTCAAGATGATGCTGAAGTGAAGAGTTTGAGCACCCAGCACGACGCCTTAAATACTCCGTTTAGCAACAATATTTCAATTACTGCAGATCTTAATAATATCACTGCAGCTGAAGCAGTATTGATTGCAACACCTAGCTATGCATTTGCTGATATCCTAAAAAAGTTAAGTCATTATGTGTCTGAACAACATTTTATCGCCTGGGCTACAAAAGGATTTGATACACCCAACAGCTGTTTTCTTCATGAAACTTTCGAGCACGCCCTACCAAATCATGCCGCTTGTGTGATTTCTGGACCTACTTTCGCAATGGAAATTGCAAAGAAAAAACCCAGCGCTATCGTTGTTGCTTCAAAAGACAGTGCAACAAGAGAATATTGGGCCGATGCCATTCAAACAATAACCTTACGCGCCTATACCAGTGAAGACGTTACCGGAGTTGAGGTGGGTGGTTCAGTCAAAAACATTTTGGCCATTGCTGCAGGCGTAGCCAACGGACTTGGCTTTGGTGCCAACACCCAGGCAGCCATTATCACTCGAGGGCTTGCTGAGATGACGAGACTTGGTGTGGCACTTGGCGCTGACAAATCTACCTTTCAAGGTCTCTCAGGAATGGGTGACTTGGTACTAACATGCTCTGACGACCTCTCTAGAAATCGTCGTTTTGGTAAAGAGTTAGCTAAAAATGCCACGATTGAGCAAGCACTCACGAATGTTGGCGGTACAGTAGAAGGCTACAACACACTACAATTAATTCTCTCAATGGCGCGTGCAAAGGAAATTGAAATGCCAATCTGCGAACAAGTTTTTGCCGTAACCAGGGGTAAAAAATCACCAAAAGATGCCGTCACTGAGCTCATGCTTAGAAAGCCTAGCCAAGAATAACCAATATTTAATTATGATGATATTCAACTTATTAGAGAACCCTGTTGCAAGCAAAGTAAAGATTATTTGCCTTGTTGTTGTTGTAGCCTCTGCCACAAGCTTATTCAACACGTCAACACTACTTTCAAGCACTCAATCAATATTCAAACAAGATTTGATTGAAATTCAAAAAAAGGTTGTCAGTAACAAGCCAACCTTCTCAGCAATTGAGAGTACTGCTGTTAGGAAGACTGTCTTTTTTAATTATTTATTGCCGGTTATTGAGCAAAAAAATGCTGAGATACTCAAACTCAGGGCCTCTATTAGCAACGATGAATTAAGTGCAGCTGAACTTGAAAAATTAGCACTTAAATACCGACTTGATAAGGGTGTAAGCAAAGATGAGATGCTAATCGCGATCGATATCTTACCGCCCTCTTTAATTCTTGCTCAGGCCGCCAACGAATCCAATTGGGGAAGATCTCGTTTTGCAGAGAACTTTAACAATTATTTTGGACTTTGGTGCTTTTCAAAAGGCTGTGGTACGGTACCAAAAAAACGAGACGAAGGCGCAATACACGAAGTGGCTACTTTTAGCTCCCTAAAAGACAGCATTGATTATTACGTGCTAAATTTAAATCGCAATCAAGCCTATCACAACCTAAGAGCAATTCGCAAAAATCAGCGTGACAACGGCAATCTGATCACTGGCCTAGCATTGGCTAAAGGTCTAACGCCTTACGCTCAAACCGGTGATGAATACGTCGCCTCTATCCAATCACTTATTAGTTATAACAAGCTCGAGCAATACGACTTGTAAAGATTATTGCACAAAACACTTTATTCTTGATAGTTACAAAATAACAAGCAATAAAAAACCCGCATGAAGCGGGTTTTTTTTTTGAATCTCTTCGAAAAAGATCAACGCTTTGAGTACTGCTCGCTCTTACGTGCCTTCTTCCTACCAACTTTCTTACGCTCAACTACACGAGCATCACGAGTCACTAAACCAGCTTTACGTAAATCAGGGCGCATTTCTTCGTTATAAACCATCAATGCACGCGTAATACCTAATCTAATTGCACCCGCTTGACCAGTATCGCCACCACCTTTAACAATAATGTTGAAATCAAACTTGTCTTTCATTTCAACAACGTCGATAGGTTGGTTAACAATCATAGATGAAGTTTCTCTACCGAAATACTCATCCATTGGTTTTTTGTTAACGGTGAAAACGCCTTTGCCTTTTGTCATATAGACACGAGCAACCGATGTCTTTCTTCTGCCTGTTGCGTAATAAACTTCTTTATCTGCCATGCTAAACTGCCTTAAATATCTAATACTTGAGGTTGTTGAGCAGCATGTGTGTGCTCAGAACCTGCGAAAACTTTCATTTTTCTTGCCATTTCTCTACCCAATGGGCCTTTTGGCAACATGCCTTTCACCGCCTTTTGAATCACCTCTTCAGGTCTTTTCGCTAGCAAATCCTTGAAAGGAATGGATTTTAAATTACCAATATAACCAGTATGGTGGTGATACATCTTATCGTTGTACTTGTTACCAGTAACAGCAATCTTAGCCGCATTAACAATCACAATATAATCACCAGTATCAACGTGTGGTGTATATTCAGCTTTATGCTTACCACGCAGACGTGATGCAACTTCAGTTGCCAAACGTCCTAATGTTTTGCCATCGGCATCAACCAAAAACCAGTCTCTTTTGACTTCAGAGGCTTTCGCACTAAATGTTTTCATAACTCTTTTCTCCATGTCGCTGCAGAATAATCGGATTATTATAATCACTTTTTATTCTTAGTGTAGGTTTTCATCGGCTAGAAGACAATAATATGCAAATAAATACTGCGAGCCAAACGAGGCATTATTTTGCCAGAATATCTAAGCTTTGATCGTAGACATCAGTCTCCACGCCCATCAGCCTGAGCATGGTGTGCGATAAATTATCATGCGACAATAAAGTGTCTGATTTTTCTTCAATTAAATTCCAGTCATGCATTGCAGACATCGCCTCATTAAACCACAAAATTGCCGACACTTGGGTCTGCTCTTTGGGTGCTAGTGTATAAGGCAATCCGTGCAAATAGATGCCATTCTCGCCTAACGACTCACCATGATCACTGACATAAAGCATAGCGGAGGCGTAATGATTTGAGTTATTTTTCAAAAAAGCAATGACTTTCGATAAGAAATAATCTGTGTAAATAATGCTGTTATCATAGGCATTATTGATTTCCTCATCACTACACTCATGCAATTGGTTGGTTTGACAAGTGGGTGTAAATACTTCGAAAGCTTGCGGATAGCGCTTATAGTAGGCTGGCCCGTGACTGCCCATCGAATGCAGCACAATCAGAATATCTTTGTCTGTTCGAGTCTCTATAAATACACCAAGATCACTTAACATACCCTCGTCTCGACACTCAATGTCACAAATTGTGTTGACGCTGGACGAGGTAAAATTTTTGAAATCCAGTCGATTTGCAATACCTTTTGCACCCGTGTTATTTTCCAGCCAAATAACTTCAACGCCAGCGTGCTTAATAATATCAAGTACATTACTCATATTTTTTCCCTCGCCATGGGTATAGTCATCGCGACTTAGCATTGAAAACATACACGGCAGGGAAAGCGCTGTATTGGTACCACAGGCGCTCATATTGGTAAAAGATATGACCGACTCTTGCGCCAGATTAGGGTTGGTATTTCTCTCATAACCATTCAGTGAAAAACGGTCTGTCCTTGCGGTTTCGCCAATCACCATAATGACCAAACGCCTCTGTTTGTCTTGATGGTTTATTTGAGCGTCCATGCCGATTTGTTTAAAAGGCACTTTTGCAACCTCAAATTGAGAGTCAATATACTTAGAAAAAGCATAAAGGTAATAAGTCGGATTAACATAATATCTCAAGTCACGATTTTCACTCGCAAGGGATTTATAGCTTTTTGAAAAGCTCACAATAACAAGCACACAAACCAAGGACACACCAACTAACGTTTTAAGCCTCTGTATGAATTTCTTTTTAACTGTGAGTCTTTCTATTTTTGTTTTTGCGACAAAATAAGCTGGCACAATACCTAACAAAAATACGTAAATTACCAATTCGATACTAAGCAAATCAAAGGTTTCGGCAGAATTGGTTTCAATAATACTGGCGATCATATGCTCGTCAATAATGATGCCGTAATGATTAGAGGCGTAACTGGCAATTGCGGAGGTAATTAATAAAAAAATTAAAATTGGCTTAATCGTATGTCGATAACAAACAAGAATTAACAGCGCCGAGAGAAAGGTAAACAGCCAAATAAATAATGAGGAGACAAACAAGAAGTTCTGCTCAAGCGGAAAAATGAGAATCGCCTGCTCTAAAAAGGTAAAATTACCAGTCAAGGTCATAAAAGCCGCAACCAATAAAATCAAACGCATCTGCGACATTTGCTGAAAGAACTTCATCAAGTGGTTTGCAAAACAAAAGATACTAATTATATTACCTATCAGCCAATAAAGGAAACAATGCTAAATTCACACATCCATCTAGATTTTGACAACGTCAATACACCTTCAGCTGCAACCACTGTCGCTATTGTCCCATCAACTGGTAAAGATAATTAGGACAGTGTTATTCAGGCTGTGAATGGAGCTATCTCTTATATGCCCAATATTTTTGGGCTTATGGTAGCAGGCCGTATAATTCAAGAAATTTTAAAAAAAATAGACCTACGCCTATAATATTTGACAATACTGTATTAAAAAAAATTACACCAATCCTTATTTACTTTTTGTAAACTGGGGTTATCATAAATATTTTGCCTTGTATTATCTGCGTTCAAGACGGTGAAAAATCTATATTCGAAGGAGTAAGAAAATGGTAAGAACTGAAACCCCGGTTTGCGACTTTGATCAAGCAGCAGCTACCTTTAACCTAAAAGGTGTCGATGACAATCAACACTCTCTTGAAAGTCTGAGAGGCGAAAACGGACTTCTAGTGATGTTTATTTGCAATCACTGTCCATACGTCAAATCCATTATTCATCGTATTATTCGCGACGTAAAAGAGCTTAAAGAGCTGGGTATGAACAGTGTTGCCATCATGTCGAATGACCCAAGCGAGTACAAAGAAGATTCTTTTGAAAATATGCAAAAAATTGCCATGGAAATGAATTTCCCATTTCATTATCTAATCGACGAAACTCAAGAAGTCGCTAAAGCATACGGTGCTGTTTGTACGCCGGATTTCTTTGGCTATAACAAAGACCTAGGTCTACAGTATCGCGGCAGACTGGATGAGTCACGCGAAGAGGCCGTGGCTGATGCCAGACGCGACCTTTTTGAGGCTATGAAAGAAGTGGCAACAACAGGCAAAGGACCTGATGAACAAGTCCCATCCATGGGTTGCTCTATTAAATGGTTTTAAAGCAGGGCACATCATAGAGACAGTTAGCATTTATCCAAATGCACTTAATTTGAGAAGGGATAAAACCTTATTTCTTCGTAAACAACACCCTGATCTGTTGATCGAGACTCAAAAAGAGAAAAGCTTTGGACTTTAAAAGCCGTCTTGAAGTTCGCTCCTTTTTCTTGGGCGTTGCTGATGATTTCACCACCATCTTTAATTTTGGCAAGGGTAATATGAGGGCAATACTCTCGTTTATCGAGCGTCACGCCAAGCCCAGACAAAACCACACCAACATTCTGCTGTAGCGCCAACAAATGACCGTTTTTCTCTACACCTGCCCATAAAATATCACTATTCTTTTTCCGCACAAAAGCATCGAATGCACATAGACGTTGTGAAAATGGCAAAGCTTTTATTTGCCCTAAAGCCTTATCAATATCTTGCAAGCATTTATCATTAACATTGCCAATAAAGTGCAAGGTTATATGGAGTTTCTCAGCTGGCATTGCGTACACAGATGTAAGCGAATCAGACTGATAAGCTTGCAACAAACTCTGCACAGCCTGCGGTATTTTGATGGCAACAAATAATCGATGCATGTGATGACTCTCTAGCCTGATTTTTTCACAAATTTTGTCAAAATAACAACCCTCTGGCTGTTAACACGACCTTCAATTTGTGCCCCGTTATCAGCAACTAGGGTAATATTGCGAATCGCCGTGCCGCGCTTGGCGGTTAAGTTAGCGCGCCATTAACGGTTAAATCTTTTGTTAAACCGGCGCTCAGTAAAGCGCCATTGCTATCAATGTATTTTATATCGCTCTCATCTCCCTGTCTCAATGCCCTCTTGTGCCCAAGCCTGAATTTCTTCATCAAGATAAAGCATATCGAGCAAATCTTGCGGCTAACCTTCACTGCGAAGTTTGTTAAGCATGCGCTAAGCAATGACTTGCACTGCACTCACCTGTGACCACATAGAGTCATTCAAGCAGCACCAATGATTGGGTTTAATTGATTCAAGGTTTTCAATTTGATTGTGACATGTGACACAAGTCAGAACACATTTTTCAGCATTATCATTGTCACCATCAACAGCATAACTAACAAGGTTGTCACTCAAGCCGCATAACTCACATTGCTCGACTGCTCGCTTCCTAAGAATTTGTTGTGCTCTTATTGTGTCATATAGATTAATAATTTCGAAAATGATATTTTACAAATCTCCTTCTAATAGGTTGAATTAAATTAAAAAATAAAGAATTAGAGTATAATTTTGGCCTTTCCTTTCCTGTCCCATTATGTCAGATAATCAATCAAGTGACTCTAGTGCAAGTTTTAAAAGTTTAGGTCTATCCAACAACATTGTTAAAGTGTTGGATGAGATTGGTTATGAGACCCCCACTGCGATTCAAGAACAGTGTATTACTCACCTGCTAGATGGTCAAGATATTATTGGTCAAGCGCAAACTGGCACTGGAAAAACAGCAGCGTTCTCGCTACCATTGCTGGACAAAATCGACCTCGACAACAACCAGGTGCAATTGTTGGTATTAACACCAACGCGCGAATTAGCGATTCAGGTGGCTGAAGCCATTCAAACCTATGCAAGACACCTAAAAGGCTTTCATGTTCTGCCAATTTATGGGGGTCAATCGTACGATATACAACTAAGACCCCTACGAAGAGGTGTTCATGCGGTCGTCGGCACACCAGGGCGAATATTGGATCATCTAAAGCGCGGCACATTAAAGCTCAACAATCTACAGGCGCTTGTACTTGATGAGGCGGATGAAATGCTAAAAATGGGTTTTATCGATGACGTTAAATGGGTCATGGAAAAACTCCCCAAGCAAAGACAAATTGCACTTTTCTCGGCAACCATGCCAAACGTTATTAAGCGCGTTGCTGAAACTTTTTTAAACAATCCTAAAATTATTCAAATTAAGACCAAAACCGCTACAGCAACTAATATTACACAAAGGTATTGGCTCGTTAGCGGCGTCAATAAACTCGATGCACTAACACGTATCCTAGAAGTCGAATCGTTCAATGCTTTACTGATTTTCGTGCGAACCAAAACAGCCACCATTGATTTGGCAGAAAAACTCTCGGCAAGAGGTTTTGCAGCTGAGGCCATTAATGGCGATATTGTACAAAACCAACGTGAGCGCATTATTAGTCAATACAAGCAAGGCAAGATTGACATTCTAATTGCCACAGATATTGCAGCACGTGGTCTGGATGTTGAGCGCATTTCTCATGTTATCAATTATGATATTCCACAAGACCCAGAGTCATACGTTCACCGTATCGGGAGAACCGGTAGAGCAGGTAGAACAGGGCAGGCGATCCTGTTTGTTGCACCTCGTGAGAGACGTATGTTAAAGACGATTGAGAGAATCACTCGTCAGCCAATCGAGCCGATGCAATTGCCATCAGCAAAGCTTATCAATAAGCAACGCGTGAATAATTTCAAACAAAGAATCGTTGACACTCTTAGCAACCAAGACTTGGCAGTTTTTGAAGAATTGATACTTGAATTCCAACAAGATAATGAAGTTGACACCTTTAAACTTGCCTCAGCACTTGCACTGATGGCACAGGGAAGTGAGCCACTATTGATTGACGAAAAAGCTTTAAAACAAGCGGAATTCAGCATTAACAATGGTAAAAAAATCACTGTCGACATCCAGGCAGACAACTTGAAAGACAATCCACAAATACTAATGCGTCGATACCGCATTGAAGTTGGCAATAGAGATAAAATTAAACCTGGTAATATCCTGGGTGCAATTGCCAATGAGGCAGAAATCTCAAGCCAATACATCGGTACTATCCAAATATTCCAAGATTTCACCACGGTTGATTTACCGGATGAAATGACAAAAGAAACACTTGAAGTTTTGAGAAATACTAGGGTTTTTGACAAAAAGCTCAACATAGAAGAACTTAGTGAGAAGAACAACACGGCAACAGTCAAAGAGCACCCTGATAACTTCAAAGGTGGATTCTCTAGAAGGAAGAACAAAGACAAACCTCGTCGCAATTGGGACAGAGATAGAGATAGAAAATTCTCAAGACGTAAGTCAAAACACTAAACTGGGATGAATTAGCACCTATTAAATAGGTATTTTGAGCTATTTTTCTTAGGTAAAATGGCACTTGCTGGTAAAAATACAGCTAATGTATTCTACGTGTTGTTGATTGATAAGATGTCGGTTTCACGCTGAAGTAGCTAGGTTGCATCTTTTCCATTGTTTTTAATATTTATAGGGAGACTCAATGTCTACAACAACAGGTCGCGTTAAATGGTTTGACGCAAAAAAAGGTTTTGGTTTTATCGAACAGGAAGGCGGTGATGACGTTTTTGTTCACTTCAGAGCGATTCAAGGCGATGGCTATAAATCTTTAGCCGAAGGTCAAGAAGTAGAATTTGAGCTTGAAGATGGCGCTAAAGGCCCTCAAGCTGCAAACGTTGTTCCTAAGTAGTAACAGCGGTACAAAATTCTAAAACACCGCTCTCAAGCGGTGTTTTTCTTTACCCCTCAATACTTAAATATC